>Ga0209330_1000001_pt1 | contig 311771 bp, 264 predicted proteins | sample JacPinW_OM2H0_O3_FD_187969 | JGI IMG/M metagenome (GOLD analysis project Ga0209330, IMG submission 187969) | Forest soil microbial communities from Algoma, Ontario, Canada - Jack Pine, Ontario site 1_JW_OM2H0_O3 (SPAdes) (version 2) | ecosystem: Environmental > Terrestrial > Soil > Boreal... | reverse complement strand
ATCCGCAATCCTGAAAGCGGCAGAGAGTTCCGGTAGGGGGAGTACGACCGTGGGAGCGCATGCGTTACAACTGGATCCGACACAACGCAGCCTGGAGTCGCGGGATTTTGAATCGGGACTGCGCCGGAAGATTGTAGGGCAGGATGAAGCGGTACAAGCAGTCGTGGACCTCTATCAGGTCTTTCGCGCCGGCCTGAATTCGCCGGGACGTCCGGTAGGGAATCTCTTGTTTCTGGGACCTACGGGCGCCGGAAAAACACGCGTGGTTGAAGCCACCGCCGAAGTCTTGTTCGGCGATCCACGAGCAGTGATCAAAGTGGACTGCGCCGAATTCCAGCACTCTCACGAAATAGCGAAATTGATCGGCTCGCCTCCGGGATACTTGGGGCACCGCGAAACTCATCCGCTGATTACCCAGGAAGAGCTGGCGAAGTTTCACACCGAAAAACTCAAGATCAGCTTTTTGCTGTTCGACGAAATCGAAAAAGCTTCCGATGCCCTCTGGCAATTGCTCCTCGGCATCCTCGACAAAGCTACCCTGACGCTCGGAGACAATCGCCGCGTGGACTTGTCGCAGACCATGATTTTCATGACCTCGAACCTCGGCGGCGGAGAAATCACCGAACTGATGACCGGAGGAATGGGTTTCGCCCCAAAGGTGAAAGCGGATACCCAGGTGCGTCTGGACGAAAAGGTGGAAAAGACCGCGGCCGAAGCGGCCAAGCGAAAGTTCGCGCCGGAATTCATGAACCGCATCGACAAGGTAATCGTGTTCCATCCGCTACGCTCTCAGCAACTCGAACAGATCCTCGAAATCGAGCTGGGTATGGTTCAACAACGTGTGCTCGAAACGGCGAAAGGACGCTTCTTATTTCGCGTAACTTCGTCGGCGCGTGAGTTTCTGTTACGCGAAGGCACGGACCTGAAGTATGGTGCGCGCCATTTGAAACGCGCTATCGAGCGCTATGTCGTCTATCCGCTGGCCAGCCTGCTGGCGACCGAGCAGGTATCGCTTGGCGACGTGCTCTCGATCGATTGGGACGGGCACGAGCTTGGGTTGACCTTTCTAAAGGAAGCCGAAGGCGCGCTGGTTCCCATGACCGCTGAAGTAAAGGAAAAAACAGCTGGGGCTGCCGCCGCAAGTTCTGACGGCCGTCCGGTCGTTTTCCCCGCCGCAACGGCCGCAATGGACGTGAGAATCGAAAATCGAACAGCGCCGACGGCAAACCGAAGCATGCCGGTCGAAAAGGCCAAGAACGAGAAGAAATAAAATCGCTAAAAACGATTAATCGTCCTTTCGACGAAAGATATGAGCCGTGGGCGTGCATGAACAAAGCACGCGCCACGGTTTTTCTTTTCCAGTCAACAACACGGCGGTGAGAAAGCTAGGTTCGCATCAGCAGGACACTAATCAACGCAGCAACTATGATTCGTGCGGCATCTCCATCGGTTCGTCGAAGCTGCCGCCATAAATATTCGGCACCTTCGCGCCCATCGGGCGCAGGTACGCGCAAAGTTGGCCGCGGTGGTGTATCGAATGATTCAGCATGAACTGAAGGTACATCACAGCAGGAAGATCAAACATGCCGAATAACGGCAAAGGCGTAGCCCAAAAAGTGGCAGGCAGTTTCGCGACCGCGTCGATCTTGGTGGACAGTCCATCTTCATAATACGAAGCAATGTCGCTGGCATTGCTGAAGTCCGCCGGCATCGTGTCATCTTCCATTTCGAATTTTCCATTCAGAAATCCGTCGAGGAACCAGATATCCGCAGAGGCCAGATGCCAGGCGAGTTCGAGAGCGCTGCGTGAATTCGGATGCGGACGGTAGTCTCCCTTGTCGGCGGGAACGGCCAAGAGAACGCGCAAAGTGGTCAGCGATTCGCGTTTGACTTCGGCGATAAAGACGCTCAGAAGAAACGCAGCTTGTTCTGAAGTCATTGTGAATCTTCCTCCTCAGGGTTTCCATCGAAGGATTGGTTTGCGCGCAGCGGCCACTTCATCGAGCCGCCCGACACGCGTGGAATGCGGCGCGGTTTTCACCAGCTCGGGATTTGTTTCCGCTTCGGCTGCGATCGACCGCATTGCCTGGATGAAAAAATCGCACTCTTCTCTTGATTCCGATTCGGTCGGCTCGATCATCATTGCGCCGGGAACGATGAGCGGGAACGCTGTCGTGTACGGGTGAAAACCATAATCGATTAGGCGCTTGGCCATATCCATGGTGTTTACGCCGTGCTTCTTCTGGCGCGCGTCGCTAAAAACCACTTCGTGCATCGAAGGAAGATTGTATGGCAGATCGAAAATACCCTCGAGATTCTTGCGAATGTAATTGGAATTAAGCACCGCGTCTTCCGTCGCCTGGCGCATCCCCGGACCGTACGCCAGTGTGTACGCGAGCGCGCGCAACAGCACTCCGAAATTTCCGCAATAAGCGCGAACGCGCCCGACAGACTGTGCGCGGTTGAAGTCCAGCGCGAACTTGCCATCCTCTTTCTGCACCACGACCGGCACCGGCAGGAAAGGCTCAAGAATGTTCTTCACCAGTACCGGACCTGCGCCAGGACCACCGCCGCCATGAGGCGTCGAAAACGTTTTGTGCAAATTCAGGTGCATCACATCCACGCCGAAGTCACCGGGGCGAGTGACGCCGGCCAGCGCGTTCATGTTTGCTCCGTCCATGTAAAGAAGCGCGCCGCGTTCATGCAGGATGGCGGCAATTTCGGCGATGCGCTCTTCGAATACGCCGAGAGTGCTGGGATTCGTCAGCATAAGTGCGGCGACATCTTCGGTGCAAAATTCGCGTAGATGATCGGTATCTATTTGGCCGCAGGCATTCGATTTGATGTTCTTCACTTCGTACCCGGCAATTACGACGGAAGCCGGATTCGTTCCATGCGCGGAATCGGGAATCAAAACTGTTTTTCGGGGATTCCCCTGGCTCTGAAGATATGCGCGAATCATCAACAAACCCGTAAGCTCGCCCTGCGCCCCTGCCACCGGCTGGAGTGTCGCAGCGTCCATTCCGGTAATTGACAACAAACATTTTTGTAAATCGAAAAGAATGCGCAGGCAGCCCTGCGAGACCTCGACGGGCTGCTCCGGGTGTTCGGTTGCAAGTCCATCCAGTCGCGCGACGAATTCGTTCACGCGCGGGTTGTACTTCATAGTGCAGGAGCCGAGCGGATACATGCCAAGATCAATTGCATAATTCCACGTGGAGAGCCGCGTGAAGTGCCGAATCACTTCGATTTCGCTTACTTCCGGAAATCCCTCGATTGCATCGCGGGTGAATTCTCTGCCGAGCGCTTTGACGGCATCTACGGCCGGCACATCGAGCGGCGGAAGCTCCATTCCACGCTTACCGGGCGCGGACTTCTCGAAGATCAGCCCTTCGTTCTGATTGGGGTGCTGGCGCACCTTCGAGATCTTTTCGACGGGCGCTTCAACTTCGGTGGACTTGGAGTTCAATTCAAACAGCTCCTTAAACCGGGCGTTCGAGTATTCGCTTTATTGCTGAAGCCAAACGTTCAATTTCGCCTCGCGGGGTTGTTTCAGTCACGCAAATCAGCCCCCGCTTGGTCAACTCCGGGTAATGAATGCCGAGAGCGAACGGTCCGATAATTTTCTCGCGCAAGAGATCGGCATTGACCATTTTTACCGAGCGCGGAAACTCGAGCACGAATTCGTTGAACGACGGACCGGAGAAAACTCGGCGCACTCCGGGAATCTTTTCGAGTTCAGCTTGAGCGAAACGCGCCTTGGCGAGATTCTGTAGCGCTTGTTCGCGCAACCCCTCTTTGCCAAGCAAACAAAGGTGAATTGTAGCCGCCAAGGCATAAAGCGCTTCGTTGGTGCAAATGTTCGAGGTAGCCTTTTCCCGACGGATGTGTTGCTCGCGCGTTGCCAGCGTCAAGACGAACCCGCGGCGTCCTTCTGCGTCGGTCGTTTGGCCCGCGAGGCGGCCGGGCATTTGGCGCACGTACTTATCCCGCGTTGCAATCACGCCGACGTAGGGACCGCCGTAACTCGGAGGAATGCCGAACGATTGCCCTTCCATAGCCACAATATCCGCTTCGGCCGGCGGACGAACGATGCCTAGCGACACAGCTTCCGCAATGCTCGTGACGAGCAACGCTCCGGCTGCGTGGGCCGTCTCCGCGAGGGCCGGCAGTTCTTCCATCACGCCGAAAAAGTTTGGTGACTGGACCACGACAGCAGCAGCTTGCGCAAGGCTATCCTTCTTCAGCGCCGCGCGATCGAGCTGCCCTGATTCTGTGTAGCCAACTTCTTCGATCACGATCCCGAGGTTTTTCGCGTACGTTTGCAATACATGGCGATATTCAGGATGAACGGAGCGCGCAACGAGAACTCGATGGCGCCCGGTGAGCCGTTCTGCCATCAGCACAGCTTCGGTGAGCGCTGTTGAGCCGTCGTACATCGAAGCGTTCGCCACTTCCTGTCCGGTTAGCTGGCACATCAAAGTCTGAAACTCGAAAATTGCGGTCAGGGTGCCCTGCGCGAATTCCGCCTGGTAGGGCGTGTAGGAAGTGAGAAACTCGCCGCGTTGGATCAGAGCATCGGTCACCACGGAGCGCAAATGCGAATAGATTCCCGCGCCGAGAAAGGAAGTGTAGCCTCGCGAGTTTTCCGCCGCGCGTGCCTGGAAGTATTGGATGATCTCCGCTTCCGAGAGCGGCCCCGGCAAGTCAAGCGGCTTGCGCAACCGAAATTTTTCCGGGATGGACTGAAAAAGCTCGTCGATCGATCTCACGCCAATCGCTTCGAGCATTTCCCGGCGTTCGGAAGGGCTTTTGGGAAGATAGCGCATCAGGCCGGGAGTTCCTTCTCTTTGGTGGCGATATAGGCTTGGTAGGCGGCAGCGTCCATCAATCCCGCAGCTTCTTTGGGATCCGCGAGCCGCACTTTTACCAGCCATGCAGCGCCGTGCGGATCTTTGTTGATCAGTTCGGGAGAATCCACCAGCGCTGGATTCGTTTCAGTTACTTCGCCGGAGATCGGACTGAAAATCTCGCTCACCGCTTTCACGGATTCGATGGTCCCAAACGACTGGCGCGCTTTGAGCTGAGCGCCGACTTTCGGCAACTCGACAAAAACCACGTCGCCGAGCTCGTGCTGCGCGTAGTCCGTGATGCCGACGGTGCCGTTTGAGCCCTCGACTTTCACCCACTCATGCTCTTTCGTATAGCGATAATCCTTTGGGTACATAAACGCTCCGTGAACGCAGTCTAATTGGATGCTCCGAGCCTATTGCGGACGCTTATAAAACGGCAGAGCAACAATTCTTGCCCCTTCCGCGTGGTCGCGAACGCTGATCGCAATATCTGTCCCGATCCCAGTGGATGTCGGCGGCACGTAAGCCATTCCGATATTTTTCTTCAGGAATGGAGCAGGCCCGCCGCTGGTAACACGCCCCGCTTCCTTGCCGTCGATCAGAACCGGATAGCCGTCTCGGCCGATACGCTTGTCGAGCATTTCGAAGCCGACTAACTTACGCGTCAGGCCGTCCTTCTTCTGCTGAGCCAGAACGTCGCTGCCCAGAAACGGAGCCTTCTCCATTTTGCAAATCCATCCGAGGCCGGCCTCCCAAGGCGTAGTCGTGTCATCGATCTCATGGCCGTAAAGGCACATCCCGGCTTCGAGGCGAAGAGTATTCCGCGCGCCCAGTCCGCAGGGGATCATACCGGCAGGTTGTCCCACGTTCATTAGATCCCTCCACAGCTTCTCAGAATGCTCCGGCGCGAAATAGATTTCGAACCCGTCTTCGCCAGTGTAACCGGTGCGCGCAATCAGGCAATCGACGCCGCTGACTTGGCCGAACGCGAAATGATAGTAATGGATTGGCTCGAGCGGGGTTTGCGTAAGCCGCTGAAGAATGTCCGTCGCGCGCGGTCCCTGGACTGCCAGCTGAGAGTATCGCGGCCCGGCGTTCTCCACCTTTGCGTCGAACTTATTGTGCTCGACGATGTGCTCGAAATCGTGATCCTGATTGCCCGCATTGACGCAAAGCAAATAGTGCGTGTCGGAAAGTTTGTGTACCAGCAAATCATCGACGAAGGTTCCGCGCGAAGTCATAAGCCCGGAATAGTGGGCTTGCCCTACATTCAACTTGGCCGCATTGTTGCATGTGACTAGTTGAACCAGCTCCAGTGCGCCCGGCCCCCGAATTTCTATCTCGCCCATATGGCTAACGTCGAAAAGTCCGGCGCGCGTGCGCACCGCTACGTGCTCGGCTAGAATGCCCGAGTATTCGAGCGGCATGTCCCAGCCGCCGAAATTCACCATCTTGGCGCCCAATTGGCGATGGATGGAGTTCAGAGCTGTCTTGCGCAGTTCAGCGGTTGCCGGTGTGGTCACAGAAGATTTCTCATTATTAGGGCGAAACATCGAAGCTAGCATGCGTGTTTTCGAGTGTCAAGGAAGGCGGCAAAATCCGGCGAGCTTGCTCACTTCATAGCCCATCGAGAACTCCGGTGATCGAGCGGGAATTGGGGACTGGTAGGCGATCTCCTGCACTCTTTTCTGTATTCAATATCGTCTTTTTGGCCGACTACTCATCGCGCAGTACTTCCATGGGGTCCACGCGGGAGGCGCGGATCGCCGGTACGAGAGAGGCAATCGTCGTCACAGTCATGACAGTCAGTACTACCCCTGCAAACGTTGCGCCATCCGTTGGGGAGATGCCGTAGAGCATTTTGGAAAGCACACGGCCAAAGGCAAGCGCCAGGCTGGCGCCAATTGCACAGCCCACGACGGAAACTCCCAGACCTCGAAGAAGGAAATCCTTCACGATCCGGCCGGGCATCGCTCCCAGAGCGAGCCGCAGTCCTAACTCACGCCTGCGCGTGCTCGCGAAATAACTCAGCGTCCCGTACAGTCCGACGCAGGCCAGGCATACGGCAGTGAGCGCAAAGAACGTCAGCAGCACCGTTCGTAGACGATTTTCCGCAAATGCTTCGTTAAGGTGGTCTTCCAGCGGAAGGATATCGAAGACCGAACGGTCCGGCTCCAGCTCATGAATTTTCAGCCGAGCGGCTTGTGCCATCGTCATCGGCTCACTCCGAGTTCTTATCAGATAAAACGGATCCGGGCCGGGAGCGCTCATGCACCAGTACACCGTCGGGCCGGGTTCGCGATTCATGCCTTCCTCCCTGGCATCGCCGACGATACCCCGGATTTCAGATGGCGCCACGGCTGAGTTGCCCGGGAGCTGAAGGTGATGTCCGATAGACGTTGATCGCGAAAAATAAGCTGTCGCAAAGCTGCGATTCACAAGAACGTCCGTGGAGTCTGATTTCTCGCGGCAGAGTTCTCCGGTCAGAAGCGGTATCTGCATGGTCGCGAAATAGCCGGCAGAGACAAACCGGCTCTCGGCTACGATTTTGCGCTCTGTATCGATTTGCCCTTCAGCCACCTTGATTTCCGTTTGATAACGAGACCGCACTCCCGGCAGGGCTGCCGCGGTTGCCGCTGCTTCCACTCCCGGCAAGCTTCGCAACGAATCGATGGTCCGGTCGATTCGTTGCGTGAGTCCCTTCATATCGGCGGTTTCTCCATAGGAGCCGCTAATGTGGAAAGTCAGAACGTGAGCCGCTTCGAAACCGGGCGAGACGCGGCCTAGCGCTTGAAAACTTCTGAAGAGCAGCCCTGCACCGGCGAGCAGCGTGACGGCGAGTGCAACTTGAACAGCCACAAGCACCCACTGCAGCGGATGGCGTCCCGATACCTGCCTGCGGCTTCCCTCTGCCAGCGAACCGGAGATATTGTTCCGCGTGGCACGAATTGCCGGGAACAGTCCACAAAGCAGAGTCACTAATATGCAGCACACGAAAGAATAGAGCACGATGCGCGAATCGATATGAATCTCCTCGACCCGCGGCAACCCTGCAGCCAACGCGCGAAATACGCTCGAAGTTCCGCTTGCGAGGACTAGTCCAAGCGCAGCTCCTATGAGAGCGAGAACAAAAGTTTCTGTCAGCAGTTGGATCACCAGGGCCTTTCGCGATGCACCGAGTAAAAATCGCACAGTGATGTCGTGCCGGCGCTCCGCGCCCCGAGCCAATAGCAACGCGGCAAGATTGGTGCAAGCAATCAACAGCAGTAACGAAACGGAACCGAAGAGAATCCACAACGAATCTTGAGCGCCACCAATAGTTGTCTGTTTCAGCGGCTGGATCTCAATTCCTAGATCAGCATCCGTTTTTGGATACGCTCTTCCGAGTTGCGCCTGGATTGTGCCTAGGTTCACGCGTGCTTGCTCCACGTTCAAACCCCACTTGAGCCGCCCAATCACCGTATACCAGGTGGAATTCCTGTTCTGGCTATAGGGGCTATTGGCAGGAATCGGCGACCACAAATCCACGCCGCGCGCCGGAAAAAGAAAGGAAGCAGGCATAACGCCAACGATGTTGGGGGAATAGCCGCCGAGCCGCAGTTTCTTTCCTACCACATTCTCGTCAGCGTTGAATCGCTGCCGCCAGAAGCGATCGCTGATAATAACTGCGTTCGGTCCTCCAAAAGTTTCTTCTTCGGAGTCGAAATCGCGGCCGAGTGCCGGAGAAATTCCCCATACCTGCAGGAAGCGAGGAGCCACCCAAGCCTGCGATACTTTTTCCGGGAGAGCGCCGGAAGTTTCAGAAGCGTCCTCCGTGTAGTATCCCGTAATCGCTTGGAAGGTGGAATTCATCCGGTTCCAATCTTCCAGCCGAACTGGAGCGACAAAAGGTTGCGGGCTCTTTCCCTTGGTGTCGTATTGATCGATTCGCATCAACTGATCACTGTTGGGGAACGGCAAAGGCCGCAGGATGATGGCGTCGATCGCTGAGAACACGGCGCTGTTCGCGCCGATGCCCAGAGCAAGCGTCAGAATAACGGCGATCGAGAAAGATGGCGATTTGCGAATCAGGCGGATGGCGAACTTTAAATTCGCCAGCGTGCTTTCGATTACGCTGACCCGATGGACGTCGCGAAGATCTTCTTTGATCTGCTCGTGGCCGCCAAATTCAAGCATCGCCTGCCTGCGCGCCTCCTGCGCAGCCATTCCTGCCGCGATGTTTTCATCGACTAGTTTTTCAAAGTGAAAGCGAAGCTCGGAATCGAGTTGCTCGTCGATGGCCCGTTTCCGAAAAAGAGATTTCCACCAGGACATAGACGCCCTCCTACTGCGCGGTCTGAAGTATGTGGCTCACGGCTTCTGCCAGCCGCCGCCAGTTCGATTCTTCGCTCACTAGTTGGCGGCGACCCTTTGGCGACAACTTATAAAACTTGGCTTGTCTGCCGTTGTCGGATTCGCCCCACTCTGCTGCGAGCCATCCTCGTTTTTCCAGGCGATGCAGAGCGGGGTACAGCGAACCTTGTTGGACTTGCAGCACCTCTTTGGAAATCTGGCGGATTCTCTGTGAAACGCCGTACCCGTGCACCGGACCCAGCGCCACAATTTTCAGAATCAGCATGTCGAGCGTGCCTTGCAGTAGTTCGGATTTGTCAATCGGCATCGCGTCTCCTAGACGTTCGACATATATATGCCGGCCATAGGTAGATTGTCAAGGAGAGAGCGTGGTGGGTCGTCGCTGCGGAGGCCCACGGAGTGAGGCGGACGTTCCAACACAATTCTATTGCTCTAAGGGAATCCCTCCGCGCAAGGCGCTTGTTCGGCGCGCAAGCATGTCCTAAGATTGAAGAAAGGCGGCCGTCCCGGCACAGGAGAATCGCAGGTGCTAACTGTTTGCTCGCAATGCGAAAAACCGGAGCAGGAATGCAGTTGCGTGAAGTACTGCTGCTTCTGCCAGTCTCAGTACAACATTCATATGGGCGTGGATGGCATGTATTACTGTCCGGATTGCCGCGAAGCTTGCGACGTGCGGCTTGCAGATACCGATGAGCGCTGATCCGAGCCGGACCGAATTAACGGTGCAGGACGATCCCCGGCTGATTGCGGGCGTCACCGCAATTGTGTCTTTCGCCGCTAATCGTTGCGGTCTTTCCACCGGAGCGCAGGAAGGGCTTGCTGCTGCCGCCGCGGAAGCTTGCCGGGAGACTTTTCCGCTGGTGAATGGCAACGGAAGCAAGGATTCCTCGCTCAAGGTTATTGTCTCGGATTTTCCTGACCGCGTCGAAGTTGCTATCGAGCATTCCGGAGAGTCGCTTCCTTCTGCGGGACTCGACACGTTCTGCGACGCCGCGAGTGGCGCAGGTTCGCAAGCAGGACTGAGTGGGGCGTTGCAGAAAACAAACGTAGACCGCGTGCAGTACGAGACGCGGGACGGCGTTTCACGAATGACTCTGATCAAGTATTGCGACGAACGGCGCGCGAAAGCCTAGACTCCATCTTCGCCGCTCGCCCCTGAAATTTCCTTTCTACATTGTCGCTGGCGCAAGAGCCTTAGTCCGAATCAAGGACAACAACTCGTCTTGGCTCACTGGTGCGTCGATCTTCAAACGATCTCCCGTGGGAGTCACGCGAACGTGATCCAACGCCTTCGCGAAATCCGGATTCGATTGCGCTTCCTGATACCGGCGGTACATTATTCCCGCCTGCATTGCGGCGCCTAGCGTATTCGCATCGTCCACGGAATCGCAGACGGCTTGGAATTGAACGTCAATTCCGCTGTCCGCAGTTACGCTGATGGTCATGGCATGGATGCGGCCGACTATCGCAGCGGCCTGCGGAAACTGGCTGGCCTGAGGGAGCAGTTCGTGCATGGCCAGGTTTGTGGAGTTCTTATCCAGGACTGCCCAAATAAGTCCGCTGCCGTTTGCTTCCGTGATAAGCGGATAAAGCTTGTCGTTCGTGAAAAGGCTCTCACCCGTTCCCATACGCACGTCAATCAATTTGTCCAGGGCAGCGCGATTACCGAAAGCCGCCGTATTGGAATCGATGAAAAAGAACAGGATGTCACTGCCGCCGCCGCCGCTTCCGAAAGCATAGAGATGATAGCCATTGCTCTCGATCATCGGCATCTTCTGAGCTTTGAATTTCGCCTCCGTGCTGGACGGATCGAACGCGCCGAGGGCGACGCCTAGGATCTGCCCGCTCGCGCCATCCGCCGACATGATCGCTCCCCACGCCAAGCTGTCCACTTGGGAATTCGGATCGACGCCTGCGGAAGAGAGAAACTGTTCGAAATCCTTCATCTGTTTCGGGAGCATCTGGTCCTGCATCTGCGCGAACCACGGAAGCTTTCGCGCTGACTTCAGATCAGCATAGGCAAATTCGTTGGTGGACTTTGGAAACATTCCGATCACGGCCGTGGTGAGCGAACCCGCGGCAGTCCGGGAAGGAACAGCAGTAAAAAATCCGAGCAGCGCCACCGCTGCCAAAGCTGCAATTAATATGGTGCGAGAAATTGGCTGTCTCAAGTTGTTCCCCTCAGATTACTTGATTGACTGACTAACGCGGCTGTCGGGACCCAGAAGTACTTTCAAAAACGAGTTTGCCGCGACACGGCCTCTACAGTATAGATGCTAAGAACGCTCTTGGCGGAGGGAAGTTTTCCCGATGCGTGCCACGAGTAACTCGGACTCCGAGCGCAAGCCACTCGAAAATCCGGAATCAGTGATTGACTCCAGATTGATAGCGACGTTTTCGAGCGCTCCGTGAACCGCCGCTCCAGCCATTAGACGTCCCACACGAATATCGGAAAGCATCGACGGGCTGGCTATCTTTTCCAGCTGCCCGAGCAGGTCAAATACCTGTGCGGCCTTGCGCGCCACTTCCATGGGGACTTTCGCCGCGCCTTGCAAGGCATTTTGAATCGTGGACTCGCGGCGGCCCTGCTCTTCGGGCGTGGATTGCGGCAATTTGTAAGCTGCCATTACGGACTCAAATGAAGCCGCGTCGCGATCGATTGCGTCCGCCAGCGCGCGTGAGGCGCTATGAAATTCCGCAAGGGCGTCGCTCAGCGCTCCCACATGCGCCGCCTGCGACTTCTTCTTGCGCGAAAGGCCGGCGACCATCTGTCCCAGGCTCGCTCCAAGCGCGCCCGCAAGCGCCGCCACCGAACCTCCGCCAGGAGTTGCAGTAGGCTCGGCGACAGCGTCCAGAAATGGTTGCGCCAGCGAAGCCAGCTTCCCCGGACCTTCTGCAGCCGGAGCGCCGGCAAACGAAGCCTCGATGCGGTTCTCAAACACTTGCGCCGGTGAGAAGTTTTCGAGTTGCAGATAAAAGTCGGCGGTCAGCTCGATTGCCCGCTTCGGAATCAATCCGACGATTTCGCTGCCCACGATCGAGACGCCGTAGCGCTCGGCTTCGCGCTTTACCATTTCGAACACGCGGTGAATGGGTGTTTGCTCGAAATCAGTCAAATTGATGGAAACCTGCGCCAGGTTTCTGCCGCGCAAGTCCACTCCCATCGCTTTCACGAAACGCAAACCGCCATTCGAGAATCGAATGTTCTTGCCGATGCGATTGGCGATGCTGATGTCCGACGTGTTCAGATTGATGTTGTAGGCAATCAAAAATTTCCGCGCGCCAACCACAGTTGCTCCAGCGGTGGGATGAAGGCGTTGTTCGCCAATGTCCGGCGCACGATTGGGATTGCGCGGAACTTCTTCGAGCAGGCCTTCGAATTGGCCCTTGCGAATGGCCTCAAGGTTGGTGCGTTCCGGGCGTTGCGCCGCGGCTTCATAAAAATAAACCGGTATGCGAAAGCGTTCCCAGATTTCACGGCCCACCTTTTTGGCGAGCGCCACGCAATCCTCGATAGTCACACCCTCGATCGGAATAAACGGAACAACGTCGGTTGCGCCCATGCGCGGGTGCGCTCCGGAATGCTTGGTCAAATCGATCAACTCGGCAGCCTTGCCCACTCCGCGCAACGCAGCCTCCGCAACAGCCTCAGGTTCGCCTGCCAGCGTCACTACGCTGCGGTTATGATCGCTGTCGCTTTCGCGATCCAGCAAATACACGCCGGGAACTTCGCGCATTGCGGCCACAATGGCATCCACCTTCGATGCATCACGTCCTTCGGAAAAATTCGGAACACATTCGACGAGTCGTTTCATGGGTCAGAGGTTCTTCTTGTGCAGGATGGCGCCGCGTTTCATCGTGAGGCTGCAAAGGTTCACGCCAAAATAATACGGGATTTCGCGATAGTCGGCCACGTCAAACGCGGCCAGGTCTGCATACTTGCCAACTTCAAGCGATCCGACGCGGTCGTGCACACGCAGGGAATAGGCCGGATTGATTGTAGCGGCGGTGACGGCTTCCGCCGGCGTCAAGCGCATTTGCGTGCACGCAAGAGACAGAATCATAGGCATGCTCAGTGTCGGGCTGGTGCCAGGATTGAAATCAGTAGCGATTCCCACGATTGCGCCCGCTTCGATCAACTTGCGAGCCGGAGCGTACTGTTTGAGTCCCAGATGAAAGCAGCATCCGGGCAACAAAGTGCATACCACGTTGGAAAGTCCGAGCGCCCGAATGTCGTTGCGATCAATTTTTTCCAGGTGGTCAGCGCTCGCAGCTTGCAACTCAATCGCCAGGCGCGCCGCTCCGGTGTGCGCCAATTGTTCCGCATGAATGCGCGGAACTAACCCACCGGCTCGTCCAGCCATCAGAATTCGCCGTGACTGTGCCACCGTAAAAGCTCCGCGATCGCAGTAAACATCGCAAAACTCGGCGAGCCCCGCGGTCGCGACCGTCGGAATCCACCTGCGCACGAGTAGATCTACGTAGGACTCCGGCCGGCGTCGAAATTCCGGAGGCACCACGTGCGCTCCCAAAAAAGTTGAACGAATGTCGAGCGGATGTTCCTGATTAAGGTCGTAAAGAATCTCGAGGATTTTAAGCTCGCTCTTCCAGTTCAGCCCATAGCCGCTCTTGGCCTCAATTGTTGTGGTGCCATGAGCCGCGAACTCGCGAAGATTCTTCAGCGCTCGAGTTTTCAGCGTACTTGAAGAAGCGGCGCGCAGGCCTTTCACGCTCGAACGAATTCCGCCTCCGGAGCGAGCGATTTCCTCATAGGTAGCGCCGGAGTTGCGCTGCTCATATTCGGCTGCGCGGCTTTCAGGGAAAATTAGATGAGTATGCGAATCGACAAAGCCGGGCAGAACGACGCGGCCCCCGAGGTCTAATTTCTCCGCGCGCCGAGCCTTGGGCAGGCGTTCGACTCGACGGCGAGGACCCACCGCGACGACGCGATCGTCGTGCGTCAACAGTGCGCCGTCGGGAATAATTCCAAGCTCGGTGAGCGCTCGACCGCGCCGTGGCACAGGCCCGCGCAGCGTTAGAAGCTGCGAGCAGCCGGTAATAAGCCAGTCAGGCACTGAGGCACCGATACTAACGCCGCAACCCGCAAAAAACTACCGTCCCGGTGCAAGGACATCCTTTCGCTTCCGTAGGGGCACAGCATGCTGTGCCCGGCGAAAGTTCTTGGCTCAGAAGCCTGACCTTCGCGATGGCACTTGCGCGGTCGATGGCCGCAAAAATGGATTGCATTGTCAGAAGCGCTCACGCGCCAGCGGTCTTGCCAAGATAAGCAGGCGCGAATACTTCCGTCACGAACGACTCGATCGTGGTCGGCGTCGTGTTCTTTGCCGAGCGCTGCTCTTGCGGCACAATCAGGCCCGCATTCGCGCCTTTCCACATTTCAATCAACAGCGTCGCGGTCTTTTTCGGCAGTCCCATCTGAACCAGCGCCGGTTCGAGCATCATGAACGGCACCTGCATATATCCGAGATTGGGTTTGCCGATTGACTTGCCAACGATTGACGCTGCCTCTTTCATCGAGATATCGCGTTGCCCGTGCAGCTCCTGCGTGGAACTGCCGGAGAAGTCGCGTGCTGCAAGCCGAGTGGCGGCATACTCGCCGATATCTTTCGTAGCGATCCACGGCATCGGCATATCGCTTGTCAAACCGCCCGGGAGCATTCCCATCGAGCGCAATGGCGGAATGCTCATCAAAAGATTTTCCATAAAATAGGCCGCGCGCAGGTGCAGGACGTTGAGGCCCGCGATCCGGTTGAGCTTTTCTTCCTGATTGTGTAAGCCGACGATGGGGCCTGTCTTCTCCGCGTGTTGCGCGCCGATGCTGCTTAGATTCACAACGTAGGGCACACGCGCGTTCGCGACTGCGGCGGCGTAACAATCGGAAACCAGTTCTTGATGGGCGCGCAAATCCTGCTGCGAGATGTCCTCTGGCAGCACGAGATAGACGGCCGTCGCGCCTTCGAAAGCCTTCGTCATCGATGCGACATCTTCGACGTTGCCGACGAACGCGTCCGCACCTTTCTTCGTAAACACTTCGAGCCTCTTCGCGTCGCGGCCAATCACGCGCACTTTCTCCCCGCTCGCAAGCAACGCTTCCGCCGCAGGCCTTCCCGTATGTCCCGTTGCTCCTACGATGACGATCATAAAATCTCCTAAGACATCGGAATTCGAACGCCGGACTTTTTCGCGAAATCAATCGCCTCGGGATAGCCCGCGTCCACGTGCCGCGCAACGCCGATGCCGGGATCGTTCGTGAGCACGCGTTCGATGCGTTCCGCCATTTCTTTTGAGCCGTCTGCCACCGTGACTTGTCCTGCGTGCAACGAATAGCCGATGCCCACGCCACCGCCGTTGTGAATGGAAACCCAACTCGCCCCACTCGCCGTATTCAGCAGAGCATTGAGCAGCGGCCAATCCGCCACTGCGTCGGAGCCGTCGCGCATTTTTTCAGTTTCACGATAGGGCGAAGCTACCGAGCCGCAATCCAGATGGTCGCGCCCAATCACGATGGGCCCTTTCAACTCGCCGCGCGCCACCAGGTCATTCAGCGCGAGCCCGAATTTGTCGCGCTCGCCGTAACCCAGCCAGCAGATTCGCGCCGGCAGCCCTTGGAATCGCACGCGCTTCTGCGCCAGGTGAATCCAGCGCGTTAAAACTTCGTCGTGCGGAAACATATCGAGCACGAGTTTATCCGTGCGGTAAATATCCGAAGCCTCGCCTGAAAGCGCGGCCCAGCGAAAGGGCCCGCGTCCCTCGCAGAAAAGCGGGCGAATATACGCAGGTACGAACCCAGGGAAATCGTAAGCGTTCTTCACGCCTTGCTCGAACGCGAAAGTACGAATGTTATTTCCGTAGTCGAACGTGATCGACCCCAGCTTTTGCAACGCGAGCATGCCCTCTACGTGTTTGCCGATGGATTCGAGCGATCGTTTCCGATACGACTCCGGATCGCTTTTGCGCAGTTCAGCGGCTTGCGCTACATCGAGCCCCTGCGGAATATAGCCGCCGATTGGATCATGCGCGCTCGTCTGGTCCGTCAACAAATCGGGTACCACGCCGCGCCGCGCGAGTTCGGGAATCACGTCCGCGCAATTTCCGGCCAGTCCGACCGACGTTGCCTCTCTCTTGCGAACTGCGTTCTTCAGAATTCTCAGCGCTTCGTCGAGATCGTTCACCATCACGTCGCAATAGCCGGTCTTCACGCGCCGCTTGATGCGCTCCGGGTCCACGTCAATACCCAAAAACGCCGCACCGTTCAGCGTCGCAGCGAGCGGCTGCGCGCCACCCATTCCACCGAGTCCGCCGCTGGCTACGAGCTTTCCCGCCAAATCACTCTGAAAATGTTTTCGCGCAGCCGCGGCAAAAGTTTCGTAGGTGCCCTGCAAAATTCCTTGCGTGCCGATGTAAATCCAGCTTCCCGCGGTCATCTGCCCGTACATCATCAGCCCGGCGCGGTCGAGCTCGTCGAAGTTCTTCCAATCGCTCCAATGTCCAACAAGATTCGAATTCGCGATCAGAACACGCGGCGCATAAGAATGCGTGCGAAAAATTCCCACAGGCTTGCCGGATTGAACCAGCAGCGTTTCATCGTTTTCCAGAGATTTCAGGGACGCCACGATCGCGTGATAGCTCTTCCAATTCCGTGCCGCTTTTCCGCGCCCGCCATAAACGATCAAATCTTCCGGCTTCTCAGCCACCTCCGGATCGAGGTTGTTCATCAACATGCGCATAGCCGCTTCCTGCTGCCAGCCTTTGCAGGAGAGAGTAGTGCCTCGCGGTGCGCGAACCGGCTGATATCCGGTGACGTCTTCTGTAGCGGCCTTCGACATCGGAACCTCCGGAGACATCTTAACGCATCACAGCCGAGAGTTAGTAGGGTCGCTTAATCGCACGAAATATCCAACGTATCGGCAGCGCTCTTCTATCTGCAATCGCAAAAGTTGAGCGAAGTAGCTGCGCCCGAAACAGCGCATAGTCACCGCCGGGTGTTTGCGCGATGCCGTTCCATACGCTAAAGTAAAAGTGACCACGATGGACTATCCTCCGCTCACGAAATCCTTCCTCGAAGCCGTTGACCGTTTCGCCAGTCCGCGCGCCCAGATGTTTCGGACCGCCGAAGGTTGGCAGAATATCGCGGCGCGGGAAATGCTCCGCCGCGTGGCGGGCTTATCGAAAGCGCTTGGCGAATTGGGAATTAAATCCGGCGACCGCGTCGCGATTCTTGCGCCAAATTGCCCTGAATGGCATATCGCTGATTTCGCGATACAGGGCGTGGGCGCCGCGAGCGTGCCAATTTACTTCAACGAATCGCCGGAGCGCCTCACCTACATATTGAACGATTCTGGTGCGCGTATCGTATTCACGTCTGGCGAAGCCCAGGCGCGTAAGATCGCTGAATGCCGCGATAAAATTACTGCGCTCGAACACGTGATTGCAGTAACGCCCCTCTCGGATTTGCATGGCGATGTTCTCCGTTACGAAACTCTGATCGCCACCGCGGGTGAGCCTGACGTCGCCGAATACCGCAAACGTGCCGCGGAAGTTTCCGCCAACCAATTGCTGACCATCATCTACACCTCCGGCACCACGGGCGAGCCCAAGGGAGTAATGTTGACTCACTCGAACGTGAGCTCGAATGTTATCGACTCGCTCGAGGCCTACGATTTCTCACCGGAGGATCTCGCGTTATCGTTCCTTCCCCTTGCGCACGTCTATGAGCGCACCGTCGATTACGGCTATTTGTTTCGCGGTGTCCCGGTTGCATACGTGGAGCAAATGGAAGCCGTTCCGCAAGCGTTTCTCGAACTGAAGCCCACATACGCCGCCGCCGTTCCACGTTTCTTCGAAAAAATATATGCCAACATTGTCGACAAGGGACGCAGCGAAACCGGGTTGAAGAAAAAGATCTTTGATTGGTCTTTGCGCGTGGCGCAAGAATCGATTCCATGGCGGGCGTATGGCAAGCCCCCTTCTACGTGGACGAAACAGCGTTGGCAAATTGCCGACCGCATCGTCTATTCAAAGATTCGCGCGGGCCTTGGCGGAAGAATTCGATATTTTTTCTCGGGTGGCGCGCCGCTGGCGCCGGACCTTTCCGAATTTTTCTGGTCCGTGAATTTGCCGGTTTTGGAAGGCTACGGGTTAACCGAAACCGCTCCCGTGATCGCGTCGAACGTCCCTAAGAAAAACAAAGTAGGCACGGTCGGGATGCCCATCTCTCACGTAGAAGTGCGCATCGCTGACGACGGCGAGATTTTGGTCAAGGGCCCATGCGTCATGCAGGGCTATTTCCACAAGCCGGAACAGAGTCGAGAAGTCTTAAGCTCCGACGGATGGTTTTCTACCGGAGATATCGGCCGTCTGGATCAAGACGGATACTTGATTATCACCGATCGCAAAAAAGAATTGTTGAAGACTGCAGCCGGAAAGTTCGTGGCGCCGGCGCCGATCGAAAATCTGCTGAAGCAGTCTCCGTTCATAACCAACGCGATCGTAGTCGGCGACAAGCGCAAATTCGTTTCGGTGCTGATCGTTCCCAATTTTGCGGCTATCGAGAGTGAAGCTCGAAGGCAGAACAAGGATTTTGCGTCTCCCTCGCAGGCGCTCTCGAATCCATGGGTGCGCGACCTCCTCTCACGCGAGATCGAACGCCTCACCGCTTCGCTCGCGCAATATGAAAAGCCGAAACGATTCGCATTGATCGAGAAAGACTTCACCTTCGCGAGCGGGGAATTGACTTACACGCTGAAGATAAAGCGGCGCGTCATCGAGGACCACTACCGGGATCTGATTGACAAGCTGTACGCCGACCTCGAGGAGCCACGCCCTCAGCATTCGACGTAGGCTGCCTGCGTCGAGCGCAAGCGGTACAATAGATTAGGGAGAGTTTTCATGCCGGACCAATTTGTGATCGCAGGACGCGCGTTCAATTCACGCCTGATCGTGGGAACGGGCAAGTACCGCAGCTTTGATGAAATGCGCCGCGCGCACGAAGCCTCCGGCGCCGAGATGGTGACAGTTGCCATTCGCCGCGTGAATCTCAGCGATCGCACCAAGGAATCCCTCCTCGATTATATCGATCGAAAGAACTTTTTTATTTTGCCGAATACCGCGGGTTGCTACTCCGCCGACGAAGCCGTGCGTACCGCGCGTCTTGGACGCGAAGTGGGGTTATCCGAATGGGTGAAGCTGGAAGTAATTGGCGATCAGCAGACTCTTTTCCCCGATACTGAAGAGCTAATTCGCGCTACAAAGACTCTCGTCGCCGAAGGATTCGTAGTATTGCCTTATACCAACGACGATTTGATCGTCGCGCGAAGATTAATTGACGCGGGCGCAGCCGCCGTGATGCCGCTGGGCGCGCCGATTGGCTCTGGGATGGGAATTCAGAATGTCGCGAACATGCAGATTTTGCGCGAGCGCATCACGGAAGTGCCGCTGATTATCGACGCAGGCGTCGGAACCGCTTCCGATGCGGCCATCGCGATGGAACTTGGAGCAGATGGCGTTCTTATGAACACCGCGATTGCCGAAGCTCAAGACTCCGTAATGATGGCCGAAGCGATGGGCGGCGCTGTCGAAGCCGGCCGCAAAGCCTTTCTCGCCGGGCGCATTCCGAAAAAACTTTATGCCACCGCTTCCAGCCCCCTTCAAGGTGTCGTCCGCTAGTCAGCCTGCGCGAATCCCGCTAGCGAAATAAAACATGCCACAAGACGTCTACGAGTGCGTGAACTAGCGCGCCCGGGAACAACGAGCCGGTCTTCATCCACACATGCCCATAAAATAATCCGGCAATAGTTGCGAGGAACACATATTTCCAGTTCGGGTACGGCGCATGCAAAATGTGCGACAAACCAAAAATGACTGACGCCACCGCCAATCCCACCCACTGATTCTTGAAAGTCTGCGAAAGAAGATTTTGCAGGACACCGCGAAACAGGAATTCCTCCGGCCATGCTGTGAAGAACGTAATTCCCACCACCGCCAACGGAAGCGAACGCAAACGAGCAAGCGTCGGATCAAACTTCAGAAATCCAATTTGAATTCCCAGCACCACCGCAATCACCGCGAAGATCAGGAAGTGGATCGCCACATTCGCTCCGAATCCTTGCCGCCACGCGATCGCGTAACCAATTCCGTCCATGCGCCGCAGCAGGACGAACGCGCAAACGCCAACGCTAAGCGCCAACAAAATCGTCAGCGAATGCGACAGTTCCGTTGGGTACGGGAATACTCGGTACATCCAGCGAAATTCGACGGGCAGCCAGATGAGAATCGCCGCCGCATAATCTTCCCAGGTTCCCGGCGCTTTGCCCGCGCTGCTTGCGACAAGCAATGCCGGCAAAACGCTGTACGCCGCGCCGACTAGCGCCATTTTCCAGTTGGCCGTGACGGTCAGCGTATATACAAGAACTGCAAACAGAAGAACCAGCGGCGCGAGGACGCGGCCGTGCTTTCCAAGCATCCCGCGCGCTGATTCCAACACGCTCGGCGAAGCCAGGAAAAATTCGAATGCGAAAAGAACAGCAGCCACTCCCAGCGCTATCCAAAAACGCGGCCCTCGATACCCTAGGCGCAATCCCAGCAACGCCACGAATACCACGATGGGGATCCACACTCCGATCGCAGTCTTAAAATCCAGTTGCCAGAACTTCGAATTGGATGCCACCGAAAGATTTTACTGAACTGCACCGAAATTCCGGGAAAAACTTGCTTTGCGCGCACCTCTCGGCGATTCTTGTGCGCTTGAGCGCGACGGCCCAACCCGGGAAGCAGCAAAGGCTCGCCTATATCGACTGGATGCGCGGTTTCGCTTGCTTGCTGATGTTCGAGGTGCATTCCTACGATTCATGGCTGGGCGGAAGCGCGCGCGATTCGAAGTTTATGAAATGGTCGCAGCTCAGCGGCACCATCCCCGCTCCGCTTTTTCTTTTTCTCGCCGGCGTTTCCATCGCCCTGGTGTCCGACAAAATGCGGGCGAAGGGAAGCACGCCGAATCAAATCGCGCGGACCACGATTCTCCGCGGCGCGGAAATCCTGGGGCTCGGCTTGCTGTTTCGCGTCCAGGAATACGTGCTCGGCATCCCTTGGGCGCCGTGGACTGACTTGTTGCGCGTGGACATTCTGAACACCATCGGCATTTCGATTATGCTGATGGGACTCGTTGGACGGCTCACTCAGAAACGTGTCGAGAGCGCGCTGGTCGCGGTCCTAGCCGCGGGAGGAATCGCGCTTGCCACGCCGTTCCTCTATACCACGTGGCGGCCGCGTTGGCTGCCTTGGTATCTCGAGTCTTACGTCAATGGCGTGCACATCTACGATTCGCCGCGTCCATGGCTTTTCCCGATTTTTCCGTGGGTCGGATTTGCCTTTGCCGGTTTGGCTCTCGGTTATCTTCTATTCAGCGACTGGGGAAAGAAAAATCTGGCCAGCATAGCGTCCGCGTGCGGGCTCGCGGGCGTGGGCCTATATTATTTTTCCAAATGGCTCGACGCGCGGCCTTTCCAAATCTATCCGGATTACGATTATTGGCACACCAGTCCCAATTTTTTTCTCGCTCGCGTCGCTATCATTCTGGTGATTGTATTCGCAAGCTACGTGTGGTGCCGGTGGGGTCTGGGCCAGGTCGGATTCAGCCCGATGATCCAGATGGGTCAAACTTCGTTGCTCGTGTATTGGGTCCACATCGAATTCGTGTACGGAAGGTTTTCCATTTTGACCAAGAACGCCCAGTCCATTCCCATGGCCACACTCGGACTTCTGATTATCACGGTCGCCATGGTGCTTCTCTCAATGGCTAGAACCGGCTGGACCAATCATCGTCCGGAAATTCTCGCATGGTTCAAACGAACTCGTGGCTCTGTGGCAGAAAGCTAACGTTGCTTCGGTGGATTGTCGGAATTCGGTGAGGGAGCGTGCGACCCATCGACGGGCTTCGGACGCGTTTCGAAAATCACTTCACCCGGGCGCGCCAGTTTCATTATCTCGCGCGCTGGTTTCTCAATGGCAGCCGGATCGGTCTTCAGAGCTTTAACCCGATTCTGCAACTCAAGGTTTTCTTCGTCGAGCCGCTTAATGTCTTTCTGAATTTCCTGCGTTTCTTTTTTCGAACGCCTCATTGCCAGCACGCCGTGCGTGCCAAAGGTGTCTTGTAGCAGCAGCAATGCGAAGCCCACGATCAGGAACCAGTACATGTTTCGCCGAAAAAACTGAGCGAGCTGCTCGAAAAATCCCACGGGAACATCGTTTGGCGGAGCATCGCCGCGCCGTTGGTCTTTCAAGGGGACGCTGTTCACTTCGTCATCCATTCTTGTGCCTGAGCGGCCAGCTTCTGCGAAGCCGCCATGCTGGACGTCTCCGTGTAAATCCGCACGACCGCTTCGGTACCGGAAGGACGCATCAACACCCACGAGCCGTCTTGGAGCGTCAGTTTAAGTCCATCGAGCCGATTTACGTTCACTACAGGTTGGCCTGCAAATTCCTTGGGATCGGCCTTCAAACGCTCGATTAGTTTCTTGTGCGCGTCGTCGGAGAGAGGCAAGTTCACGCGAAGCGGCCAATATTCGCGCCCCACTCTTCGAAACAAATCCTGAAGCTGTTCGCGCAGGGAAGTTTGGCGCGCCGCAATCATTTCCGCCACCAGCAAGCACGCCAGAATGCCGTCTTTCTCCGGTAAATGCCCGCGGATAGTCATTCCCGCGCTTTCTTCGCCGCCAATCGCGATTTTGTCCTCGCGCAGGAACGGTCCCACATACTTGAACCCCACGGGACTTTCGTAAATCTGCACGCCGTACAATTTTGCAACTCCGTCCAGCAGGTGCGAAGTCGCCACGCTGCGTGCAGCGCCCAGTTTGTATCCGCGCGTTTCGAGCAAATAATCGAAGGCGAGACCCAGAATATGATTCGGGTCGATAAACGATCCATCGCGGTCGAGAATTCCAAAACGATCAGCGTCGCCGTCGGTCGCGAGCCCGGCCAGAGCGTTCTTTTCGATTACAGTTTTCTTAAGCAGCCCGAGATTAGCTTCTGACGGGTCCGGACCTTTGCCTTCGAACAAAACGTCCCGGAAGGCGCGAATTTCGGTAATCGCGAGGCCGTTCTCTTTCAGAATACGATCTAGCCATCCCGCGCCGCAGCCGTGAACCGCATCGCAAACGAAGTTGCCCTTGGCCTTCGCCAGTACATCGAAGCGAATCATCTTCTTCAGTTGTGCGAAGTAAGCCTCGCGCGGGTGGACGGGCTCGAATTTATCGTCGATCTCATGGTACGGAGTCGTGTCCTCCGGCAGCGCAGCCGCGCGCTTCTCAATATCTCCTGTCGTTTCCACCGACGCAGGTCCGCCGTCGGGGCCGGAATATTTCAGCCCGTTATACTGAAAAGGGTTGTGGCTCGCCGTGATATTCACGCCGCCCGCGAGTTTATTGAAAATAATTGCGTGCGCAATCACCGGAGTCGGAGTCGCTTCCTGGCATAGAAGAATGCGGCAACCATGCGCCTTCAGAACTTCCGCCGCAGTGAGCGCGAATTCAGGAGAGAAAAACCGCATGTCATAGCCGACGATCACCGTGGGCGATTTGGTTTCCGCCAGGACATGCTCCGCCACCGCAGCGGACGCGCGACGCACTCCCGCAAAGGTAAACTCGTCGGCAATCACGCCGCGCCAACCTGAAGTCCCGAAATGTATCGCTTGGTTCGTCACGGACGGCTATTGTATCTTGGCCCTCAAGCCGGGAACACACAACATTCAACATGATGCGCGGCGTACTAGTAAAGTCACAGACAATTTCAAGATGACTGAAAAGATCGTCGTCCTAGTCACATGCGCGTCCGCAAAGGAAGCATGCGAGATCGCGCGCACACTTGTTGGAAAGCGCCTCGCCGCCTGCGCGAACATCGTGACAAATCCCGTGCAGTCAATTTACCGTTGGAAAGGAAAAGTAGAATCCACCAAAGAATTTCTGCTCGTCATCAAGTCGACCAAAGCTCATTTCGCCAAATTGGAAGCCCAGATCAAGCGTCTGCACAGCTACGACGTCCCAGAAATCATCGCCTTGCCCATCGCGCGCGGCTCAGCGGACTACCTCACCTGGATTTCCGACTCCGTCAAGCCGCCGCCAAGGAAAAAGAGCAAAGCCGAGTAGTGAATTACGTTCGGATTAGCTGAGCGCAGTTCGTGCCGGGCAGTCCACGTTACTCCCAGCGAAACACTTTCGCCGACAGCGCTGTGCAAGCCACAAACACTATAGCCAACGCCGCGACGTCGCCGAGATGCGCCAACCACGCGTCGCCCGACCATATTCCTTCCATCAGCGACACAGCGTAAGTCATCGGCAGTACTCCGGCTATTGCATGGAGGACTGGCGGCATCGAGTTAACGGGCACGAAGATTCCCGAGACACCGATCATGGGATACAAAATCGCGGCGCCGATCGGTTGCGCAAAGCGCGCCGTCGGAACTATGCTCGCGATCAGAAAGCCTATCGATAGGATGCTCAGTGTGCTGATCAGCAGCGCAATCGTAAATCCGAACAATGGAACATGAACGTGGATTGGGTAGTACCGTTTGCCCGCAAGCACCATCAAAGCCAGCGTGGCCGCCGTCAGTATCAGCTTGACGATTACCTGCGCGCTTAGGATCGTCTGCGGGCGCAGCGGAGTGGCGCGCAGCCGTTTCAGAATGCCTCCCTCGCGATAAATCGAGATGATCGTAACCAGCGACAGCACAGAGCTCACCGTGATCAGCAGCGACGCGAGAACCGGTAGCCCCACGCGCAGAAAACTGCTCGCTCCGAGTGACGGAGCGGGAATGTTCCGGCTGGCTGATCGACCCACCACAAGAAACACCAATACGGGGAAGCCGATAGTCCCGAACGCGCCCAGCGGCTCGCGCATGAAGACTTTGATCTCGATCCAAGTTAGTTTCCACAGCCCGCGCATCATCATGTTCGAACCTAGTCGCGAATCGAATGGCCGGTCAGTTTCAGAAATACGTCCTCAAGGTTCGGGACGATCATGCGAAAGTCGGTGACGCGTATACGGTTCTCGGACAAGCAATGGATTACTTCGGTCACCAAATCATCGCCGCGGCCTCGAATCGTGAATTGCAAGTCGCTGCGCACAACCGACTCGACTCGCGGAATCGCTCGAAAGCGCTCCTCCGCCGTCGGATCATCCGTGGCCAACACGACGTTGCGTTCAGGACAGTGTCGATCGACGAGTCTCGCCGGCGTATCGATGTCAATAATTCGGCCGTGCTCGATGACCGCCACGCGATCGCACAACCGCTCCGCTTCCTCCATCAGATGGGTGGTGAGAAAGACCGTCTTGCCGCGCTCGCGGATCCCGCGCACCAGTTCCCAGATCGCTCGCCGCGCTTGCGGGTCCAGCCCCGTAGTCAGTTCGTCGAGGAACACCACTTCCGGATCGTTGATCAACGCGAGCGCAATGAACAGCCGCTGCTTCTGCCCGCCCGAGAGGTTCATAAACCACGCGTCGCGTTTGTCCACCAGGCCGAGCTGTTCGAGTAAGAGTTCCGCGTCCTTCCACTTCTTGCGGTAAAGCGAAGCCCACAGGTCCACCGCTTCCCACACTTTTATCCGCTTCTGCAATTGCGCCTGCTGCAGCTGCACACCGATCCGTTCTTGCAGTTTGTAAACCTGACGGAATGGATCAAGACCCAAAACCGAGATGGTGCCGCGGTCCGGCTTGCGAATACCTTCGATGCACTCCATGGTAGTGGTTTTTCCCGCGCCGTTCGGCCCGATCAAACCGAAAATCTCGCCGTCGTTGACCTCGAACGACACTTCGTCAACCGCTACCGTGCGCCCGTATGTCTTTCGGATTCCTGAAACTCGAATGACGGAATGATCAGGCCTGCCCGTGCTCATGCAACACTCGTAGGATGCTGAACCCGGAATCGCTCCCGCAGTTTATCGAGCTGAAGTGTCATTTAGACTTTAGCCAGCGCCTGATCCAAGTCAGCTATCAAGTCCTCCACATCCTCAATTCCAACGGACAGCCGGATCAGCCCTTGCGTAATCCCAATCTCTTTCTGCTTCTCGACCGGTATGGAAGCATGCGTCATCAGCGCCGGAAGCGAAATCAGCGTCTCGACCCCGCCAAGGCTTTCAGCCAGCGAGCAAAGTTTCACATGATTCAAAACCGCCTTGGCCGCATCGAGTGACCCCAAGTCAAACGAAAGCATTCCGCCAAACCCCGTCTGTTGCCGTTTGGCAACTTCATGTTGCGGATGTGACGTCAACCCCGGGTAAATCACGCGTTTAACTTTCTTGTGGGACTCCAAGAACTTCGCCACCGCCATCCCGTTCAAATTGTGCCGTTCCATCCGCACCGCGAGCGTCTTAATTCCACGTGAGACAAGAAAGCAATCCATCGGCGCAAGCCCGGCTCCAGCTGACCTTTGCACGAAATATATTTTTTCAGCATCTTCGGGACGTGTAAGAACTACCGCCCCGCCAATACAATCACTGTGCCCGTTCAAATACTTCGTCATTGAGTGCACGACGATATGCGCTCCGAGCGCGATAGGTTGTTGAAAATAAGGACTGAGAAAGGTATTGTCCACTACAAGCGTCAGATTTCTTTCTCGCGAAAGCTTAGCCACCGCAGCTAAGTCGGTAACTATCATCGTAGGATTCGTAGGCGTCTCGACGTACATCATTTTTGTGTTCGGTTTGATCGCCGCCTTCACTTTCTCCAGACAAGCCGTGTCCACGTAGCTGAATTCCATGCCAAACTGCGTCAGTAATTGCGTCGTCAGCCGAAAAACTCCGCCGTAAACCGCCTGGGACAGTATTGCGTGGTCGCCGGGACGCAAAAGCCGGAAGACCGAATCAATCGCCGCCATCCCCGAAGTGAACACATAAGCAGCGTGTCCTCCCTCCAACTTCGTAATCGTGCGCTCCAGTGCCTTGCGGTTCGGATGGTTCGTCCGTGCGTAGTCGTATCCTTTGCTCTTGCCCATCTCCTCAATCACATACGTGGACGTCTGGTAGATTGGCGCCACGATTGCGCCCGTAACCGGGTCAGGCTCCTGCCCCACATGAATCGCGTCGGTCGAAAAACCCATCACTTGCCTCCAGTCGGAATAGTCATCATACTTCAGAGCAGTCTAAACTCCACAGCCTCAACATAAATCCATTCCTCAGACGCCTAAGCCTTCACTTCTTTCCAGCTTTTAAACTTGAGAGCGCCCAAACAATCCTGTAAAAGAAAAGGTGCCATGAGTTTCACTCCCAATCGTCAGCGCTTCTGGTCCGGCTCCTTCGCGCTAGCTCTGTTCGTGGCGTTGTTGAGTCTTTCCGATCTCTCGCCCGCTCAATGTGCCACTCAACAAGAACCGCCTCCAAAGGATCAGTCGTCCCCCAAGGACCAGTCTGCCGCGCCCAACCCGCCCGCTCCGCCGGATAAGCCCGACAAAAAGGATAAAAAGTCGTCCGAGCCGGCAACCGTAAAGATGCGGATCGAAGTGGTAAGCGCCGCTGACGGAAAACCCATCGGAAACGCCAGCGTTTACGTCCGATACAACGAATCGGGCGGCTTCCTCCACAAAGACAAGCTCGCTGAACTAAATTTCAAGACGAATCAGGACGGCTCTGCGAAGATTCCCGAGGTTCCCCAGGGAAAAATTCTGATTCAAGTTGTCGCCAAGGGCTGGCATACGTACGGCAAGTGGTACGACATCGATACAGACGAGCAGACAATTCAAATCAAACTCGATCCGCCCCCTCACTGGTACTAGAATTACTTCTGCTGAGCAAAATTTTTCCTGATTTGAGAAATTCCCGCGCGCAAATTTCATTTTGGTTGGAATCGAACCTGAAGAAAAAGTTCGAGCGGCAGAAATTTATTTCTTCCTCCGACTGATTGCACCAAAACAGTGCAAAGTGAAGCAAGCCTTTGCCAATCGCACGATTTCTAATTTTAGGCTGCCCTTTTCCACACGCTTTTCAACAGAACTGTTGAAAACTTTTACATCGCATTAACATTTCTTTCGTTCTCTTCGGGCGAATGGCTTTTGAATTGCCTCCGCTCGCCCTTCTGCTTTTTATCCGGAGCTCTTGAAATTTTCAGAATTCACCGTTGCGACTCCTTCGCTCGCGACGCTCTGCCGTTCGTTGCCCCATGAGATGCCCATGATATGATTGTCTTTCCGCTTCGCAGATGCTTCCAGCTAAATGAAACAACTCATCCTGAACGCAGACGATTTCGGAATGACGCGCGGCGTGAACGAAGGAATCATCCGCGCTCACCGCGACGGCATCCTCACCAGCACAACTTTAATGGCCAATGGCGAAGAATTCGATGATGCGGTCTCGCTTGCCAAATCAAATCCAAAATTGGGTGTCGGATGTCACCTGGTCCTTGTCGGAGGCCCCTCGGTCGCTGCGCGAGAGAAAATTTCCTCTTTGGCCGACGCAAATGGCAATCTGCCGGAATCTTTAGCCGGCTTGGTGGGAAGACTAAGCTCCGGACTCATTCGCATGAACGCCATCGAAAGGGAATTGCGCGCTCAAATCGAAAAAATCCGTTCCGCTGGAATCGAACCGACGCACCTCGACTCTCACAAGCACACCCACGCTCATCCTAAGGTAATGGAAGCCATCGGTCGCGTCGCCAAAGAACTTGGAATCACGCGGATACGAAAGCCCATGGAGAACCTTCGCGACTCTTGGCAGACTACTCGCCATGAAGATTCCAACCGTACCAAGGAGTTGATCGCCGCCGCGGCTGCCCGTGCCGTCACGCCATGGTTTCAAACCATCGCCCGCAAGTACGGTCTGCTTTCGCCAGACCACTTTCTAGGCCTGGCCATGACCGGAGGACTCGGTCCCGTGGCGCTTCGTCGCATGATTGACACACTTGAAGATGGCAGCACCGAAATCATGTTGCATCCCGGCATCAACGACGCGGACTTGGCACGCTCCGGCTCCCGCCTCATGGAGCAGCGAGAAGCCGAAATGCAAGGCTTACTCGATCCCGGTGTTAGAAGCGCTCTGAACGAAAGGGACATTCGCCTAATTAGCTATCGCGAGTTACACTAGCAAAATGCCGTCGAGCCACAGCGCGCCACCTCGGTACTCGATCGTCGTTCCTTTCCACGACGAGCAGGAGAGCGTCCGCGAACTGCATCAGCGCCTAAGCGACGTAATGACTGGACGCTACGACCCTGTCGAATTCGTCTACGTTGACGATCAAAGCTCCGACGCCACCCCGCAAATACTCGCAGCCATTGCCCAGGAAGATCCACGTGTGGCCGTCCTCCGTCTGAAACGAAACTACGGCCAAACCACCGCGCTCGCAGCTGGCTTTGACTTCGCTTCCGGCGACATAGTGGTTTCAATGGACGGTGATCTTCAGCACGATCCCGCCGACATACCCACTCTGCTCGACGCTCTCGAAGCCAACCATTGCGACATCGTCAGCGGCTGGCGCCAGAAGCGCGTGGACAATTTCATAATGCGTCGGCTACCCTCACGAATCGCCAACTGGATGATGAGCAAGCTTTCCGGCGTGGACATCCACGACTTCGGCACCACATTCAAGGTTTATCGTCGCGAGATAATCAAAGACATTCCACTATATGGCGAAATGCATCGGTTTATTCCCGCTCTCGCCGCCTGGAACGGTGCCAAAATCGTCGAAGTCCCCATTAAAAATATCGTTCGTCCCGGTGGGAAGTCACATTACGGCATTTCGCGCACCCTGCGCGTTTTCTTTGACATCATAACCATCCGTTTCCTGTTGCGTTACATGACGCGCCCTTTGCACTTTTTCGGACCGCCCGGCCTGCTGGGGATGCTATTGGGTGCGGCGATCCTGTTAGTTCTGCTGGTTCAGAAAATCTTCTGGGGTGTTTCAATTTTCGTTCAACATGGACCTCTTCTCGTTTTGGGAATGATGTTATGTTTATTCGGAGTTCAACTGCTTGCCGTTGGGTTGGTCGGTGAATTGCTCATGCGCACGCACTTCGAATCGCGCGACAATCCGGTGTATCGCTTGGAGAGCGTCTTCGGGGCGTCGCAACCGCCTTCAACCCCGGTTCATGCCGATAAAAATGCGCTTGCGGCTAAACCTCTCAGTCGTTAGAGTACGGGCCTGTATGCTGGCAATAGCACGAAAATTCCGGTAAGGATAAATCCTATGCGCAAAGCCATTTTTGTAAGTTCCGCAGTGCTGTTAGCAGCCGCTTTGGTTTTCGCCGGTGGCGATCCTTGGAAATCAAAACCTTATCAACAGTGGGACGATAAAGACGTTAAACGAATCATGGAGGACTCTCCTTGGGCCAAGATTGTGCAGGTCGACGTTACGTGGAAAGCCGATAAGAATTATTCGAGCGCAGAACCCAGCGGATCAGCTGCCCCCGCCGGAAACCAACAGGTGCCCGCAGGTGGAAGCGGAAAAATGGGCGGAGGATCTGCTCCCGCTGCTCCTGCTGCTAGCGCTCCCGTTGGCGGAGCTGGTGATGTCGGGAACTCCTCTGGCGAAACACCCTTTCTCGTTCGCTGGGTGTCAGCCAAAACCATAGAGAAGGCTGTGTTCCGCAAGGCAGAACTGGCCGGGACCATGAAACCGGAAGACGCCGAAAAAGAGCTCTCGAAGAACCTCGACGTTTATGAGCTCGCCGTCTTCGGCCCGGACATGAAACCATTTCAGTCCGCGGACGAAGAGACTCTAAAAACCGCCGCTTATCTAATTGAAAAGAAAACGAAACAGAAGATCTCGCCATATGAGGTTGAGATCACCCGCTCCGCAGACGGAACCAAAGTGCAAGTCGTAGCATTTGCCTTTTTAAAGAAGGCTTCCAACGGCGAGCCGACCATAGCCGACGACGAAAAGGGTGTTGATTTTAATTGCTCCGTGAACGGCGCAAAGATCCATGTGAGTTTCGATATCTCGAAGATGCAGGATACTCAGGGACGCGATCTCTGAGGTGTAATTACGAGAAATTGAACCCAACCAGTCGAGGAGCCTTCATGAAGATTTCGTGCCGTCACGCACTGACCGCATTGCTGCTTGCTCTTGTCTCAACGGCCGCGAGTGCTCAGATGGGCCGCTTTTCGTCTCCACACGTCAGCGGATTCTGGAACCCTGTCGTCGGTGAAGGCGCGCAGTACTCCATTCAATCCCAAAAGGGCGACAAAACCGATATGCAAATTACTGTCGTCGGCAAAGAGTCAGTCGATGGGAAAGACGCGTATTGGTACGAGATGTCTTTCAATCGCGGAAACGGCGAAATGGTCATGAAGCAATTGATGGTATTAAACGGCGCCGATACCCAAATTTCGCGCATGATCATGCAAATGCCCGGTCGTCCTCCGATGGAAATGCCTACGCAAATGCTTCATCAGGATCATGCGCCGCAAACCGCCGACGTCCGAACCGGCGGCGAGGATTTGGGAAGCGACACGATCACAGTTCCCGCCGGCACCTTCACCTGCCAGCATTATCGAACGAAAAGCGGCGGCGAAGTTTGGGTCTCGCAGAAAGTTTCGCCCTACGGCCTGGTGAAGTCCAAGTCCAATGATTCGTCCATGGAGTTGACCAAGGTCATCACCGGCGCGAAGGACCAGATCACCGGCACTCCTCAGCCTTTCAGCCCGCAAATGATGATGCAGCAACAACAGCCCCAACAGTAATGATGTAAGAGACGAGAACCGTCTAATTCGCTGCTGAGACGTTCGGATTCGCTGCCGAGACCTCGGGCTCGTTGCCGAGACGATTTGTGGGTCGTGGCTTCAGCCACGATATAACAGCCGGAGCATCGGGCGGCTTTAGCCGCTGAAGTTCCCTTGGGTAGCGATCCAAGGCCGGCCGACTGCATTCAAGAATTGGATTCTGTACAAAACTCTCCGTCGCTGACGAGCGTGCAAGGGGCGTTGCGCCGCCCGTCAGTGACGGATTTCCGCTGCGACCTCGCCTTAGATTGACGGAGCCGAAGCAGCAAGCTGTTCGATCGTGCTCGAAATCGCGCGGATAGGCGTGGATACGTGCACGGTTTCGTCTCTGTCCTCCACATCCACCACAATTGAGCCGCCTTCTTTCGCCACGCGTACGTGTTCGCCCGGCTCTTTCACTTCAACCAGCGTAATGTCGTCGCTGTCGCGCAGCTGATCCAGCGCTGCTCGAACCGTCGGCATCCAGGGTTGAATCTGAGCTGCGGCGCGCGATAGATCTTTCCGTGGAGCGAAATGCATGCCGATCGGCACCAGCATCGCCGGAGCGATCACGTATACGTGATGCGTTTCCGGCTGGCGCTCCACCACTTTCACCTCGATCAGTCCATCGCTGCAGAGCAATCCAACTCCCGCCACCGCCGTTCCCACCACTCCTAGAACAATTTTCCCGAATAGCACCACAAATCACCTCCGCCGGAATGTTGGCAGCTAGTCCGAAGAGTTTTTCGAATCAACCCAAATGCGCACGTGTTGCGTAGCGTCTTCCACCGTAATCAGCAGCGCGTCGCCGGCATCGCTCAGCGCCCGAATCGCAGCGGACACATCAAGCTCGTTATCCTTGGCATTGGAAAGCAGCGCATCCACCACCTTCATCGGAACCGTTATATCTACCTTCTGGCCGCCCTTGTTTGCGTCGCGAACGTGAATCACGATATTTCCATTCGACTTTGCGATACGCACATCCTGATCCTTTTCCTTCACCGTCACGAACTCATTGTCGGGAGCCGTGCGCACAGCATCCAGCAGCGCGCGAATATCCACGTCGTTCATGTCCGCGGATCCGATGCTCACATGTCCGTTGTGCAGATTGCCTTTATTCACCGTCGGCAGAATCTTCTCGGCCATGGACAGCGGCACGTTCACATTCACGCTTTCACCCTTCGCAGCATCTTCCACTCTCACGTGCAGGTATCGCTCGGCTGGACCAGCCGCCATTGCCTGAGCATTCGTCAGGATCATCGCCAACACGCAGAACACGCCAATCGCGCAAAGTCGCTTTCTCATTTTTGGGAAGCCTCCCCTGCTCTTCCTGGTTCTATGTACGGACTGACGCCTACAAATGTTCCGTGATTTTTCTGCATGGTAAGCGGAGGCAGGTTTGGAGGAACTCGAACGCCGTCGCCCGGACTACTTGCGCTCTGGCTTGAAGTAAACAGCAGCTAACGGTGGGACGCGAATCTTCAATGAATAAGGATGGCCGTTCCACGGCACCGGCTCGGCTGACACTCCGCCGGAATTCCCGTTGTCGCTTCCTTCGTAGTACGCCGAATCCGTGTTCAGGATCTCGCGGTAAAATCCTTCTTCCGGCACGCCAACGCGATAATTCTCGCGAACGACCGGAGTGAAATTGCACACCACAACAACGAAGTCCTTCGAATCTCGCGCCCGCCGCAAGAACGAAACCATGCTCGCCGCGCTCTCGTTCGCTTCCAGCCATTCAAAGCCAGACCATTCGAAATCAACTTGGTGAAACGCCGGCTCGCTCGCGTGCAGGTGATTCAAATCCGTCACCAGTCGCTGAACTCCGCGGTGCGGCGGAGATTCTTCCAGCCCCCAATCGATCGACTCGGTCTCGGACCATTCATGTCGCTGCGCCAGCTCGCATCCCATGAACAAGAGCTTTTTCCCCGGATGCGCGTACATGTATCCGTAGAGCACTCGCAGATTCGCAAATTTCTGCCACTCGTCGCCCGGCATTTTTTCAAGCAGTGACCGTTTGCCGTGCACTACTTCGTCGTGCGAAAGCGGCAAAACGAAATTTTCGTTGAACGCATAAATCATCGAAAATGTCAGCTCGTTGTGGTGGAACTGCCGGTGAATCGGATCGTACTCAAAATAACGCAGCGTATCGTTCATCCATCCCATGTTCCATTTCAGATCGAAGCCCAGCCCGCCGTTGTACGTGGGACGCGAAACCGCCGGCCATGACGTAGACTCTTCCGCGATCATCAGCGCTCCCGGATTCCGCTTGTGCAGCACTTCGTTGAGCCGCTTGATGAAATCAATCGCCTCCAGGTTCTCGCGGCCTCCAAAGCGGTTGGGTATCCACTCGCCGGGCTTGCGCGAATAATCCAAATACAGCATCGAAGCCACCGCATCCACTCTCAGTCCGTCGATGTGATATTTGTCCAGCCAGAAGACTCCGTTCGAGATCAGATAATTCTGCACTTCGTTGCGCCCGTAATTGAAAACCAGGGTGCCCCAGTCCGGGTGCGCGCCGCGTCGCGGATCGGCGTGCTCGTAAAGGTGCGTGCCGTCGAAAAATGCCAAACCGTGCGCGTCCCGCGGAAAATGCGCCGGAGTCCAGTCCAGAAGAACTCCGATTCCTTCGCGATGGCAGCAATCCACGAAATACATGAAATCCGCCGGCAAGCCGTATCGCCGCGTCACCGCGAAATAACCAACCGTCTGATATCCCCACGATCCGTCGAATGGATGTTCCATGATCGGCATCAACTCGATGTGCGTGTAGCCCAGCCGCTTCACGTAGGGAATCAGCTCTTCTGCTAGTTCGCGATACGTAAGCCAACGGTTTCCTTCCGCAGCCTTTCGTCGCCACGACCCCGCGTGCAGTTCGTACACCGTCATCGGAGAATGCTGCCAGTCTCTCGCAGCGCGAGCTTGCATCCACTCTGCATCTTTCCATTCGTACTTATCAATATTGGCAACTACCGAAGCGCTTTTCGGCCGCAGCTCCGCCGCAAATCCGTACGGATCGGCTTTCAGCCCCACAAAATTCCCGTAGCGCGAATGTATCTCGAACTTGTACAGCGCGCCTTCGCCGATTCCGGGGATAAAAAGCTCCCAGATCCCGCTCGCGCCGCGGTTTCGCATGGCGTGAACGCGCCCATTCCAGAAATTGAAATCCCCAACGACGCTGACACGTTCCGCGTTCGGCGCCCACACTCCAAAATACACGCCTTGAACTCCATCGATTTCTCTCACGTGCGCGCCTTGCTTTTCGTACTTCAGGTAATGCGTGCCTTCCCCCGAAAGGTAGAGGTCGTACTCAGTCAGCTGCGGCGGGAACGCGTAAGGATCGTAACCTTCCCAGCTATTGCCATCAGCAAATCGAAATCGCAAGCGGTACGCTTTAGCCGGAATCGCTTCACCTTCGGCCAAAGCAACGCCGCTCGTAGGCACAACCGCCTCAAACGCGCCGCCTGGACCGATCGGCGTCATCGGCTGTGGGACCGAATTTCCATGCCATAGGATGCTTGCCTCGATTGCGCCAGGCCGAAATGCGCGAACGACAAGCAAGCGTTTTCCGTCGCGCTCAATCCTAGTCGGTCCTAGATTCGCGGGCGCATCCGATTCCTCGCCGCGATCCGCGCGCTCACTCCCATCGCGCAAATTCACGGCCGCAATCGTGGCGTCGCGCGTATCTTTCTCTCTTGCGCTTGGTTTCTTGTCTTCTTGTTTCATGCCCGTGCCGAATCCGTGCGCAGTTGCCCGTTTTTACATTCCCAATCATCGCGAACCGCTGAGCAAATCGCTTCACCATCTTACCGGAGCGCGTCGCCCGCGCCAAACTTCGCTCTTGCATCCGATCGACCGCTTCAAATCCCACGCCACTTGAATCTCGGCAGTCGTCCATTTGCTGGACTTGCTCGAATTTCCTAGGTACGCTACCGGGCATCCGGGGCGCACAGCGGCGGCAATCCACCAAAGGAGTTCCATCATGAAAAACATTTCTCGCTCCATACTCTTACTCGTCGCGTTAGTCGTGGCCTTCGGCGCAAACGCAACCGCTGTTCGCGCGCAGGATGCCGCCGCAAAGAAAACAAAATCCCCGAGCGCAGCCGTTCTCGAAGCTTGGAACGACGTCGGCACCCGTCTGATCACCATGGCTCAGGATTGGCCCGAAGACAAATACACATACAAGCTCACCTCTGACGTTCGCACTTTCCAACAAGTTCTCTTGCACGTTGCCGGCTCGAATTACGATCTCCTGAATCACGTCGCCGGCACAAAAGTAGGCAATGCAGAAAACGATCCTCCGATCGCCAACTATAAGACCAAGGCCCAAACTCTCGAGTACCTCAAAAAGTCCGTCACCGACGGCGCTGCGCTTATCCAAAAAGAGGGCGACGCTGGCGTTCTCGCCCATCTCGATTACTGGATCGGTTACACCGAACACATGGGAGAACACTACGGCTTGCTCGTCGCCTACTACCGCGCCAACAACCAAGTGCCGCCCGAATCGCGACCGAAGAAGTGACGATCCGACGAGGACCGTCATCCCGACGTTTCGCGCGAGGGATCTGCTTTTGCAATTCGATTTTGAAGCGACGCGATGAACACGGAAGCAATGCACAACGCGCTGGGAGATTCCCAGGCGGGAAAGCTCACTTTTCCCGAAGTGGTGGCCATGCTCCTTAGCGCCGGCGTCGAATCCTACTTCGCCGATCTGCTTCGCGGCGAGGAAACTTTTTACACGACGGACGGCGAAACGCACCGCGAGCGGATGACGCTTCCGCCCACAAAGATTGCCGACGATTTCTCACAGTCCGAAGTCGTTGCTGCCATCCGCGCGGCACAAGCTGACCAAATCCGCTACCCGGAATTCGTAAGGCGGGTTGCTGCCGCCGGAACCATCGGCTACTGGGCTTTCTTGACCGGCAAAAAGGTAATCTACTTCGGCCGCAAAGGAGAATTTCACGTCGAGGAGTTTCCGCGCCCTAAATCGTAGCCCGCGCGCCTGCGCTTAGTGCGTCGGGGTAGTGCAAACGGACAACTTCGCTGCTTCCCAGGCTGCGATGCCGCCGGCAAGTTCGCAAACAGAATCGAACCCACCGCGCCGCAATAAGCTGGCGGCGATCGACGACCGGTAGCCACCCGCGCAATAAACTAATAGTGGCCGGTCGTTCGGCAATGTTTTCATATTTTCCACCAAATGATTGAGCGGAACGCTCAAGCTGCCTTCAATGTGTTTTTGTTCCCGTTCACGTGGCCCGCGCACGTCAATAGCTACCGGCGGTTGATTCGACGACAAAAGTTCCGCGGCAAACTGCGCGCTCAAGCGTTCGGTGAAAGACACCAGGTCCGGCCGCGATTCCAGGCTTCGCAGTCCATTCTGCAAGTATCCCGCTACATGATCGAACCCGATGCGCCCGAGCCGAACGGCCGATTCATTCTCCCGCCCCGGGTCGGCGATAATGACAATCGGATGCGTCCGGTCAAACACCGTTCCGGCCCAAGTGGCGTACTGGCCTCCTAAGCCGACGTTGATGCTGCCCGCCAGGTGCGCTGCTGCAAATTCGTCGGCATCGCGCGTATCCAATATCTGCGCGCCATCTGCTTGCAATTCCAGCAGGCGTTCCAGCGTCACAGGTTTCAGTTCGCGTTCCAGCGTTTCATCGAGCGTCGGTCGCTCTTTGCTGTTCAGCACCGCATCATAAGTAAAATAGGGAGGTGCCTCGGGCTGGTCTGCGGTAACCAATTCAATGAACGCCTGCTTGCTCATCGGCTGCAAGGCGTAATTCAAGCGTCGCTGGTCTCCGATTGTCGAAACCGTGTCTTTGCTGATGGCCTTTCCACAGAGCGACCCCGCGCCGTGAGCCGGATAGACTAGACTACCGTCCGGCAAACCCAACAGCTTGGTGTGCAAGGAATCGTATAGAAGTCCGCCAAGATCCGAAGCGGACCAGCCCAGCGCCACGCGCAAATCCGGGCGTCCCACGTCGCCAATGAACAACGTGTCGCCAGTAAAGACGGCGTGAGGCTGAGCTTCGCTCTGCGCGGGATCGTAAACTAAGATCGAAATCGATTCGGGTGTATGACCCGGTGTTTCCAGGGCCTGCAGTCGGACCCTTCCGAGCTCGACGACATCGCCGTCGCCGAGTGGCGTAAAGCGGTATTCCGCCTTTGCTTTGGCGCCCAGATAAATTTTGGCGCCCACGCGATCTCGAAGCTCCAAGTGTCCAGCCACAAAGTCGGCGTGCAGATGCGTCAGGAAGACGTGCTTTATTTGCAGCCGATGTTCGGCGGCAAACTCCAGATAGCGCTCTATGTCACGTTGCGGATCGACCACGGCAGCCGTGCCGGTCGTTTCGTCGCCGATCAAGTACGAAGCATGCGCCAGGCAATTCAGATAAAACTGTTTAAGGATCAAGCGAGCCCCTTCGCTTCAAGCAGCGAACACTATATCAGCCTGGATTCGCACTTGGGACTTCGAGTTCGCAAATCACAAACCTCCCGCTCTTTTACCTCAATCCGTCATTCCGAGAATCGCGAGGAATCTGTTCTCGGATTCGCCTTTCGCAGCGCCGCCGTACCCCCCGGCTCCTTTGGTTCGGGGATTCGGGCTTCCGCTTTCGAGATAGCTCAGCCGGGTATCATGGTTTTGCCGCTGCCCTTCGTAGCGGTCGTCTCCGTCGACTTTTTTCTTTTCCGACGGGCGCGCCGTTTCCGGTGGCGCCGACCCTTTCGTGTTTTCGCTTCTCGTAGCTCCGTAGGCGCGCCGCACAAGTCTGCCGCTCTTTTGCCTCAACTGTCATTCCGAGCATCGCGAGGAATCTGCTCTTGCCTGCGATCCGGAAGCATTTCTTCCGTAGGGCGCTGCCTGCTGCGCCGCTTAGACACGGACAATCACCTACCCGACGGAACGCTTCTCAGAAAAGTCCCTGGCCACTCCGGCGAAGGCGGCCCACTTTTCGTAGCGCCGGCGTACTCGCCTGTTCCTTTGACTGTCGGGTTCTGGTTTAGGATTTAGATGTAGCGCCGCGGTCTTCAGCGCGACATCTCGCTTTCGCCGTCGCCTTTCGTAGCCCCGGCGTCCCCCCGGCGCAAGCCGCCCAACATTTGCATTCCGTTTCTGTTTTGTGGTCGAGCGTGCGCGTTTTTCGCAACGACGCAAAATCCAGCGCCGTAGGCACGGCACAAGTTAGCCCAACGCGTTAGCGCCGGGTAAAAAGAAGCCAAAGTGACGTTTTCATTTCGGCGGAATTGTCGCCGAGCTTCTCGCTTTGCCGCTGCGCCTCCATCTCTTCGACTAAAGCGGCAAGGCGAACGCGCGCGACTTATTTCTCGGCCAGCTTGCGGCCCGCATCGAGGCTGTCAAAATTCAAGATGGTATTGAGCACCAGCGAATACGTCCCGCGCGTTTCGCCGCGATATACCGGATTAATGGAGAACAGCACCACGTGGCCTTTCCCCGTAGGCACGTCCACGACGGCAGGATGCTGCGCGATTTCATCGCCACCTTCGACGAGCCCCGAAACAAGCAACTCCTTAGTGTCCGCATAGCGGAAAACGACACGCGCGCGATCGGCCGGAGGGATCACTCGAGAATTGTTATACCTTTGCTCGTCTGTTACGAGCGGCGCTTCCCACAGTTCAGGCTTCGGCTCTTCGGGAACTTCGACGCCCGCCCGTCCCACCGCAAAATCCGGATCCTCCATTGTCCCACGGCCAGTGGGGCGCGTATGCGTCTCGACGCCTAGTCGGCGTTGCCCGCGTCCACCGGAAATATTGTTTAGCGAAAAAATCGGTCCGTTGTCACAATACGCGGAAAGCTTGTCGTCGTAGCCGTACGCAATGGGGCTCGCGGCATCCACCAGCCGAGTCCCGACTACCGAGCCGACAATCTTCATCTTCTGCGCGTTGCCAACGTTGACGCCGACAGCCAGTCCAATCGAAAGCGCAAATTGCGACGTATCTGTCGCGGTCAGCAACACACCGCCTTTTTCCACAAACGATTGCAGATGCTCTACGCCTTCCCAGCCAAGTCCCGGCCGCATGTCGTCTGTCGAATCGTTTTCGCCAACAAGATTCGGCGTTTCCGGCGTGTTCTTCCACGGCAACGGATTCCCCCAAGCGCTCGGCAGCCCGTTGATGATAGCGGTCGCGCTTGAGGTACCCACCGGCGGAAACAAAATCACGTCGTACTTTGCGTTCAAGTCGCTGGTACTGGCGACAATCTGCGTGCTGATCAACTCGTACGGGATGCCGAGTTTGTCGAGCGCGATGCGCCACCAGCCCGCTCCCTGCGTGCTGATCCATGTGTGAACGAGCGCCACGCGCGCCGCCCGCACAGGATGCGTCTTCACCGACGGCATCGTGGAGATGGACATCGCTTGCAAGGCCAGTTCTGAAACAGTGTCATTAAGCTGCGCTCGGCCCACGTCTCGCAGCAAAAAAGTTCCCCGGCTGAACTTTTTTCCGCCACTTTCGAACGGCTCCTCGGCCGCTTCGATCGAAGCATCATGCAATTTGTAACGCAACGTGGCGAGCGAAGGCTCGGCATTGTTATTGATCGCATAGATCGCGCCTTCTCCGCTGACTCCACCCGGCGCGCGAACCTCTTTCACGTGCTCCATCGGAACATCGAGAACTTTCGGATCGATGCTGCGCGTCACTTGCACGCCAAATAGTTCGCCAAACGTCCAGCCCGTATCGTCGTACGGCGTTTTCTGCGGATCGTCCGGGCTCCAATATTGGTGATCGAGCAACGCGTCGGCGATTCGCGAGTATGGCTGGTCCATGCGAACGATATAGCTCCCCGCAGGAAAATCGCGCGTCGTCGGAGCGGGAGCCACAGCCGGAGCCGGTGTGCCGGCCGCAGCCGCTGCCGCTGCTTTTTCTTTGTCATCCTGCTTCGGCTTCACAGGTTTCTTTACCGGAAGCTTTATGGTGAATGCCGCCGTCGCACGCGAAATTTCAACGCCTTGCTTTTGCAGCACGTGAAGCAGCTCGGCTTGTGAGCCCGTCCGCGGATCGTCGCCCGGCAAAATATAAGCCACTGGCCCTTCTGCCGTGGGCTTCGTCACCGAGCGTTTCGCCTTAAGATAAAAATTCTTCAAGAACAGCCGCTTGTTTTCGTTGAAATAATGCAGCGAGGTCAGCAAGCCGGTCTCTTCGTAGTTGTTGTTGTCGCGTTGCGACCAAAGCGTTTTCGGCAGCGGAGGGTTTTGCCTGTACCACGTGCGCGCATATTCTTCCGGCTCGAGCGTGCGCTCCAGCGTGTCCGCGCCGCCGTTGCCGAAAGTTTCATACAGACGGCTAATGCCGTTGTGCATCGCCGCAATAAACATCAGGTAGCCTGGCGACCAAGTGTCAAACACGCCGTGCGTGAAAACTCCCGGCATCCCGAATTTGCCCATGTCCGCCACATTCCGCCAGCCGATCATTTCCCATTCGTCGGTCAGTATCGGATCCACCCACGCATTGAACGGCCCATCTCCCGCCGTGTTGTCGTAAAGATACGGCACGGACTCATGCAGGTCGTGCAGCACTTGCGCCTTCCACCCGACATACGTGTTCAACACGTTTTCCGTGAGCTTGAGCGTCACTCCCATCGCGTCGCGATTGTTATCGTGTCCCACATATTTGCCCCAATAAATCAGCGGTGGATAAAAATCCTTGGGATGAGAAAGATGCCAGTGGTAAATGTCCACCATGCGGTCGCGTCCGTCCACTTCCACCACCGGCGTGATCAACGTAATCGTCCCGTCGCGGATTTCGCGGACGTACGCGCTCTCATCCACCGCCAGCCGATACGCCAACTCCATCAACGCCGTCGGCGCTCCCGTTTCCGGCGAATGAATCGTTCCCGTGATGTAGTAAACCGGCACTGCCGCCGCCACGATGCGATCGGCTTCCGCGTCATCCAGCTTTATCGTGCGAGGATCAGCCAACTTCGCGAGTTGCGCGCGATTTTCTTCCAGGTTCTTCAGATTTTTCGCTGAAGAAATCGCCACCGCGATCATCTCGCGCCCTTCTTCCGTCTTTCCGATGGAGAAAACTTTCACCCGCGGGCTGGCTTTTTCCAGTAGCCGCATGTATTTGTAAACGTCTTCCGCATAAGGCAGGATTCCGGGCGCGCCCGCCACATCCCCAAGAACTGCCTCCGGAGTCGGAACGTCTTTCGAAGCGGGCAAGTAGTCCACCAGCGGCGAACTAAAAAACGGCTGCGTCGTGTACTTCTGAATTTTTGCCGTGTAGGCATCGTCCACCGCCTGCTTCGGGTCTCGCGCCGGTGCAGTTTCGTCCCCGCCGAGCGCCGCGGCCCCGCGCAGTACAGCCGACCTGCCCAAGGAAAGAAGTAAGAGCAGACCCAGACCGCTCACAATTTTCACGCGCACTTTTTTAGTAGCAATCATTTTTAGGTGAGTTCTTTCCGTACGAAATTTCCGTTTTGCCAGCCCGGACGAGCACACTTATACACCCGAGCCCCTAACGAGGGAATTAAATTGCTGGGTCAACCCTCTGAAATTGTGTTGCGCTCCGCTACAGCGAGCGCCAACAGCATCAGAGCCGGAAGCAGCAAGGTCCACACCGCAAGCCGCGAACCAAATGCCGCTCCAAGCACCGCTCCGCTCAGGAACGCAATCCACAGGCCGCCCAACAGGGACGCCCGTCGCCAATGCGTGTCCCACGGGCCTCGCGCCTCTGCCACCGGCGCACTCTTAATTCCCAACGCGATGTGCTGAGCCAGGTTGTTCAAGTCTCCAGTCATGTAGCCTATCCCACTGTCTGTCCGCCCACTTGCAGGATGGATGTGTTCATCAAGCCCATCGCGAAGCTCAGTATCACGATGCTCAGCCATCCTGGCCACGCGAAGTAAGCCGCAGCCACGCCAATGGTAAGCATCGCCGCTACCAACACAGAAAGCCGAGGCAGTGCATGCCGCCGATCCCCCTGCGTCAGCAATGTCCCCGCTAAAATTCCGAGCACAAACATCGGAATCGGCAGCAAACTATGCCGTGCCGCCGCCCAATCGAATTCCCCAACGTGTACGCCCCCAGATGTCGTGTTCCCCGTCATGAATGACGCGTAAACCCCAAACTTCACCAGCGCATAGGAGTCCACATACCCCGAAATCAGCGCGAGCCCCGCCGCTCTCCGCCCCTGCTACCTTGCATATTTCTCTTCGCTCACAGTTTTCTGTTGGGTAGCAGTTTGCTGTAGGGTAGCAGTTTTCTCTGGTGACGCCACTCCGCTCTCCCGCTTTGCTCAGCGCATATGAATCTCAGCTTCTCAAACGCTCTTGCCAACCCGCTTGACAAGGCGCTGGATCCGGGAGGCAACTCCGTCAGCGTTGAAGATCTGCGAGTTCGTTTCACTAGCCTGAATTAGCTTCGTCACCTGTGAGTCGCTGAGGCGAGGCAATTTTTCCAGCAGTTTCATCGTCCCCCTCGAAGTCTCGAAGCTTCCGGAGGTGACCATTCGGTCCACAACTGCGTCGGTCATGCGTTGAAATGTCAGTTCATTATTGAGAAGTAGGTTGTAAACCTGTTCCGCTACTGCAGCCGCGAGTAATCCTTGGGCTTTACATGCTTGGTATTTTCCCAAGAAACCGTGGGGTATAACGGCATCCTTACACAGTGGCAGCACGAGCTTGCCGCGCCCAAGAGCGTACCCAACTTCCTGATCACACCATCGACTCGCTATGAAGTCATTAGTGATGATAGCGGCCAGCGCATCCGTGGTTCGCAGTGCGCGCTCAATTTCTGATTCCCACTGTTTCGTCGGCTCAATGTCATCATGTGCGACGAATGCTGCGATGTGATATTTAGCTAGCCCTTCTTTGAGCCGATGGGCGCTCTCCTTGTTTGCCGCGGTGTGACTGATAAACAGACGAAAACATCCAGGTTGCCAGAACGACGGAGGTTCCTCTTCAACCTGGCCGTCCGTGGGGGGGGAGAGTTGAGTAGGTCGAGAACTGTCGGCCAATTCCGGACTTATCACGACTTCGGTGATTCTGGCGCTAGGTGTGGTTCGAGCAAGCTCGGTGAAGCGATCCCGAAGCCGAATCTCCAGCTGCGTGCGACCTTTATCAACAGCCGCGTAGACCTCAATCGGGACCTCGAGCATCAAAGTGTAGTAATCGACGCGTTCGCCCCAATCCTCGTTAGAGCCGGTTTGTACGATGCTGGCAGTCGCTCTTTCAAGAACACCGGCATCGATTTCTAAGTCTTGCAACCGAGCTATCTTCGCTGCCGTTGCAACCAGAGCCGTGGCCCTCTCCTCAAATCCCATCGGCTATTCTCTCCACTACGAACCTTCGCGTCGAGCGCGGTCACGTGAGACTACACCATGGGTGACTTGCTCAGCAAGGAACTGCGGCGTACACCGTTGCCCCCATGAAGATCGGACGCGGGGAAGGCTAGCGCTACCAATTGGCATCCCGCTGCTTGACGACCACCAGTAATTGTGTATGATATCCTCAGGGGAACGTGGTCTCGTAGGGACCCAGCTATCTGACGTTGCCGTTTGAATTGCTGCACGACGACACTTCCGAAGCGCCTGGCGAGACGGGGGTGTTACCTTGTGGATATATGTCATTCCTCACTTTCAGAAGTTCCTGCACGAGATTGAGCTTAGCGCCGAAGAGCGTGCTGACGCTGACTCCAAGGCTGATCGAATCGCGCGAGGCCTTTGGTCGTATTATTACAGCGGCGAGTTTAATCCCCGTTGCTACTTGAAAGTTGGTTCCTACGGAAAACGGACTGCGATTCGACCGCCTTCCGATCTCGATATGTTGTTCCTGCTGCCGCGTGATGCTTATAACAGGACAGAGCGGCTGTTTGGAAATAAGCAGTCCCAACTTTTGCAAGAAGTCAAAAGAACACTGGAGCGAACATTTCCGAGAACTGACTTGAGAGCCGATGGTCAAGTAATCGCTGCCCCGTTTCAAACATACAATGTGGATGTCATTCCAGCGTTTGTATACGACGACACAACTTACTGGACAGCGCACACGGCCGACGGAGGGAGCTGGCGAGCCTCTAACCCAGCTGCCGAATACGAATTGATACGTCAGGCAGATTTGATCAGCGACGGCAAGGCTACACACCTATGCAAGATGCTCAAGGCCTGGAAAAGTGAGTGCTCGGTTGAAATTAAGTCGATTTCCTTGGAAGTCCTAGCGTGCTTATTCGTCAAACAATGGCCGTTTCGAAACAAGTCTCTCTATTATTATGACTGGATGGTACGCGATTTCTTTCAATTCATGCTGGGCTATCGCTATCAAGGCTGGACTCGTGTGATCGGAACCGAAGAAATTCTCCAGCTTGGGGATGAATGGGTCAGCAAGTGTGAGACCGCTCATAGACACTCCCTGGAGGCTTGCGACAACGAAGTCGGAGACTACAGATACTTAGCCGAGGCTTCGTGGAGAAGGATATTTGGCAATCAATTTGAACGTGTGCCACTCATGGGGTTAGCGGCAACGGCGGGGCGTACATGACGGAACGAAGCAAGAGCGACTGCATATTGGGGACTGCTCGCGAGCTATACGGTCGAGCAGTTTACAGCCACAAGACCCACGAAATTGAGAGGCAGAACTGGAGCAAGAAGAGTTGCAACACCTATCGCGCCAACATTGGTCTCGTATCTCTGACGACGCTGCTTGCTGTAGTTTCGGTAGGGTATCCGTCGCGATTATGGACGATCACCACTGCTGTTCTGGCAGCGCTCACTACTGGCTTTGTTGTGTGGCAGAGCAGTTTTGATCCTGTCGGCAAAGAAACTCAGCACAGGATTGCGGCGAAGGAATTATTGTGGCTCCGAGAACAGCTACTTCTGCTCATAGGGCGATGCCACTCGGACTCGGAACCGGTTAGCCACCTGCAATCATCGCTGGAAACGATTACGCGAGAACTCACGGCGGTTTACAAATTTGCTCCGAACACGTCTCCTGCGGCTTATGCAGACGCTACGGCTGCTCTGAAAGGCGGTCAATTCACCTTCAGCGAGGAAGAGATCGACGCATTCTTGCCGACGGCGCTCAGAAAGACTGCATCCGCTTAGGTTTACTGTTGAGCGTTTACCTTTCGCGCGATGCCGAATCTTTTCTGCGGTTCGTGCAGAAGAGGTTCGGATTTTGACGTTACGCTTGAATCCTTCGTCGCGAACTTCTCCCTCATTCCCAAAACGGGAATTGCACCGCGTCGCAAACTTATGCTCACGACATCCAGATCCTTGAATTTCGTCAAATCGCGTGCTACCGTCGCTCGTGATTAAAATAGAGTATTGTCGAGCGCTTCACCGAGGCTCAAACGAGCCCATCCGCCCCGACTCTTTCTCGTGCCCTCCGTCTGCTTGCACGCCGTGGCGTGTGGATGAGTCCCCAATTTCCGGCGTTGCAGCTGCAGAAATTCCCTCAGTGTCAAGCATCGCTCCTGCATTTCTACCCGGTTCTGCCAAATATGTAGAATGTGACGTAACTCACTCAAAACAAACCACCGCGCCATTTCTACCCGGGGCCACAACCGCACCACGTGGGTTATGTCAGGGCACGCCTTCAGCTGTGCCGTCACTCGTTTGCCCTGACAAAGAAAGGTCGATTCAACTCAACTATTCCTTTCGCGCTGCTTCATCCGCGCGAGCTTCTAGTTGTGAGCTTAGTTCTGGGGTAACGAACCTGAACTTCGGGCGATTTCCAACCGACTTTCCCGGAGCGTTTTTTGCGACAAATTCGGTCCGTCCGCGCCCATTTCTAACCGGTTCTGCACCACAAACAGAATCGTCCGTAACTCACTCAAAACAAACGAGCGCCCCATTTCTAACCGGGGCCAGAACACACATTAGGGAATTCGTAAATTCGCACTTTTCCGCCCCCCAAAATCTCCTGTTGCATCGCCGCCCAATTCAAATATTCTTGCGGCCAACCATATGAAAAAAACGATACTCTTTCTCCTGGCCATCATGACCTTAGCCATCGTAGCTCACACGCAAAGCCGGACCCAGGGCCGCTCCATGGTCGTCTCGCGAGGCGGAATCGTCGCGACGGAAAGTCCGCTGGCCTCGCAGGCTGGCGCGATGATCCTTGCCCAGGGAGGCAACGCCGTCGACGCAGCAGTCGCCGCAAACGCCGTGGTCGGCGTCGTCGAGCCCATGATGAACGGAATGGGCGGCGATCTCTTCGTCATCTTTTACGAAGCGAAGACCGGAAAACTTTACGGCCTCAACGCCAGCGGCTGGGCGCCCGCCAAACTTTCCATCGAATTTCTCCACGGCAAAGGTGACGATAAGATGCCGGGTCGCGGAATCGATTCCGTCACTGTCCCCGGTGTGGTGGACGGCTGGTCCAAGCTTCTCTCGCGTTTCGGAAACAAGAAATTCCCGGAAGTTCTCGCGCCGGCCATCCATTACGCGAAAGACGGATTCCCCGTACCTGAACTCGACGCTGAATATTGGGCCGCGGAAGTAAAGAAGTTGAACGCCGATCCCAACGCCGCCGCAACTTTTCTGCCCGGCGGCAGCGCGCCGAAACTCGGCGAAATATTCCGCAATCCGGATTTGGCGCGCTCGCTCCAGCTTGTCGCCGACGGCGGCCGCGACGCCTACTACAAAGGCGACATCGCAAATCGCATCGTAACTACGTCAACCAGGCTCGGCGGAACAATGTCTGCCGAAGACCTCGCCGATTTCTCCAGCGAGTGGGTCGAGCCCATCTCCACCACTTATCGCGACTGGACTGTGTATGAAATTCCGCCCAACGGGCAGGGAATCGCCGCGCTCGAAATGCTCAACATCATGGAGACGTTCCCGCTCAAGCAGTTTCAAAATACCGCCGACGCGCCGCACGTGATGATCGAAGCAAAGAAGCTCGCCTACGCCGACATGTATCGCTACGTCGCCGACCAGAAATTCAGCAAAGTCCCGGTCGCCGGAATGCTCTCGAAAGAATATGCCGCGCAACGCGCAAAATTAATTGACATGGCGAAAGCGAATTGCGACGTCGGCCCCGGCAATCCCGAATTCTCAACCAAGGGCGACACCATGTATCTCAGCGTCGTCGATCGCGAAGGCAACATGGTTTCGCTGATTCAAAGCAATTACTCCGGTTTCGGTTCCGGAGTCGTTGCCGACGGCACGGGCTTCGCTCTCCAAAATCGCGGCGGCCTTTTCAGCCTGGATCCAAAATCGCCCAACGCGCTCGCCGGCCACAAGCGCCCTTTGCACACCATCATCCCCGGCTTCATGACGCGCGGCCAGGAACGCATCGCCTTCGGCATCATGGGCGGATTCAACCAATCGCAAGCGCACGCCCAGTTCGTATCCAACGTCGTGGACTTCGGCATGAACATTCAAGCCGCTCTGGAAGCTCCCAGATTCACAAAATATACTTTCACCGGCTGTGACGTAATGATGGAAGACCGCTTTCCCGCCGACATTCGCGCCGCTCTCACTCAGCGCGGCCACCAGATCGACCTTCAAGGCGCTTTCGCCCAAGCAGTTGGCGGAGGCCAAGCCGTCCGTCACGATTTTTCCACCGGTGTGAACTACGGAGCCTCCGATCCTCGAAAAGACGGCGAAGCAATCCCCGAACCCCTTTCAGTCAAATGAGCATTCATCAGCCGTATCCTCATAGTGCGTCCACTTCCGTGCGCTCAAGTGTCCTAAGTGTCATGAAATGTGCAATTTTGGTACGAACGTACCATTGTGACTCAAGGCGCACCCCGGTATACCTATCTCTCGGGAGAACTGGGGATCCGCCATTTTCAAGCCTTGAATTATGTCGAGTAAAACCAATAAGTTGCGGCCGAATCATAAGCCGTCCTTGCGCCCTGGACATGGCACGCAGCAGAACGTCTCGGCACGTGTTTCCGTCGAACCCGCAGCCGCTGGTGATGCCCCAACTTCGCGCGGCTCGCTCGGCAACAAGAATTCCGAGCTGCTGTTCACCGGCAATCCTCAGCCAATGTACATTTACGACCCGAAAACATTGGCCTTTCTCGATGTCAACACAGCAGCCCTTGTTCAATATGGATATTCTCGCGAAGAATTCCTTGGCATGCGTATCACCGACATACGCCCGGTGGAAGACATCCCTCGCGTGCTCGAATCCGTTCGCGCGAACCCAACAGCTCTCGCTTTCCGGGGAGCATGGCGCCACAAGCGAAAGAACGGCCAGGTTTTCGAAGTCGAAGTCACAACTCAGGGAATTCTTTTCGCAGGACACAAAGCGACTCTCGCTTCAGCGCAGGACGTCAGCGCCAGACGCGCAGCGGAAGAAAAAGTCGCAGAGCACAACGCCTACCTGCGCGCCCTGACGGAAAACAATCCGTTGGCAGTCGTAGTCCTCGACATCGACGGCAACGTCCGAATGTGCAATCCCGCTTTTGAGGCTCTCTTCGGTTATCAGCAATCCGAAATCCTGGGCGCGGAACTGGATCTTCTGGTGGCCCCGGCCCGCGATGCGAGCGAAGCACTGGATCTCAGTAAACGCGCCACCAACGGCGAGGTCGTCCGCGCGGAAGGCAAGCGTCGTCGCAGCGACGGGTCGCTTGTGGATGTCCAGATCGTCGGGGTACCCCTCACCGCAAACGGCAAACGCATCGGCAGCTTCGGAATGTACGAAGACATCACCGAACGGCACCGAGCCGAGGAAGCCCAACTTCGCGCTGAAGAGAGGCTCCGGCTCCTGTTCGAGAACGCGGTGGAGGGAATTTTTCAGACCACGCCGCAGGGCCGTCTTTTGAGCATGAACCCGGCGCTTGCGCGAATGTGCGGCTATTCCAGTTGCGCGGAGATGCTCGAAAGCGTCGCTGATGTAGCACAGGACGCGTACGCCGATCCGGAGTTTCGCGAGGAATTCAAACGCCGTATCGAGAAGAGGGGAGTGGTCGAACGATTCGAATATCAGCTCCGCCGCAAAGACGGCGCGAGAATTTGGGTCTCCGAAAATGCACGAGCTGTGCGAGACGCGCACGGAAAGATCGTTTGTTACGAGGGCACCGTAGAGGACATAACCGAGCACAAGCGCGCTGAGCTCGAGCGCCAGGTAAATTTTGAAATCATTCGCGGCGTAAATTTAACTGACAATCTGGATGACTTGCTGGGGCTGATTCATATCGCACTGAAGAAGGTACTCTACGCTGAAAATTGCTTCGTCGCGTTGTATGAACCGGCATCGGAAATGTTCCATTTCCCATTCTTCATAGACCAATTTGACATCGCACCTCCCCCGCAGCAGGTTGGAAGAAGTTGCACCGCGTACGTGTATCGCACGGGCCGCGCCATGCTGATCCCTCAAAAGGCCTTCGACAAGCTGGCTGAACAGGGAAAAGTGGAGCTCGTCGGTACACCGTCGCCCGCTTGGCTTGGAGTACCGCTTAGAACGCCGGCGGCGACGATAGGCGTACTCGTCGTTCAGCATTACGAGAACGAAGATGCGTACACCGAGCGCGATCTCGAGTTTCTCGGATCGGTTGGCGGCCAGATAGCCCTGGCCATCGAGCGAAAGCGCGCTGAAGAAAAGGTGCGAGAGAGCGAAGCGCGCCTTCGCGTTCTGGTCGAGCAACTGCCTGCCGTCCTTTGGACCGTGGGAAAGGATCTTCGCTTCACTTCTGCGATGGGAGCTGGGCTATCGCGGCTTGGACTGAAGCAAAATCAGGTAGTCGGGATGTCGCTATTGGAATATTTTGAGACATCCGATCAAAGTTTTAAGCCCATCGCGGCTCATCGTCGTGCAATGGCAGGCGATCCGACCACGTTCCATGTGGAGTGGAAAGGCGGGTCCTACGCATGCCACGTCGAGCCGTTGCGCGATGCAGGCGGGCAATTGCAAGGCGCAATTTGCATGGCTCTCGACATTACGGACCGCAGACAACTAGAAGAGCAGCTTCGCCAATCGCAGAAAATGGAAGCGGTCGGTCGGCTGGCGGGCGGAATCGCTCACGACTTCAACAATCTATTGATGGTAATTCAGGGCTACGCGGATTTGCTTGCGGATCGTCTAGCGCCGGGCGATCCGTTGCGGCGAAACGCTGAGCAAATCCAAACGGCCTCGCAACGCGCCACTTCGCTAACCCGGCAGTTACTTGCTTTCAGCCGTAAACAAATGCTGGCGCCGAAAGTACTCAGTATTCAAACGATCTTCGCGGACATGGAGAAAATTCTCCGTCGATTGATCGGAGAGGATATTCAGCTTGAAACCTCTTCCGCGCCGGACGCTGGCTTGATCAAAGCAGACCGCAGTCAAATCGAGCAAGTGATTCTGAATCTCGCAGTCAATGCGCGCGATGCCATGCCACAAGGGGGCCGGCTGACGATCGAAACCGCGAACGTGGACTTGGATGCTTCCTACTCGCGCTCGCCTGCGGTACTGGCTCCCGGCAAGTACGTGATGCTCGCGGTTACCGATAACGGTTGCGGTATGGACGCCGAAACGCAAACACACATTTTCGAGCCATTCTTTACAACCAAGGAAAAGGGAAAAGGAACAGGACTTGGTCTTGCAACGGTGTACGGAATCGTGAAGCAGAGCGGTGGATACGTCTGGGTGTACAGCGAACCTGGTCGTGGAACCAGTTTTAAAATTTATTTGCCCAGGGTCGAAGATGAAGAAGGAGATCGCGGACGCGACCGCCGTACGGACGCTCATCCCATCGAACGGGGGTCGGAGACCATTCTTCTTGTGGAAGACGAAAAGGGCGTACGCGAGTTGGCGCGCGAATATTTGGAAATGAGTGGCTATACCGTGATTGAAGCCGAAGATGGCCATACAGCTCTCGAATTAGCGGCGATGCACGCGGGGACAATCCACCTTTTGATGACGGACGTTGTCATGCCGGGCATAAGCGGCCGTGAGCTGGCTCAACGCGTAAGAGTCATTCGGCCGAAAATTAGCGTGCTCTATATGTCTGGCTACACGGACCAAGCTGTGGTGCACCACGGAATACTCGAAACGGACGCCGTACTTCTTCAAAAGCCGTTCACAATGTCTACGCTATCGACGAAACTTCGGGAAATCCTTGCTGCCGAAGCTGTCTAAAAAAACTCCGTGTTGAAGCCTCCTTTTTATGTAACCAAACTATTCGTATCGCACCGCTAAGCCTCCGGTGCACCTTTATGGCACATATGACCACCCGCGTTCAGCTAACCTGAATTCTGAATTTCGCTTGTCTTCAGCTTCCGCTCGTAATGCATTGAAACCGCGGTCATTCCGGGACGCGTTGGCCGTACACGAATCGCTCTACGCATGGCGCTGAAGCTGCTGTTGTAGGAAGTACACGTTTCGATGCTCCGCTAGTGAGAAGACAAAGCAGAGCGGGTTAAGGGGATGTCATGGGGAAAGGCAGCGAGCAATATCAAGTAGATGCTCAAAACACGGTAACCGAGGAACTCATCGGCGAGCGAAGGCTTTGGACCGCAGTGGTGATATCGGCAGTAGAAGATTGGCGCAGCGGAAGTTTGCGAACACAGAGAAAAGCTCAAGAATTCCTGTTCGGTAGTGATACAGATTTTCAGACGGTTTGCGCCCGTGCGGGCCTGGAGCCCAGCAGCTTCCGTGTCAGGTTGCTGAAACTCGGGAAACTTGTGGAGATGCACGGTACGGTTGCCCCGGGCATCGCAGCGTGAAACGAACCGAATCGGCGATAGAGCGATGCTGGCGCGAATGCTGAGTACGGAGGTTAACCGATCCGGAAGGCCGCGCTATAAGGTTTTAAGCCTGCAGACTAGCTCTGCAGAAAATGGACTCGCAAAGAATCCCCCGCTCCACTTATTGAAATAGCGTAGAATTTCTTATTAACTCCCGATCTGAAATTCCGATGACCTCCTCCGTCAGCAATTCCGCTTGCCCGGAAAAGCAGCTCCTTGCGTGTTGCGCCCGACTTCAACTGGATCCACAGTCGAAGCAGAAAATCGCCGAACTTCTAAAACAAAATCTGGATTGGGACTACGTCCTCGACCAAGCGGAAGAGAATTCGATCACGCCGCTCGTGGGGCGAAACTTGCGCGCGATGGTGACAGACGCCGTACCGGCAGCCGCAGCGGAGCGTCTGAAAAATGCCTGCCGCGCGAATACGATTCGCTGTCTTTTTCTGATGGCGGAACTCATCAAGATTCTTGAACTCTTCCGCTCATGTGGAATCCAGGCTATCCCTTACAAGGGTCCTGTTCTGGCGGTGCAAGCTTACGGCGATGTAACGCTGCGCGAGTTTGAGGATTTGGACATCGTTTTGCGCCAGAGTGACTTGCCGAAAGCCCACGAACTGATGCTCGGACTTGGTTATCGTCCAAAATTCGACTGGATTCTCTCGGCCGACGCGGTTTCTTCAACCGTTCCGGGCGAATACAACTATCGTGATGAAGCCCGGCGTGTGATGGTCGAGCTCCATACAGAACTGACGCTGCGCCATTTTCCGAGAGCTGCCGATCTCGGTGATCTGTCGCAGAGGCTTGTGCCTGTAAATCTCAACGGTCATGAGGTTCGAACTTTCTCCGTTGAAGACGGACTCCCCGTACTTTGCATTCACGGGGCGAAGGATTTCTGGGAGCGATTTTCTTGGATCGGGGACGTTTCGGAGCTAGTAAGGCGTTATCCGAATCTGAATTGGGACGCGACGATACAGCGAGCAAGAGCTCTGAACGCGGAGCGTATGCTTTATGTCGGACTTTCGCTCGCCGTCGAACTGCTCGATGCGCCGGTGCCGGATGAAATTCGTCGTCGAATCCAATCGGACCGAGTCGCAACGGAGGTAGCCTCAGAAATAACAAACCGGCTCATGAGCTTTCAATATCGATCGCTTGACGCTCCGGGACGGTTCAACTTTCGCCGCCGGATGTTACCCGGAACACTTGAGGGATGGCGCTACGCCATGCGGCTTTCAGTAGTACCGGCTGAAGAAGACTGGCAAATGATGCGTTTGCCCGGTTCGCTAGCACCTCTATATATCGTACTGCGCCCTCTCCGCCTTCTACGGAAGTACGGTTGGGCAGGCCGTCGGGCCTAACGCCGGCTCCTCCTTCCATCAAATCAGCCCGCCCTAGTGGCACATACGAATACAGCCGCCCCATATCAGGTTGACGCGCTACGCAATACCAAACGAGACTAGCTCTTGCACCTCTCTTTTTTGTTGGGCAAATCTACAATTTTTGGGGGAACTGCGAAGACGCCCTCACGTCCCGCAGTTATAAGCATTACCGCCGTGAACTTGGGAACGATTGCCGAATTAGACTATTCCGCGAAGTATCTGGATAGTTGCGCGCCGCTTCAAATTTCCATCGGAAATGTACCACTCTCCCTGTTCATCCGCGAAGAAGCATTGCTGGCATCGGCCTTGCGACGTTACGGCGAATTTGCGCAGAGCTGCGCAAACGGATTTCCTATTTTTCTGAACGAGCGAGAGACAGAAACGCCTGGAAGCAGCGAATTCTGTTACTGGTTCAACGAAGCGAAGCTCGTGCTGGGGTCCCAAGGGGCTAAATTCCACGGCGTGCGGCAGGAATATGCGCTGGATTCGCTGCTCCGCGTTCTGTTGACCATGGTACTGCTTCCGCAGTGCGGATTCCTCTTACATGGAGCCACGATCGTGCGGGATGGTCGCGCATATATTTTTTTCGGTCGCTCAGGGGCAGGGAAGAGCACAGTTGCGTCAATGTCTCCGGAAGGCAGCGTCCTCACTGACGAGATTTCTCTTGTGCGCTACGCGAATGGCTGTTGGCAGGCGCACGGAACCCCGTTCTGGGGGGAATTTCGAGCCGCCGGAATCAACAAGCTGTTCCCTGTCGCCGGCATGTATCTGCTGAAGCAGGCCACGGATGATCGTACTGAGCTGCTTACGGTAAAAGAGGCACTCCGCGCACTGTTGCCTTGCGTGCTGTTTTTCACCACTGAAAAGAGCGCGCATGAAACTTTGCTGGGGACGTTAGTAAGCCTGATCGAGGAAATACCGTGCCACCGGCTCTATTTTCGAAGGGATCCGGAATTCTGGAAGGTGATTGCAGCATGAGCGGACACATCATTCGAAACCCAAAGCTCGCCTGGCGCGAGGTTGACGGCGCGATGGTGATCATTTCACCCCAAGACAGCCAAGTCCACGAGTTGAACGAAACTGCCAGCTTGATCTGGAAACATGGCGAGGCCGAGAGTATGGAAGAAATTGCGGAGAGAATTTCCGCAGAGTATGACGTCAGCTTGGAAGTAGCGCGAGCTGACATCGGTGAACTAGTGGCTACGCTGAAAGAGAAACAGCTCGTGTCCGTGACAACAGAAGCAAAAGGCTAAGAATGGCAAACACGCCAGTGATGGACGGCCTAATTTCGAGGACGGTGAAAAGGCACCTCCCATGGAGCGTCCATGTAGACCTCACGTATCGGTGCAACGAACGTTGCATCCATTGTTATCTCGATCACGAAGATCATGGCGAGATGAAAACGGACGAGATCAAGAATGTCCTGGAGCAACTGGCGCAATGCGGAACATTGTTTCTGACCCTAAGCGGCGGCGAGATCTTTTTGCGGGACGATCTTTTTGAGCTGCTGGAATTCGCACGCTCGCTTCACTTCGATATCAGCCTAAAAACCAACGCGCTTTTGATCGACGCGGAACACGCGCGAAAATTGCGCGACTTGAGTGTGCGGCGTATCCAAGTGAGCATTTATAGCGCGGAACCCGCGGTCCATGACGCGATCACGAAAGTGCGCGGATCGCTGGAGCGCTCTTTGACTGCAATCAAATTCCTGAAAGCGGAAGGACTCCAAGTAAAAATCGCGTGCCCGCTGATGAAGCAGAACTTGATGGCGTATCGAAATGTACAGGCTCTTGCAGCGGAGTTGGACGTTCCCTACGTCCTGGATATGACGATTACTCCCAAGCTTGATGGTGACATGAGTCTGCTGCAATTGCGAAACTCTGCGCAGGATCTTTTGCCTATTTTGCGGGATTCAAGTCTCAAGCCGCCATCATGTTCGCCCGAGAGCGCTGCAGGACTGCCGCTTGCGACGGGCAGCGCGACGTCGAGCGGTATTGAAAGCAACGCTTACGAGGACATTCCGTGCAGCGCAGGGCACAACAGTTGCTACATTTCTCCTTACGGAGAAGTTTTTCCTTGCGTGCAGATGTCGGTGGCGACCGGCAATTTGCGGCGCCAGCGCTTCGAGGAGATCTGGTTCAAATCGCCGGAGATGAATCGCGTACGCGCAGTGCGGGAATCGCAGATGCCGGTGTGCTCACAATGTTCGATTCGACAACACTGCGAACGCTGCCCGGGACTTGCGCTGATGGAAGGCGGAGATTTGCTGGGGGCATACGAACGCGCTTGTGAATTAGCTGAAGTCAAGGCGCGTTTAGCGGGCGTACCGAATCCCATCAGCGCCATGCACGCCCAGAAATTGAACAGCAATGGGCTAAGTTCGATTCCTTCGGCGGTAGCTACGCCGGCAGTGCAAATCGGCAGCAACTGACACAGGGGAAACAATGCAAAGAACGCAAAAAAATGCGCACGCCGATGAAATCAATGCGAAGAAGAAGCGCGTTTACGTCAAGCCGGAGTGCGCTTCGGAACCGATTTACGAGACTTTGGCACTCGCATGCGCGAAGTTAGCGGGTCAGGGTGCAACATGTAACGCATCGCCGTTTCGCTCTTAGGCGGACGCGAGTTTCGGCACAAATCAGCTGGAGGCAATGGGGTCCATGTACAAACGATATCCCGTGATCGAAATTCGACGCAAATATCGGCTCCGGTGGGTTAGTTTCGGGCTGGCGTTGCTACTGGCTGTCCCCGTGATTGCGCGCGAGACAATCGTGTTGCAGAAATCAGCTACGGATCCGCAGGCGCGCGGCGCGGACGCCACGCTCAGTCAGGCAAATGCAACCACCAACAACGTGGGAACCACTCTCACAGTGTCAGGCGTAGGCGGCGCCAACGACAACGCGATCGTCGAATTTGATTTGTCGCGCATTCCGAATGTGGGCATCAAGGCAGCAACGTTAACGTTGCATGTGATCACGCCGCCGAGCGGAACTGTAACCTATGACGCTTTTGACGTGACCAATTTCTGGCAATCGAACGTCGTGACTTGGAATACACGCGTGGCGACAACACCTTGGACTACGGCGGGCGGTGACTTCGCGGGAACGGCCACCGACACAGAGATGGTAAAACACAACAGCACGAGCGTCTCGTTCGACATTACGGCCGATGTACAGAACTGGTACAACGGCAGCACAAATTACGGAACGATGATTGTGGATGAAAACACAAACCATAACCGCACTACAGTTTTCGGATCGAAGGAAGCTACCACTAGCACGAATGCGCCCGAGCTAGACGTGACGTTCGTCCAGAATGTGAAGGGGCTTACGGCAGCTCCCGGGAATGCGAGCATCGCGCTGAACTGGCAAATTCCCGCGCTGATCGGTACGCCGGTCGGAACGGAGACTTATACGGGCGTGCTTATTCTTCGACGTGCGAGCTCGCCAGTGGATAAAACTTCGATTCCGACTGACGGCTCAACCCCGGCATTATGTTCCACGGTAGGCACGGGAACCGTCGTATTCAGTGACACATCTGGAAAAACGTCGTTCACCGACGACGCTTCCGACACGTGCGGCGCGCCGGCGAACGGAACAACTTATTTCTATAAGGTGTTTTTGCGCGATAGCTCGAACTTCTATTCTACACAAGATATAACGAACGGTTCGACCTTCGCGGAAGAGATTTCAGCCACGCCGGCGGCTACGACGGCCGCCCAGCAGAACACGCAGTGGATCGCCGCGACATTCGCGACGGATCTTGCGAGCCCGACGCTTATCCCTGGAAATGTTGCGGTGGTCGGTTCGGGGATTAACCTCTTGTTCATGATTAATGCCAACACGGGGCTGCGGCAGTTTCTGCCCGTCTCGCTGGGCGGCGCGATTGCTTCACGTTCACCCGTCATTAGCGCGGCTTTATCATCTACAGCGCAAGATATCGTTTATGTGACGGATCAGGATGGATTGATTTACGGGATTTTCACGGATACGGGAGTGATCGACTGGGTGGTGAATCCCTTGAATCCTGCAAGCACCGGCACTTTGGAGCTGCAAGGTGGTCCCGCGGTGCAGTTGAAGTCGATAACGGGGGGGACGAATGACCAAGTCTTCTTCGGCACGCGGAACACCGGGACAACCACGGGGAATCAAATTTTTGCTTTGAACGGTAATACTGGAGTGAACGCGACATGGTCGCCGATAACTGGAGCGACCGGCAGCATTCCGAAACTGGACATTATCAGTTCCACGCCGCTGGTGGATTACGTTCACACCGCGTTGTGGGTAACCAGCCGAAGTGCATGTGGCACCGCGCAGCCAAGCCTCTGGAAAATCAATCCGAGCACAGGAGTCATACTGGCCACCGAAGATCTTGGGGATATGGACGCGTCGCCAACTCTCACGGCGACGAGCGACGTTTTGTTCGCAGCCAACAATGGTGACGCGATTGTCGGTGGCAAGTGCACGGCAGGGAACAGCACCATCTACGCGATCGATCCCACGACCGGTGCTACTTTGGCTACCTTTCCATCAACGGACGGAGCGGTAGTGAGCTATCCGGTTGTTGTGGGCAGTGCGCCGACATACAACGTGATTTACTCCGGCGCAACTGGTGTTCATTTGCTCCAATACGATTCCGTGAGAAAGAATTTCATACAAGCTTGGGTAGCGCCAATAACGAACCCTTCTGCGCCGATTGCGGTCACCGGTCTGGCTTTTGTCTTCGTGGGGTCAAGCGACGGCACAATTCACGAGCTCGCTCTGAACACCGGTGTCGACGTCAAAAACGAGGTTGCAAATAGTGGACCAACTATCGGAACGGTAGGCGATCCGTCGATCGACGAGGCTCTATCTCGTATCTACGTGACAACGAGCGATCAACGCGCGTACGCGTTTACTATTCCATTTTAAAGAGGAATTCATGTTGCCTTGGATGCAAGTAAACAAGAAATGTTTTAAAAACATGATCTTGCTGGCGGCGGCCCTAGTTTTGAGCTCCATTGGGTTTTGCGCGTGCCAGATGGGAATGACTTCCGCGGATGGAGGAACTCCCGCGGTTTCGCCTCCAAGCGCGACATTTGTATTTTGTGATAAGGAAGCTTCCGGCTGCTCCGGTGAAACGACCTTCAGCGCAGCGGCCACGCGCGACCTGGAAGTGAAGGTCTCCTGGAAAAATGTACCCGCGGGAAATCACGTCCAGACGCTCGAGATTCTCCTCCCCGGCGGTAACCTGTACCAACAAACGCAAATGGCTTTTGGAGTTCAGCAAGGCTCCAGCGAACCTCTAGTCGCGATCCAAACTCTGCCGGTGGCCGGGACGTGGATTCAGCAGCGGCACATAATGGGCGCGTGGACGGCACGCGTGTCGCTGGACGGCCAAGTGGTCACGACTCAAACTGTGGAATTGACTCCCTGATGAGCGCGACTTCCGCTGTCACCCGAGTTCGCGTCGAAGACAAAGAGCCAGTCGTTCCGCTGCCTTCCGACGCCGCTCTTCCTGTTTCAGAAAAAATCCGCTCGCAAGGATCGGCGTGTCTGCGTGTGTCGGGCGGCAGCATGACACCGTGGATACGATCGGGAGATTTTATTTTCATTCGCCGTTGTGACTTCGCAAAGATTGCAGCAGGCGACATCGTCGTCTTTCAGAGGAACGGCGTGCTTGTCGTTCACCGAGCTATTTGTCGGGTCCAAAGATCAGGTTCCGAAAAGGTCGCAAATTTGCTGATCACCAAAGGCGATGCGACGGATGACGCGGACGTCCCGGTGTCTGCAGTAGAGTATCTGGGGCGCGCGACGCGGATTCATCGAGGCCGGCGGCACATCGATCTCGAATCTTTCACGCAAAGGTTATTAGGGCGACTCCTCGCACGCATCTCGCGTCTGAGTGGTATAATTTATGCTCCCTTCCGATTCGGAAAACATCTGTTGTTCCGCTAAAAACTAATCGCGCGCACTCCCAGATTCAAGCGCAGGTGCCGGAGCACGTTCAAGCCGGTCTACACAATTCACAATCGCAACGCACCATAATCGCTTCAAAACGAGTCTAATAAAATGCAGCGTTGAAACGGCATTCACGTTCTACGGGACAGAATATCGGTTCAAGAACAGCGACAACTGATGCCGGGCAGGTTTATCATTGGACGTTGCCGGGAAGCGTCGAGTCGTCGTAAATTGACATGGTTCGGAGTCACGGAGTTTGCTGACGTCTTCGATAGGCTAAAGGCTGCGGTCGGGAAGCGCATGGAGAAGGCTGCCTCATAAAAGCGGAGTGGAGGAAAATTTGGCTCAGAATTCCGGTTCGGTGACGGTATCTCAGGAAACGCTTGGACGCCAAGCCCCTCCTTGTGCCATGGTTATCTTCGGCGCCGGGGGCGATCTAACCAAGCGAAAGTTGATTCCAGCGCTGTATAACCTCGCCAGAGGAAAATTACTTCCGGAACAGTTTGCGATTATCGGCGTATCGCGTGAGCAGTTTTCTTCCGAAGACTTCCGGAAGCGTACCGGACAGGAGATTCGGCAATACGCAACGGGAGAACTGGATCAGGCTTCGTGGGATCAGTTCGAAAAACGCCTGTACTACACGCCGGGAGACTTTCAGGACCCCGAGCTGTACAAGAAGCTCGGCGATCTGCTGGGACAGGTGGAAAAGGAACAAAACACGGCGGGGAATTGCCTTTTCTATCTAGCCACCAGTCCGACATTTTTTCCCATTGTCGTGAAGCAGCTTGGCGCAGCCAAGCTGACCGACGAAGAAAACGGCAAATGGAAACGCGTGGTGATTGAAAAGCCGTTCGGCCACGATTTGGAGTCGGCCGTGGCATTGAACCATGAAATCGGCAAAGTGCTGCGGGAAGATCAGGTTTACCGCATCGATCATTATCTCGGAAAAGAAACGGTTCAAAATATCTTGGCGTTCCGCTTCGCGAACGGCATCTTCGAGCCGGTATGGAACCGCCGCTACGTGGATCACGTGCAGGTGACGGTGGCCGAGGAACTGGGTGTCGAATTACGAGGAGACTACTACGAACATGCCGGCGCGTTGCGCGATATGGTGCCTAACCACATTTTTCAGCTCATCACGCTCACGGCAATGGAACCGCCGATCTCCTTCGATGCACAAGCGGTTCACGATGAACAAACGAAGATATTGCGAGCGATACAACCTCTAAATCCTGAGAGAGTTCTGGATCACGCCGTGCGGGGACAATATGGCGATGGTGTGATGGATGGCAAATCCGTCCCCGGCTATCGAACAGAACCGAATGTAAATCCAGCTTCCACGACGGAAACATTCGTTGCGCTCGCCTTGAACATCGATAATTGGCGGTGGGCAGGTGTCCCGTTTTATCTGCGGACGGGAAAGCGGCTGGCGGAGCGTTCCACAGAGATTGTGATTCGCTTTCGACGGCCTCCCTTCGTGCTTTTCCGCAAGACTTCGGTCGAAAAGATCGCGCCGAACGAGTTGGTGATCAATATTCAGCCGGACGAAGGAATTTCGCTGAGCTTTGAAGCCAAGGTTCCCGGACCCATCGTACAACTCGGCGCGGTGAACATGGATTTTCAATATTCCGATTATTTCGGGACCAGGCCGTCCACTGGATATGAAACGCTGCTTTACGATTGCATGATGGGGGATCCAACGCTCTTCCAGCGTGCCGATATGGTCGAGGCCTCGTGGACTATTGTGCAGCCCATACTCGATCTGTGGAAAGCCCTGCCGCCAAGGGATTTTCCAAACTACGCTTCCGGAAGCTGGGGTCCGGAACAGGCGCAGGAATTGCTCAGGCGTGAAGGGCGCGAGTGGCACGATCCGGCTCAAAGGAAGGCAGCGCTAAAAGCAGCAGCTGCGGGACTCGCAGGCTTGGGGCCGAAGGCCTAAGCGCAAGTATTTCTTGTTGTTCGAGCGCACTATAGACGTATGCGGTCCGGATTTTCGCAGCTGTTTGACCGTTCCTCGATAAAAGTGGTAATGATCTCGCCTACCGCCGCCACTGTCAGACGTAAGGATTTTCAAGGGTGGCCTCTTTGCCGGAAGTCAAAAATCCTATTACATATCACCGGAGTAAAGCGGGCGGATGAAAACCCGAGAAGAAGCAAAGCAAGCCATTGAAGGACAAACCTTCGATGTTTGCGTGATCGGAGGCGGTGCAACAGGCTCGGGATGTGCTTTGGACTCGCAGCTCCGCGGTTTGAAGACGGTACAACTGGAAGCCGCGGATTTCGCGAGCGGGGCTTCCAGTGCGTCCACCAAGATGATTCACGGAGGCGTGCGATATCTCCAGGAGGCAATTCGCAATCTTGATTTCAAGGAATATCGCGTCCTCAAAGAAGCTCTCCACGAGCGTGTTCACATGTTGCAAAACGCTCCCTTCCTGACCAACACAAGATTATTTCTTGCGCCCTGCTATCGTTGGCTGGACGTCGCTTACTTTGCCACAGGCTTGAGGCTTTACGACTGGATTGCAGGACGCGACGGCCTCCGGCCAAGCAGCGTCATATCGCGTGAGCAGGCGCTCACTAGAATGCCAACGCTTGCTCCGAACGGTCTGGTGGGAGCGGTGATATATGCCGATGGTCAATTTGACGATGCGCGTTACAACATCACTTTGGTTAAGAGTTTCACAGAGGAAGGTGGCGAGGCTCTGAACTATGCGCCTGTCGTAAGGTTCGAGAAAAATACCGACGGGAAACTTGTTTCCGCGATTGCGGAAGACAAACTTACGCGGCGGGAGTTCACCGTTCACGCACGGAGTTTCGTCAACGCTACCGGCCCGCGCGCGGACACCATCCGTAAGATGGCGACACCGAATGTTCCTTTGCGAATACGGTTCAGTAAGGGAGTGCACCTGCTCTTTCCGCTTGAAGCGCTTCGCAGTGACGAAGCGATGCTAATCCCAAAGACGGATGACGGCCGAGTGCTGTTTGCCATTCCGTGGCGCGGCAGCCTTCTCGTAGGCACTACCGACGAGCAAATCGACTCTCTCGACGGCCTCGATCTGTATGCTGAAGAAGTCGGATATCTGCTGCGGCATCTAAATCGCTACATGGCGCGCCCCGTGACTGCCGATCAGATCGTCGGCGGCATTGTTGGCGTGCGCCCGCTGGTTAGTTCCAGCGAATCAGGAAGTACGAAGAGCCTCGCGCGCTCTCATGAAGTCGAAATCGATTCGCAGTCAGGACTAATCAGCATTATGGGTGGTAAGTGGACAACTTATCGAGCCATGGCGCAGGACGCCATAGACGCCGTACAAAAATCCCTGGCAGTCTTTCCCTCGCAGTGCCGGACGCTCAACTATCGGCTGCGGGGCTCAGACGGTTATTCGGCGGACTACTGGCGAACGCTAATGAAACTCTACCGCCTGTCGGAATATGCCGCACGGCATTTGGCGGGACAATTCGGCGCATGCGCTTCGCATGTGATGTACCTGGCGAGAGAGGAACCAGGGCTCGAAGAGCCTGTTGTCGCTGGTCTTGCGCCGATACGCGCGGAAGCAGTGGCTGCGATTCGAGACGAAATGGCGGTGTCCATTGAGGATATTCTGGCGCGGAGAATTGGATTGCAAACGCATAGTTGGATTCATGCGATTAACGCAGCGCCAGTAGTCGCCGATATTCTTGCGCGCGAACTCGGCTGGTCTGAAACCGCGAAACGAGAAGCACTCGACCAATATATCGAAAAAATACGGGACTTCAGAGAGACGGCAGTCTCGCCTAAAACATCCACAAAATAGGTACGATATCTTGGTAGCGGTACAGCTAGCGCCGGTGCGCCGGACGAAGTGGCGTTTGCAGCCACCGAACTGCTCGATTACGAAGATCGCTGCTCACAGCCGTGAAACGACTCGATGGTCGGCGGCTCGTCCTCGAAGTTGCTCGAATGAGCAGCTTGGGAGGCCGCGGCTGCTTCAGCCAGGAGATGAACGGCGCTGTCATGCGTTTAATAACTGGTGCAGCCGCAACCGAGCAGTTGTGAGACCAACGCCGGTAATTGGACCGCAGCGAAAGCATTGCACGGCGAGTTCGGCGTCCGAAGTTCACTCTAGTTTTCGCGAAAAATGCCAGTAGGAGTGCCTGTGCTCTAACCAACCAAGAAATCGATCTGCGGACTGTTGGCAGAATCGGATTTCTGTTTCTCATTCCAGGGTTCATACACACAGGCGTGGCGGCTGGCGCCCCGGCCGAAAGCTCAGCGATTATCTGGCCAACATCGGCGGAATGATACGTTGTGGAATTCGCGCGCTTCGCGCTCACTTGCGGTTTCGCAGGGAATACACCCAATTGGCGAGCGGGGACTGCTTTGCGGGCATCAAAGTCCCGATTGTTCGCAACTGCCGGCGGCTGTGCCTTAGAAGGAAAAGCGGGGGGGCGCAGGCTGGTGAGGTGCTGTCGGCGGTCCGCGTCCGAGCCGGCCGTAGCAGCGAAGCTCATCGGCGGATTTGTCAACATCGATTGCATCGGGATCACGCTTGCTCTCAAAGCGGTAGCTGCGTCCGTCTTTGGCGGCGGGGATATTGGGCGATCTCCATCGAACTGAAACTCACGCGAAGCATCCTCGATCATGCTCGCAGAAACGGGCCTGACTCCACTGCAGTAGGCTTTCAACAGCGCCTGCTCGCACAGCAAATTTATTATCCGCGGAATTCCGCGCGAATAAAAATAAGCTGAATCCATCGCTTCGGGAGTGAAAAGCCCATCGTCTTGAGCGCCCGCTACCCGCAGGCGATGTTGGATGCAGCCGCGCGTTTCCTCCTGCGTCATCGGCATGGTCCTGCAACGAAGTGAAATGCGCTGATGGAGCGGCCGCAGATCGAGCCGCTTGAGCCTCTCGTCGAGATCCGACTGTCCCGAGAGAACGATCTGAAGCAATTTTCCGGTGGGCGTTTCGAGATTCAGCAACAGTCGGATTTCCTCGATGGTGTGTGACGGCAGTCCCTGGGCCTCGTCGACAATGAGGACGGCGGTCTCGCCTGTGCGGTGGCGTTCGAGAAGCCATGCGTTCAGCTGTGATAGCGAACTGGTACTAGAACGCGCGTCAGCCGCGATATGAAAATCAGCGAGCATCAAATCGATTAATTCCCGCGCCTCGATATGAGAGTTGAAAACAAACGCTGTGGGAATGCCATCCCGTTGCAGCCAATCCAGCAGGGAATTAATTAGTGTGGTCTTCCCAGTCCCGACGTCGCCTGTAAGCAGCATAAGACCCTGGCGGGCTTGAATTGCCTGGATTAAAGCATCCAACGTCGTGCGAGTTTGCCGGGTAAGGAATAAATGCCGGGGATCCGGGGTGACGCTGAAGGGGTTCTCGCGCAGTCCGAAGGCATTGAATATAGACTTGTTCATAGCGTCCTCGGTGCGGGGGAATCAATTCTACTCGAAAAATGCAGTCCCCAGCAAGCGCGACATTTCAAGGGGCGGTCGATCAACTGTCCCGATGTTTCGCGCCGCCCCAGAGGTCGAGATTAGCGATCTTAGATTACTGTTCAGTCTATTCCAATTGAAACGTCGCCAACCGTGTGTGCGAGGACGCTCCAGCTGCGTTGCCGGCCTGCACTTCGATCCGGTAGTCGCCCGGGGGAAAGGTGTCCACCGGGACTTTCAATGCCAGTGGAACTACAGGATTTCCCTTCTGCACAAAAGGTGTGACGCTGAACAGGCCGGTCGAAAGCACTTTCTTTCCTGATTTTTGATCGATAACTACGTATTGGCAGCCCACCAAAGCGGGGCTGGGATCAGCCAATTGGGGGTCGTAAATTTGTGCGTACAAGATGACTCTGTCGGTTTTCTTGAAGTGATTGCTTCCCGACGGAATCAGTTCCACGCCTTGCACGATCATGGACATACGGTCTGCGAGCAAATCGGCATCCAGGTCACCGGAGTTTGCGGACACTTTGTACATTTCATTACTGAAAGCCAAGCCGCTCAAGGTGAACGTCTTCCCGTCGTAAGGCTCGACATCAAGAGTGGTCTCGTATTTTCCAAATTTCTGTCCACCGCCTGACAAAACAACAGTCAGCCGGTATTTTCCCGGCGCGACAGAGAACTGGTTTTGGTAGCGCATGGGCGACTGCATAAATTTTTGCAATTCATCTTTCTCGTAGTCCATGGTTAGTTCGTCGCTAAACTTGGAAGCTTCCGACCCATCCGGGCGGTAAGCTATTCCGAGGATATTTATGTCCGCGTGGTTCTTGCCTTTCACCTTGGTAAAGTCAATGGTAGCGGAAGGAATTTCCAGGGCCATGAACACCCGGGCTTCGTTCTTCGAGCTGTAGAAATACGGAGCTTCCAGCGATCCCTGGGTGACAGGCACTGAAGCCGAGGCACGGGTCTCAAGATCTTTTTCGATCGGTTTTCCAGCCAGCAAGTCGGTCGGCTTTACATTGCAGAAGCCGGTGCGCGCTCGGACATTTGTGCCGCCACGCTCCACCTTCACTTTAAGAGTGTGGCAACTGCCGTCGGCGGAATTAGCCGGCACATATCCGAGCAGGTAGTACTCATTTTGCTCGTTGGCGATTTTTTGAAGTCCCGCGAACATGTCGTTCGTATTGAAAATTGGAAAGCCGCCGGTTCCTTCGGCCAACATATATAGCGCCTGCTGATTTGCAGCTGTGGATTCTGGAATAGGCGGAACAATTGCCCGGGGCGGGAGCGCGTTCGGGTTGCCATTGTTAGCTCCGCTAACGACGCCGCCTCCTCGAGTTCCGCCACCACCGCCCGTGCCTCCGCCGCCTCCCTTGCCTCCGCCACCGCCTGTGCCACCACCACCTGTGCCGCCACCACCGCCAGTGCCACCGCCGCCACCGTGTCCGCCGCCACCACCTCCCCCTCCGCCACCGTGTTGCAAGACCGGCTCAGAGGAAGGCGGAACGTGGTAGGAGGCGAGCGAGAAGCTCGCGCCGGTTGATTGCTGCCTTTCCGTCTCAATTAGAGATTGCATGGACGCCAGGCTCGGAGCGCCCGGCAAATTATTGTTGGGAATAAACGACGTCGGACCGCGCCCGGATCCTGCCGGCATTGTCGGTGTAGCCAAACCCCGCACGTCCAGCGGATATATGGCGACATTGGACCTGTTGCATACGTCGATCGTCGCAGCTAGTTCGGAATCCGACTCAGCGGTAAGCGCAAACCCGGATGTAAAAAGGATCAGGCTTTTCCTGCCCGGGACGCTGATCATACTTTTTGCAAGGCTTCGGATTGACAGCAGCAATGTCCGCGCTCCAAAATCGCCGACAGCGCTGTCCATTGAGAGTCCGCCCGGAACAGTTGGCCCAGTCGGAACGCCCATTGAACTCAAAGATGGCCCTGTGTTCGAAGAAGTCGCGTTGGGTTGGACAGAGGAGGTTTGTGTGCCTTGCACAGCTTGCTTGAGACGCGCCACGTCAGAGGTGAAATTCATGTCGATTCTCAAAGTGCCGCCGAAATTCACAATTGCCATTACTCTATCCGGACCCGCATTCTGGTCTATAAATTTCGCTGCTGCGGTGCGGGCTTGCACTTGGTCACCCGTGTCCATGGTGGAATTGTCGAAAAACAAGATGAGGTAATGCCGTCCGGATGAACCAGGCGCATTCGGGTCCGCGCCAAACGAGAAATTCGTTACCGGCTGCTGTTTATTGTCTTGGTAAACCTTAAAGTCATCGGATTTCAGGTCGTGAACGTAATTGCCCTTCTTATCGGTGACCACGACATCGACGCGTACCGTGCGCGTCTCAGTCTTGATTGCAGGAGCCGGCGTTTGAGATTCCGGCTGCTGAGCGGGGGTTTGCGCGGACTGGCGCGCTTGTGCAACTCCAGAAGAACCGATGAAGCGCCCTCCGAAGCTGCCTGCGATGAGGAACAGCAGTATGAAAAGCACCAGCAAAGCTAGTCTGCGTTGCGTCATTGCCCCACCTTCCTTTTACGGTATCTCAATTACTCCATTTTTCGCCGATAGAACGGACGCTTTAGAGTCCCGCACGACCAAGCGCACGACGTATCCACCGGGCTTAACGTCGAATCCCATTTTCAAGGTCATACCAGTATGAGTCAGCTTTTCGAGTGTCGCGTCTCTCAGGCGCAGTCCAACGTTTTCCTGGTTTCCGGTGATGAAGTTGCCGTTCCGGTCGAACAATGCCGCTACCACTGTCAGATTGCCCAGGTTTCTTCCTTCCGCTTTTTCGAAGCGGACGTGGTTCACGTCTACTCGCGTGAGCACCGAAAGTTTCGCATCCACAGCGTCGCCTTTGAAATATTGCAGTTGAAGCTCGATGGGAACTCCCTGCCGTTCCTCCTGCGAAAAGACGGCTTCTTCAATATCCTGTTTGGCCGCTTCTTCCGGAGTTTGCCCATGTTTGGGCGCGAAAAAACCGCGCCGAGCCTGGACGGTATAACCTTTGGTAGCTAGCATCACTTTTATCTGATGGAACTTGCCATCGAACTTTAGCGCCTCAGGAGTAAAGGCGAGCAGGTAAGTGACTTCGGGCACTGACGTCGTCACACTGAATCCCTTACGCAGGTCATTGTTGTTGTGAAAATAGAAGCCACCGGTGCTGTCGGAAAGTTCGGCCATAACGTCGCCCTGGCGGGACTGTCCCTCAGCTCGGTATCCGAGGCTGAGGCCCGCGGAGCTAGAATTGGCGTGAACCGGCACCGGCTGACTGACGTCGCCGAGCACGTCTACGGTGTAAAGCCCGCGCGCGTCGAGCGAATTAATGAATACGTTCGCGCGCGTGGCTTTGTCGATCACGTCTGAAATATCGAACTGGTGAGTGTTAGTGATGAGAAACCCTGGGGAGACTAAAACAATGCTGCGCTGCCCTGGAAGGGCGGACATCCGGCGAACGACCTGTACCAAGCGCCGAATCGCATATTCCGCGTTGGTATCCCCGGCAATTACCAGTTGTTGGGCAGTTTGCTCAACGAGAATAGCTGGAGAAACACTCGGGCCGCCGCTCGCGGCGCAAGCGGTGGTGTCTTGAATTGCCGCTGCCGTCGCATTCTGGTCGTTCAGGTTTGCGATCAGGTCGGCTTCGTAATAATCCATCGGAGGGCACTGGCTGACTGTATCGAGTGCGCCGACGGGGCTCGGCAACAGTTGCCCGAGCATCGTGCGGATCTTGGCGCGATCATCCGTAAACTCCACTTGCTTTTGCCCTGAGGTGGTGAAGAGAGCAACTCGTTCGGTCGGATCGACCGAAGCTTCGAGATAGTGCAGAGCGGCCACACGCGTCTGGACCAGATCCTGCGTCCTGAGGTGCACATCATCAAACAGAAGCGCTACGAATCGCGTCGGCATTGCTAACGTTCCGGAAGCGGAGGGTTTCGGCTGATCGGTCGCTTCTCCACCTGCCTCGCCTCGCACAACCTGTTTCTCCGTCGAAGCAGGTGTTTCCACGGTGAAAAGCGAAATCGTCTGCGGTCTGCGGTCTTGGGTCAGCCGGAAATCTTGCTTGGTCAAATTGGTAACGACTTTGCCATTCGAATCATGCACGACGACACGAACCGGAACCAAGTTCACGTGGGATTCAAACGGAACGCTTGACTGCGTATCGACCTCTGCGGTTTTGTCGGAGGACGACGGGGGAGCCGGCGCTGTCTGTGGCGTCATGGTGACTTCAGGAGCGGGCTGGGCTGCGGGAGTTTGCTGTGGTGAACCACTTTGCGGCGATTGCGCTGCCGACACAATCCCTAACGGAATCAACGCCAAGCAGAGAAGAAGTGCACTTAGGCAAGCAGCAGTCGGCACTGAAAAGCAAGGGATCGCAGCAGCCCTCATCCGACACTCCGGTGCGCCGTCAATTTGCGGATTTCGCGTAGTTTTCCGTTTAAATGCGTCACTAGCGATGGAAAGCTGAGTGTACTCGGCCTTAGTGTGCCCGTCAATGTCTGAACGGTAAGCATCTGGCCCGACAAAGCGAATCGGCCCGCGGAATATTTTCGAACTAGATGCGCGCGAGTTGTGTAATCGCAGCTGGGGCGAAACGGCGATTCTTATGACACTGGATTTGTTGTCTCACGCTATATGACAGACAATAGGATACTTGACCGAAATCCACAGGTAACATCCCGGGAATCAAAATAGCTGTAGATTTCAGTTTCAATCTAGAGCCAAGAACCAGTACAATCCGCACCCTATCTTTTTGAAATATCCGCTAATGAGGTCCACGATGACGCTTGGAACTAAGATGGATAAGTACCACGGTGTGCAGTGCCGTTCATGCGGAGAGACCATCGCCGTGCCCTCTAGAATCGCGAACAAAGAAATCGCGCCGGGACTCATTTCGGTGGACGCCGGAACCGAGCTAACATTTCCAACTCTGAATCTTCGTTGCCGAATATGCCAGAAGGAAAACTTCTACAAGATGAGTGACATCCGGGAAATAGACGAAGGTCTCAGCTCGTTTGCGGTGCGGGACCGGCCATCGCTCGCTCGCCTTCGACCGCAGGCCAAGCTATCCAAAGCAGCCAGGGCTTAAGCTGCCGCTCTAATCCTTCCGAGTTAGAAACCTAGGGGTGCGATCTGGAGTTAGCGAAGCGGGAATGCTTGACTTATATTTTAGTTTAATCTAAAGTGTCTGTGTGACCGCTGAAACGACTGTAATTGCTGCTCTCGCCTCGCCCCGCCGCCGCGAAATTCTCCGTCTGGTATGGAAGGAAGAACTCAGCGCCGGAACCATTCATCAGGCCATGCCGGACGTAACCTTCGGAGCAGTTTCTCTGCAGCTTAGATCTTTGCTAGATGACGGCTTGGTGGAAGCGCGGGTTGAGAGCCGCAATAGGTTCTACCGCGCTCGCCGCGAGGCGCTGGGTCCGTTGGGACAGATGCTGGAACGCATGTGGGACGACAAGTTGTGGAACCTAAAGCTTCAGGCTGAGTTGGAAGAATCCCGGCGCGGCCCGCGTCCGCACGGCCGCCGGCGAAAGACTTAGGAGGGTTTGCCAAATCATGGGACCACTTACGTATCGACTTGACCGGTTGGTTGTGATTCAAGCTAACCCTGAGACCGTTTTCCGTTTTTTCACCGACAGTGCGAGGTGGGCGAAATGGTGGGGCGCTGGCTCGAGCATTGAAGCTCGCGCGGGAGGGAAGGTTCTGATTCGCAACCCGGGTGGAGCGGAGGCTGTTGGCGAAGTTCTCGAAGTAGTGCCGCCAGAACGCATTGTGTTTACGTACGGATTTTCTAGCGGAAAGCCGATTCCGCCCGGCAGCTCGCGGGTGACCATTTCTCTGGAAGCTTTCGAAGGCGGCACACGCCTTCGTCTTTTGCATGAATTCTCGGACGAGGCCGCGCGTGATGAACATTTGCAAGGCTGGCGCTTCCAGCTTTCTCTCTTCGCCAACCTTGTCTCCGACGAAGTGTTCGCGGACGCTGCAAGTGTCGTGGACGGGTGGTTTGAGGCGTGGGTTGTGACGGATGACGTCGCTCGAAACGAAGCGTTTTCCAGGATAGCGGTGACCGATGTGAGTTTCCGGGATCGCTACAGCCTGCTCGAGGGCTTGGCCGATCTTTCGTCTCACGCCGGAGCAGCCCAGCGATTCATGCCCGGAGTGCGAATGCGGCGGAAGGGTGAACCTCGGCACTGCCAAGGGGTAGTACTTGCCGACTGGATCGCATCGGGGATCGACGGGCAAGAGCTTATGAGCGGTACCAACGTGTTTAATCTGGATCCGAACGGCCGCATCACTTCCGCAACGGGCTTTGCGAATCCTCCAGCCATAAAGTAGCCGGCACGCGCAGGTCTTCGCACCGGTTTCCCGATTGCCGCGAAGACAGGTTCCGGCGGCCTGGATAACCAGCGTCGATCATTGTCAACCCCTGGTCGCTTCTCAATCAGCTCGCCTTCGAATACTGCCTGACAAACTGCCGAAAAAAAGATCGTACGGCTTCGTACTTACGTCGACTGGCTTTCCCCTTATAATGATTGTTCGCAACAGCCTGTTTTTTCTGTATGGAGGTTTCTCCATGGCCGCGAGTTTTCGGCGAGTATCTGTTCTGCTCCTGTTAATTGTGCATGGATCGTTTCCGCTCAGTTCTTCCGGGCAGCAGCCGTCCGCAGGTTCAACTGGCTCGCTGAAGCTCACCCTAAAAGAAGCTCTGCAACTCGCGCTAAAGCAGAATCCGCAGCGCATCATCGCCCGGCTACTGGTTTCCGAAAGCAATCGGAATAGTCAGATTGCGCGCGCAGCGTTGCTTCCGCAGGCGAACATGGCGGCTTCCGGCTCAGTGAACCAATACAATTTTCAGAGCATCGAGCGTTCGAAGCAGCGGACGGATGCCGGGCCTTTTCAGGTGATAGAAGCTGGTCCCGCTTTTTCACAAACACTGCTGAACTTGCCGCTGATTCGCGAATACCAAATCGGGCGGGAAGGAACACGACAGGCGCGCGCGGACAACAAAGTACGCGTGAGACGGTGGTTACCGCGGTGGTGGACCAATACTTGCTGGTCCTGCGAGCGCTGGCAACGCGCGACGCCGCGAATGCACGTGTCGTTCTTGCACAACGGCTCTACGAACAAGCTGCCGAGCTTCAGAAAACAGGGATCGGATTGAATATCGACACGGTGCGAGCGAACGTCGAATTGCAGAATGAGCGCCAGAATCTGATCGACGCGGAAACGCTCACTCACACGACCAAATACGGCTTGGCGGCGCTGCTCGACTTGCCCCGCGACCAAGATCCGGAAGTGACCGACGGCTTGGAGTTCTACGATCTTCCGGTACTGGAAAGAGACGCGCTCTTCAATCAGGCGTTGAGCTCGCGACCGGAGATTCGATCGCTGAGTTCCCAGCAACGTATCGCCAAGTTGACGACGGATTCGGCTCGCGACCAACGCCTTCCGCAATTGGATTTCTCGGGATTCTGGTACTACCAGGGGTCCCGCTTCGACAACGGCGTACCGGCCTACACTTACGAAATCTCTCTGCAATTTCCGCTCTTCACCAGCGGGCGAATCCGCGCGGAAGAAGCGCACGCAAAACTGGAAGAACAGCATGTCGCGGAAGTTCGGCGCCAAGTTGAAGCGCAAATCGTGAATGATGTAAAGTCCGCTCTCGATGAACTTACGGCAGCGAGGAATTCGGTGGACGTGGCCAATCTAGGCTACAAACTGGCCGAGGAGGAAGTGGCCCAGGCTCAGCGCCGTTTTCAAGCGGGCGTCACAACGAACGTGGAAGTTGTCACCGCTCAGGACGCCTTAGCGCGCGCCAGCGACAATCGAATTGGGGCATTGTATCAATTCAATTTGTCCAGGGCAGCCCTGGCTCGCGCCACAGGCGAGATCGAAGCTATGTATACAAAGTGAAAGCGAACTAGATCATGAGCTCCACTCCTTCAACACCAACGCCGCAGGCCAGCGCTGCGCCGGACTCCACGGCACAAGAACCCCAGACACCGCAGTCCTCTTTCTCGCTGCGGAACTGGGTTCGAAATCTGAATCCTTGGATGAAGGGATCTTTCGTCGCCGCCCTGATTCTGGCCGCAGTCGCCTGGTATGTGTACAGCGGCCGGGTAACTACGGACGACGCGCAAGTGGATTGCCACATCACCGCCGTTGCACCGCAGGTTCCGGGCTATGTGGTGCAGCTTTTGATCAACGACAATACACCGGTGAAAGAAGGCGACCTGCTGGTGCAAATCGATCCACGTACCTACCAGGCGGAGGTGGAGCAGGCAAAGGCCAACTTGGATTTTGCGGAGGCACAAGCCAATTCCGCGGAGATCCAGATTGGCTTGACGCGCGAAACCACCACTCACAGTACCAGCGGAGCAATGGCTCAGAAGGAATCAGATTCAGCTGACTATGCGAGTTCTCAAGCACAACTGGAACAGTCTGCGACGGCGAATCTCCAAGTCGCCGAGGCCAACGTGGCTGCCAAACAAGCGTCCAACGAGCGAGCCCAGGCAGACTTGGCTCGCTACACGCCGCTGCTGTCCACCGACGACGTCTCCAAATTTCAATTCGATGCTGTCGAGGCTACTGCGCGGGTCGCGAAAAGTGACCTAGCGGCAGCTCAACAGCAGCTTTCTGCGGCGCAACAAGCAGTTGTGATCGCCCGGGCGAATGCGCATTCCGCAGAGGCCCGGGTTTCTCGCTCGCAGTCTCAATTACTTGAAACGAAGGCGCGGGAGCAGCAAGTGCCCATCGCCGAAGCAACTTACAAGTCGGCAGTCGCCGCCGCCGAGCGAGCGAAGGCAGCGTTGCAACAGGCCGAGCTGAATCTCGCATATACACACATTACCGCTCCGATCTCGGGGCAAGTCACCCAGAAGTCCGTCGACCTGGGACAATATGTGTCGCCGGGACAATTGCTTTTGACCATCGTGCCTCTGGATCAGGTCTACGTCACCGCAAATTTCAAGGAAACGCAGCTGGCCAACGTCGCTCCAGGCCAGAAAGTTCGCATCCACGTCGATTCTTACCGCCAAGAGTTCGAAGGCGTGGTGGATTCCATCGCCGGAGCGACCGGCTCGCTGCAAGCCTTGCTGCCGCCGCAAAACGCCACCGGGAATTTCATCAAAGTTGTGCGGCGCATTCCGGTAAAAATCCTGGTGAAGCCAAACAAGAATCCGAATCTGGTTCTGCGGCCCGGCATGAATGTGGAAGCGACGATTTACACTCGCTGACGGTGAACAAACGCAATGAGCTATCTCGGTAGTACTCTCCCGGAAGGCTGGGAGCGCCAAGAGGAGCGCTTCCTCAGCAGTATCGTGTCGCACCTGTCCTATCGCCGGCGGATGGCCATGCTCCTGACCGTTGGCATGGTTGCCGCCATCGAAATCTCTAATCGCCTCTCGATCAATGTGTTTCTCCCGGACATGCAGGGCAACGTAGGCGCCAGTTCCGATGAAATTAGCTGGGTGATCACTCTTTATAACGTCGGCTATCTCTGCTCCATAGCGATGGCGGCTTGGATGACGCGCGTCATTGGCACCCGGCGTCACTTGCTGTTAAGCATCGCGATTTATGCCACAGGGGCGATGGGCTGCGTGCTGAGCACTGGTAGTCTTGCGCAGCTGCTAGCTTCCCGCTTGATTATGGGATTCGGAGGTGGAGCGTTTCTGGTGCGTGTCGTCATTCTCTCAGGGCTGTTGTTTCCCGGGAAAGCGCGCATGGCGGCGGTCACGCGGCTTTACCTCGTTCTCGTTGGTTTTGAAGTACCCTACCCCGTTGTCATGGGTTGGGTCACCGACACGTTTCACTGGAATTATGCCTTCCTAGTTGATTTTCCCTTTCTGGCGATCGGTGCTTTCCTTATCTGGAAAATTATTCCGCCAGGTTATTTGTTTGAGCGCAAGAAAGAGGGTCAGGTTGATGTGTGGGGCGCGGTCCTGTTGATTGCGTCGCTGGCGTGCCTGGAGACTGCCATCAGCCGAGGTGAGCGGGATCTGTGGCTCCAGTCGGACTGGATTGCTGCAGCACTGGTCGCGGCTGCCATTCTCTTTATCGCATTTCTCTGGTGGGACTACCGCCCACAGAACCTCTCGCCGGTCTTGCATTTGCGCGTGATTGTTCACCACGCTGCCCTGCGTACCTTCTTCGTAGTGATTTTGATCGTGGGAGCGTTCTTCGGCGCCGGCCTTTACGTCGTGCCGCAATATCTTCGCTTCGTACAGGACTACAGCGCTTTGCAGGCGGGCGGTTTTATCTCGATGTACACGCTCGGCCTTGGGTTAGGGTTGCAGTACGCTTTACACTTGCTGATGCCCCGCTTGGGTCCCTTGCGCACGCTAGTCGGCGGTTTGCTGATCTTGGTCGCGACGTACCTCGCGATCTGCTATATCTGGACGCCCACCACGCCCACCATAATCTTGGCGCCCGTGATTTTCCTGCAAGGCTTTTGCATCGGGCCCGTTATCCTCGCTGCCGGAAACGTTGTCTCCGCCAACGCGCCGGTAGCCCAGGTCAATGACATTTCCACCACCTACTTCTTCGTGCGCCAGCTCGGAAACACATTTGGTGTCACTGCGGCGACAGTGTTGTTCGACCGGCGCATGACGCTGCATTCCTCGCGCCTCTTGGACGTGTCCAATCGCCTGGACGCCACCACTCGCTCTACCCTGACGCAATATGCTGATCTGATTCACCGCAACGGCGGCGGAAGCAGCGATCCCGGCCTGGGAGCATTGCAACTCTTTCAAAATAATGTGATCACCCAGAGCAGGCTGTTCTCCTACATAGACATCTACTTCGGCCTGGCGATCCTAGGCGTGGTAGCCCTGATCTCGATAGCCATCTCCCGAATAAGACCCAAGATCGGCCCGCACCGGTTTCTGCCGTGGTAAACGATTTATGCCACTTCCGACGTAGCTAATGGCAGCCAGACTTGAAACCGCGTGTCGCCGGGTTTGGAACTGAGCTGAATTTTTCCTCGGTGCTTCTTCACAATTCGCTGGACGGTGTCCAGGCCGAGGCCGGTGCCTTCGCCCACGCCTTTGGTAGTGAAAAAAGGCTCAAAAATGTGAGGTTGCACGTCGTCGGGAATTCTCGGGCCGTTGTCACCGATCTCAACCACCTCGCAGTCGTCCTCGCGGTAAGTTCGGACGCGAAGCTGGCCGGTTCCGTGCATCGCGTCCGGGGAACCGCATCCGTCTGCGTGAAAGAAGCTTCCAGTTTCTCGATCTCCGATTTCTGCTCGGGCGAGAGGTCGTAACTTCCCAACTCCAGGCTCGCGTTCCTGACTCTGGTGAGCGTGTCGCGCAAATGGCTGGTGGCGCGTTTCGTCGCAGAAGCACGATTGGTTGAGTTCATGCGCGAGCCCTGCCGGAAGTTTGCCCAGGGAAGCCAGCCGGTCGCGCTGCTCCTCCGGTAGGCTGGAATGACTCTTGAAAATCAGGATCGAGGAGAAGATGGTTGCGGGGGTTGGATTTGAACCAACGACCTCCGGGTTATGAGCCCGACGAGCTACCAGGCTGCTCCACCCCGCGAAAACATGATAGCGGATGTGCGCGGTGCGGTCAAATCGACGCGGCTACTAATTTTTTAGTGTTAGTGCGTTACTACGCTTGTGCAATCGACGCATTCCGGAATCATCTGTAACCACTTACCAGGAACTGTAAGGTTGATTCTCGAATGGCGAGATCTTGTCTGATGCCGAATGCACATCTGTGATCCCCGAGCTGCTTTGCTCCGGACTAACGTCCAAATCTTCGGAAACCGTTACCCAATCTTTCTGAGTCGTTATCGGATCGGTGGGAATTTGCTGGATATAGTGGGCGCTCACAAGGTCATCGAGCGACGAGGGTGCAGCTTCCTTGTCTTCCGTGTAATGCTGAATCGCATCGCGCATGACCTTCAGATCCGTGCGCAGCGAAGTCTCTTTGGCTCGTATAACCGATTGCCGATAATTTCCCGCGGCGATCGCGGCGATGATCATGATAATTGCGAGCACAACCATCAATTCGATAAGCGTGAATCCGCGATGGGCTGTGTTGCCGCTGGCGGTATTCCATTTACCTTTATTCCGGCGTTTCATTGCCAACTCCCATCCGCGGCTACCAATCCGAGTATTTGGTACCATTCAAAGCGGTGCCTGAGGACTTAGTGAATACGTCGAAAACGTCCTGACCGCCCCAGGAACTTGAGTCCGTGTCGTCCTGGACCGAGCGCATTCCCCAATCTTGATTTCCCGTCATCGGATCTGTCGGAATTCTGCGGAGAAACCGGATATTTTTGCCGGTAACTCCGGTCAGCGCGACTCCGTGAACCAACGTCTGCAGATCTGGAGGATATCCCTCTGTGCCAGCCTGGACTTGGATTTGACCTTTGTCAGCGGCATCTTTATAGCGATCTATCGCGTCACGTATTTGCCGCAAGTCGTAACGAAGCGTGTCTTCCTTGTGTCTTTTCACCGTCACGCGGGCCAGGGGTATCGCTGCTGTCGCCAGCACTACAAGAATCGCACAAGCAAGGACGAGTTCGATCAGCGTCATGCCTGCGGCGCCGGAGCGCTTACGCCGCAATTTTCCGAAAGCCAGCAAGCGCGGCTGTGGGGATTCGAGTGGAATATGACGATTGAAAATACCGCTCATTTCGGTCACTGCACCTGAATCGTAGCTTCTCCGGACACCATCGGAATCGTCCGCTGCTGCGAATCATGCGCATTCACCTGCAATATCTGCAGCGACGAATTGCCCGGAGCAATTGCGCGGACAACGAAGCCCAGAAGCGTTCCGGTGCCGTTTATTCCCAGGGTGTTGGGAGCGCGCGTTATCGAGACCACCACTTCGCCGCGCTGCGAATCGATGTGCGGCATAATGGCAACCTCCTGAGTGCCTCCCGAAAGAAATCCTCCGTTGCGCACCTCTTCGATCTGAATCACTGCCGGGTTGTAGTGCACCAGAAGTGGAATCGAGAAAAGATCGCTTACATTCGAAACCGCAAGGCCCAAAGTCGTAATGTCGCCAGTCTTCATCGTGGTCGCCGCAGGCTCGAAGTGAAGCCGCGCAGCGGGAGTTCCGCCTTGCGCCGCCGAGGTCGGCATAAGGGCCGGCGTGACCGCTGGCGTCGGAGCAACAACCGCAGCTGCGGGGTTTGCCGGTCCGCCCTCTGGCATCACTTCAGCGCCTTCATGATAAACGCGTACGTTGGAGTCCGTGCCTGCGGCCATCGAACGCAGATTTTCAGCGGTAAACGAAGGCAGCCGGATTACATGAGGCGTCAAAACGATCAGAGTTTCGTCTTCCTCGATCTCATGGCTATTGTCCGAAAACAAATAACGTATTGCGGGAATTTCGCCCAATCCCGGTATGCCGTTTATAAGTTTTGTATCCGTTCGCTCAATCAGGCCGCCGAGAACGCTTACTTCACCCTCTTTCAAACGAATATCAACTTCCTCTTTTTTCTGGCCGATGACCGGTTGATTGATTCCGCCAATATTGCTCGTGCCTGTGATTTGAGAAACGTCCACAGTAAGTTTCATGCTTACTTCGCCGTCGGGGTGCACACGGGGTGTCACCTCGATATTCACGCCTACGTCGATATACTGGAATTGGGTGTTCACAAGGGGATTTACAACGCCAGCCGAGCCAGTGACGCCAACTCCTACACCCGCTTGAAAGCTGCCAGTCGCGACCGGAACGCGCGAGCCGATTTTCAGCGTGGCTTTTTGTCCATCAGTCACGCGCACTTCCGGATCCTGAATGATTTTCGTTTGGTTGTCGGTCAAGATTGCATTCGCTTGAGCACCGGGAAGCGTAATGCTCCAATCAGCAGTACCCAGATGCTTCAGATTTTGGAGGGTCACCTGCGGAACAGTCGTCGTTGTGCTGGACGACGTAGTCGTACCGCCAGTACCCGTAGTCGTGGTGCTATTTGGCTGTAAGGATGTGCGAGGGTTGAAAGCGACTGCGATGCTCTGGCCGGGAAGAATACCCAGGTCGCGAAGGCGGTCTACACTCGCCGTCAGCACTTGAATGTGAAGCAGGACTTCCGGTTTCGATTTGTCGATGTCGCGAATAATTTTTGCTGCGAGCGCGAGTTTATCAGGCGTGTCGCGGATCACGATAGCGTTCTGCGCGTTTACCTGCTGTAAACGATGCAAGTCCAGAAGTTGACGCAACCCATTCACTATCTCGGTCAAGTCTTGCGGAGTGATCGTGTTCGATAGATAAAACGTCCTAACAACCTCGTCCTCGAGGTCCTTACGCTTTTGCGGCTGGTCTGGCGCCACGAAAATCACGCTGGGAGTCACCGGCTTCCAGAAGGTTTTACTTGCGAGCGCTACCGTATCCAGGCTCTGTTCCAAACTTACATTCGGCAACTCAATCGTAATCCGCTTAGCTGTGAGATCCGGATCGAAAACGACGCTTAAACCTGCAAGTTTCGCAATCGTTTCGTACGCTACGCGCGCATCATTCGTCATCTTCAAATTGATCGGTTCGCGCGAAAGAGGCTTCAACTCGGGAGGGCCTGAAAGTAACTGGTCGTCCTCTTGAGTGGCCGGGTTCACGGGTTTCGGATTCTGCGCCTCGCCTTGCGCAATTAGCTCCAGCGTTCTCTTAACTTCCTGGTCTGCGGCCGAATTTGAAGGGTCGATTAATTGAGCTTTTTGGAACTCGCCCAGGGCCAGCTGGAGATCGCCCCTTTTGAGGGCCACTTGGCCTTGCTTCACGTGTGTTACGGCCGACTCGTAGCGCATGCGCTCGGCGCGGAGCTTATACTCGGCGTTCGTGGGGTCAACTCGAAGAGCTCTTTCGTAATGAACCAGAGCGGTGTCGTAATCCTGAATATTCTCGGCCTTGCGGCCTGCGGAGTAATCCGAGCCGGCTCCAGACTTGGGACAGCCAGCCAGAAACGAAGCCATGACCAACAACAATGATAGATAACCTAATCGGCGCAAAAAGGTTCCTCCGCGCGGGTTCCCTGAGTCTTTAAGAAGTTTAGCACCCGCTATAAGATGCAGCAAGAAATGGTCAGCGTTGTGCTGCGTAAGTAAATTAGACGAATCAACTGAAGGATTCGCTTAAAACAATATGAGAATCGTTCGCGGGGCCGGGAAACCGGGCGAAATCTGCGACTTGCGGCGCGTTGTGTGCGGCGGCTATCATGGTTGGCGTGAAATCGAACGCCAACAAATCTCAACACGAAGGCGTCAAAATTGTTGCGCAGAATCGGGCCGCCTCCTATAACTATCATTTGTTCGATAGTCTGGAAGCGGGTCTGGTGCTTCTGGGCACAGAAGTAAAAACACTTCGCGAGGGGAAGGGAACTTTGCGGGACGCGTACGCGGAAATTCGCGGAGGCGAAGCTTGGCTGGTAAACTGCCATATTCCGGAGTACCTGCCCGGCGGGTTTCGCAATCACGATCCTCTTCGAAAAAGAAAACTGCTGATTAGACGGCGCGAGATCGAAAGACTGTTGGTGCAAACCCAGCAAAAGGGCATGACCGTAGTGCCGACGAAGATTTATTTCCGAGACGGCATCGCAAAATGCGAATTAGCGGTGGCAAAGGGAAAAAAGTTCCACGATCGCCGCGAATCCGAACGACAAAAAGAAGCCAAACGAGAAGCCAGCGAAGCAATCTTCCGCTCGCGACGGCGATAAATTAAAAAGGGGAACATGCAGATACAATTGGAGACTCAGGCCTATCCTTCCGTTTCTACCGACGCGCTGGTCACTTATATTTTCGATCAAGAAAACAAGTTAGAAGGAGTCGCAGGCGAAATCGACCGCGCCATGAAGGGCCAACTCGCCTCGCTTGTGGAGAGCGGGGAGCTGACCGGCAAGGCGCTCGAACTTGTCTTCATTCACTTCCCAGTTGGCCTTGGAGCGCAGCGCCTGTTGCTGGTAGGCGCGGGAAAGCCAGGCAAATTTGGAACGGGGGATTTGCGCAAGATTGCCGGCACGGCGTTGCGCTATCTGAAGCCGCACGGAGTGAAGAAATTCGTGTTCGTTACCCGAGAAGGCGAGCGCGGTCCAAACGCGGCTCAAGCTGTAGTGGAAGGCTTGATCGCCGCCGATTTTGAATCGAACAAATACCATACGGACAAAAAACCGAACCGCGAAATCCAATCCGTTTCGCTCGCAAACTTTGACGCGGGATTGGGTGCCAATCTTGCCGCCGCAATCTTGCACGGTCGGGTGCTTGCCGAGTCGCAGAATTTCGCCCGCGATTTGATTAACGAGCCTTCGAACCGGCTGACCCCCATCATGCTGGCGGTGCGCGCCGAAGCTATGGCAAAAGAAGTGGGGCTTTCTGTCGAGATTCTGGACGAGCGAAAAATCTCCGATCTGAAAATGGGAGCCCTTCTAGGCGTGGCGCAGGGCAGCGTCGAGCCGCCGAGAGTAATTGTTCTTAGATACACCCCGGAACATGCGCGGCCGGGCGGGCCGGTGCTCGGACTCGTGGGCAAAGCGGTGACGTTCGATACTGGGGGCATATCGATCAAGCCGGCTGACAACATGGAGAAGATGAAGTACGACATGGGCGGCGGAGCGACAATGCTGGGAGCGATGCGCGCGATCGCGGCGCTGAAGCCCACAGTGCCGGTGATTGCTGTGATTCCCGCGACCGAGAATATGCCGGGTGGCAGAGCTCAGAAACCGGGCGACGTGCAAGTGGCCATGTCGGGAAAAACGATTGAGATTATCAATACCGATGCAGAGGGGCGACTGATTCTTGCCGACGGCGTCTGCTACGCGAAAAAGCTTGGTTGTACCCATTTGATCGACGCTGCGACGCTGACGGGAGCCATTCAGGTGGCGCTGGCTAACGTGCACGTCGGCGCATTTGGCACGCCGCGCGAATATCTCGACCAATTTTTAGAGAGCGCGAAGGCTGCCGGCGAAAAAATGTGGCCCATGCCGATGGACGACGAGTACCAGGAGATGATCAAGAGTAACATCGCCGACATTCGCAATACCGGTACAGGCAAAGGCGGCGGCGCGATTACGGCGGCGTGGTTCATCAAGGAATTTGCCGAGGACACTCCATGGATACACCTCGACATCGCGGCTACGTGCTGGATCGATGAAGGACGCCCGTGGCTGGCGAAGGGGCCCACTGGCGTCGCGATTCGGTCGATTGTAGATTTCGCGTTGAAAATGTGATCCCGCCCATTCGTGTTGGACGCTTACACAGCGCGACAACCCTAACAGCAGGTCCCTCAAAGCGTCCGCGAATAGCGCGGTTCGGATGACAACATTTTTTGGCGGCATGGCGAACGGCAGCGAGCGAGGAGTGCATCACATTTTGTCGGGGGCGGTGATACCCATAACGCCCAGGGTGGTGACTAATTGTTCGCGCACCAGCGACGTGATTAGCAGGAGGAGGGCGCGCTTTCCGGCGTCCTTTTCCGAGAGAATGTGGTGCTTGTGGTAAAAAACGTTGAAAGCTTGCGCTAGTTCGAACGCAAAACGCGCGAGAATCGCCGGCTCTTGTGCCGAGATGGCGAATTCCACTCGCGAGTCGAGCGACCCTGCGAGCAAGATAATATCCCAAAGATCGTCACCCTCAGGAGCAGAGAGAAAGCGCGCGACATCGAGCGCGCCGCTCTTCAACCGTTCTATATTCTTGGAATCTTCCGCAGCCATACTGGGATCTAACTCCCCGCCCCTGCGCAAAATCCCATTCACGCGCACGACGGCGTACTGAACGTACGGGCCGGTCTCTCCTTCGAAGCTCAGCGCATCCTCAAAATCAAACGCGATGACGGTAGAGCGCGTGAAACGCAGGAGGAAATATCGCAGCGCACCGATGGCGATGGCGTGGCCGATTGCTGCGCGTTCTGACTCCGGTGCTTCCGGGTGGCGCGAATCCACTTCCGCGCGGGCGCTGATTTCGAGGCGGTCGAGCAAATCGTCCGCTTTCACGCCCTGACCTTTGCGGCCGCTGACGTCGACGTACTGCTTCTTGGCGTCTTCCGCGGGTATTTCGTACCCCATTTCCTGCGCGCAGCGAGGCGTGAGCGCGACAACGTTGTAAGCGAAATGTTTTAGGTGATCCGCTTCTTCATCATATCCGAGAGCGCGCAGACCCGCGACGACCACCTGTTGAGGATAAGCCTGGCGCGAGTCAATCACGTTGAAGACATCGTGAGCATGACCGAAGGAGGGAGCGCCGGGGTCGTCGCGATCGCTGGAGGTGACCCAGGCTTCGTGGCCGTCGGGATGCTTATGAAAACGCTGGTAATGGAAATCGCGGTCGAGCAGGCCGAATTTCCAAAGATGGTGCGCGATGTCTTTGCCAACGTAGGTGACGGTTCCAGTGGAGCGGACGATAATTTTTGCTTCGGCTTCCTCCGGAGGCTCTTCGGGCTTTGCTTCGAAGGTTTCCGCGGTTGTACTAGATTCGTCGTCCGCGGCGGCGCTCTTGGAAGGAAGCTGCATCACCCAGCAGCCGGCATTCTTTCCTGATGTGGCGAGCTGAATTGCGTTGCGCTCCTTCAGCATTTTGAATGCGGCATCCCAGAATTTCAGGTGCAGGATTTCGCTCTCCTGCGAGAGCAAGTCGAAATCGATGCCCAGGCGGTCGAGCGTGCGCAAATGGCTGTGTACAATCGCGGTGGCGATTATCTCGCCGGCTTTTGCGGTGTCGCCATGTCCCTCTTCAATTTCTTTCAAAGTTTGATTGCGAAGTTCGAGGCGCGATTTGTCTTCCGCGAGCCATTGTGTGACGCGGGTGTAAAGGTCCCAGCAGAGGTAGTCAAATTTCGGCGCGGCGGCCAGAGCTTTCACTTCAGCGAGCGATTTTTTTTCGAGATGGAGGAAGCCGAGGACTACGTCAGCGACCTGCACGCCGGTGTTGTCGATGTAGTTTTGGACTTCGACGCGGCGGCCGACGTGACGCAGCAGCCGCGCGAAAGTGTCGCCCAGGACTGCGTTGCGAACGTGGCCGATGTGCGCGGCTTTATTTGGATTGATGCTGGTGTGCTCGACGACGGTCTTGGGCGCGTTCGGGACGGGTGAAGCGGATTCGTGTCCGGCTTCTTCGCAAGCGGAGCGGAAAAATTGGGCGCGGTCGAAAAAGAAATTAAGGTAGCCTCCGCCGGCGACTTCGATGCGCGCCACTCCCGGGATCGGCTTCAGCGAATTCGCAATTTCCTGAGCAAGCGCGCGCGGCGGTTTTTTCATTTGCTTGGCGAGTTCGAAGCACAGGGGAGAAGCGGCTTCTCCCATGGCCAGCTTTGGCGGACGCTCGAGGACGATGGGGACGTCGATTTTATAGCGCTCGTGGATGTGGTGTTTCAGCGCTTTGCGGATGCGAGTTTCGACGGTCTTATACACGCGAATCCTCGCGCGAAATCGGTCTAGCGGTGAGGGGGAAAGAGGGGTGAAAACTTGCAGACGAAAATGTGATTTTTTGGCGATTTGAGCAAGTCGCCGTCGTTTGTTTTCTGTGAGTTACATGGAATTTAAATTCGTGAGTTTGGCGATTTAATATTCGCGTTTTCGAGGCCCAAAATTGGGATGATGCTTTGAATTTGGAGCGGGAGGGAGTGAACAACTTCTCGGCGTCGCCGGAATCAATCGTCAATATTTTAATTTTAAACACGAGCGACGGTAGCACGACGCTAAACGAAATTCAAGGATGTGTCTGTGTGGACATTTGCTGCGGCGACCAGGAAGTCCGGATATTTGACAGCCGTACGAGGCCAGACTAGTATCTTTTTTCGCGCATGTTTGCGACTACTAGCTTAGGGATGCACACGCGTTGTCTATCGAGATGAATCATTGAATGATCTGACATTTTGGACTGTGATTTTCTTCATGGCGGTGTTTGAGGTAATCGGCTGGTGGCTATTTTTCTACTCGGCGCGCACAATACGAAAGGAGCCGCCTCTGTCGTTCGCACGCTTCTTGGGGTATCTCTTGATTGTTCTGTTGAGCTTTGACGTTTTGTTTGCTGCCGGGTATTTGGGCCATCCTCGTAATAATGGACTGCTGATTATTTTTCTCTCCGGTAATGCTGGATTAATTGCTTTCCTGGCGGTATCGCGCCTTCGACGGCTTTAACTTCGGCTTTAATCAAGCTTACGAGCTCACGAGCAGAAATTTGACAGGGTGTAGACGCCAGACTAGTATCGTTTTTTCAATCATTTGCGGGCTAGCGGCTTAAGGAACATGAAGAGCGCAGGGATCGCGTATTTCGATTGTTTTTCGGGGATAAGCGGCGACATGGTGCTCGGCGCGTTGGTCGATGCCGGTGCGGACCTGCGCGCGATCGAGGCGGAACTGCGCAAGCTCGGGTTGGAAGGCTGGTCGATTTCCGCGGAGAAAGTGAAGCGGGGAGCGATTTTTGCCACGCAGGTGAAGGTTGAGTCGAGCGAGGGGCATCACCATCGCGGCTTGTCCGTCATCCTGGGAAGAATTGAGAAGGCTGGGCTTCCTCCGCAAGCGGCAGAGAGGGCGCGCAGAATTTTCACGCGGCTGGCGGAAGCGGAAGCGAAGGTTCACAACATGCCGGCGGAAGAAGTGCATTTCCACGAAGTGGGAGCGGTGGATTCGATTGTGGACATCGTCGGCGCGGCGATTGGGTTCGAGTTGCTGGGCATCGACGAGTTTGCTTGCTCGGCGCTCGATGTGGGCGCGGGACAGGTGAAAACGGCGCACGGTTTGCTTCCTGTGCCGGCGCCGGCGACGGCGGAACTGTTGCGAGGCGTGCCGATGTACACGAGCGGGATCGCGCGGGAATTGGTGACGCCGACGGGTGCGGCGATTGCGACGACGCTTTCGACGCGTTACGCGGAGATTCCGGAGATGATTTTGCAGGCAGTCGGTTATGGCGCGGGAAGCGCTGATTTCACGGAGAAGGCGAACGTCCTACGTATATTGATCGGAGAAAATGCAGCGAGCGAAGCGGGCGAACATTGGGACGCGCCGGTGAGCGTGATCGAAACGAATCTCGACGACATGAGCCCGCAGATTTACGGGTACTTTGTGGAGCGGGCTCTGGCGGCGGGAGCGCTGGATGTGTTTTCGACAGCGGTGCAGATGAAGAAAAACCGGCCGGGAGTGCTGTTGACGATTTTGTGCGATGCGGCGCACACGGCGCGCCTGATCGATCTCGTTTTTCGCGAAACGACCACGATTGGAGTGCGGACTTACGATGTGCGGCGAAAAGTGCTCGATAGGGAGCTGGTGCCGGTCGAGACTCCGTTTGGCGAAGTGCGGATGAAAATTTCGCGGATGAATGGTTCGGTGCTGAATGCTACGCCCGAGTATGAAGATTGCCAGCGTCTTGCGGCGGAGAAGGGGATTCCGCTGAAACAGGTGATCGCCTCAGCGTCGTTTGAGTTTCAGAAGAAGAAGGAAGCCCACTAGCAGAATGACGAAGCCTGAGTTTTACATCACTACGCCGATTTATTATGCGAACTCGCGGCCGCACGTTGGGTCGGCGTATACGACGATCGTGTGCGATGTGATCGCGCGTTACAAGCGGATGTGCGGGTACGACCTGGCATACCTCACGGGGACAGACGAGCACGGAGTAAACATTGAGCGGGCGGCGGAGAAGGCGGGAGTTACGCCGCAGCAGCTTGTGGATAAGAACGAGAAGATTTTTCAGGATTTGTGGAAGCTGCTGGGAATTACGATCACCGGCTTTATTCGCACCACTGAGCCGCGGCATGCGGTCGCGGTGCAGAATCTGGTGCGGCGCACGATGAAGGTTTCGCCCGACGCGATTTACAAAAGGAAATATGAAGGCCGCTACTGCATCTACGACAACCTTTATGTGAGCGATACGCCGGAGCCGGCGGACTGCCAGATTTGCGGACGTCCGGGGGAGCTTGTTTCCGAGGAGAATTATTTCTTTCGGCTTTCGGCCTATCAGCAGAAGCTGCTCGATCTTTACAAGAGTAATCCTCAATTTTTATATCCGGACTTCCGTTTCAACGAGGTGAAGAGTTTCGTTGAGGGCGGGCTGAAAGATATTTCCATCAGCAGGAAATCGATCAAGTGGGGAATTCCGTGGCCGGATGATCCCGAGCACGTTTTCTATGTGTGGTATGACGCGTTGACGAGTTACATGAGCGGAATCGGATTTGTGGACGGCGAGAACGACAGCGCGGAGTTTAAGAGATTTTGGCCCGCCGACATTCATGCGATGGGCAAGGAGATTATCCGCTTTCATGCGGTGTACTGGCCGGCGTTTTTGATGGCGGCGGAGATCGAGCTTCCGAAGCAGATCGTCGCGCATGGATGGCTGCTCTTCGAGCAGGAGAAGATGAGCAAGTCGAAGGGGAACGTGGCGTATCCCGAGCCAATCGTGAAAGTGCTCGGTAACGACGCGTTGCGGTATTACTTGTTGCGAGAAACTGTGTTTGGGCAGGATGGGAATTTTTCGCGAGAGGCGTTGATTACGCGGTACAACGCGGATTTGGCGAATGGATTGGGGAATCTGGCGAATCGCGTTCTTACGATGATTGGAAAGTACTGCGATGGCGTGATCCCGAGCGAAGGTGATAGCGACATCAAAACTGCCGAAGAGCTCAAAGCGGACAAGCTGTTCCACAGCGGTACTGGGGATGCCGTTCTACTCTCGAATACGATGTATCGCGATTTTGATTTTAGCGGAGCACTAGAGAAAATCTGGACAATCGTTGCTCGTAGCGACGGCTATCTAACGGATAGCCGCCCCTGGGCGCTTGCCGAGGATGGTTCGAAACGTGCCCGTCTAAATGGAATTTTATGGAGGGCAGCAGAGGCGCTTCGATTCGTCACGGTGTTATCTCATCCCGTGATTCCGGATGCGACCCAGAAGATATGGGAGCAGCTCGGACAACCTGGCAAGCTTGCGGATGTTCGAATCGATCAATTGCAGTGGGGTGGACTTAAGCCGGGAACGAAGATTGGGAAGCCTGAAGGGGTTTTTCCGCGCATTGATAAGAAAGAAGCATTGGAGAGGATTGAAACCATGGAAAACGAGATACGAAATCCGGGAAGCACGCAGCCGGACGCATCAACGACTACAACGAAGAGGCCGGGGGAGGGAGCCAGTACGGGAACTTCAGCGACAGGAACGGCGGCGATACCTGCGGGAGCGCCGGGAGCGGGGACCGCGTCGGGTGCGGGCGCGACAGGCGGCCCCTCGACTACGCTCGGGACAAGCGCAGCAGGATCCGCTACCGCGCTTGCACCGGCGAAAATCGGGATCGAGGATTTCGCGAAGGTTGAGTTGCGAGTGGGCGTAGTGAAGTCGGCGGAGAAAATCGCAGGGGCTGACAAGCTGCTGAAAGTGATGGTGGATATCGGCGACGAAGTGCGGCAAGTGCTGGCGGGGATTGCGCCTGCGTACGCGCCGGAGGAATTGGTGGGACGCAAAGTCGTCGTAGTGACGAATCTTGCGCCGCGGAAGATGCGAGGGGTGGAGTCGAATGGAATGTTGCTGGCGGCGTCGGCGGGGCCCGATGGCAAGGCGGTGCTATGCACGTTCGCCGAAGACATTCCGGCGGGCGCGAAAGTGAAGTAGGTGCCGGACGATCAGAAGTGGCGATTGGGATACGGAATGAGAACCCTTGCTGCGGATGAACCTGCGCTGAGGTGGGCGCTTCGCGCCGTCTCTTTAGGACGCGACTGAAGCCGCGACCCACAAACCTGATGAGGAGCGCGGGAGGGCGCGAAGCTAGTTTTGGGCTGCGGGCGGACTGACGGCGCCCTGATGGTTACGAGTCTCAAGCCAATCAAACGCGTAAGCCTGAAAAAAGAATCTGCCGGCCTGAAGGCCACCGCTCCAAAGTCTTGAAGTACGCGAGGGGTTAGCATCACGTTGGAAATAATTGACTCACATGCGCATTTAGAGTTTCCGCAGTTCGATGAAGATCGGGCGGCGATGCTGGAACGCGCGCGGGCGGCGGGTGTGGGGACGCTGCTCGCGATTGGAAGCGGAACGGGGCCGGAGCGACTGAATGCGGCAATTCCGTTTGCCGAGGAGTACGACTGGATCTACGCGACGATTGGGATTCATCCGCATGAGGCGCAGCTTGCAACTGAAGAACATTTTGCGCGCCTGGATGAGTTGGCGAAACATCCGCGCGTGATCGCGTGGGGCGAGATGGGGCTGGATTATTATTACGATCATTCGCCGCGCGATGTGCAGCAGCAGGTTTTTCGGCGTCAGCTTGGGCAGGCACGCGAGGCAAAGCTGCCCATCGTGATTCATTGCCGGGATGCGTGGGACGATTGCCTCGAACTGATGGAGCAGGATTGGAAGCCGATGGGGCTTGGCGGGATTCTCCACTGTTTTACGGGGACTCTGGCGGAAGCGCAGCGCGGGCTGGACATGGGGTTTATGATTTCGTTCGCGGGGAACGTGACCTATCCGAAGATGCAGCATCTGCGCGACGTGGCGAAAGAATTGCCGATGGAGCGTTTGCTGACGGAAACGGACTCGCCTTTTCTTCCGCCGCAGGGAAAGCGAGGAAAACGAAACGAGCCGGCGAATGTCGTGGAGGTAGCGCAAGCGTTGGCGAATGTGAGAAACTCAACGGCAGAAGAAGTCGCGGCCACGACGGCTGCGAATTTTAGGCGATTTTTCAGGCTCAGCGCCCCGGCCTCTCCGGCGCAGCCAAGGTAACACGAGCGATGGCATTCGCGGTCCAAATGGCCAAAGGGATCTTCGAATTGGTGCGCGAAGATTTGGCGCTCGTTGAGCAGGAGATTGCGGCGCAGAACAGCGCTGCGATCGAACCGGTGTGCGAGATTTCGAGTTATTTGCGCGAAGGCGGCGGGAAAAGGCTGCGTCCGGCGCTGCTGTTGTTGGCTGCGGGAGCTTCCGGGTATCGCGGCGAGAGCGCGATCCGGTTGGGCGCGGTGGTGGAGATGATTCACAGCGCGACGTTGATTCACGATGACGTGATCGACGGAGCGGATACGCGTCGAGGACGTCCTAGCGCGAATGCGCGCTGGGGAAATCACATGAGCGTGCTGGCGGGCGACTGGCTGTACATGCAGTCGTTCGAAATGGCGCTGCGCGAACGGAATTTCGCGGTTCTCGATATCCTGATCGACCTCACACAAAATATGGTTGAAGGCGAGCTGCTGCAGCTTACGCGGCTGGGACGAATTGATTTGAACGAGGTGGAGGCCACGGAGCTGGCTTACCGCAAGACGGCTTGTCTTTTCAGCGGATGTTCGCGGTTGGGAGCGGTCTTGGGGAAGCAGACGAAAGCAGCGGAAGATGCGCTGGCGGAATACGGGCGCAACGCGGGGCTGGCGTTTCAGTTAGTGGATGATTTGCTGGACTTTACGGCGTCACCGGAGAAACTTGGGAAGCCGGTGCTGAGCGATTTGAAGGAAGGAAAAGTCACGTTGCCGTTGATTTTTGCGTTGGAAGCTGCGGCACCTGCTGCGTTGGAAGGCAACGGCGATGGAGTTGGCCATACGCATTCGAATGGAGATGGACGTCGGCTGGTGGCAAAAGTTCTGGAAGAGCGGGATTTCCAGAGTGTGCGGCCGGAACAGATTACAAGGCTGGTGAAAGAGACAGGGGCGCTGGAACGCGCTCGAAAGATGGCGCGCGAATATGTTTCGCGGGCGAAAGAAAGTTTGAGTGAATTACCCGATACGGAATACCGGCGCGCACTGCTGGCCGTTCCCGACTTTATCCTCGATCGAGAGAGTTAGTTTCAAACCACGAACCGGCCTGCTTCAAGTCAAGAGCGAGAGGCAGATTGCCGGAACCTCAGTAATGAAACCGATAGCGAAACTCGACGTAGATTTGGCGCGGATCGTTGAAATGGAAACCGCCAAACGTCAAGCTGTTGTCTAACTCGACACGACGGTTTGCCACGTTTAGAGCGGTCAACGACACCGAATATTTCTCTCCAAAGTTTTTTCCTACTGATACGTCAAAGGTGGTGTGACCGGGCAAATACGGACCGGGATTCTGTGCGTCTTGTATCCCGTTGGTGAAACCCGACCCGTAATACACATTCGTTGAAGCGAATGAGTGCCAGGGAAGAGTCGCATTGAAACCGACGTTCAATGTGTTTCGCTGATCGTGGTCCACGGGCGACAACCCAGGCGGTATATTCAGCGGGCATGACGGTGTGTCGGGAGGGCAAACCAAGCCGCCTGTGATAGGCGAGCTGGCCTGCGCGATTTGATTCGAGTAGGCCAGGTGAAACTGGCCGCGATGCCAAAGCCGGGGGGAGCGTAGTGTGAGTTCCCAACCCTGAATCAGGGCGTGATCCCAGGTGATCGGTATGAAGATGTTCGATTCTCCGATATTGTTATGATCGAGCCAATTCCTTGCACGGGTTTGAAACGTATCGGCATCGAGAGCCCAACCGTGATAGGGAACCGTGACACCGAACTGGTATTCAATATCGCGTTCTCCGCGAAGGCTGCTGAAAGTCAGATCTTGACTGGTGGCTAGGTCCAGCAACGGGCCGGTCGCAGTCAACAGCGGGGGCGCCTGGTAAAACTCGCCGTAAAACCCGCGAAAGACCCAATCCAAATGCGGGACTCTGATGGCTACTCCAACGCGAGGGTCCGTAGCGTTCTCCACAACTTCCGGCTGGCCTCCTACTGAGGGAGAGTCGAAGTGCGATTGGCGGAGTCCTGCGATCACGGTCAACCATGAGGTCACCTTAAATCTGTCGCTGACGAACGCTTCAGCCAGTCCGCCGGTTACGGCAGCTTGAGACGGACCAAAGTTCTGGCAGGACGGATTGTTCGGAGGAGTGCAAACCGTAAAAATATTATTAAAGAAATTGCTTTCGTGCTGAGCGAATCCGTACACTCCCGCTTGAATGCTGTTTTTCCAAACGGTTGCGCCTACGGTTGCCTGCAAACCCGCGTAATTGGCGGTCTGCTGCACATCCGTGATTACCGGCACATCGTTCGGCGAGGCGTCATAGCTGGCTTTGTTGTAATGATAAAAGGGTGAAACCGTCAGAATCAGGTTTGGGTTAAAGGTGTGGATCCAGGAGAAGGTGACGTAAGCGTCGGGCTCACGTTCGCTGTCGCGAAGGCCGAAACTCGGAAATATCTGGTTTCCTTCCGAATTGGGATTCGGGTCGATGGGGATTTGGTAGAAATCCTGTCTTAAGGAAGCGACCAAGCGAAGCTGATCTTTGGAATCCGGGTTAAAAGTAAAGGATGCGAATCCACCGTAACCGTTCTCTGCGTCATGAACGACTTCTCCGACCGGGGCCTGTAGACCATAATTGCTGCGATTCGCGTTTAGGCTGGCATAGTAGGCGAAACGCTGGGTATGGCCGCCGAAATTGAGCTGGTCGTTTGTTTGATACCAATTGCCGAAGCTGGTGACGAGTTCCGCTTCGTTGTCGCGCTCGAAGCCGCTTCGCGGCACGATGTTGAAGATTCCGTACGTGCGGTCTCCATAGTCGGCGTCGTAGCTGCCTCGCTGAATCTCGAGATAATCAATGTCTTTGGGGTCAATCACCGGACCTAAATTGGAGGCGATGTTTGTGTTGGGCACGGGTACACCGTCAATCAGCCAGTCAACTTGGTGGCCACCGCGCATATGCAACATGTCGTGGGTAACGTATGCGGCGGGCACGTAGTCTGTAATCATTGCGAGGCTGTTGGTGCGGTCAGCACCAGGGGTTTGGGCTATATCGGCGCGATTGATTAGTGTGGTCGGGGTTACCGAATCCACATTGGCGACGTCCGCTTGGCTGACCACAACGGTAGTTTGATTCACGGACGCGATCGTCAGTTGAAAGTGGAGAATGGGCGAGGAGTTCGAGGCCACGGTGACGGTCTGCTCTGCTGCGTCGAATTTGGGCTGAGTGACCGTAATCTTGTAATCTCCCACGGGCACCGATGTGAATAAGAACTCTCCGTTGTTGTCCGTTTGCGTGGTTTGAGACCAGGTGGACGTGATGGCTTGAAGCTTTACTGAAGCACCTGAAACCGGGCGGTGCTGGGGGTCGTGGACGATCCCTTGAATTTTTCCGAAAATGGTGGCGTGGAGTGACAAGGCTGAAAATAGGCAACCAGCGACGAACAGAAAGAATACGAGCTTTCGCATGACAATTCTCCGTCGAATCTAGATTTTTGAATTACGAAACCAGGAGGACTGTTAGATTCGCGGAGGTTGAAGCGGAGCAGAAAGAAAACCGGAAGCAGCTAATTCGCGGAACTGAGCAAGGGTGTTGCGGTTAGTTTCTGGAATCGCGACGACAGCCTTGGCTGAAGGCACTGAGGGAACGATTGGCGCAATCAAACCGTAATTGGTGTGGTGGCTGGACGTCATGGTGCATTCGAAGACGTGGCCGGCCGCGCCGTGTTCGCATTCCATATTCTTGTGCTGGGCGGCGTGATGACCATGTGGCAAACAGCACATGCTCGTGCAATCAGAAAGATCACCGTTCATGCCACGGGCCAGCAAAGCTAGCGGAGTAGCAAGCATCGCGACGATCACGAGAATGGCTTGGGCTCGGCGCATCGTAGGTCGCCATCATAGCTTAGCAAAGTTGTGACGCGCAAGACTCCATCGTTAGCGGCAATGCCCTAGATTGGAGAGCGGCAACATCGACGACTCGCGGGAACTGCGCCGCGAACGGCGGAAGGTGCGCCGTTTGTTGTCGGAGCTGAAGCCCCGCCCCCCCGAACCCCCCGCCCTCCCATCTTGCGGAACCAGGTTGTTCGCGACGATTGAGGCGGCGAGAGGGAAGCGTTTGAGTTCGCAAAAGCTTCGCGGTAGGCTTGAAGAATCATGCTGCCATTCAAACTCGTTTACGATGATCGCTACGATTTGAAATTGGGCGCACACGTTTTTCCGTCGCAGAAGTATCGCTTGGTGCACGACAAGCTGATCGCGGACCAGGTTGCGGCGCCCGACGATTTTCTCGCGCCGAAGCCTGCCGGCGACGCGGATATTCTGCGCGTTCATTCGCAAGGCTATGTGTACAAGCTCAAGAATGGTTCGCTCACGCATGCCGAGATTCTTCGCATGGAAATTCCGTATTCAAAAGAGCTTGTGGACGCCTGCTGGCTCGCGGCAGGAGGTTCAATTCTTGCAGGGCAGCGGGCGCTGGCAGACGGTTGGTCCGCGAGCATCGGAGGCGGCTTCCATCACGCGTATGCCGACCATGGCGAAGGTTTTTGCGTTATTCACGACGTAGCCGTCGCCATTCGCCGTTTGCAATTCGACCGCGCAATCAAAACCGCAATGGTGGTGGATACGGACGTTCATCAGGGCAACGGCACGGCATCGATTTTTGGCGGCGACGGCGACGTGTTCACGCTTTCGATTCATCAGGAGAACAACTATCCGTATCCCAAACCGCCTTCGACGGTTGATATCGATCTGCCGGACGGAATTGGTGACGAGGAGTATCTCTCCATCTTGGAAAAGCATTTGCAGACTGCTTTTCGCGATTTCAAACCGCAAATACTTTTCTATGTGGCCGGCGCGGATCCGTACCGCGAAGATCAATTAGGGGGACTGGCTCTGACGATGGAGGGTCTCGCGCGCCGCGATGCTCTGGTCTTGGATTATGCGCTGCGAAACAAAGTTCCTGTGGCAATTACGCTGGCAGGCGGATATGCGCGCCATGTCGGGGATACGGTAAAGATTCACGCAAATACGATTTTGGCGGCTCGCGCAGCTGCTCGGCAGAGTGGGGAAAGAGCGGCGACTGATGGTGTCTGAAGGATATTCTAATTCGCAGGGCCAACTGTTTCTTGGATCGCAGCAGTCAAATATTCTGTGAAGCCTTTGGTTGGAAACCCTTCCATGCGGAAAGCGATTTTACCTGTGCGATCAAGAATAATGACGGTGGGTAAATTTGCAACGTTCATGAACCCATCCAGGCCATCGGCGAAGACCACCGGCACATCCCATTTTTCCTTGGCGACAAATCCAGGAACCAAGGTTTCGTCCTCGTCCGTATTGACGGCGTAAAAGACGAGGTTTGCGTTACCGGTATAGTTTTTTGAGATTTGTACAAACTGCGGTTCGAGTTCGCGGCACGGCCCGCACCAGGTGGCCCAGAAGCTGAGCACGACGACTCTTCCTTTGAGCGGCGATAGAGGGAGCGAAGATCCATCCAGATTGCGCAGGACGAAACTAAACGCGTCTTTTGCCCCTTTATTTCGCGGTGGAGGATTCAAGTTTGCGGAGGCCGCGCCGAGCCGGTCATAGGAAGCGAGGATTTGGTCGCCCAGCCCTTGCTCCGAGCCGTGCACTTGCCGCCAAACGTTTCCCAATTTCTTTCGCACTTCGCTGCGGTCGACTTTTCCTGCCGGTCCGTCCTCCGGAAGCATGAAGGCCAGCGAATACTCCTCGATGGCTTTCACGTAGTCGTTTTTTATCTCCGCGATTTCGCCGAGCTGTTCGGCGGCAACGGCGTTGGGACGGATCGCATAGCTTTGTTGAAAGTCCTTTGTAGCGGCTTCGTAACCTTGCTGCGCTCTCTCGATCTGACCTCGCAAGCAGTAGAGAGCGGTGCGGAACCGGTCCTGCTGGACCTGCCAATCTTTCGCCGACAAGCGCGCGGACCTGTCATCGGGCGTCACTTTTTCTATGCGGTCGAGCACGCGCGTGGCATAACCGGCCGCACGAGTGAGGCTTGCTTCACTGCCTTGCTGCTGCAGTAAGCCGATTGCGAGAAGCATCATTTCAGAATCTTCCGGATGAACGGCCACGAGCCGCTCTGCGTACTCGAGCGCGCAGTCCGTGTCTTTGAGCTGCTGACAGGACTCCACCAGGGCGCGATAAACGCCGGCTTTGCGCGGAGCGTCCGGGAAGCGAACGAGATAATCTTTCAGATTGCGAACGAGAGCGGCTCGATTGTTGCCTGCATCGGAAATCGCTTTCTGCAATTGAGCTTCGGTATCGACGTCTTGCTTCGAAACGGCAGTGGGAGGGTCTTTGGGCTGCTCCGGAGCGGGTTGTTGCGCGTCGGCGGCAGGGCTAATCACGAGCAGAATAGCGAGGATCGAGCTGACGGCAACGAAACGCATTATGCTGCATTCTAGCGCGAAAGGTCGCGCCGCGTATTTCGATTTTAAGCAGCGATTGGCTAGTGAAGCGAGATGTCGCCGGAAGACGTTTGAATCTCCACGCGCGCTTTGCCGTCGCCGATTCGCGCGCGCAGCTCATGCTTGTTTGTGGTTCCTTCCATGACGATAGGAATCGCTGCGTCGATATCGCCGGAGCTTGAATGCGCGAAAAGGCGAAAGCTGGAGGTGGGCGGAACGTGAAGCGTTACTTCGCCGGAACTGGTATGAAAGTCCCAATAATTAGAAGAACCGGGATTTCCCTCCACATCAATTTCGCCGGAACCTGTGCGCAGGCGCACGTCCGCCGATGCGCCCTTGATGGTGATATCTCCGCTTCCAGTGCCGGCCTCCACGGCGTCGCCAGGGTTCGATATTTCGATCGTTCCGGAGCCGGTCTGGAGCCGCGTCTCTTTCCCAACTGTATCGAGCGTGATGTCTCCCGAGCCGGTAGTCACCTGCACCTGGCCCTTGATGTGGGACAGCTTGACGTCGCCGCTGCCGCAAAGAACATGGACGTCGCCGCCGATATCCGAGGAGGTGACATCGCCTGAACCGCAAGTAAAATTTGCCGGACCTTGAATGCCGCGAACATCCAAATCACCCGATCTGGACGTGCTGCGGAGCTGGGCGTCCTGCGGGACGACGATCGTATAATCCACCTCGACGTTTTTTCCGCTAAATTTTCCGACTCCGCCAATGCGAATAAAGCTCCCTTCCTGCGAGATCGGCGGGTTTGACTGAATCTGCTGCAAACGAGTTCGCCCGCTTTCGGAGGACCACTCGTCCACGTGAACCTCTCCGTGAACGCGAACCTCGCCGGCTGGCCCAGTCGAAATGTGCACGTCGCCGCTTCCGCTAGTCAATTCCAGGGTGATGGGTCCGCTGACGGTTAATTGTCGGTCGAACCCTCCTTCGACTCCTGAATGCGAGACACAACCCGCTGTAAAGGAAGCGATGAGAGCCAGGATTGCCAGCCACGCGTTTCTGTTTGTTTGCGTCATCGAGTTAGTTTCATCGAGTTAGTGTTCGCGTCGAGAACAACGAGCGCCGAGCGATCCTTCCTATCAAGTTATACGAAAACGCGCAACTGGAAGTTCCGTGAATGAAATTCAGATGGACGGCTATCTTGAGAGAGCGCGCCGGATAGGTCATTTAATCTTGAGGAGGGAATTGAGAGAACCTTGGCGATATCCCTCGGGATCAATTGTTGCGGCGGCGAAGCCGGCTTGCTTCACTCCCGCCAAGATCTGTTGAGTGACGGCTGGCTCCAAGCCGCGGGAAAGCTCGTCGGGTGCGAGCTCAATTCGACCGAGTTCGCCGTGAGCGCGCACGCGGAATTGGCGAAAGCCGAGTTCACGCAAAACTGATTCGGCGCGGTCTATTTTTTGCATCAGCTCGGGAGTGACGGCGGTCCCGTAAGGAACGCGAGAAGAAAGACAGGCGGATGCGGGACGGTCCCAGGTGGAAAGGCCAGCGCGCTGTGAAAGCCAGCGAATCTCGTCTTTGGACAAGCCCGCATCGAGTAAGGGCGACAGAACCCGATGCTCGTGGGCCGCGCGGTGGCCCGGCCGAAAATCGCGAGTGTCATCGGCGTTGATTCCGTAAGCGATTGCGCGGAAATTGCGGGCGGTGGCGAGAGCTTCCATGCGATCAAAGAGTTCGTCTTTGCAGTGGTAGCAGCGGTCGGCGTTATTCCGGACGTACAGGGAATTTTCAAATTCGTGCGTCTCGATAAACTCATGGCGAATCGCGGTGGCCTGCACGAATCGTTCGGTCTGGTCGCGGTCGTAGCGCGAAAAACTTGCGGAGAGAGCCGTGACTGCGAGTGCACGCGGGCCGAGAACATCATGCGCCGCCCATGCGAGGTATGCCGAATCGGCTCCGCCGGAGAGAGCGATGAGCAAGGAATCGTGCGAGCGCAGCGAATCAAAAAGCAGCAGCTGCTTTCGAGAGGAGGCAGCTTGATCAAATTGAAACGATTGCGTTGCGATCACAGAAGCCGAACCTGGAGTGATGTCCATACAAACGCGAGTATAGCTTAGTTTTCTCTATTGGAAATCCAACAACACATCGACCTTCCCGGTAGCCGGATTCTCCTGAAGAAAACGGCCGACTTTGTCGTAGTGGACGGGAGTACCGGCGAAAGCATGTTTGACTCCGGTGTCGAGAAAATCTTCATAAGCTTTTTCGTTGAAGAGCGCGTCAGCTGGAATAGGCCACGCGGCGCGGATACGTTTTTCGCCGTCCATCGACAGGCCGGTGAGCACCAAATCTCCCATGCGATATTGCGGACCTTCGACGATCGTGACGGTATAGATCACGCGAGCATCCTGATCGTAAAATTGAGGCACGGCATCGACTTTTGCGTCGAGATATCCGCGTTCGCCATACAGGGACTGGATTCGCTCCCACAGCGCCGCGATCTTGTTGCCGTCGGCTAACTCTCCTAACTTCAGATCGACCATTGCATTCAGGTCGCGCGTGGGGATCAAGGAGTTACCACTCCAGAGGCCGCCGCTCCATTTATATGCGTTGCCCGGAACGATCGGAGCCATGACGACAACTCCTCCGGACGCAGGCTGGGAGCTGTCGCCCGCGAAGCGCGCCGACGGTGGCCCGAACCGCACGTGCAAAAACGAGTGCGTCAGGTACACGGGGCGGACTTGCTCGAATTCAAATAGCTCCACAGTATTGCGCGAATACGGCTTGCCTATCAGCTCGGCTGCGCTTTGCTGGATCGCGTGGTCGTTGGTGGCGAGGGGGTCGGAAAATTCAATGCTCTTAACTGTGAGATCAACGCCTTCCACGCGAAATTGCATGCGCTGGCCCAAGGGGAAATTGATCAGGGTATGCGACACGGTTGCAAGAACGCCGCGAGCCTGAACCAGTTTTTCAAGGGCGGCGGACATTGCATCGAGAATCGTTCCTTTTTGAGGGGCGCTTCCGTCGAAGAGAAGCACCGTGCGCTTGAGAGCGGCGGTTAATTCGTCATCGGTGAACCACGGGAAGTTATCAAACGAGACCGGAACTTCGGGAACGTCGGCCACTTCATACTTCACTCTTACGCCGGATTCAACGGTGGCAAAATGAAATTGGACATTGGAAAAAAGGCCGAGCGCAGCTAGCTTGTCCGCTGCGCCCTGTAAATCGTCCCGATTAATGGTGGTGCCTGCGCGCAAACCGATCGCGGCCGCAATTTCGCCGGAGGTAAATCTCTTGGACCCCGAAACTTCGACAGAATCCAGGTGAGAAGTGCCAGCCTTCGCCGGTGCTTGCGCGCCTGCGTATAAGGGCGATAAGTCCGCCGCTACTAAAAGAATAAGCAACGAGACGAAGGTGCTCCCTGGTCGACGGGATGACATGGCCGTTATCTTATGAAATTAGAGAGCGGTTGAATACTTTATTCAACGGTGACGGACTTGGCGAGGTTGCGGGGTTGGTCGACGTCGCAACCGCGGCGCACGGCGATGTGATACGCCAGGAGTTGCAGCGGGACGATTTCGAGGATCGGAGCGAGAAGCTCGGGCGCGGCGGGAACTTCGATCACGTGGTCGGCAATTTCGCGAGCGATATGATCTCCTTCGGTGACCACGGCAATCACAATGCCGTCGCGTGCTTTCACTTCCTGCAAATTCGAGATAGTCTTTTCATAGCGCGTCATCGAAGCAGGATCGGACTCATCGCGAGTGGCAATAATTACGACCGGCAGGTTCTCGTCGATGAGCGCGTTCGGTCCATGCTTCATTTCGCCGGCGGGATAACCTTCCGCGTGAATGTATGAAATTTCCTTTAGTTTCAAGGCGCCTTCGAGTGCGATGGGATAGTGAATTCCGCGTCCGAGATAAAGGAAATCGGTGTGGCGGAAGAATAAGCGGGCGAGGTCTTCGAGCGCAGCATCGTGTTGCAGAATTGTCTCGATCTTGTGCGGCACGCGGGTCAGTTCCTGCATTAAGCTTCGGGCCGAATCAGGCGTCAATTTCCCACGCACTTGCGCCAGATACAGAGCTGTCAGCATCAGAGCAGTGAGCTGGCCGGTGAATGCCTTAGTGGAGGCCACGCCGATTTCCGGGCCGGCGTGCGTGTAAATCGTGCCGTTCGCCTCGCGCGTGAGCATGGAGCCGACCACGTTGCAAATCGCAAGAATTTTCGCGCCTTTCTGGCGTGCTTCGCGCTCGGCTGCGAGCGTGTCAGCGGTCTCTCCCGATTGGCTGATGGCGATAGCCAAGCTTTTCTTGCCGATGATCGGATCGCGATAGCGAAATTCGCTGCCGTAGTCCACTTCGGCCGGCAACTGCGCCAGCCGTTCGATCATGAATTTGCCGGCTAGCGCGGCATGCCAACTGGTCCCGCAGGCGATAATCTTCACCTCCTGGAAATTCCGAAATTCCTCTTCAGTGATGTCCATTTGATCGAGGAACACTTTTCCGGTTTCCTGCGAAATTCGGCCGAGCAGCGTGTCGCGCACGGCGCGCGGCTGCTCAAAAATTTCCTTTTGCATGAAATGCTTGAAGCCGCCTTTTTCGGCCATGATCGGGTCCCAGGTGACGTGTTGGACCGGGCGGTTGATGGCGTGGCTTTCGAAATCCATCAGGCGGACGCCCTGCGGGGTGAGCACGGCGACTTCGCCGTCGCCGAGGAAGAACACATTGCGAGTGTGTTGGAGAATCGCGGGAATATCGCTTGCGACAAAAAACTCGTTCTCACCCAGCCCTACCACAATGGGAGGGCCAAGGCGTGCCGCAACTATCTTGAGCGGATCGCGCGTGGACAATGCCACGAGAGCGTAAGCCCCGCTCATCACTTTGACTGTCTTCAAAACAGCAGCTTCGAGCGAAGCGTCTTTAGAATATTTTTCGATGAGGTGCGCGATGACTTCAGTATCCGTTTCGGTGAGAAATTTGTGACCTTCTTCGATGAGCTGATGCTTCAGCTCCACATAATTTTCGATGATGCCATTGTGTACGACGACGATTTCACCGGTGCAGTCGCGGTGAGGGTGGGCATTCTCTTCGGTTGGGCGTCCGTGGGTGGCCCAACGGGTGTGGCCGATTCCGTAGACACCATCGAGGGGAGTAATGCGGATTGACTCTTCGAGGTTTTTCAGTTTGCCGGGTGCGCGGCGAATATTCAGACGCCCATTTTCTCCGACCACGGCGATGCCGGCAGAGTCGTATCCGCGATATTCGAGGCGCTTAAGGCCATCGAGGATGAGCGGGACAACCCGTTTAGATCCGATATAGCCAACAATTCCGCACACAGCGAGAACTCCCGGGACGTTTGCCTGGCGTCAAAATCGCGTCCAATCGTCGTTCATTTAGGGTAGCACACCTTTTGATGCGGTAATTGGCGCTGGCGGCGCATGTACGAAAGAAGCCACCTGCGCGATTAATCGATAATTTCGAAGCGGAATTCTTCAATAATAGGGTTAGTGAGGACGTCCTTGGCGATGCGCTCGACCTGGCTTTTGGCTTCGTCGCGAGTCATCCCGTCGAGGGCGAGCACGAAAAACTTCCCCTGCCGGACATCTCGGACCTTCTCGTAACCAAGGGAACCAAGAGCTCGCTGAATTGTTTGGCCCTGAGGGTCGAGGACGGTGGACTTCAACATCACCCAAACGTGTGCTTTCATCTTCGTAATTATACCAGTCCAGTGGATTTGACCGCGGCACGAAAATCGACAAGCATTTGGCGTTTATCTTCTGGTGCGACAAACGCCGCAACGAAGCTCTGCTCAGCCAACTGAATAAGTTGCTCCTTGGACAGCCCCAGCGCCGCAGCGTGCGAGTACTCGCGCAATAAATCCGTGTGAAACAGGCCGGGATCGTCGGTTGAGAGGGTTACCGGCACTCCGAGCTTGAGAAAGTGTGGAAGCGGATGTTCTTTCATCGTCGCTTTAGGATTGCCGGTTTGTTTGGCCAAGGCACCGGTGCACAAATTGCTGGTAATGCAATTTTCAAGAACCACGCGCCGAGTGGCCAATGAGCTTGCCAGCGCGTCGTCGCGCATGACCGCGATACCGTGCCCGATTCGCTCTGCTCCCAGCATCTCGATTGCCTCGCGGACGGAGTCGGGCCCACCTATCTCTCCGGCGTGACATACGTTATGCAATCCATGTTGATGCGCATAGTCAAACGCAGGGCGAAAGTTAACGGTGGGGACCGCGAGCTCGTCGCCGCCCATTCCAAGCGCGACCACACCGGAGGACTGCAGCTTGGCCGCCAAGCGCGCTACTTCCATTGCCTGGTCGTGCCCAAATTGCCGAGTGGCATCCAAAATCCATCCTGTTCTCAGGCGGCTGAAGGGGACGCTTTGCGCAACTTCACGGATGGCCTGGAAGTTTGCCTCCACATTTTGTGTGCGGCGCAGCATCACGCCGGCCGAAATGGTGATTTCGGCATAAACGACATTCTGTTTCACGAGTTCTTCCGCGAGATTCCGGGTGATCAGGGCATAGTCTTCAGGACCCCGAAGAAAGGAGGTTACCCATTTAAAAGTTTCGAGAAATCCGCGGAAATCTGTGTAGCTATAGCGGGCGGCAACGTCTTGCGGCGTAAGCGCCACGCCATGTCGCGCAGCCAATTCAATGGCGGTTGACGGGAGGATCGTTCCTTCAAGATGCAAGTGAAGCTCGGCTTTCGGAAGGTTGTCTATCGGAGTGGGAAGTCGGGTTGCTTGCGTTACCATAATCGTTTATTGAGAGGGCAGCTGCGGACGGCCTGCATTAATCCAAGAGGACATCCAATAAGAACCCACGTCCGTCGCGGCATCTGAGAGCTGGCTGGCGAGAATGGTGCCGGCCTGCGCATAAAACCGATCGTAATATTCGTCGGTGTAGCCGGTTAAGCCGTCATGCGCGCGGCGGTCGGCAAGGAGCACACTTTCCAACAAGGAATGGGAGGTCAAGCACATCTCAAATGCGCGGTCGGTGGGATCGTGAATGAATACGGCTTCGTTCGGTTTTAGAAAGAAAAAAAGCTGGTAACGATCCACCAAGCCGGTTCCGAATCGATCGTTAACGCCAGCCTGCCCCGTTACCTTTCCGTCAAAATTCACAGTGGTTTTAAAGGGATCGTGCGCCGCGGTGACGTAGTGAGCTAAAAGGGCGGCGGAAAGTTTTGCCTCGTTCCAATTGTGATCGTGAAAAGCATCCGTTAATCGCTTGCTGTAAACTCCGACTTGCCAGGGAAGGACGCCATACTCGTCGAGTGTGCGGCGATAGAATTTTACAATCGCATGATTGTATTCCCGGGGAAGCGCCGAAAAAGGAAACGGACCGTAGTGATCGAGCTCGATGAAATCCGCCGGGCGTGGATGTCCAAATGGGTTCAGGCTCTTCGGTACAGATTCCTGAAGGTCGGTGACGTGCTGAACTATGAATTGGCGATTGGCCTGAAAAAACGGCTGCATCTCTTCGGGAAGTGTATCGACGGCTTTGCTCGCAACCAGGCGATCTGCGTTCTCTCCCCAACTAAATAAAGACGGTTGGCTAAGAAACAGAATTATCACAACGAGCGCCGTCGAGAAGAGAAGCCGAGCGCGCATTATTTCTTTTTCTCCTCGGCGGCAGCGGCAGCAGCTTGCAATGAGCTATTCGAAAGCTGGCTGCGTTTGTGGCCGTAGAAACAATAAAACACCAATCCAATAATCAGCCAAACAACAAAGCGAATCCAGTTGGTGATGGGAAGTCCAGCCATCAGCAGCAGGCAAGTGAGGATGGTGAGAACGGGCGCAATTGGCCCTCCCGGCGCACGAAAGGCACGCGGGCGGTCCGGCTGAGTGTAGCGCAAAATCAAAACACCGCCGGCCACGAGAGCGAAGGCAAAAAGCGTGCCAATGTTGGAAAGGTCGGCAAGCGTGCCGATGTCCAGCAATCCGGCGGGAATACCAACGAGAAATCCGGCGACCCAAGTGGAAAAATCCGGAGTGCGGTAAATTTTGTGCACGTGGCTGAAAACGCCGGGCAGTAGTCCATCGCGCGACATGGCGAACCAGACGCGAGCTTGTCCCAGTTGAAAAACGAGGAGAGAAGAAATCATTCCAAGCAGGGCTCCCAGGAGAACGATCACCTGCACGTTACCAAAATGGAGACGCTTCATCGTGTTGACCACGGGAGCTGCGTCGTCCATAAGCGTTTGCCAGGGAACCAGTCCGGTCAAGACGACAACTACAGCGATGTAAAGGATAGTGCAAATTACCAGCGTAGCGATAATCCCGATGGGGAGATCTTTTTGCGGATTCTTGCATTCCTCGGCGGCGGTGGAGACGGAGTCAAATCCGATGTAGGTGAAAAACACGATTGAGCCGCCGGTGAGAATTCCAGGCCATCCGTTTGGCGCGAAGGGTTGCCAGTTGCTCGGATGAATGAAATGCAATCCGAAGCCGACGAAAATAAGAATGGCGATGATCTTCAGCAGGACCATTACGTTATTTGCTTCGGCGGATTCGCGGATCCCGCGTACGAGAACGATGGTGAGCAACATAACGATGATCAAGGCGGGAAAGTTAAATCCGAAATGCCAACCGGGGCCGTAAAGCGTGTTTCCTTGCAGGTCGGTCAAGCCGCTTGGAAGATAGGCTGGAACGATCCAGCGAAGAGGCGGATGAATGCCAAACCAATCCAGCAAATCGACTACGTGAGCAGAGAAACCGACGCTGACGGCCATATTCGAGACGGCGTACTCGAGAATTAAGTCCCAACCGATAATCCATGCGATCAACTCGCCCATGGTCGCGTATGTATAGGTGTAGGCGCTGCCGGCGATGGGAATCATCGCGGCGAGCTCGGCGTAACACAATGCCGCGAATCCGCAGACCACGGCGACGAGAACGAATGAAAGCGCAATAGCCGGGCCCGCTCCGGGACGGCCAAATGACGCGGAGTGATAAATTAAATATTCGAGAAGGGGCGCGTTCAGAACAGATTTAAACTGAAGTTTTTGGCCGGCAATGGCGGTTCCAACCACGGTGAAGATCCCTGAACCGATTACTGCGCCGATGCCGAGCGACGTTAGACTCAGCCATCCTAGGGATTTCTTTAACCGTTTTTCCGGGTCCTGCGAATCGGTGATGAGCTGGTCAATGTCTTTCTTGCGGAAAAGCTGTGCGCCCAATCGCCACCTTCCCAGTGCCGAGAAAACTCTACCTTGAGCAGTAGATTCGCGCAACCGTCCCGGCCTTCGGCCGCAGTTTAAGTGCCATCTGGGGCTTTCGGACGACGATGCGCGCACACATCCTACAGCAGACTGCGCCAAGCGTTTGATAATTGTGTTGGAAGGATTGCCTGCGAAGCCTGCGGATCGACTCCCAGCCTAGGCCAGTTGTAGATTGGCGTAGCGCTCGACGAGTTTTTTTGCGCCGTAGTCCTGGAAGCTTACGGTTAACTTGCGATCCTCGCCTTCGCCTTCGATCTCTATGATTGTGCCGAGACCGTATTTGGAATGGCGGACACGCGTGCCGATAAGCGGATCTTTCGAGCTGCGTGCGGGCTTGGAGGTCTGGCCGTAGGATGTGCGACGCCGCTGCTGAGTACGATAGGAATAATTTTCTGAATAGTCCGGGTCGGGCTCGTAACGGCGCGTCTCGCCCGGTTCGGAAAGCGACCCGGATGCCGATTCAATGAGGTCGCCGGGAATTTCGGCGAGGAAACGGGAAGGAAGCGATGCCCGCAGACGGTCCTCGCCATAACTGCGGCGGTAGATCGCGCGAGAGAAAAGCAAAGATTGCTTTGCGCGCGTCATTCCAACGTAGAAGAGGCGGCGTTCCTCTTCGATATCCGCATTTTTCGCGAGCGAACGGCTGTGAGGCAGGACGCCCTCTTCGAGGCCGGCAAGAAAAACGGCATCAAATTCGAGACCCTTCGCGCTGTGAAGAGTCATCAGCGACACGGGAATTGTTTCGTCATACTCGTCAGAGTCGGCGATTAACGCAGCGCGATCGAGGACGTCTTCCAGCGTCTGTCCTTGAGCTGTGGCTTCGGCCATTGCGTTAGCGAGTTCGCGCAAATTTTCCGCGCGGGAGGTGTGCTCGAGATTGTCTTGCTGCTCGACCCAATCGAGGTAGCCAGTCTGCTCGAGAACGCGTTCGATGAGTTGCGCAGGGGCCATCTCGGCGCATTCGGCTTGCAAGTCTTCCATCATCTGGCGGAAGTAATTCAAAGCACCACTGAATTTTTTGCCGGTGAGGAACTCGCCTGAGCGAATTACTCCCCACAGAGACTGGTTGGTTTCTTTTGCGCGAGCTTCCAACATTGATATGGTGACGGCGCCTATGCCGCGCGGGGGCACGTTCAACACACGGAGAAGAGCGACATCATCTTCAGGATGAAACAGCAAGCGAACATAGGCCAGAGCGTTGCGGACTTCGGCGCGTTCGTAAAAGCTGAAGCCGCCGACCACACGATAACGGATTCCGAGACGCCGAAGGACTTCTTCGAACGATCGTGACTGCGCGCCTGTGCGATAGAGGACCGAGATGCGCGCGTCAGAATCGTTACGCACGAGGGTTGCGATTTCGCCGCAGATGAACTCGGCTTCGGCCGGAGCATCGGGCGCTTCGAAAAAGCGTAATTTGCCGCCCGCGCCCAAGGTGGCTTCGAGAGTCTTGCCTAGGCGGTCGGAATTGTTTTTGACGACCGCGGCTGCCGCGTCCAGAATATTTTGTGTGGAGCGGTAGTTTTCTTCGAGGCGGATGATTGTAGCTTCGGGAAAATCTTCGGTGAAACGTTTCAAGTTTCCTGCGCGCGCGCCACGCCAGCCGTAGATGGATTGATCTTCGTCGCCTACCACGCAGATATTTTTTCGCGATCCGGCCAGGAGGCGGACGATTTCCTCTTGCGCGCGATTGGTGTCCTGAAACTCATCAACCATTAAATATTGAAACCGCGAGTTCCACGCTTCGCGCACTTTGGGATGCTCGCGCAGGAGTTCACCGGCGCGTAACAAAAGGTCGTCGAAATCCAGGGCATTGGCTTTGCGCAGCATTGCATCGTACATGCGGAAGATAGCGGCTACGTCTTCGCGGTCTTTATCGCGCGCTTGTTGCGCTTCCGCTTCCATAATCTCGGGAGTGATGTCGTTATTTTTGGCGTGGCTGATCTGTGCCCGGACGCTTCTGGGAGGATAGTCCTCGGCGGAGAAATCGAGCTGCTCGATGGCGCGTTTGACGGCGGTTTTCTGGTTATCGTCATCGTAGATGGCAAAATCGCGGGGAAGGCCGAGAGCTTTTGCTTCACGACGCAACAGCCGCGCGCAGAAAGAGTGGAAAGTGGATACCCACACGTCCGAGGCATCACGCCCGCTCGACCGCAGCAGGTCGGTGATGCGCTGCTTCATGACGTCCGCGGCTTTGTTGGTGAAAGTGACGGCGAGGATTGTGTTACCAGGAACGCCAATTTCGAGCAGGTGCGCGACGCGGTAGGTAATCACGCGAGTTTTGCCCGTGCCGGCGCCTGCGAGGACGAGCAGAGGCCCTTCGGTGGCGAGCACAGCTTCGCGCTGACGTTCATTCAGATCTTTCAGAAGTGTCGTGGACGGATGGGGAGCGCTCAAGGAAATAATTCTATCCGACCTGGGATGAATCAGCAATTTGCGGCCCGGGTTATGGAATATGAGGAAGGCTTTCGCGTGAGAATATTTAGAATTCCGGGTGGTTTTGAAAGCGCGATGATCTCGTACGGCGATTCGGCTATACGTTTCTACGGATTCGCGAATTTGCTTACCAACACTTCTTGTTGGTGCATGGGAGAGAAGCTTTCGCAACAACCCAACACGCGCGACAGAACGTCATAATAAAACTCGTTGTTGTCGCAATTTTTCAGGTCCAGGGCAGAATCCCAAACTGAAATCGCCATGGCATCGCGGCTGCCTGGTTCTTCGCCGCGGAGAATTAAGAGAACGCGGAATCCCTTGAGCTTGGCCAGAGCGTCAGTGAGAGACTGTACCGTGGCGGCAAATTCCTCGAGCCTGCCTTCACGAATGCGATAGTGCGTTACACGAGAGACCATTGCGCCTCCGACGACGGAACGAAGGTTGCGGGCGCGGTGATTCTACCGCGAGGGGGAGCAACAGGTAAACCCGTCGCGACCTTGGCTGGCGTGTGACGGGAAAAACAAGGAGGTGTCGACCCACTGGATCCGACTAATCTGCTGAGGGAGCGCAATTGAGGCAATCGTGAACTCTGTTACAATCTTGCGATTTCTCCGAGGGATCATCGAGGGATGCATCCGCACAAGCTGCCAGTCTGGCTGGAAAGAATTGTCGCGACGATGGGGGGCGCCGGATTGTTTCTCGTCGCGTTCCTGGATTCCTCCGTGCTTTCATTCCCGTTTGTTACGGATGCGCTGGTAATCCAGCTATCGTTCGTCAACCCGAAGCGCATGCCGTATTACGCGGCGATGGCCGCTCTCGGTTCGATCGCCGGATGCATTTGGTTATATTTGCTGGCAAAAAAAGGCGGTGAAGCATTTTTCCATCGCCACGCGGGAGGAAAAGCGGCGAAAATCAAGAACTGGGTAGAGCAAAATGGATTTTTGAGCATTTTTCTTCCGGCAATACTTCCGCCGCCGCTGCCGTTCAAGCCATTCGTTCTGGCTGAAGGAGTTTTTCAAGTTCCGATCCGGACGTTTGTGCTGGGAGTCTTGCTGGGCCGCAGCCTGCGCTACGGAATCGAGGGGGTCCTCGCAGTTTTGTATGGTGACGCGGCGCTGGATTTTTTGGTGACGCATAGCCGAGCGTTCGCGCTTTGGATGGTTGGGATCCTTGTCGTTCTGTATATCGCTACGCATTTGACGTTTCGAGAGTCACCCGCCAAAGAGTAGGAACTGCGTCGAAGTATCAAATAAAAAATTAGGGGTTTTTTGAGGACGCGAAGCGAAGTTCTTCGTGTTCGATTTGAAGGTTGCGGTTGAAATCCACGCGAGCAACTATATTTTCGGGATTGGTGTCATTTGGTGCGAAGCGCAGATCGCGCAATTCGAAGCGATAGCCATCTTCAATGCGGTTAACGGTGGCAAACGGGACACGGGCGTAGGCCAGTAAGGTTTTGGCAACTTGGGTATTCTCTCCTGCGTCCAGCGCGGCGGAAGGCTCGGGCTTGTAACGAGTAAAGCTCCGATCGGGATCGAATTCCGCATCCGGCACCAACGATGTTTGGAGCTCTTCAACGGTGCCGTCTGTCGAGACCAATCCTCGCCAAATAAACGGTGTTGAGGATAAGGGGAAGGCAGCTGCCGAAAGAGGAGGTTTGCCAAGATATTCGCGGGAAACCATCAAGCCCATGGCTTTGCTGTGCAGGCCGGCTCGCGCACCCACATAAAGAACAAGAATTACCAGCGCGAAGATGGCGGCACCTCGCCCGCGAGAAGCTTTCTTCTGTTCGCCAATTTCTTCGCTGACGAGGCGGAGCAATTCCGGCAGCAGGAGACAAGCCGCCAGCAGCGCCAGAATCCACGGGTCGAGATTGGTGAGCAGGCCCCAGCCTTGCCATTCCGCGCGAAACGGCCAATAAAATTGGACGCCGATTCCACTTGCGAGGTCTAACAAAATGTGACTTGAAGCACCGACGGCGCAAACGAGTAATGCGAGGCGCAATGTGAATTCACAGCGCATCACATTCGGGCTTTCCGTGACCCGTCCTCGGTTTCGAATTTTATCGACACCAAGGAATGCCAGCGCGACCGCGCAGGCGACCATCGCGGAGCCAAGAAGGCAATGAAGGAGTGTTTGATGAAAACGGAGAAATACCCTTGGGCCGCCGAAGTAACTGGCATAGTCGAGATCGGCTGCAACGCCGGAACAGACAAGCATGGCCACGCCGTAACGCGGCAAATGCTTTTGCCCGGCGCGTGCAAGAGCGAGAGACGCGAGGCTATGTGTGACGGGATCCAGGCTCGAGTCCTTCCGAAGTAGTTATGCCCGCAGCGCCGCCGGAGTGATGATCGACAATGCGTCGGGCACAATGCGGAAAATGAGGGGCAAGCGGCCAATGGGCTCGCCGTCCACTTGAGCGAAAACCGCGCCGGTTCCCACCGGTTCGCAAATAATCTCTTTTGCTTTCCAGGAGTCGATTCCGCGCATTGTGCGGAGTTTGCCTAGCCACAGGGCGGGCAGGCAAACGAGGTAGCGCAACCGGCTGGAAGTAGAATTTGTGACCATCTCGAAATGGTCCTCAAACAAGCTTGCGCCGGTAGTGATTTTGAACGGGCCGCCGTAATTAACCGTTCTTCCGACAACGATGATGGAGGCACGTCGCGTTAGTCCGTCGCAATGAATCTTCATTTCAGGGAAGCCGTAACTGACGAGCTGGCGCAACCCCTCTACCCAGTAGGCTACTACTCCAGCTCGTTTCTTCAATCCTTCATCAACGCCGTTGACGATTGCGCCGTCCGGTCCTGCCCCCCCCACGGACAGAAAAAAGCGCCCTTCGTTCGGAATATGCGCAGAGTGATTTCCGTTGCTGGGGATTGCCAGGCCGATGGCGATGCGCCGCACGACTCCATCGGCGATTAGACGAGCGGCGTGCGGGATGTCCCACGGAATTCCGAGCTCTTTTGCGAGAATGTTCGCGGTTCCGGCCGGAAGCAGCGCCAAAGGGACTTGGCTTCCTGCCAGCCCGTTGATGATTTCGTTTATGGTGCCGTCGCCGCCGCAGGCGATAATCATTCCACGGCGCTGCTCGACAGCGTGCCGGGCGATCTCTTTGGCATGCCCGGCCTTGCTGGTAGGCGCCAGTTCGGTTTCGATTCCGGCTTCTTTCAGGATGCGGACGCTCTGTTCGATTTCAACAAACCGGCTACGACGGCGGCGCCCACTCGTGGGGTTATAGATCAGCAACGCGTCAGTGATGCCGTGGGCCATAGGATTCGTCCAAATTCAATAAGGCAAGAGCGCATTGTATAATATTCAGCGGCTTAATCCGATTCCATCCGTTCAGGGTTTCCATGTCCAAGAGCAGCGACATCGCAAAAGAGATCGAGCGTCTGCGCGAAAAACTTCGCCACCACGAATATCTTTACCACGTGCTGGATAATCCGGAGATTTCGGACGCTGCATACGATCGGCTGATGAACCAGCTAAAGAGTCTCGAAGCTGCGAATCCGAAGCTGGTAACGCCGGACTCGCCGACACAACGAGTCGGCGGCGCTCCGCGCGAGGGCTTTCAAACAGTCCAGCACAGAACGCCGATGGTCAGTTTGGATAACGCATTTTCCTTCGAGGAATTGGCAAACTTCGACCGTCGCGTTCGGCAAGCTACTGGCCGCGAAAAAGTCGAATACACGACTGAACATAAATTTGATGGGCTGAGCATGTCGTTGGTGTACGAAAACGGATCGCTGGTGAGGGGTGTCACGCGTGGGGACGGGAGAACTGGAGAAGACGTAACGCCAAACGTTCGAACGATTCGATCGATTCCTTTGAACCTGGATCCCGCGCGGCTGAAGAAGGCCGGTCTGACGGGAACTTTCGAAGTGCGCGGCGAAGGTATTATGACTCGCAAAGCTTTCGAGAGGCTTAACGAGCAGCAAGATGCTGTCGGCGGGAAGCGATACGCGAACGCACGAAACGCCGCGGCGGGAGCTGTGCGCGTTCTGGATCCGAATATTACCGCATCGCGCAGGCTGGACTTCTTCGCATATTACTTGCTGGTGAGCGGGCGCGCGCCCAAGAAGCGGCACTCGGAAGTCCTGGAGGCGCTTTCGGAGTTGCGCTTCAAGGTAAGCGAGGACTGGGAAGTTTGCGAGTCCATCGAGGACGTCGAGAAATACATTAATAAATGGGAATCGAAGCGCGAGAAGCTTCCGTTCGAGATCGACGGAATTGTGGTCAAGGTGAACGAGATTGCGCTGCAAAATGAAGTCGGATTCACCAGCAAGGCGCCGCGGTGGGCGATTGCTTACAAGTATCCCGCGCATCAGGAGACTACGGTCGTTAAGGAAATCGCGGTAAGTGTGGGAAGAACGGGAGTGTTGACGCCCTTCGCGATTTTTGAGCCGGTGCAAATCGGCGGCGTCACGGTAGTGAAGTCCACATTGCACAACATGGATGAGGTTGAGCGCTTGGGAATTCATGCGGGGGACACGGTGCTGGTGGAGCGGGCGGGCGAAGTGATACCCCACGTTCTAAAAGTGGTGAAGCATGGGAAAGAGGAGAAGCCGTTCAAGATGCCGGAGAAGTGTCCGGTCTGCGGAATGCGAGTGTACAGGGCAGAAGGCGAGGTTGCGTATCGGTGCGTGAACGTTTCTTGTCCCGTGCGCAGGAGGGAATCGTTCCTTCATTTTGCCGGGCGGCACGCGATGAATATCGACGGGCTGGGAGAGAAAATTGTCGATCAACTGATTGAGAAAAATCTGCTGAAAGACTTTGCGGATCTTTACAAAGTCGACCTTGAGAGTCTCGCCAATCTGGACCGGATGGCAGAGAAGTCCGCGCAGAACCTGCTGGACGAAATCGCTGCGAGCAAATCAAACACCCTTGCGCGGCTGATTTACGCGATTGGGATGCCGTTTGTCGGAGAGCGAACGGCACAATTGCTGGCGGAGCATTTCGGTTCGATGGATAAGCTGGCCACGGCCTCAGCGGAAACATTGATGGAAGTTGGCGAAGTGGGGCCGAAGGTCGCGGAAGGCGTGCTTGAATTTTTCTCCGAATCAGCGAATCGCAAACTCATCGACCGCTTGCGGGCTGCTGGCGTAAATATGAAGGAAGAACGGGCTGCTCCCATCAGCGCGAAATTCGCGGGCAAGACGTTTGTATTCACCGGAACGCTGACGAATCGTACGAGGGAGGAAGCCGAAGCGCTGGTCGCTGCGCACGGCGGAAAAGCCGGCGGGTCCGTCAGCAAGAAAACGAGTTACGTGGTTGTCGGCGACGACGCTGGGTCGAAGCTCGAGAAAGCGAAGTCTTTGGGCGTTCCTACCTTGGATGAAACGCAGTTCGAGAAGCTTGTTTCAGCGAAATAAAACCGCACAGCTGCTGAAGCTAGCATTTGTCCTACGGCAATAATCCTCCGCAGATTTCGCGTGACTGATGCGTCCGGATGGCGCCTGTTGCCTTCCGTGGACTTTATCACCTCGACAACTCGGCGTAGTGGTTCCATTGACCCCGTCGGAGCCCCCTAACATCATTGAAATGTAGTAAAGCACGTCGCAAAAATAGGCTTCCCTAAGACTCGAAAGATGGCACTACACGACTGTTTCGTGGATAGCACTCGATATGGGTGCGGGGACCCGGCGTTCCCGCGCGGATCTGGTACCTTGCGTCTGCAGCGCATAGCCCTGGCGATGATTTTATTGCTGACGTTCGCATCCTCGTTGTGCGCTCAATCCGAAGATTCTGACTCGCAGCGTCCGGTCCCGATTTTTAGCGCGGGCATGGGATTTATCACACCGTTTCAGGGAGGGCAGGCCAACCTGGATCCTCTGATATCGCCGATTTTTCTGGTTCCCATCGGGGACCGGTGGCTGATTGAGTCGCGCGACACATTCGAATCGGATTTCTCACAACCGCCGGGGAGCAATACGTTCCATGGAGTAATTCAAAAAGAAATCGACTATCTGCAGCTGGATTACATCGCGAATCCGTACGTTACGGTGACGGTTGGCAGGTACTTGACGCCGTTTGGGATTTTCAACGAGCGGCTGTATCCGATCTGGATTCGGGATCTGCAGTCGGACCCGCTCATCTTGCCGATTGCGACGGGGCCGAGCAACGCCAGTACGGGAGCGATGTTTCGCGGAGGCTTCGCGATTAGTCCGAAGGTCGATCTGAACTACGCAGCGTACTACTCCACGCTAATCGCGGTGTCACCGGTGGATTCTGATCGGTCTGCGGGCGGACGCCTCGGAATTTTTCTTCCGGATCAGCGGCTGGAATTCGGCGGCTCTTTTCAACACTTGCTGCAAGACGAGCGTTCCAATTCTTTCGGATTCCATTTTGCGTGGCAGCCTCCGCCGATTCCGCTGGATATTCGAGGCGAATATGCGAGGTCGCGAGGGGGGAGCGGTTACTGGATTGAGTCGGCTTATCGCTTGAGCCAAATAGCAGCTGCACAGGATTATCTGCGCCGCGTTCAACTTGTCGCCAGGATGCAGCAATTTGTCGTCGGGGCGCTGCCGAGTGAAGTGTTGCCTTCGGCGAACACTCAGGAATTTGAGTTCGGGTTGAACTATTACTTTCAAGATAATCTTAGACTGGTAAGCAGCTACGGTCGGCAGTTCAGCTCACTCGGGAACGTTAACGTCTGGACTGTGGGAATTACATACCGGCTTGTAGCGCCTATCGGGCGGGCTGAAGGCAACTAATGGCGAAGCACACACTTATTTTGTGCATGCTGGCATTGGCAATCGGGATGGCGGTTCTGGCATCGGCGCAGGGTCGCCAGGCTGAGAAGCCCGCCGCCGCGGTCGCTCCCGTTAGATCTGCTTCGGCTGCCGCGGGACACTCGCCAGTCCACGATGAAACTGCGGAGCGCATCGAAGGCGAGAAAAGGTTCAAGGCCAACTGTGGGCGTTGTCACATGGCTCCGGAAAAGTTTCCGCCAAGAATGATGGCTACGATTCTGCGTCATATGAGGGTTCGAGCAACGCTCACGGACGAAGACACGCGGCTGATCTTGCGGTACATGACGCAATGAGCTTAAGAATATTCAAATGCAAAAACAAACGCCGACAGACCGTGGGCCAAGTTTGCCGACTGGTTTTTGTGAGCTTATGGCTTGCTCATTTACTGCTTGCGGCGCAACAGTCGATAAAAACGTCAACTGAACCACGGCTGATCGAGGTAATCGCCGATCACAAGAGCCGTTTCAGCGTGCCCGGGCAAAGCGAGCCGAGCATTTCAGTGAAAGCGGGGGAGAAAATCCGCTTGCGCATTACCGCCATGAAAGCGACGAATCGCAATCGAGATGGATCGGTACACGGGTTCACTCTTTTGCATCCAGGCGATCATAAGCCAGTCGATGGCTGGGATTTTTTGTTGCAGCCGGGAATACAGGAATTCGCTGTGACCGCTCCCACGGAACCAGGAAACTATGAAGTGGTTTGCACGGTAATCTGCAGCGACAACCACGAACACATGAGCATGAAATTCACAGTTTTGCCGGGCGACAAGTGACGCTCGGTTGAGATTCGACGTGGAAAAAGGACTCAAAATGTTAAGTCTGAAACGGTCGATTTCATATTTTCTGTTCGTTGCATTGCTTTTCGTTCTTTTTCCGTTCTTGCCGGCGGCGGGTGAAGAGGAATTCACCGGAGTCATTGCGGATTCGCAATGCGCGATGAACGTCCACTCGCTTAGCCAATCTCACAAAGAGATGCTAGAGAGCAAGGAGGCGGGATCGACCGATGCCGACTGCGTATGGTACTGCGTATCGCAGCGCGGAGGGCGGTTCGTCCTGCAGAATAAAAACAAAGTTTACAAAATCGACAGACAGGATCTTGGCAGAAAATTCGCGGGAAGCAAGGTGCGGGTCACGGGTTCGTTGGACGCCAAAACAAATACGATCCATGTGATGTCGATCGAAATAGTCCCTGCGGCTGGAAACTAGCCCGGGATCAAAATCAAGTTCGGCGGCATTTCTTCCTACACACCTTTACGATTTGTACCTCGGTTCGAGTCGATGCCCATCGATGTAACCACTCCATTGTTGCACTCAACTTGACAGCGTATAATTTCAGCAGCGGGTGAGCCGGGTGATCGCCGGTCCGTTTCGCGAAAGCGGGACAGACGGGAGGAAAGTCCGGACTCCGTGGTCTTTCGCTCGAAAGAGCCGGAGACCAAAGGGCAACGCGCCTGGTAACGCCAGGGGGCTGCATTTCAGACGTGCGAAAGCATGTTTGGAGCGCGGCTACGGAAAGTGCCACAGAAAATAAACCGCCGGTGACGCTTGAACTTCGGCGGCAGGTTCCAGGCAAAACCTGGGGCTCGCCACTAACGATCGGCTCATTTGGCAAGGGTGAAAAGGTGGGGTAAGAGCCCACCGCTCGGGTGGCAACATCCGGGGCACGGAAAACCCCGCGTGGAGCAAGGCCAAATAGGAGGGGAGGGCTGGCCCAGCCCGTATGCGATTCGCTCTAAAGAGTGAGTTGCTGCGACCCTCGGGTAGGCTGCTTGAGTCCCGAAGCGATTCGGGACCTAGAGGAATGATCATCGCGCAGCGCGTGAGCGGATTCCGGTGCAAGTCGGGATTACGAGCGCGCCGCGGACAGAATCCGGCTTACAGGCTCACCCGCTATTTTTCAATAACTTACAGACAGTTTCGATGAAATTGTGCCATAACTGTGACATACGCTTTCGCTATTTGTTTGCCCATCGCACGCGCCCCGACTTGCGCCCGACGTGTGCGGTCCCTCCTAGAGTTCCAAACGGGTCAAAGACTGTCCTGTCTCTCACCCCCTGTGTTTTCTGCTAGGTCCTGTCAGCCGATCGGACTGACCGGCTCTTTGCCATCTGACGTGCACAAATAAGCAACTTATCTGTTAACATCCCGCCAAACAGATGAGTAGAGAGGGCGCATCCTCCTCAACGTGTGTAGTGCTTTTTTCAGGTGGCCGAGACTCCACGTTAGCGGCGATTCGATTGGCGCGGTTGTTTGAGCGAATTGTACTCGTGACAGTAAAATCTCCCTATATGTCGGGGTTGCGCAACTTAGAATTGCGTTTGGAAGAGCTGAAGCGGGTTCTTGCGGTGGAGTGCGAGTGGATGCTCGTCCCGGAAAAGCGTCTGCTTCCGTACCACGCGTCTGGGGAGGATCTGGGCTGTATCGGCTGCCACTTCGGTTATTTTGCGAGCGCATACTCGATCGCACGACAGCTTGGCTGCGACTGCATTGCTTGTGGGTTTGTGGAATACCAGAATTCGTGGGTCGAGCAGACGCGGTATTCCGTCGCGCGGCTGCGCGATCTAATGTCGGAGTACGGAATTAAACTTGTTCTTCCCGTTGCGGAACTCCGCAGCAAGGCGGAGGTTCAAGCGGAGCTCGTAACCTATGGAGTAACACAAGATTCGCTAGAGCTAAAATGCAGCAAGCAAGGAATTGACCCGGGCCTGGCTGAGAGTCCGCTCAAGGCAATCGTGGACCAAGGAATTGAGGCTTTGCGTGTGGCTTTGGAAAATGATCAGCGATCCGAACAGCCGTTGCAAACCATAGTTGTATCCGGATGTGGCAAATGAGCCCGGTGGCGGCTGGAAGCGTAATTACTACTGGTCTGGCGTTGCTCGCGTTCGTTATAGCGTTCTACGTGCTCCTAGCCAGGGAGCGAAAAGTACCATACATCACGAACTTCGTTTTCCCGCCAGCCGGCCTAGTGATTTTTGCGATTTTGTTTAGCTTCGTCGGCCAGCTCTCCCAGCCAGGGTCGCGGCCGCAACAGACTCCTGTTTCGTTGCTCTCTAGAATCCGTGGCGCTACCTCTACAGCCGCGACTTGGCTGGCGATTATTTGCCTCGCTGCCGGAATAGTCGTCACATTGCTGGATATTTGGCGATTGCACAGCCGCCAAGTTCACTTCCGGGACGACCACTGGGTGAAAAACACTCGGTTCGTTCGCTGGGTAAAAAGAAAGTGGCGTCAAGGGAGTGCTGAACCGACATACGAGCACGTAACCATAGACGTGGATGCAAAAGAGGTTGCAACAGCCCTCAGAAGTGCGGGATTCCCGGATATCCCACAAAGTCCATCGGACCTTCGTACCATCTCAATCTGCAAAGAGAGTCTGCGCGCGACGGATCGGATGCTCGGCAAACTCTGTCGGGAACTGATCAATGTCGGCTGGTACGTTCAATATACTACATGCGTACGACATCCATTCGAATTCGTCCAAGTTTTGAAATCGGTATTCGACAGTAAGTGGACTGAGAACGCGGGCAAGGTCATAATCGTCGACGCATATACCCCTCATTTTGGATTTACTGACTCGATTCATGAAGTCAAGAGCGCACAGTTAAGAACAGAAGGGGTGCAGACGATTCCGGCGAGGGATTCGTATGCTGGACTGCATACTGCGAATGCCCGAGCGTTTAACATACTGAAAAGCCTTGCAGGGGCAAACCCGCCCCGTAAGCCCGCGTTGCTGCTGTACGAAGGAACCAATGCGCTTTCTGATCTAGAATCAACTGAGCAGTACCGAATCTTTGCTCGTCACGTCTTGACTTCGGAGAGGATGTGGGGAGGGATGCTCACGTGTTTTGTCGAACCGACGATTGGGACAGCAGAAGCGGAATTGCTGCGAATCTACTCTGACCTAATTCTTCGGCTTCCGGAGGTGCAGAGTGGCCAGTCCGTTTAAGTATCCAATTCTTGACCCGCTTTACGGAAACGTAGAGTTCGAGCCTTCCATTGCGGACTTAGCATCTCGGCCCCTGGTTCAGCGTCTGCGCCACATTCGTTTGTCCAACGTCGACTCGTTGGGACTTCCGGGGATCGCAAACGTGAGCCGCTACGAGCACGCGCTTGGCACGGCGGTACTTGCTGCCAGGACTACTTTTGCTAAGCGTGCGTCCGAAAGAGTTCGTATCTGCCTCACCGCTGCAGCGATTGCCCACGATACCGCAATCAGTCCCTTCGGACATCTCATGGAAGAAGCGCTTGCCTATCTGGGGATTGCATACCACCACGAAAGCAAATGGACGCTGTTGCAGAGTCCTTCGTCCGAACTTGGCGGTGTCAATCTACAACTCTACTTGGGATATCAGTCGGGACTTCGCGACTGGGCAGAGAAGTTCTTTGACACCGATGCAAACGCAGTAATTGGAAGCGTTATTGAAGGGATCCGTGGCGGCGGCAAGTTCGGTCCGGCGATCAACGGGGAAGTGGATTTGGACAATCTCGACAACGTGACGCGCGCGGCGTATCACATGGGCTTGGAGGTCGATCGCGCGTTGCCGATTCGCGTCGCAGAATATCTAGAGGACGTGAGCGAAAGCGGAGCTGTTTTTTCAGAGGATTGTGTCGATTCGATCCGAACATGGCTTGAACTGCGCGAGCAGGTCTACTCACGCTTTATGCTCACGGTCGCGGACTTTAGTGGAAAGCTGATGATGCTTAGCTCGATCGTCCAAGCATTGAAGGTGGGGGTGATTGCGGAAGCCGACTGGAATATGACGGATGGTCGTTTGACCGAAGTGCTGCTGAGTAGCAAGCAAGAAGAGATTGCGGGTACGCTTCGTCGCTGGCTAGTCGCTGATTTGTGGGATATCTCGGAACTCTATTGGTTTGAGGGCAAGGTGCCTTCTTTTTCCGCCTTAACGCCGTTTACCGAGGAGTTGTCGTCAGCGCTGTCGCGCCCATGTTTCGCGTATCCAATAAGAGATAAGAGGAAACGTCGAATTCAATTGCAACTGTCGTCGAAAGAGACAGTGAGCCTCGGCGAAGAGCCTCGTCAATGGCTGTTGGGAGTTGGCTCGCCACTGAAGCGTCCCTTTACGACGAGAGACAATCGTGTCGTTATTGAAATCACTCGAAGGCACTTCGATGCGCAGTTTGGTCACTCATCGGAGCATGTGAATTCACTGTTTGCATGATGGGACGCGTGCTAAAGACTAATAGCGCGATTGTCTCAGAGCTGGATAAGATTGACTGGAACTTTCCGCGTGCCAGGACGTGGGTTAACGCTTTGCACGCTCTTCATTGGTTCCCAGGCAATTTCATTCCCCAAATTCCGAGCTACCTGATTCAGAGTTTATCAGCTGTTGGCGACGTTGTTTTTGATCCATTTTGCGGTAGCTGCACGAGCGGGGTCGAAGCCTTGATTCTGGGTAGACAAGCATGGATGAGCGATTTCAGCCCAGTGAGCCATTTGCTCGCTGAATCAAAGCTACGCCTGCTAGTTGATCCAAGACTTCGCAAGCGATTTGTGGAAGTTCAGATTCCACCATTACTGATGACCGGTCAAGCCGTTCCAGAGAACCGCGAGAATCTGGGTGAGTTGCGGGCGTGGTTTCATAAGGATACGCTTGAGCAATTGCAGAGGCTGTGGGCCTTTATAGCGACTTGCCGAGAAGTGCGCGCTCCACTAGAGATGCTATTCTCTGACACACTGTTCGCATGCGCATCGACGTTTCGCGCGAAAACATCGTCCGGCAAGAAAAGGCGTCATCACTGGGGCTGGGTGGCTGACAATGTCCGGCCGAAGCCACCCGTCTGGCATGACGCCCTGAGATATTTTGAAGACAGGTTGCACCGCGCGAAACTCGTTGTTTCGCAATTGGGCGAATGTCGTAGCAAGTTCCGGCTGAAAAAGGAAGACATCCGGCTATGTAGCTACGAATCTGGATCAGCGGACTTAGTCGTGACGTCTCCTCCTTACCTAGGAATGATTGACTATACGACAGCGAACAGACTGCTCTATCTATGGCACGGTTGGGACCTCCCGCATGATCGCGCAGAAGAAATTGGAGCTCGATCAAGGCGGAACGCACTATCCGCGCCCGAAAAGTATTTGGGCGATATTGAAATTGCGGCGGATCAAATCAGCAGAGTTCTAAAACCGGGTGCACCGTGCGCTCTCGTAATCGGAGCGTCCCGAAAGTATCCAGAGATGGCGCTCAAAGCCATTGATGAGTTTGGGCGGCGGATGAAGTTGATCTGGGGACCTACGGGCCGCATCCCGACTCGGAGGCGAGTTTCCGACCGGAAAGGTACGCCTCCAGCCGAATACATATGTGTCCTCAGAAAAGAGTGATAGTGGCATTGTATGGCAAGAGTTGCAGCGGGAAGAGCGCCACCGCGCGCGAACTCTCTCAACTACTAGACTGCTCGATATACAGTGCGGGAGGCCGCGTTAAGAGTCGCAGCAAAGAATTGGGCGTCACGGTGACCGACCTGTCGCTGGTAGAACATCGACTGATCGACGAAGGCACACGGGCTACTGTGACGTCCGCTGTTGCATCTTTGATAGTTGATGGGACATTTCTCGACGCATTGTTTTACGATTTTAGCGATGTTTATCGGATTGAACTGATTTGTAGCGCTGAAGAGCGCCGGCGCCGCTTCAATAAGAGAAGCGGGCATAACGGACTAGCCCAACGCGACAAAGAAGACGATGACCTTAGGCGTACCTTGCATGGTGACCTTAGTAGTCCTGCAGAAGCGACTTTCGATACAACCTCGAAGACACCGGGCGAGGTGGCGCGGGAGGTCTGCGGATGGTTAGAATTAAGAACAGCAGCAAAGGTACGCGGCTGAACAGGATTCATCCCTACCCAGCCATGATTGCCGACGATGTTGCATTGGGCACCGTAACGCAGTACGTGAAGCCTGGCTCCGTCGTACTGGACCCGTTTTGTGGGACGGCCCGGACTCTGTACGCAGCTGCCGCGCGCGGTGGCACGTGCTTCGGTCTTGACATCAATCCTCTCGCTGTGTTGATCGCGCGAGCAAAGGATATGCGGATCCTCCCCAATCTAGGCGACATGGAAAAGATAGGCCGGCGGGGTCGCGCGCCTGACTTGGAACTGGATCCTGGGAGGAAAGTGAAGTGGTTCACGAATTCTGCAGAGCGAGAACTAAATCAGATTATCGGATGGATAAATTCACTGTCGATCAGCTCGAACGTGCGTAACACTTTAGCGTGTGTTTTGAGCGCGACCGTCCGCGAAGTGTCCTTCTGTCGCAAGCGGCAATGGAAGCTACACCGAATGTCGGCATCATCGCGGCGTATGTTTCGACCATCCGCCGTGGGAGTCTTCAAACGTAGACTCGAAAGCCTAGCTCGAGATCTTCGTACTCCTCCACTACCGGGAAAGGTCAAAATAGCGCGCGGTGATGCCCGCAAACTACGGACAGTTTTGAAACGACGTAAGTTTCCTAGCTCCTACGATGTCATTTTCACGTCGCCTCCCTACGGAGATTCCCGCTCAACTGTTGGGTACGGCGGAATGTCCTCAATGTGTCTCGGTGTTCTTCGACATATATCGAACCTTCATTTGGTCTACGAAAGTGGCCACGCAATTGATTCGTGGTGTCTCGGTGGGCTGAGTCGTGCTGGCGGCGGATACCCAGCGACGGGGAAGTATTGGGCTGGCAGCGTTAACAGCAATGAATTCGAGCGCGTGGGGTCGTTTCTACGAGATCTAGCGGCGACCTGCTGCGAAATCGCAGCAATATCGCACGTCGGTACCAAGGCGATTTTCGTGGTCGCGAGGCGCTCCGTTCGACACAGGAGGCTTTACATTGATCATTTTCTGAGTGACGAACTCGGGAAGCATGGATTCCGCCTTGTTGAAAATACGAAACGTTCCATCGAACATAAGAACACTCCACACGTAATCGATAGGAAAGCAAGATGTCGCGACGCTGACAAGGTCCGGACGATGGAAAGAGAATTTATTCTCGCGTTTGAAAAAGTGGCGACGCGTCGAAAAAAAGGCCGCAAAAGGTCCGAGGTAAGACTGCGGAGAACCACCGCTCATGGAGGTGGAACGAAAATCCGAGCAAGGTCATTCTGATCATTGGTCCCCGTCGCAATCTGTTGGTCGCCGGTGTGTCGACGCATAGCTCCGATCATTGAACAGGCTTGTCACGCCCGGATGGGGGGCCGGAATTCTGTCCTGAGTACGCGCGGATCCCCTCGCTGGTTTCCATTAAATGCCTTACCCGCTCGCGGAGCTCTCGGACGAATGGCGCGTAGTGCTTTTCGACGGTTGCGATTTCGTCGCCTAAAAGCTTGGCTATATCGTAGGGAGTAGCGCCACGAGCAAGCATGTCGACCGCGAACGTATCCCGGAAACGATGTGGGTGAGCGTCCTCAATTCCCGCCCGGCGACCCATTGCTTTGCATCGCTGATAGAGCCTTGGTCGAGTCATTCGACCACGCTCCCGTGTTTGGGCTAGGACCTGGTCGTCGGATGCTGGCGACCTGCGTTCGTACTCAGTTTCGAGGGCGAACAACAATTCGGTATGAGTTGGGATGATGACGGGTTTGCGCCGTTTTTGTGTGATCCGTTCGATCTCTCTCCGATCAAAGTGCACGTCTCCCCAAGTCAGGCCCACAATGTCAGAGCCACGCATTCCGGTCCAGCGTAGTAATAGAAACATGAACAGGTCGGGACCAGCTGCTTGTTTCAGCTTGTCGAGCTGAGCGGCAGAGAAGGGTTGCGCGCCCCGCTCGGGCATATCGCCGGGTCGGCCTTCCATCCGAACCGGGTTTTTCTCGATAATTTCGAATTCAACGCCGACGGCGAAGATTCGATGCAGAATCGCTGCGTCCAAGGCAAGACTGGTTGCGCCACGGGAGAAGTTTCTCGTGCGAATCCGCGTAGCCCGCCACACCTTGAAAGACTCGACCAGAGGTTTCGTGACGTCTTTTAGGAGTGTGATTTTGCGTTCGTCAAGAAACGCCTTGAATTCGCGGGCTGTGTGCCGATAGCGGACCGCAGTTGACTCTCTCAACTTATCCAACGCAATACGGCGATGCAATTCGTTCTCGAAAGCAGCACTCAGGTCCGCCCATGTCGGTTCTGGTTTTACGATCGGTTCTTTGTAGCCTGCGGCATTGGCGAACACTCGAAAAGTCGGCTCCGGCAGGACTTGTTTCAATTCGGGCCATAGGCTCGAATCCGTACCCTCCGCCAACGCGCGCTCCAGTTTGCCGACGATGCGGTGAGCCGCGTCGCTATTCCGCGTCCCGAGAGGGCGGCGGATGCGGGTGCCGCGAACGATTCCATCGGACCAAAACACTCTTCCTCGTTTGTGAATTGTCAGCATAGACGCTTGGTTTGGCGGGCCTCTAACTGCAACACTGTTGAGGCCGCCACGACTTTCTTACCACGTTTGCCGTTCGGAGCGAAGTCGAGAACTTTCGCTCCATGGGCACGTAAACGGTTATACACCGTTCCTCGTGAGCATCGCCACCGTTTTGCGAGGTCGGAAATCGAAAAATATTCCTGGGGGACAGTACGACGGGCGAGGCGCTCCTGCACGGCCGTCACTGGGATGCCGAAAAGCGCGGCGATTTCGTCCACCGTCAGTGTGTTTGTTCCGTCCATTCAGGGCCTTTCCCCGTTAGAGAATCCTTTCTCAGTTCCTATTGGGCTGATGCTCCGTCGGAAAGGCTTTGCTCGAGGTTTGATTAGACGCGTCGACCGAACCTAGGCGATTCGCGTCGGCCAACTCGGCGTGAGCTTTCTGAACTGTGAGCCGCGCATAGTAGGCCGGATTGTCTTTTTCCTGCGCGCGGTAGTCGGCGATGCGTTGGATGACGTCTTCGGGGTCATCGCCGCGGGCGAGAGCGCGTTTCGCGTAGGCCCAATCGCGTTCGGATTGGCTTTTGTGGTCGGTGGGGACCTTTGGTCTCCGTTCTTGGGCCTCGCCGAATTGCCGTGGTGCTTCGGGCGAGTCTTCGTCAATCGTGAAGTCGTGGCGCGTGTAGACCATGTCGCTCTCTTGTCGCGCCTGAACGATAAATTCCTCGGGGAGTTTTCGATTGGCAAATCCCGGCAAGCGCAGCACGCGCGTCGAGTCGGTTGCCGCCAGATCACCGCCGAACTTGTTTGCGAGATTGTGAAGAAGAGATTCCGCGTCATCCTGGCTGAACCCGCTTACTTTCCACACGACTTGGTGTTTGCCAGGAGAGGTATCGAGAACGAAGTTTGGCCGTGGCACGTCGGTCGAATTGCGAATCGCTTGGAGCGCTTGATCGCCGTTTCTGTCGAGGTCGAGATAGGCGTGGCGGATATCCTTTATATCTCGCTTGGTCCGGCTGATGGCGCCGTCCTTAATCGGATTCATGCCCATGAACACGTCGTAACCATTGGCACTTTGACCTGCGAGCCAAGATTGGAAATCGGGGCTTGCGATGGTCTCCGCCTTGGCGATGGTTTGAACTGTTTGACCGGTCGAGCGATTCCGCACAAGGATCGCGGCGTTATCCTCAGGCCCGAACAGCTCCCGGACATACTCCGAAGCAGTGAGAGAGCGCGGCGCGAATTTGCTATCGGCGCTCACGGATGATCCTGCTTGGCAAGGAAAACGGCGCCGTAGTCGAACAGGTCCGCATCGGGGTCATAGCTGTTGACGAGGAGAACTTCGGAAATGTATCGGCGGCCAGGCCGGCGCTCGACATGGATGACGACGTTGAGCGAGTCGGCAATGTTGGTCTTAATTGCTCTGAAAGGTATTTCCACGCCGCTCTGCAAGACACAACTGGTGAAGCGCGCGAGGCCCTGTTGCGCGGAACTCGCGTGGATGGTGGATAGCGTTCCAGAATGTCCCGTATTCAGGAGCTGCAGGAGATCGAAGGCCTCGCTTCCGCGGACCTCCCCCAAAATCAAACGGTCCGGGCGATGACGGAGGGCTGCCTTCAGGAGATCACGAATCGCCACTGCAGGAAGTCCATTCTGTTCGCGGCGTGCTTCGAAACGAACGAGATTTTGCTGCGGCAATTGAATCTCGGCCGTGTCTTCGATGACGAGCACTCGTTCCTCTTGCGGAATGAATTTCCCGAGGATCGAGAGTAGGGTCGACTTTCCAGTGCCAGTTCCACCGCAAATAAGGATGTTTTTGCGTGCGAGGATGTAGTCTTCGAGGTGGTTTGCGAGGGCGCGATCGAGAGTGCGTTCGCGAATCAAATCTTCCATCTCGAAGTGGCGGGTGTTGAACTTGCGGATGGTGAGCGTCACGCCGGCGAGACTGCACGGGGGGATCACCGCGGCGACGCGGCTGCCATCGGGCAGGCGCGAGTCGAGAATGGGCTTTGATTCCGAGATATCGTCGCCCAGACGCCGGGCGATGTTTTTCACGGCGACCATAAGGGATCGCTCGCCGAGAGATACGTCTGGCACCTGCTGCAAGAAGCCCTGTTTTTCGATGAAGACCCGGTCGGGACCATTCACCATCACTTCGCTGATGGAATCGTCGAGGATGAGGTGCTCGATGGGCTTCAAAAACGGCAGAATCATTTCGAATCCGTTCATTAGAGTTGTCCTTTGGCGAGTTGTACAAAGTACGAATCGTTGGGGTCGTTGTAGTGGGGCTTGAGGTAACAAAACATGGGTGGCGTCGGGTTGACTCCGTCGTAGGCGACGACCACCGAAAGAGCATTGCGTAACTCCATGAATGTCTTGATGTCGAAGCGGTAGTCGCTCTGCGTGTTGTAGCTCTTCGACGCACTGATATTGGCTCTGTGCGAGAGAGCTTTGCCGCTGAGCCAACTGACCTTTGTGTCGTGACCGCTTTCGGACAAGCTGTAGCTCACTTTGAGTTGGTCTTCGCGGCCACACAGGTCGCTCGCCGTCCTCGCGGAGAAATCATCGGACAGTGAGAGGAAAATCTTGGTGCGGAAAGTCTGCAGAAGCGTGCGCCAGCTTTCGCCGGGCAGCGCGGATCGCAGCGAGCTGATGCTTTGCGTTGCAATGATGGGAATGCATTTCGGCTGTCGCGAAAGGCTGAAGAACTTCTCGTCGCCGGTGGGGTCGCTTTCGCCCACGGTTGCAAAGTGCTGGTATTCATCGCAAAGGAACAGAACTTGCCGAAAATGTTGCTCGGGATGGGCTTCGATCTTCGGAACGCGATTGAGCACCGCGCGCTCGAAATCGAGCTTCATCATCACGCCCAGTGCCTTCGCGAGTCCGGCGTTCATGCCAATCGGGAAATTGAGAGCGGCAACGCTGCCGTTTTCAATCAGCCAGTTAAACGACGGCAGGGGCTTGCCGAAGTGGTTGCCCGCGTTTTTCTGGGGGTCGTAGCACTCCTTCCTCGGGCAGAAGACTCGCTTCACTTTGGAGTTGTCGTCGAAGAGCGAGAGGAAGACGGAAACACCCTCAACGATAGAGGTGCGGAGTTTCGGCTCGATGCGTTTCCAATCGTCTCGGAACCACCGCTGAACGGCTTCCAATTGAGCCAGCTTCTCGGGATCGGCTTGGGCCGGGTCGTGAACCGTGCGAGCCTCCGACGGAATGCCCCGCATCCGTAATATGTCCCGCAGCGCGGGGGTAGCAGGTGCAAGGTAGCGGTCTTCCTGCTCGTCGTGTACGAAACCGAGCCCCGCGAGGTCGGCAGTACGCTCCCCAAAGACTTTGGGGGCAATGGCCACGTAATGGCGTCCGAGAATGATATCCTCGGCCTCGGCGATCCGTTCTTCGAGGAGCGGTGGGGAGATCGCGCACTCGTAGACATCGAAAAACGTAACGTAGTCGTAGGCGGCCTTATGAAGGAGGATGATGAACTTCACGAGGTTGGTGTAGGCCTGCTGCCAGAAAGGCTCCTTGCCCCGGCCAAAGAGATTATTGAGGAGTGACGCGATGTTGTAGGCGAGAGCGTAGGCGTCGAGGTCGTTGTGAAGAGGGTTGTAGCAGTACTCGGAATCGAGACTGATTTCGATATAATCCTCGACGCGCTCGTTACGCGCAAGGATGTCTTTCACCTTGCGGCAAAAATCGCCTTTCACCTCCAAAATCAAACCGCCGATACGTTTGCTTTTGTCGGCAGCTTTGTAAGCCAGGATCTGTTCCGCAAACGGAAGCATGCAGCAACTCGTCTTGCCACTACCTATAGCCCCCAAGATGGCGATTCCCGTGAACAAACCGCGTTCGGGAATCGTGAGCCAATAGGGAGCCTTGGCGGGCACGGGTTTGCGCGGGTTATGGACTTCGCCAACGACAAGAAATAGCTCGTCTCTCGTGCGGGGGTCGGGATATTGGGGAAGGCGTCCTGGGGTGATGCTACGGCGCGCTTTCAGAGTAAAGATGTAGAGACCCGAAAGTGCCGCCGAGCAGACGAGGTACGGGGTGGTGAACAGAAGCACGTAATAGAGGTACTTGAAGCTCAGGAAAGCGTGGGGAGCGCGCAGGGCGATGACATGCAAAAAGATCTGCTGATCGGGAAAGGGATGCGCATAAAACAGGAAGGTGCCGGCGACCATGCCGAGGATCGCCGAAATGAACGTGCGCGACTCCAGTGTTCTTTGCATCAAGCCCTCCCCCGGACCTCGACCGGCTGTCCTTTGTCGGAGCCAGGCTGTGCGTTACGCCGCGCTTCGCGCCACTTGCGGTAGTCCTGATCCCGCCAAAGAACTTTCTTCAGGACGGCGTTGACCACGTGGTCGGCGTTGCTCTCGATGAACCGAGCGTAGTCTTCGAGGAGCTCGTTAACCGGCTCCTCGAGTTTTACTTCCCGAGTCATAATCCTTGGTGCTTTTTTAACGATGGGCATGTTGTTTCTCCTCTGTTGATCTCTGTTACTTCCGACCTTCCTGTCACAGTGGAAAAAACAGCCGGCACGATTTGCCGTGCCGCAGGGCGGGAGCGACCCCACGAACTTTTTGGGCGGCTGAAAGCCGAAAAAGTGGGGTCGCTCCCGCCCGTTTTAGTGTTTTTTCCACGGTGACTTTTCCTTGCACTGCGTTATGCATCCGACTCTCCGCAAAGAAATTGCTCGCGCCACAGGGTGAAGAAACTGGTGAAGACGAAGGTGGAGTGTGTAGTCCTTACCTTCTTCACCGCTTTGCCTCAGGTTCCTTCGCAGGAACCGCAAACCGACAAAGCACCTCAGTTGCGAAGTGCAGCGTGGCGCGACGCTGGTCATCGCCAAAGTCCTGGCGGATGTCACTCTCGGTCACTCGTCCGACTTTCCAGCCTCGATAAAGATGTTCGAAGCGTTGCGCAGCAAATCTGGTTTTGGCCTGATTACGGAAAATCAGGTCAGCTTCGGTGAGAGACGCGTACCGGCTGAGGTCCCAGGTCTTGCGAACGTGGAAGTAGCGCAACAGGTCCGCCGAAACGTCCGATCCGAGCGGAATGGTCACCAGGGAATCGAAAAGTTCTGCGGCCTTGCCGAAGTGAGAATCGACCCTCGCGAGATAGAGAAATCGGAAAGCGGAGAGCTGCCGAAAGAGCGGGAGGTACGTTTCGAGATGATGCACGAATTCCGTAAAGTTTGCCTCTGACGCATGAACGTAGGTAAACGTAACCACAGGCGAAGAAGTGTCGGTGGCAAGGAACATCGGAAACTTATCGACGAAGTAACGGACGGTCGGCTGGGAAGTTGTCTGTCCGTGGTAGATCTTCGAGGGCAGGAACTGATTCGCTACGCCTAATTGATTGGAGAAAAAACGAACTTTTTCGGGCTCCGTTTCAAGGTACTGATGCCCCTGATTCAGTAGGACAAAGTCGAGCATTGCGATGCGCCGCTGGATGTGTTCGATTTCGTGTTCGCGGCGATTGCGAATGTTCTCGCGGTCGATCTGGCGATACAGACGGCGGGAGAACAGGTGATAGACCGTTCCGCTTTTTGGAAAGCATTCGGTCCGGGCGTGGCGCTTGGTTTGGAGTTTGTTCCAGAAGAGGGTCGTGCGCTTGCCCCAATGGGCGTCGGTGAAGGCGAGGAATTGACGCGCGACAAAGTAGCCGGAATGCGTCGCAACGATGTAGAGAAACCGGGCCTCTGTTTCGGTGTATCCGAGAGCTTTCAGGGCAGCGAGATGGGAAGGCGCAATGTTCATAGCGTGAGGATTCCTGCGGTGATTTCGCGTTCGTCGAGAACGCGGCGCAAACGCGAAGCATCTTCCGAACGCGCATAGAGCGAGAAGCCGGCGGAAGCCTTGTCGGCCATCGCGCGCGGCCGGTAGTCGCGCGTCGCCAGTTCCAGGTCCACATGGCGCAATTCGAGCTCCGGGTTTTCGTACTCGACGCGCAGATCGGGCACAGGAATCTTTCCGTTCACAACCTGGAGGTGGTGCTTTTCAGCGACTTCCGTCTTGCGGTCCGCGTTGTCTTTTTCCGGGCCGAGCTGGGCCAAGTCGCGATTCAGATTCCGCTTCAGTTCGTAGTCGAGGAGCACGCGGACCGGCCGGCCTCCGCCGCGCTCGATGCGGGCTGCCTCTTTCTGATAGAGCCTGTAGAGATCGGCGTCGTGTTTGACTTCGCGGGGTTTGACCAAACCGTGGTAGATGGGCTGGTCGTCGGACACTTGGTTCGTGTTCTTGAGAACGCGGTGCCCGGCTTTCGTAAGCGTGACAACACGCAACATTTTCTTCTGCGAGATTTCAAGGGTCTTGTCCCTGACCAGAGACTTGCGCGCGAGTGCGCGAATGTCCTTCTCCATGCGCTCGCGATTTCCGCCGTAAGCAAACTTCGCAAGGTCCGACACCGGAATTACGCGAAACTTGCCGATTTCCTTGAGGGAGTTCATCTCGGAATCGCGAAGGAGATACGCACGGTCGCGAACGTAATAGGCACGCGGAGAATCGCTGCGTTCGTCGCGAGCAGAATGCTGCTCCCGAACCTCGGTGCCATCGCCACGGCCAACAGCTTCTGGCGCCGGATTCGTGCCGTCACGCGTGTTAGGAGATGTTGATCTCCGTTGACGGGTGGAGTTGCGCGTGGACTGGTCGCGCGTCTCGCCAGGGTCTTGCGGATCGTAGGAAAAGGCGTCGCGCGACACTAGTTGAAATCCTCCTCGTTCACGGGAACAGGCATGTCGGCGTGGCTGACGTTAAATTGCTTGTCGAGGTGGGAGAGTTTGCGACCGGTATTCTTGAGGAAGAAACGGCGGCTGATCGCGAGCGCAGCGCCAAACAAGTTCACAAAGAGGACCACGAGGAAAATAAGGATCGTTGTTCCGTAGGAGTGATACAGGAGCGCTTCGTACCGAGCCATGAATTTCAACTGGTCGAGAAGCCAGAATCCATAGCCCAGCAGGATGACGATGGTGAACAGCAGGGCGTTCGCGATCATCGTGAAGCCCTCGGATTCAGTGAAGGTTTTGCCACAAACCCTTTGCGCTTCTGGGAGCGGGCGGAAAGCGGGGCGAAAAGGAGGCCCTCGTGAGGTGCGCCGTTTGTTCTAATGGCAGAAGCCCGTGAGTTGGGATGTGGCCGTTGTGAGGAGCAGAGCCTCGGCTTCAGGGCGGCGGTGGCGCGCCGAGGTTGGGACGACGTTGCCCTGCGTCCGCCCGCGACCTCCTGGGTTTGCGTGTGGACTGGGATTCTCATTTGAACGCCTGGTCTTCGCGGAAGTAAGTGATGGTCATCCCGAGCGGGTTGATGGGAATGAGTTCGTTGGGCACCTGCGACTTGAAAACGAAGACAAAATTTGCGGTGTATAGATCGCGCTTCAACTCGCTATGGTCGGCGGGAGAGTAATAAACCATGTAGAAGTCGACGCGCGCGCGGAAGGGCGGCGTTTGCATTTCTTCGAGCGCGACTTTCTTCACGTCCACATCGATCTCGGGCGCTGCGGTGTTGGTGATGAATTTCTTGATGATGTCGTCCTTGCGGTAGGCATCGAAAATGCCATCGGCGAGCTTGCCGTCGAGGAAGTAGAGGGACTTCGAGAAATCGTCCTGGATCGTGTAGCGGTTGCGGCGGTAATAGAGAGCGCAAAACTGGGAGAGAAAGTACTTGGCTTCGGCATCCTGCGGCTTGTATTCGAGGTTGTGGTAGTTAATGGCCTCGGCGCGGCCCAAGTCGTCGATGCGGATGACGAGTGGGCGGAAGTTCTGAAAGGTACGGATGGTCCGCAGGTCGATGAGCGCCAGCGCAACGCAGACGATAGATAAGAGCGCGAGGGCGATCTTGAGATAGGTATTTGTCACCATGGGATCACCGTACTGTTCGAGGTAGAGCCGCTTGGCATCATGGAATGTGGCATCCCTATCCATCACATCACCCTGTTCAGGACTGCGGCGGGAGCATCCAGTAGGCCTGCCGACGACCCTCCGGCCGTGCCGCTGAAGATATGGTTCGTAAGCGAAGGGATCTTCAGGAGGACATAGATGGACGCGAGAAACGTGATAAAGAGGACGGGAAACCAGGCAATGAGTTGCACGGTAGAAAGCGTGCCTTGGGGTGGGAGGCTCAGAGCGCCGAGCATGAGGTTTCCAATGACAAAAACTACGGCTGAGGCGATGACTTGGTAGAAGGCATATTGGATGAAACAACGGAACCAGCCCCAGAAGAGCCACTCCATCTTTGGAACGATAAAAAACGGAACGAAGACGGGTCCCACCAGCACGCAAACTGCGGTAGCTATGAAGCCATAGGCGATGACCACGATCGCCACGGCCTGGGCTGCGGCGAGCAGGATGGTCACGGTGATGTAGATGGCGGTGCCGAGAATATCTCCCCAAGTGGGAGAGTCCATGCGGGATTCGAAGTCGGCGACCTTCGCGACCACCGTTTGGAGTTGGGCCTGATTGATCTGGCTCGACAGAAACTGCGCCTCGTTTGTGACGAGGTTGTGGAAGCTAACTCCAACGCCGGGAATGGGCGTGCTGTAATAATTGACCATCGCAAATCCAAAGCTGATGGTCAGAAGCAGGCTCGCAAAATGATCGAAGTGGAATGGATGGCTGCCGCTGGCGGACGACAGCGCTGACTTGATTCCGAACCAGGCCACGAGAATCGTGGCGAACGAGCGGAAAAGATTCTGTCCCATGGTGTCGAAGAAGCCGAGGTTCTGGGTAAGCAAAGTGTTGATCGCCTGAAAGATGTACTGCAGGAAATCGGTTTGCATTGCCGTCAGCTCCTTCGACGTCGGGCATCTATCTCCGCACGCCTACGGCATGCGGAAGTTCTGAAGTGAATCGGTGATGGAGCCGGTGATCTGCGCCATGTTGCCGGCGACGCTTGCCTGTCGACCGATATCCGTGTTAATGGCGTTTGTTGCAGCGTCGCGCTGTTGCTTTGCGAGGATGGTCTGTTGTTCCAGAAGCGACGCGAGGAGTTTGTTCGAGTCCTGGACGGTGCGGAGAGTCAAAACACCCGCCGCATTGATTTTGTTCAGAACGGAAACCTCGCTGTTGAGACTTGAGTCACCCGAAAAGGAATCGTGTTCGAGGTTTGCGATCTGAGTCTGGACATTGTCGGCGCTTCCGCGGATCGCGCCGATGGTGGCCATCGCGTTTATGTTTGCGCCATCGGAAAGTTGGATGGACGCATACTGGGATTGCACGCGTCCGAGTTGTGTAGGATCCATTCCCGACAGTTCATAGGGACTGTACTGGGAGAGAGGCGTTGTCGCCTTCAGGTAGCCGGTGTTGATGTTGGGAAGCACGCCGGTGTTGATGCCGTTAATCCACGAGACTGTGTTCCCGAAGGTGTTGAGCGAGGTCACATTCCGCCATTGCGAGAACAGCGCGCGGTAGCGGGCGGGCATGTTCTTGACGAACTGGGCCATCTGCAAGGCGAGGTTCAGTTGCCCGGTGATCTTCGCGTAACTCTTCTGCAACTGAATGAGGTGTTGCTGAAGCTGGTAGTAGCGAAGCAACGCGTTGTGGAAGTTGGTGGGGTCGTAGACGATCCCGCTTCCGAATTGTGCGGTCGCCGTTCCAACTCCCAATCCCAACACCAGCAAGCAAATCAGAATTTTCCTCTTCATTGGACTGCTCTCCTTTTTGCCTTCACAGATCGGAAGGCATGGTGTGGTTGTTGTAATCGGGCAACGCGAGATCGCCCGAGAGATAGACCTTGACTCGGTGGCCTTCCCGGATGGTCACCGTGGGCATGATGTTCAAGAACTTCTCGAGAATCTGCGCCGAAGACTGCGCGGTCGATTGCGCGAACCCCTGGCGCGTGAGGTCGGAACTGGATGCGTTGAGAGAGCCTGCTGTTCCGGCTTCCCCGACAGCTCCCAGAGCGCCGATAGCGAGTGACACTCCGAAGATGCGGAGGTAGTGGTTGTTGACCTGATCCCGTAACCCGGTGTCTCCGATTTGGTTGAGCCCCTTGAATTGATCGAGGCTGACGGAATACCCGTCCGGCATGAGCACGCGATGGAACACGACGGCCAGGCGCGTCTGGCCGAAGGTGTCCACCTTTTTGGTTTCACCGAGCAACTTCGACCCTGCCGGAATCAGCAGGTGCTGGCGGTCATTCGAGTAAACATCGGTTGAGAGTAAGCACTCGACGGGACCGGCAAATTGTCCGTCGAGACGGTTGATGAGAACGGTTTCGAGGATAGTTCCTTCAAAGAGTAGGTAGGGTTTTCCTGCCGCTGCATTGGCGGAGCCAGCCGGCACGGCGGCAGGATTTTTGGTTTCCTCCTTTCGATTGTGAGTTGATTCCGCAGAATCATTTCGCGCGGGCGCTGGCGACGGGGGATCCGCGCCGGGTAAAGCCGGGCCCGATTGCATCTCTTTCAGAAGTTTTGCGACTTCTGGGGCATCCGGTCCTACGGGAACAAGGCCCGGTGCGGGAGGAGCTGTTTCGGATTCAAGCGCTGGCGCTGGCGCTAGCGCGGGTGCGGGAGCCTTTCGGTAGGTCAATGCGACATTCGAGGCAAACAGCGAAACGTACGCACGCCTCTTGCGCTCCGCCTGGATGGGATCTTCGGCTCGCTGATCGGGTGGGTAACCGGACGCGCTCTGTTGCTGGACTTGCTGCGAATCTTGTGGACCGCCGCCAAGCAAGCGAGTCTGCTGGGTCAAAGCGTTCTGAGCGACCATTTGATCGCGCTGCAGCTGCTCGATGCGGTTTTGCAACTCGCTGATCTTGGTTTCGTTGACTTCAAGCGGCGCCAGTGCCGGTGGTGCGGACGAGGCCGTCTTCGTGGGAGTGGGGGGTTTCTTACCTCCCGTCAGCCACATGATGGCGACCATGAGGAATGCCACTCCGATGAGAAGCCAGGACTGGACGTTCTTGGGCAGAAGCCCTTGCGGTTTCAGCGCTTTTTCCTGCACCTGGGGGGGTTGCGTCGGTTGGCTCATGGTTGTTCCTCAGTTCGCTGCAACGCGCCGCGCAAACGGCAGTTTCTTGTTGCCGACGGCGAGGTAGCCCGAGTCGATGATCTTGGGGGCGATGTACACGCCGTTCTCAAGCTGAAAAGAAATCAAATTGGGCTTGCCGTCCTTGATTTCGTACAGTGCGGGCTTTTCGCGCGACGCGCACTTGATGTAGGTGAAGGCGTCGTCGTGGTAGATGGCGGAAACGAGAAAGGGCTCGCGCGCGGCTTTCGAGTCGAGCAGATAATCGAACTCGAGTTTCGTCGCATAACCTGACCGGAAGCGGTTGACCTGCTCGGCGGCCACGGCCTGCGCGGCACGTATCTGATCCGCCGTCTGCGAGCGCATCGTGTCCAATTCCTTCTTGTACGCTTCGGCCTCACCGGCGCTGACATAGCCGCGCAGGCCCGTGCTTGCCGCGATACCGGAGCCTTCCTTTGGTTCGACGAAAATCTTGAGATCGGGTTCGGCATTCGGCTGATTGCTAATTTCAGTCAGGAGGAACGAATAGACGTGGCCGCTCGCGGTAATGAGATTCAGATTGGTGCGAATACCGGCCTGGGCTGGGTGAACGTAGCAGAGATTATGTGCGCCGTTGATTACCCAGAATTCCTTGTCGCCGGTTGTGAAATCGAGGATTTCCTCATCCTCGGGAAGGACGATCAGTGTCGAGAATCGCAGCTTGGCACGAACGGGAACAATGTCCTCTTTCGAATACTTCACGACGCGCGCCGCGGCTTCCGTTGCAGCGTGCACAGGCAAACACTGGAGAGCGATAGCGCTCAAGACAGCGATTACTACCGCGAGAAGGAAACGCAATTGCCACTGACTGCGAATGCGTTGTTTCATCGGTTGGCTCCTTTTGAAAATGTCGTTTGCTTCTGGGAATCCCTGGCGAGGCAAGAACGGACAAACCAATTCTTCACCGAGAGGACAGCGGTCATAACTCCTGCAAGCGCGAGGAGGAAGCACAGATACAGCAGCCCATCCTTCAACGCGCGGCATCCGAGAGACTGAGCGGCGAGCGTAATCAGAGTCACGGGCGCTCTCCCGCCAGAACTTCGAGACCTTTTTCGAAGCCGTAGGTCTCGAAAGCCTCTTTTCGTTTCTTGTTGTCGTAGGGGTCGTTGGTGTAAAGCCAATAGCTCTTGGGATCGACATTGAGATTGGCGACCTTGGCGAGTTCCGGCGTTTTAATCAGGAATTGCTGCTTGGGGATGAGGCCCGAGATGAGCTCGACTTCGTTTTCATTCAAATGGAACTGGCGACGGTAGAGATCGCGGTCCATATCGGGGTTCGCGAGGAAGATTTTGGTGGCACAGCTTTCGATAATTACGTCGAGAATGTCCGACCGTTTGAGTTCATCGAGAGATTGCGTCGAAAGGACCATAGCGGCGTTGTGTTTTCGCCAGGTCTTGAGGGCCTCGACGACGTACCGTTGAATACTTGGGTTCTTCAAAAACACCCAAGCTTCGTCGATGAAGAAGGCTTTGAAAATGGAGCTGATCTGCCGATCCGCTATGACAGCATTGGCGCGATGCAGGATGTAGAAGAGGAGCGGTTCGAGAAGTTCCGGGTACTGGCTCATGCGTTGGAAGTCGAAGCACTGAAAGCGAGAGAACGAAATCGTGTCGTCGGCGTTGTCGAAGAGGAATCCGAACTGGCCTCCGCGAGTCCACTTCGAAAGGCGGCTCGCAATGTCATGCCCGAGCGTATTTGCGAGAACGCCGAGCGTGCGCAGCGCCGGGTCCACCGCGTAGAGGTTTTCGACCTGTTGAAAGAGATCGCGCTCGGTGGCCGGGTCGAGCTCACCCGCCCTTTGCCCGTGGATCAGAACCTTCAGGAAGAGAACGAGGAAATCGAGATTTTCCTTGGTGGGCGGCAACGAGAAAGGGTTGATCTTGAAATCTTCGGATTGCAAGCCAACGCGAACATAGGAGCCGCCAAAGAGTTGCGTGAGGCTTTCGAAGCTCCCGCCTAAATCGAAGATGAAGGTGTGCGGATCGTATTTCTGAAGATTGGTGATGAGGAAATTCAGCAAGAAGCTCTTACCTGCGCCGGTTCGACCAAGAATCATGGTGTGGGCCACATCGCGGTAGTGGAGATTCAGGTAGTAGGGCGTGTGGTGATTTGTCTCCAGGACGGCGAGATATTCCTCCCGGAGATGGAGGTTGCGAGCCTCGCCACAGTGAAGGGTGAAGAGAAACGAGAAATCCGCGTAGTTTGTGTTGAGCAGATATAAGGAACGCAAGTTGAAGACGTGGTTGCCGGGTACCGCCGCAAGAAAGGCGTTCAGCAGGTTGTATTTCTCTTCATAGAGCTGGGCGTCATGGACGCTGAAGACTTTGTAGAAGTCGGCGCACGCCCGGTCCACCTTAGCCATGTCGAGGTCGTAAATCACGACGGTCAGGGAAAACTGACCGAAGTAATTCCCGTGCAGCTCGATTTCCTTGATGCCTTCACCGAGTTCCCTGACCTGGGATTCCTTGGAATCATCGAGGAGTATGTCTTGTGTAGGAGCGTCGTTAAGACTGACTTGGCTCGTGAACGAACGCTTGGTGTTGTGAAAATGGCGGCGTTTGGTTTGAATGACGCGGCGCATCTTGCCGGAATCTTCTTTTTTCCATTCCGTGACGACGTAATAGTTCGCTTCCACTTCGAGCAGTCGTTTGAAGATGAGCGGAAAGCTCTGGGCGGAAGGCTCCTTGAGCGTCAAAACCTTGACGTAGTAATCATCCACGCGCAGATGCCCGCGATGGCATTCGAGCGTGGATTCGGGGAGGTAGTAATCGAGAAAGGTGTCATGTTTGAGCCTGGCGAGATCGAGTTTCTCGGGATGGAAATTGAGCGTTCTTTTGAGCACGCGGAAGGCTTCTCGTTTATCGAGCATTCGCAAAGGAAGGAAGTCGCTGACTTGGAGGATGAAGCTGCGGGCTCTCTGAAGCAGCGCCGCCTCGGCGCTCGCGACGTGCCGTCCAAGAGCGAGGACCTGCTTCTCACCGGAAAAATGCGCTCGCAGATCGGCAACGGCTTTTTTCGGATTCTTGGGAAACTCGGCGAGCGCGCTTCCCAGCTTGTGCGAAACCTGAAACCCCTGGTACAGCACCACGTAATAGACTGACAGGGAAAAGAGCGTATCCGCCTTGCTGCCGAGGTAGGCGATGCGAGTTTTGATCGCAGCATTAACGATCGGATTGGTATAGAGCTTGTATGGGATCGCTTCGTTGTTGCGCTTGAAAAGGTATTGGTAGAGGCGGTAGTTCTCGTCAAACAGTTTCAGCGCCGACTCAAGGCGCTTGGTGAGACCGTCAATCGATGCGTCATCGAGGCACTCGTAATCGACGCCCCGAACTTCGAGGATGAGGCCGACCTCCCCGCTCTTGGTGAGAAAAACGTGCGGGCCGATGAAGCCATAGAGATTGATCTGCTCGCTGAGGGAGCCGCTCTCGTTGTAGTTCTTGAAGATCCGGCTAAGCCTGAGCATGACGATCCCTTAGAATTCGAATCGGTGTGAACTTCATCGGGTCGTATTCAGCGCGGAGTCTTGCGGCCGTTAGCAGAAATCGCAGAATCTGCGGATCGGTCTGAGTGGCCCAGCGGGCCATGAAGTAGAGCAACAAGAACATCAGGAGTCCCCCAAACAAACTGTTGAGCAGGTTGAAGGTGGCCGCGCCAAGGCACATGGCGAAGAAGAAGAGTTTTCTTTCAGCTCCGAGGATCGTCAGTGGCCGAGATAGCGACCGATGCACTCTGTTGATTCGTCTTGTTTCTGCCACGTGCTTCTCCTTGGGGACGTGCGTGATTCAGCTGCCGGGAAACATCCAAGCCAGGAAATTCACTGCTGCGATGGCCATGCCGACGCCGAAGAGCACGCCGGCCAGCACGCGCTTGGAACCGCCTTCACCGAACGCGAAGGTCAGACCGGCGACGACAATGGCAACTAGTGAGAGTCCACGAGCGATGGTGCTGGTGAAGGCCGTCATCAAAACGTTGACGGCATTTTCCCAGGGGGAATTCCCCTGGGCGAAGACGGGAGTGGCGAGGAAAAGTGTGAGACCAAGTGTGACCAGCGGCGAGCGCAGCCAAGAGCTGAGCAAATATTTGCAAAGAAATCGCTTCATGTTCGAGTTCTCCCTGTCTCTTCCGAGTCTTGGAAATGAGCCGTTGAGAGGGAGTCCCCGGCCACGGCTGCAGGAAGGAAAGCGAATGGCGATTGATGAGACTGCTGTATCGCCGGTGCCTGGACTTCCCCCCGTTCAGGCACACTTGGAGCATTAGCTCCATGTACAGCGTTGTCCCACAATCGCGTCCGTCCCCTCTAGCGGGCCGTACGCGACACGGAGCGAACCACCGATCAAATCGGTTGCCCGCTGGCCGCGGGAGTTAACCGGCGAGAACTCCCCTCACTATACTTATCAGCCAGCGAAAATGAAAACAGACCGGGTACTAGCGAAATATTTATAATCTAGTACCTGGGTGCGCGAAACGAATGTCCGCGATCTGCCTAATAAAGTACGCTGCCCAAGGAGTGCTAATCATCGAAGGAAGAGATTGAGTTGATCAGGTACCCCGTTGCCCGATGTCTGGGCAATGCGGCGGAGTCTATCAAGCAGACGTTGGACGCGATGCCGGATCGCTACGGCAGAATGGCCGCCGCGGCGTGCCAACTCCGGGCAGGAGATACCTTCAAGCTTGAACTGAGTCAGTAGACCCCGTTCTTCGGACGAAAGCCATCCCCTACGCTGGCAGTCGCCTAGAAACTGCTGTAACAGGATGTCGGCGTGGGGATCCTCGTCGCTCACATCGATTTCAAGAATCGTGGTCGGAGTTCCTTCCGTTTCGTCCCGCAAAGATCTGTGCGACTCGCGAATCGCCCAGCGGAATGCGCTCCGGCGTATCTTTCGTGCGATGGTAAAGCCAAGGTGCGAGTGACGGGAACGCAGTTCTTTGGAATGAAGGAATTCAAGAAGGACGGCAAATAGGTGCTGGGCCGTGTCATCGCGGGTCAGTGAAGGAAATGTGGCGGCAATCTGGCTCGTGGTGCGATGAATGGTCGGAATGAAGACCAGCAGTAAGAGCCGCTGCCACATCGGGCGGAACAGCGTGTCGCTGCTGCGCCTCAGAAGATCGAGAAGGACTTCATCGGAAGAGGGATTCTGCTCATGATTGTTGTGGTCGTGAAGTTTTCCGATGAGTTCGAGCGCGGTCGGAAACGCGGCCAGCATTGGGCTAAGAACAGCAAATAACCGAAATTCTTCGCGGCTTCTGTCATCGCTGAGTTCGGCGATGAAGCTCGCTTCCAATCGGCAGATAAGACAGTCGCAGTAGGACGCGGTCATCATGAGATGCTCCGGCGTCTCAGGTCGTTCCCTGTCCGTGGTCAAAAGGGAATGGCCTTGTTCTCAGGTTTTAGGACATGGTTCTGGTTTCACGCCGGCCGGGGGACGACACCTGGCGTTTTCGGGAATCGTGCCCTGCCGTTCTTCGAGCGGGGTCGAATCCCTCACACGCGTGGTCGGAAGAGCGGACTGCGTGCACTGAACGAATGCTGCTATGGTGTGCGGATGTTGTGGAAGATTTGTAGGGTTTGGTCGGAGTCGCGGCCAGCATAAAAAAGGGCCCCGGCAAATCGCCGGGGCCCGGTGCATCACGGAATCAGAAGGGAGCGTGCTCCGTTGCTTCAGGGGCTTCCTCGGAAGCTTGCGAATTGGAAGTGGTCGCTTCCGGCTCGGGTTCGCCGCGGTCGAGCCTGCGTACGGCGTCAGCCCGAATGGACCACGAGGTGATCTTCGAGGTCTTCGCTTTCTTGCCTTTACCGTTCGGGCGCTCGTAAGTCGAGCTGATCAGGCTGCCTTCGACAAGGACGTGCGACCCCTTCTTAATTGCCTGTGCGACATATTCCGCGAGTCGCGGCCGGAAGATGCAGACGCGATGCCACTCGGTCTTCGAGGACCACTCGTCCTGCGCGTTCTTCCAGGATCGCTGCGTGGCGACCGAAAGAACCGTGAAGTTTGCGCCGTTATTGCGCGATTGACGCTGCTCGGGGTCCGCTCCGACAAATCCGACGATTGTTACTGAATTGAGGTACATGATATTTCTCCTTTTTTTGCCCCATTTTCTTGGGGCACCCAAGAGCGAGGGCTTCTGCTCCCAAAGCGAGCGGCTGCATTCTGGGAGGGACCCAGGATGTTGTGGTGAGGAACCGGGAAAGCAGAAGCCGCGAAGCTGCCGGGCGCAGGAATTAGCCCGAAGCCGTGCCCTAGAAAATGGGCGGAAGGAAAAGGTCAAGTACCGGAATCAGTGATTTCGGTGTGGGGAGCCCCGCACGTCAACTCTTGGACTGGGGCGAGCGTTCAAGAGTGCGGCAGTTTCCGGGAATCGCGCTAGTGTTGCCGAGTACGCCGTCAAACGGGAGCAGCAGCGATCATTTCCCATAAGCGGACTTCTGGGGAGTTTGGTCGCCAACAGTAATTCAGTGAAGCTAGCGGCTTTGTTGGCCACAGCCGTATCGATGTCAGTTTCCCTCCGGGTACCCACTGGGCGAGGATCGCATTCAGCAATTTCAGCTCTTGCCCAATGATCGGATCGCAATTCTCTTGGGTCGAGATTAGAAGAAGGATTAGCATCCGCCGATATAGACGTTCAAATCGGAGGGTGCGGGCAATCTCTTCGCGCCACTGGAATTATTGTCTTCGAAACGGCTTTGGATGGGGGCTTCCCTTGCCTTCCCCTTGCGTGGGATGGTACAGCCGGTCATCAGCGATTGCCTCTTGATATTTCCAGTTACGGCCTGCATGAGACGATGAAGCGACTCTCATCCTCTGCAAGTCGTCAAGATGATATGCTGCATTGGGCATCCGTCCTTTATGTCCATGTCAGGAATAACTAATCAATGACTGTAATAGATCCGCCTTCGCCAGATGTGGAGCAAGTATGGCGGCTCCGCCCGCGTCGGAGCAGGACTCCAGACTTACCTGGATTTGGCCTTGCCTACCTCGATCATCTAATTGGTCAGTACAGACAATCTGGGAAGGTTTCTCCTGTTGCGGATGAGATCGTTCACCGCCGCAAGAGCGGTTCTGAGGATCTAAGCTGGGGCGATTTATATTCGCTTGAACGGGTTCTGGTCGCCAGCCTGACCGAGGAAGAGGTTAAACGTAGTTTATGGGCGACCCGATTTCGATTAAAGCAAATGGCCGGAGGCGAGGCCTTCCTCGCATATGAGCAGTCGAACGTCCCTGCTGCGGACGCCGGTGTTGAACAACTAAGAGCGGATTTGCTACGCATCTTAGAACTGCTGCACTGGTACTATTCCCTCGTTCCGCTTCGTAATGAGATTCGGATCAGATACATCGTAAACTGCATATTCTGGATTATCGGCTATACGGTCGTATTGGCGCTGCTCTTTGGTGCCTCCAAGGTATGGCATTGGGATGCCTCAGTCGGATTATCTGCGGCAGTCATCTATTTTGGGACTCTCGGCGGATACGTTAGTTCACTCCGTCGCCTTCAAGACTTGCAGTTTGGAAAAGGCGATCCGATCGTGGGTATTTACGGGTTAAAGAGTGCTTCATATTTCATGTGGCTGTCCCCTTTGTTGGGAGCTATCTTTGCGGTGATTCTTGCACTGTTGTTTGCCGGTGGAGTGCTCAAAGGTGGCATATTCCCTGAGTTCGGGACTCCAGGGTCCGTCCATAACCTTTCCGAATTTGTGAAAGCGTTGTCTTTTGCGAAGCCATCGGATTGCCCGCTGCTCTTGGTCTGGTCATTTGTCGCAGGATTTGCTGAGCGGTTTGTACCGGACAGTTTGGACAAGATGATAGCCAGACAGAAGGACGATGAAAGCAGTGACGGCAAGTAGTTGGGCCGAGGCGGTGTGAGCCGTTCCAAACATATTTCATCGGCACGGAAGCGACTCCGGACGAGCGAGGTACTCGGGAATTATCCACAAACGGGATAGTACGGCAGGCATTCGCAGTTCGCGACTTATGAGTGAGGGCTTGTTGTCCGCTAGATTCCGCATGCAATTCATATTATAGATAACGTTAGCTATAAGGTACGTTGTAGTATACGGGCTAGATGTTTAAAAGGAGCTGCCCATGCTTACCTTTCCGCGTTCGTTGATCTGCCGCCTCTTGCTGGGCTTCATTCTTTTCTGCACCCGGCCCTTTTCAAGCTCCGCGCAGGATGCTGCTCCTTCAGACAGTAGCTCAAGCTGTGCCAGTGCCGAATATACTGCCGCACGGGAGGAGTCGCCGGGAATATCGGCAACAACTAACTCCAGCTCAACGGCGCCCTCCGGTGACAAAGTGTGGTCGGCTCCGGTGGTGGTTACGGGAGCATCGCCGCTGAATACGACGAAAGAACTGGAGATGGGGCAGCAAGTGACCGTTTGCGCGATGGGATTGCGCGACTGGATACGGGATCCGAAAAGGAAAAACGATCCGACCAAGTTGCGGCTGTTGATTGCCGGGCGCGTGCTTTCGCAACCTCCCAGCGCGATCGGGCCTTCCAAAGAGGAGTATGTGAATTTCGTTCTGCGGCTGGACTCGGCCAGCTCGAGCGATTGGAGTAATTGGGCGGATATCGTGGACGCGGCGCGCCACCGCTCTAATTCCAGCGTGCAAATCAGCCTTGCGGTTGACGGAAGTAGCGAAGTGTTTGAGTCCAACGCTCTGGTGAAGATAGTTCCCTACCCGGGCGGTTGGTACATTGCGGTGATTTTAGGATTGTTTCTGCTGCTTTTCTTTTTACTGCTCTATCTGGGATGGACCTCGAATATGCTGCGTTATACGCCGGGCGAGCATCCCGCCGAACCAGCGATGTCGCCATTCAGTCCGGGCCTGGTGCAGATGGCGGTGTGGTTTTATCTTGCGGCGGCGGCTTACGTTTATATCGCATTGACTACGCATCAAATCAACATTCCAATGGGATCGGTGCTGGGACTGCTCGGCATCAGTTCGGTCACGGGTTTGGCGGCGGTGTATGTGGACAAAATAAAGGACCCGGGCGCGGATAAAAATAGTCTGGTCGCGGAGCAAACTGCGTTGAAGGCGCGCATGAAGGAGCTTGAACCAGGGGCGGCGGTGCCTGGTTCCGCAGCGGCAACGGAGATGGAGACGAAGAAAACGCGCCTGGCGGAAGTGCAGAAGCTGATCCAACAGGTTCCCGCGCCGCCTGCGAAGAGCGAAGGGTTCGTCAAGGATCTGCTTAAGGACGGGAGCGACTACAGCTTTCATCGCGTGCAGATTTTCGTTTGGACCATTGTGCTGGGCGCGGTTTTTATTTGGTCGGTGTATCGCAAGATGACCATGCCGGAATTTGATGCTTCACTTCTTACGCTGATGGGGATTAGTTCCGGGACTTATGTGGGGTTCAAATTCCCGGAAACGCCCAAGACGGGGTAGTCTCTACTTCCGATACTGACATGGGTCGCAGCAAAATTTGCTGGTCTTCACAGGTCTCAGTTCCTAAAGAAGATTGGGTTTTCTCGGACGCAGCGCAACATCTCTTTGACCTATATTCGTGGATTGTTCTATGATGTTGTAGTTTTTGAACAGTGATAGAGCATTTGACAATTCACCGCATAGGAACTTGATTAGGACAAATTGCGGAAATTGTACAGAATTGTGAGCCCCTGGCCTTGGAAGAATTTTAGAGGTTCAGGCAATTCAGGGCGATAGCGTTGATCCTCATCGAGTCTTCCGGGTGCGCCCGTTTCGGCAATTGATTCGACTTGATGACGCCGCGACAACAGCGTATCGATGACCCGGAAAAACTGGAAGAACTGCGTCATGAAATGGAGCGGCGGCATTCGGTTATGACAACAATGAAGATTGCTTACATGAATAGCAGTGTGTTTGGAGAACGGGTGCCCACTCCCGAGGATGTACGCGCAGCAGCCCAATCGTTTATCGAAGCCAATTACACGTATCAACGAGCGGTCTATGGGCGCGTGCGGGTGAAATTGTCCGCCGCTAACCTACTGCGGTGGTGAGGCAGAGTATGGAGAGACATCCGAATACCACTAGCATCATAATCAGCGACCTTCACCTCGGTAAGAGTGACGACTTCGATATCTTCAAGTCTCCCGGAAAGGAAGAAGCCTTCGAAGCGTTCCTTGACCACTGCGGAAAGGTTGGGGATCTCGTGGAGCTGATCGTCAACGGCGATTTCGTAGACTTTCTTCAGCTCAAGCCATGGGACATATATTCAAAGGACGAGACGATTTCCATCCGGGAACAAGCGCTCAGCAAGATCACGGAGATCGTACAGGGTAACGTCCGCGTCTTCAAAGCGCTGGCTACCTTTCTTGGGAAGTCAAATACCCGACTGGTCGTCCTCTTAGGCAACCACGACGTGGAACTCGCCTACGATGAGGTCTGGTCCGTGGTCGAAAAAGCACTACTGAGCAGCGGAGGCGACAAAACCCGGCTTCAATTCATTAACCGGGCTACGCAGTATAATTTCAGCGTTGGCGGCGCAAAGGTTCACGTGGAACACGGGAACATTGGCGACCCGTTCAATGAAATCCTTTACAAAAAGCTTTTTGAGGATGCCGAGACCTCTAGTGGGTTCCAGTTTCCTCCCGGGACTCGCTTTGTCTATGAAGTGATGAATAAATTCAAGGAACAGCTCCGTTTCGTGGACTTGCTGAAGCCCGAAATGCCAACGGTTCCATTGTTGCTGGTCCGCCTTGAGCCATTCCCTTCGATGCAGCAGCTCCCCAAGACTTCGCTGAATCTGATGCGGGCCCTCAAAGAAGGATTGATCGGCAGGGTGCGCCAGAAGGCGGGCGGTGGGAGTTTCGGAGAAAAGGAGCAAGAAGCCCCTCCCCCCAATGACCCCTTGGACGTCATGGCTACATTGTACGTTGAGGAAGTTGACCCGGATCCCGACCATTTGGAGAAGTTTCTTCAAGAGAATACAGCGGCCATCGAGTCGTCAGAACCGACTTTTGCGCCGAAGTGGATGGAGCGCATCAAGGCCACTTTCGGCAATGCCATCTTAAAGCGTTTGGGTCGGCCGGCGCGGCTGGGAGATGTCGACTTCTTCCAAGTTAACCAGAGCGGAACGGATGTGGAGTTGGCACAGGAACGGGTTCGCGGTGACATTCAAATCGTGATCTTTGGCCATACTCACGCCGCACTGAAGAACGAATTCTCCGAGAAGACCGTTTATGTGAACAGTGGCGCCTGGGCAAATCTCATCGAGCTGCCCGCCGAAAGCAAGGATTTCCCCGCTTGGCTGGAACTGCTGGCGAACAACAAGTTCGAACGCACATCTTTTCCGACATACGTTACCTTGACACCCGGCACTGGCGGAGTTGAGGCCAGCCTCAATTATTGGTCGCCAAAAGGAGAGCAGATTCTTTGGAGCAAGAGTATTACAGCGTCAAAGTGACCGTCTCCCCGCTCGGAGAAGGACGTTACAGAAGCCGCATAGAGCCGCAGGCGCCAGACGGCTCCAACTATGGTGCGGGTAATGATTTTAAGTTTGATACTGCCTGCTCGAAGGAATTTTCCAATAAACTGTCCGCCGGCGCAGTAACCAGGGACATGGTGGTTAAGTTCGGCCAATCTCTGTTTCAATCCGTCTTCCAGACTGAAGTCAGAGACAAATATAATGCGCTGAAGGGCCTCGCGGAAAACCGCAAGCTTAAGCTGCGCATCTGTTTAGCTCTCCATTCGCCCGATTTGATCAACACTCCATGGGAGTTCTTACACGACGGTACTAACTTCCTTGTAAATCATGGATATCCCGTGGTTCGTGTGCTAGACGAACTGGTGGGCGCAAAGAGCTCATTCGCTCCCATTCAGAAGGTGCTCGTCGTGGCAGCGAATCCCAAGAACCCGGACTACCAACCCTGATCCCTTGGAGAGCAGTGATCTGGCGGGTGCCCTACGTGAAGTGGAGAACCTTCGATTTGTCTATTTGAACTCTTGCTCCACCGCCAGGACGGCGGAGGCCAACCCCTTTCAGGGAGTCGCGCAGAGGCTTATGCTGGACGGGGATGTGGCAGCGGTGGCGGCCATGCAGGTTGACGTCCGCCAGAAGGCCGGACTAGCAATAGCCGAGGCATTTTTCGCAGGCCTAATCCATAGAAGCCCCGAAGATGCTATGCACTCAGCTCGGACAGGGGCCCAAGATGACGGATACAGTTTCGGCATTCCCGTCCTCTATAGCTATCTCGATGCTCCAGACCAATACGAGAAGAATTGCTTAGAGACATTTCTTAGCGCAGGGCCGGAAAGCAGATACGCCCTGGTTCTGCCTTCGTTCTTTCTTGGCTACCCTGCAGAAGACGACCATATGGGACCTTCACTACCGCGTCGGGTTTTAACGCTCGCCTGGAACAAGATTCGCAAGCCTAAGTATCGCTTTCCGGGGGAAACCTTCTCCCGTGAAGACGCAGAAGCAGCGGTGAACGTGATGAAGCTTCTCAGCCGGATAACAGAACCGGATGAAATTCAGGTCTCTGTGCTGCAGAAGGACTTGCCGAACGCTTTTACCCATTATTTCTTGTTTGGGAGCAAGTCCAACCGATATGTTCCTGCAGTCCAGAAAGAGTTCCAAGAAAAATTCGAATTACAGTTTTCTGAAACGGAGTGGCTGATCCGGGACAAAGAACATGGAAGCCGCGAATACAAAGTGCAGGCGCCGGACAAACTCGCTACCACAGCATACAAAGACCAAGACGATTATGGAGTGATCCAAAAGGTTCGTGCCGACAATCGCGTCTATTTCTTGTTGGCGGGGCTAGGATCAAGAGCGACACAGGGCTGCGGCTGGTATTTTTACCGTAATTGGCGCTCCAACGTAACAGATCAGGACTTTGCCATTCTTTTGAAGTTCCCCGCTGGGCTGGATTTCGGACAGGCGAGATTAATTGATAGGCAAACCGGCCAGCCCCAACTCAAGTCCTAGAACGGCGAGCGTGTGAGGTCGCGTCGGGCACCAATGCTACCTCGAAGAAAGCCCAAGTTGCTGTTGGCCTTCATTTTTCTTGCGAGCAGCCTGCGAATACTGCGCGACCTTGACACAATTGGCGGCATCCACGGGTGGAGAAAACTCCAGAACCACCGCGAAATCTTGGTCTTCGTATTCCTCGGAGAGCACCTGCCAATTCCCGGCAAGGAACTGACCGCAACCTTCCGTAGCTCGGCTCCCGAGCCCCGCCAGAATAAAAAAGGTCATGCCCGCCAGAGGATCAAAAAAACGGGCCATCACTCCGTAATCCGCATGTGAGCGGTATTCTTCCTGCTTCAGATTGCTCGGATCGGGGGTTGAAAACGTCTTTCCGTCGCGAGTTCGGATAGTCCAGTCGTTCCTAAAATCGAACTCAAAAAATTTGTCCGGAGCGCGGTTCGCCAGGGCCCATTGCGTCAACGGATTCGAGCGGCTTCCAAACAGGAAGACGCTCCCCGACCCAAGGGCATCAATACGGTCAGAATCCGTTCCACTGGCGTCCTCCAGTCGAATACGACTGGGATGAAGCACGCTACCAAGAAGAGCCTGAACAAACAACGCGGCGCGAGTATCCCGCTCGCTGAAGGTGTGCCCGGGATATCGGAGCGGAGCAGGGCCTGGTTCTGCAGACTCAAGTTTCACAGTGCCGGCAAAGCGTGGCAAGAACAAGAGTGCATGCTCATTTTCGTCTTGCACCCTGAGGAATCCGGCAAGTTGCGACTCCGGGGTTATGGTCTCGTTCTGCAACATTGACGCTTGGTATGTCATAAAGGTTCGGGACTGCCCGCGCCTCCTCCAACTAGTGTAACTCAAACTGTTGGACTTCGCACATTCTCGTTCTCAGACTTTCTCGGATGTTTGGTCAAGATTCCCCCGTTAAAGGTCACCCCTGGAGACGTTACATCTTCTAGAAACCTGTTGCGGAGATACTTGCGATACCGTGACCATGGAATCTGCCGACTCTTCGGGTGCCACTGCAAATACCGGAGGATTTGTGCCTTCGAGCATCGTTCTTGGTCACAAATGAACTGGACCATACGGCGAACAACCTTACTCTTTGCTGTTACCGAAGTACAAGCTGCGTCGACCGTCTCAAAGCATTTGATCCAACCATCGACACGCGAATCCCAGTCATAGAATGCCCTGATACGGGATGCGAACGGACGAAAACGGCGCCGTTCATCTGGAAGATTATTAAGCAGCGCTTCTAACTGCTTCCGGAATGTGCCTCGAAAATATGTGTATTTCGCGAAGACGGATGCAGACTTTCCTGCCGGAATGACCGGCGCCAGCATCTCTCGAAAGAATGAGGAACGATTTAATAGTGGGATGCATTCGGCAGCCATCGCTTCCACCACTGCAAGCGACCATTGGTTGGCGCCAGTATGGCAACCAACCACAATATCGGCCTTCCACAGCATTTTGAGATACTCTTGGCGGTCCAATCGAAGAACCTGAACGAAAGGAAAACGCTCCGGATACTTTTTTACATAGTCGTAGTTGCTTGGGTTGGTCAAAAGAAGTCGGAAGTCCCGCCGCGTTTTCCAGAGCTGTCGAAGATGAATTTCGATTAGTGATTTGAAGCCTGTGTACTTCTGGGCACGGAACGGAAAAACGATGGTCTTGACTTTGTTTCTTGCGGGAGAACGCGCCCGCAGGATCTCGCGTGATTGGACGCCCGGATAAAGTGGAATCAGTTTTCGATCCATCTCATTGATGGCGTCGTCGCGGAACCAGCGTTTTGCTTCTCGAAGAATGCGAGATTTGCCGTACAGTGAATTGCATCCCGTAGCTGTCGAAACCAAGATGCTTGTCAGTACCATAAGATTCCCCGGAATATTCCATCGATTCTTAGCGTTGTCGGACCGTTTCCAATCCATCCAGTGGATATAACCAAGGCTATGAATGTCGAAAAAATGAACTTTATTAAAATAGTCTAAGAACGCTGGGGTGAGCTCGGGCTGATTGAGGAACAGAACATCAATGTCAATTTGCCGCAGATCCAGTAGTAACGAAAGCTCCTTTGGATCGAAATGATAAGCTCCGCCTTGCTGCCGAGTCAGCCCACCGTAAGGAATCACTTGCACTCGTTTACCTTGGAAATAGGAAGAGAGCGAAGCTTGCAATTCAGCAGGCGCCAACAGATAGAAAAAGAAATCCGGCTTCCTACGGAGAACTGCACTGATTAGCTCTTTTTGCAGCCGCACGCCAGAGTCCGCATCAGGATTGCGAAGATTGGAGAAATTGATAAGGTCCAGGATTCGCGTGGTCACAGGAACGGCCTCCCCCGCCCACTAGAGTCTTGGGTTAAGAGTTTAGCCATCCGGCACGTCCTGGTTCAACACATTCGAAATGATTGCGTGCAGAACAGGATAGAGCGTAATGGCATGATTCGCCCTTGGCATAGCCCTAACAGAAAGCCTGGACTTGGCCAAGATTGCTTTATAAGGTTCGAACCCGATAACTGAGTTTCCCTTGTTTGAACTGTCGGAGTTTTCTGCTGTTCAGGATTTGTATTTCGGCAGTTTTCGGATCTGTGGTGTTCCGCATAGTCTTGGTTACCAGTCACCTGAGCTGTGTACTAGAGTAACGGTACAATCTTTGCCACGACAGAAAGAACGCTCGTCACGGCGCTCATAAGGTTTTGAACCTTGGTGATATCACCCAGAGCGGTGGTAAGAGCGTTCGTGGACTGACTAAGAGCTTGCTCATTGGCTTTCATGGCAGTGGCGATGTCGCTTAGACTTTCATTGGAGAGCGTAAGAATTGCCCCCTGCAATTGGATCAATTGGTTGCCCGCTGCCACCCGCACCGCTGGCGTTGCAGCGTCCAAGGAAGCTTGCCAGGCGGGCGAGAGCATTGTGGAGCGTGCATTCGTGAGTACGGATAACGTGTTCGAATATAAATCGCTAGGATTCATGGCTTCTTTCTCCTGTTCACATTTCAGTAAGGACTATCGCAAATCCTCGACTAGTTATTTAGAATTCGAACTCTTTAAAGATGATTCTAGCGAATTTGCGTAGCCTGCCATCTTCGTAATGTCATTAAGTAAGGTCGTAAGGTCGATTGACGCATTCTTGTCTTCGACCAGTTGCTTAAATGTGATATGCAGTTGCTTGATCGCAGCCTGAGCGCTATCGAGATTGCCGAGCGTGACCTTGGCACGCAGAAACGCCTCTCGATTTGTATTCCAGTTCGCTGGCAGTTCTGTCGTTTGTAGGTACGGATCGACGACTTCATTAGTCTCGCTGGCCGATAGGGTGTCGCCCAACGAAGCCTTCAGCTGACTTCCGATGGCTGCAACAGCAGCTTCTTGCAGTGAAAGAGCTGTGTCGATCACTGGCGCGGCTTTCTTGAGTTGATCGTCGAGAGCCGTTACTTCGAAGTGAGCCACAACCAGGGGCGTACCGGTCGTCACATAGTCCTGTACGGACTTGCCAAGGAATGTCGCTTTAGCGACGCTGGGACTTAGGGCCTCGATCGAATTAAGTAAATCGGTGGCTGCTGCGGAGGTCCCAGACGCTGCTTTGCCATCTGCCAGATTCGAGATGGCGTCGAAGTACGATCCAAGCTGTGTTGCGTGTTCATCTAGTAACTGCAGATTGGCAAGATAGGTCTGCAGCAGTTGGTCATGCGAAACTACTTCACTTTCGTACTTAGACGGATTGGCCTTCAAGTCTGAACTGACTTGATTGTGCGCGGTGATCAGTACGACCGAATCGATCGCGATCATGGCGGAGCCAGCTTGCGCAGTGAGTTGGTGAAAAGCTGTTACATATTGAGAGCCGGCCGTAGCGAAAGCCGCGAACTGACCGAGTCTCTGGGTGTCACAACTTGGAAAGAAGGTTAAGGCCAACAATACGCACATAACCGCGGTGTTCTTCCGTTTCATTAGCTATAGCTCCCAAGCGCATTCGCTCTTGCGGGAGCAGAGCATAGCATATGTTCGCTTGTATGTATCAATAAAGTAGCTATATTATTTTGTATAAACCATTTTTTGACGACGACTTATTAATATCCACTTTATTCAAATTACAGCTTGACAGCTATTTGAAACTGGCCAAGGATGCGGCTGGGGCACGTTGGGGCTCTGGCATATTCACCGATAGATTTCTTCATCGTGGATAAATCACAATGACTTGGGAGCAAATTGGGAGACTATTGCGCGCTGCGTTCTTATTGCGCGTCCCTTTGTTCATACTGATTATTCTGGCAGCATTCGGTCCAATCTCTCTCTCGTTGCTCGACGAACTGCTGGGCAATCTTCTCGACCTGGGTTCCAACCCTTGGTATGTCTTCTTGGTATCATTCGCTTCGTTCCTGTTGGCATTCGCCGCGGTTTCTGTGATCAACCTGGTCTTTAGCTATGGTGAAGATCGAATGGGTGATCCAAACCTCAAACTCTTGCAACGTCACCCTGTTATGACTTTCTTTTTTGGATCAAGTCCGGCAGTTATTCTTCTGGTGTGTGTGTGGATACGTACAGGCGAAATGGGGTCGCTTGCCAAACTTATATTTTCACTATTGGGTCTCGGTGCTGCGCTCGGCGTCGTCATACTGTCGAAGGGAGTACAGCTTGCACTTACCGATCCATCTGCAACCCCCTACCCGCCGCCGTATTTGGTTTTCCCCGCCTACCTGATTTCGCCCCTCGAAAAACGATTCGACGCAATATATTGCTGGTCTTCGCAATCGTCTAAGCGTGTGAAAACAGGATTTAATCGTTTCGTTCAATGGCCCTTGGCGATTCTCAAGGGAGCTGGCGAAGGATACTTCGTGGATCAGGATCCTCCTCCAGGTAAACCGCTTATGCTACGTTCCGGCCACGTTTTCGTCCTATCACTCTCGCTAATCGCACTTGGGTTCTATGTAGGGATTGGATACAGAAAGGCGTATATCTCTGCAGCGAAGCCGGGAGTACCGGCTTTGGCGTATCTGCTTCTATTCGCCATCGTGGTCTGCTGGGGGCTGAGCGCGCTCACGTTTTTCTTCGACCGCTATCGTTTTCCTCTCATTTCAGTACTTGCGATACTAAGCGTTACCACGACATTTACTCCTCTTTCTGATCACTTCTTCAGGGTTGTTTCCCTAAGCCATCCCATTCAACGTATGTTCAGGCCCGCGGAACTGCTTCGACAAAGACTCGGCGGACCACAGAAGCGACTCGTCTTTATCGTCACCGCCGGGGGCGGGATTCAAGCGGCAGCATGGACCGTTAGAGTTCTGACCGGCTTAGAGGAAGAGTGTGGCAGGCAACCAAAGCCGTGCGACTTTAGGAACTCCGTCGCGGTAATAAGTTCGGTGTCTGGTGGATCTTTGGGCTCGATGATTTACAGCAAACGTTATTCTGATCGGTTTCAGTCATCTACGAATGATGAACTTCTGGATGCGGCTGAGACATCGGCGCTGGACGAAGTGGCATGGGGCTGGACCAATCCAGATGTAGCTCGGGCGGTTAGTCCTGTCCATTGGAGTCGTGAAATCGACCGGGGCTGGGCACTCGAACGAAAATGGGCTGAAGTGAACGGTCTTCGGGACACGAATGGAAACGATGAAGGCGACACACTACTCTCGTCATGGGCTGGAGAACGGACACCTGCCCTGATATTCAACTCGATGATTGTGGAAACTGGCCAGCCCTTCGTTTTTTCGAATTCTAAGTTCGCTCGGGAGGGGAGTGGGCGTGGGCTGAGAAATTTCTACGATCTCTACCCTGGTAAGAACAATTTGGATGTGCGAGTTAATACTGCTGTGAGACTTTCAGCGTCCTTTCCATACGTCGCGCCAGCCGCACGGCCGGATGTCAGGTCTCCTATGGCTCCGGACTATCATTTTGTGGATGGCGGTTATTATGACAACTATGGCATCAATTCTCTGTTGGGATGGCTAGACGATGCTTTTCAAGATGATGCAAATTTGCCAGCCCAAACGCCGAACATTCTCATCCTGCAAATCACAGCTTTTAATGCTGGCGCAGATAAAAAGCCGAGTGAACACGGGTGGGGCTTTCAAATCACTGCTCCGATTTTAGCAGTGCTAGAGATGCGGGACACAGCCCAAAAAGTACGCGATCTCAGTGAACTGCGCCTCTTCGCGAAATATTACCAGTCCAAGCCGACGCCAGTAAAAGTGTGGACTGCGCAATTTGGTTTCTCAGGCGACAAACCGTGCGCGAAACCTCCGCTTTCGTGGAAACTGGACAAATCCCAAATGGGATGCATCGCCGAAGGATGGAACAATTTACAGTCCCCTACAAGCGATGCAGTTGCATGCGTTACGTCCTATTTAAACGGAGATTCGCTAGATAAGTGTGTCGACGCGTCGAAGGAACCAATAACCGGCCAATGAGTAACTCTTTGACATTTCCATTGACTCCCGGCGCCCCACGCTCGACGAGAATCAAGGTGCAAGTGACAGGGCTTTTGGCCCTCCTCACGAGTTGTTGGGCAATCCTAATGTTCGTGTCTCTAAGCCCATACAAATTCGATCATGATTTTCACGATGAGATCGACAGCCCTGTGCTAGCAGTCGAGCTGGCAAATAGTGCGCAAGCCCTTCAAGCTGTGTTGCAAACCTCAAACCCCAACAACGAGCAAAGCGCAAAGACGGTACTGAGAATTAACAATCGACTCGACTTGATATTCATCCCCCTCTACTCAGGTTTCTTGTGGTTTTTTGCAGATCTGATCTCAACGGAAAGTCGGGGGGCGAACCGCTACCTCCGATTTGCTTGCTTCATTTGTATCGTCGGTGCTGCGGTCTTCGACTATCTTGAGGACTGGGGAATCTCAAGAACACTCAACAGCACGCAGTTGACTGATTCGCTCGTGAAGGCGACGAGGTTACCGTCGCTCGTCAAGTGGGGCTTAATCGGAAGCGCACTTTTTTTGACTTCGATCCTACTGTTGAGGTCCGCCCCGGTTGTTTATTCGCTGGCAACAACTCGTTTGCTCGGCGTTCTATATGGTGCGGCAGGTGCGCTCATGATATTTGGTTTGGTTCGGTACCTATTTATTGGGGTCGCGATGAAGATTTTCAGCTTCGTAATTATCGTCAACGCAGCTGGTTTGTTGGGTCCGATCGTGATGCATCACTTTCCGGGCGTTGAACCCGTGTATATTCCTAACTTCTGCGAGCGACGGAAGCTCGCGCTAACGGGTGCCTCATCCGCGATAAGGCCACGCCACCTCAAACCTCCGGGCGACGATCTCCCTCCGTCTGACTGATGAGCTCTGTCCCGCGACCGCCCTTCGCGCTACACCGCAGGTTCAAGTCGCACTCAGTGAGGACGTTAGCAAATTCGACTGCGTCGAAGTCACAATAATCGACCAAAATTCTCAGTCCCACTTGACCGCGACTTACGGATACTGGTACGAGAACGCGACATTCTACATCTCCGCAATCTGAAAACCATTTGACACACCTTTCCTAAACCACCTTCCAACTCCGCCCCGCCTATTTCCGGACGGTCGCCAAACTGCCCGGCGCAGTCGCGAGGTTTACGAGGTACGCGGGAGATATTGCGTACCTACCCGCGATAAATTGCCGCGTGCTCATCAAGGAATCCGTGCGTGTAATAAAAGAAACTACCGAGCGGCAGCGGACTTTTGGCTTAACGACACATGCAGATTCGCGCGCTCAGGTATGTCTTCCGAAACCGTCAAAAGGCACCGCTGCCCGTCAAGCTCTATGATGTCCGTGGAATAGATGGTGTCGAGCACTTCACCGGTGTATTTTCGAAAGCGGGTAATGCGGTTCCTCAGATGGCCCCGGTCAGTGATTTCGTTCAACAGCTGAGCACGTTCGGTAGGATTATCCCAAATACCTATATCGAAAACTGTGCGGCCGAGAAGTTCCTGACGCGAGTATCCATACCGGCGCTCAAACGCTTCGTTGATGTCTACGAACCGGCCTTCGTCCACTGTGGTAATGGAGAATGCGATTGGGCTGGACCTGAAGACCTTCGCAAATCTCTGTTCCGATTGCGTGCGGCCCTCTTGTGCATCTCGCAGGGCTTGTTGCGCTTGTTGTAAATCTTCAAGGCGATGTTCCAACTCTGCGCCATAAATCTCGGCTCGTTCGTAGAGTCGTGCGTTCTGAATGGCGACTGCGGCTGGAATGGCAAGCGACTTAGTAAGGCGCAAATGTTCCGGAGTAAAGGTCTGGTAGCGAGTGTCTCCAAGCGATAGTAGTCCGAGCACATGCTGCGACGCGACGAGCGGGACGCAGAGCCAGGAGCGGAAATGAGAATTTCCTCTGAATTGCTCCCAGTCTTTTTCTTTGCTGGTGTTGGGGATAAGCATGCTGCTTCTCGAAGCTAGAACTTGCATCAGGAAACGACTATCTGTGGCATCACACGTGGCCGGACACTTTGGTGGGCGTCGGTTCATTTCATAGTGTTGGACTTCGCGGGCGAGAAAAAGCCGGACGTCGGTTTCGAGAAGCAGGACGCGCGCCGACTCACATGGGATCAGTCCGAGGAGCGACTGAAGCAGAGTATCAAGAACGCAATCCATGCTGAGGTTTTGCGTAAGAGCGAGTGTCGTTTTTCGGAATGCATCGGCTTCGGCTCCGGCCGACTCCGCCATCGCGAGGCTTCTCGCCATCTGTTCCTCGGCTGATTTCCGTGCTGTGATGTCCTGAGCAGTTCCGACAAGTCGATGAACCACGCCAGTAGAATCCCGGACGGGAAAGCCGCGAGCCCACACCCAGCGGGTCGCGTGGTCAGGTCTAATGATTCGGAATTCTTCATCCAATTGTCCGGTTTGAACTGCCTCTTCTAGTCGAGTCAGAACGCGGACACGATCTTCGGGATGAAACAGTTCCTGATACGATGTGGGGTTTTCGCGGAGGGCATCACGCGAACGGCCGGTGATCGTTTCAAACGCTTGGTTGACGTAGATGACCTCTTTTGTGTCTGCATCGAGCATCCAAAAAATCTCTTGGATGTTGGCGGCCATTTGTTGGAATCGTTGTTCGCTTTCGGTCAGTGCGGCTTCAGTTTCTTTTCTGCGGGAGATGTCGCGTAAAATCGCGACGTGTTTTCCGGGCAGGTAATCTGCTTTGGCGGTGTATTCGACGAAGAATGTGGGGCCGTTCTTTCTGGAGAGTTCTGTCTCACCGTGTTCGTACTTTCGGTCGAGGAAGGTCTGCCAAGTTTTGGTGAAATCCCCCCCCCCGGCATAGAAGTTTCCAATGGGCTGACCGACGAGTTCGTGGTATCGCGCGCCAAAGAGCGTCTGTGCAGCCGGGTTTGCTTCAAGGCAGGTTCCTCGGTCGTCGAGAATTAAGATGCCGTCGAGGGCGTTGTCAAAAATCGACTTGAACTCACGTTCGGTGGCATCCAGGGCGCTTGATGTTTCGCGGTGTTCGCGACGAGCGAGAATGAGAAATCGGACGTGGAGAGCAATGGCCGTGCAAAGAGCGATGAGGACAAGTGTGAGAAGAATCGAAGAGAGTGAACGACTGTAGAACTTCGCTCCGAACGCGGCGACAAGAAGAGTAACGGCTGCGAAGGAAATGAGCACTGAGCCGGCGCGCATCCAGCGTCGCGGGTTGATCGTGGAAGCGACTGAACGCGATGTCGTCATGCCTTTGCACTCACAAAAGTTCGGTTACCCTGGTCCTGGCCACAATCGGCGATCTCATTTGTCGTGCCGCGAATCGTTTTGCCTTATCGCGGTCGATGTATACACGCGCGAACTTCTCACCGTCGTGGTAGTAGATGGTAGCCAGCCAGTGGTGATGTTTGCGGCGCCGATCTTTGCCAAGTCCACGGCTCTTCTTCTTGGGGGCCATTAAGGGTCACGGTCTCTGAAACGAGATCGTGATGGTATCGCGTTTAGCAAACGGTCGGAAGCCTCTTCCTTCTCCTGAGTGCGCCGTCTGCGTCAGGATTTTCCACCCTTGGCTCAACATCTTGGCAATGTGTTTGTCCATTCGCTCCATGCTAAAGAATCTTTGCCGGTAATAGGTTCCGTACCAAGCTCTTTCGTAGGTGAAAGACTTTACCTGCATGTGTTCCCCAGGATCAGGTGGTCGCCGGTGACCGGTCAGCGGATTGAATTGTACGTGTCGGGGATCAACGAATCGGATGATTTCGGAGAGTGGTCGGGCATCCGACCGCGTATCAGGCGTCATCAATCGGGTTTGCATGTAGTGGGTCTCGGGACCAATCTGGGTACTTGGTCTACGCATGAGCGAGGCGAGGTTGTACCAAGCTCTTCGATAGGATCGGCTGACCACACATTTGAAATTGCAGATGTGAGCGTAATCCTTGGGTTGGGTGGTCAGGTAGGGGAATAGCGGCGGAGAACCTTACTTCTCAAGGGAAACAAGCATCATGCGATAGATCTTCCGAAGGTCATCCTCGTTGCAGCCGTCTAACAGAGTTTCGATTCGCTTTCGAAGCACGTCCTTGTTGTCATCGAGGCCAGCCATGAAGAACAGGTCCATCGGTGATACGTCCAGCCCCTCGGCAATTTCAAAGATGTTTTCAAATCCGGGCTTGTTCCTTCCGGTCTCCAGATGACTGACGTATTGAGCCCCAGTTCCCATCTTGTCTTCAAGTTCGTGCTGTTTTAATCGCTTGGCGTTTCTTAACTTTGCTAGCTGTTTGCCGAAGAGTTTGCCCCAGTCTCGACGCATGGCGATTACACCGTACTAGCGTCCAATTCATATTGACAGGTGCTATAAACTACACTTGACATTGCAAAAGGTATGTAATACATACAGTCGTCTTGGGCAGAGGTGTCCGCGTATTCCCTGAGAATCCATTGTCAACGGCGATAGAACCGCGATCTTTCCATTCGCCGCATGAGATCCGAAGGACTTACGCGGAAAGCATCGCAGAGGCGCACGATCATCCGGAGAGTAGGACTCTGAATGCCGCGTTCGATGGCACTTAGATACGTGCGATCAATCTCAAACTGGACGTCAACGTCCATCTGCGACAATCCAGCCGCCTGCCGAATTTCCCGCAACACAATCCCAAAGGCTTTTTCAGGACCGAATCTCGGTTGAATTTGCCGGCGCTTCGGCATGAGGGATTTAGTGTGATGGGAATGATGGTTATAAACCAACGGGTTATAACCATCATATTGAAACGACCGTAAGGGTGACGTGCGCAGCTGTACACCAAGTAGCTGTGCGCATAACGCCGTGCCCTCCGGTCATTGAGAGGAGACTTGAGCTCGTCTGCTGGCGCTCGGTTCTCGGTTATACCCGTCCGCGAGGAGTGTGTTTCCAGGGACGAGCTGGGGAAACGGTTACTGGTTGCAGAAGAGGATGCGACTGACGAGATGTTGCTCGCACGAACTGGTGGAGGTGATCAAGAAGCGCTCGGGCACTTGTTCATTCGATACGCCCGACTCATTCGCAGCATCGCGGGTCGTATCCTGAGAGACTCCGCTGAGGCGGAAGACCTGACTCAGGATCTGTTCTTATTCATCCAGCGCAAGTGTGTGATTTTTGACAGCTCAAAGAGTTCGGCGCGGTCGTGGATCGTCCAGATGGTCTACCACAGAGCAATAGAACGGCGCCGCTACTTGACGACTCGTCAGTTCTATGCGCGCAGCGAGATTCAGACTGGGGCTGAGAGAGTGGTCGGAATAACAGCCACTGAGAGCGATTATTCCGCAGAGGAAGTTTTTGGGCGTAATGGTCTGGAGAACGTGGTGGAAGCTCTGTCGGAGGATCAGCGAGAGACTCTGCGCCTACACTTCTTTGAAGGGTATACACTGACGGAAATCAGCGCGAAACTGGGTCAGCCTCTGGGGAACGTGAGACATCACTACTATCGGGCGCTGGACAAGCTGCGGGCGCAGATGTTTGGGACGAATGTGCGGGGCAGTTGAACGGTATGGAAGGCAGCGGAAATCGAGAGAGCAGAAAAGGGCCGGGGATGCGGCCGCATGGGGAGTTTCTTGAGCTTTGTGCGGTCTCAACTTCCGGGGACCTGACTGACGAAGAACGGAAGAAGCTGCAGGACCACTTATCAGGTTGCCCAGAATGCCGCCAGGCCCTGAAGGAATTTGAAGCAGTTGCAGATGTTGGCGTGCCCTTATTGTCTTCCGAGTTGGCCTGGATTCCTTCCGAGCATCCGAACCGCGCTCCAAGCGAAATCCCCGAATCAGTTACTGCAAGACGCGCGCGACTCGATCGCGAGACGAGACGAGAGGTTCCGGATGCGGGGCTCATTCCCGCACATCGGAACGGCCATGAGCGCACGCACGTAAATTGGAATTATGTATGGGTGTCACTCGCTGCCGGGGTTTTGCTGACGGTTGCTTTGGGAATCTATTCATATGAGGCCGGCAAGCGCCGCAGCACCGAGGTCGTGCGGCTTGCTCCGGCGGTCACTGACTCAAGACTAGACGCGCTCGAACAACAGATGAGCGATGTAGGGCACGAACGCGCAATTTTGAAAGCGCAGCTCGCTGAGCGGGATAGAGTGATTGGCGACCTGCGAAAGCAAGTGGAGCAGCAATCGGCATCGCTGACTGAGATGAAGAGTACCCAGGCGAATCTGGAGCAGTCGCTACAAGGTAACGCAGCACAGAAGGCGTTGGTATCGCAAGAACGGGCTAGCCTACTGCAGAAACTGGATTCCGCTCAGGCGTCGCTGCAGAAAGCACAAACTGAACTTGACACTGTGCGGCGACAGAAATCAGAAGAGCAACTTCGGGCCACGAGTTTTGAGGAGCAGATCAAGGATTTCTCCGGCCAGCTTCGAGATCGGGAACAAACGATTAACAAACAGGAAGAGTTGCTGGCGCACGACCGTGATATCCGGGAGTTAATGGGAGCCCGTGACCTGTACATTGCAGAAGTGTACGACGTGGCGCGCGATGGCGCGACGCAGAAGGCCTACGGTCGCGTTTTCTATACAAAAGGCAAGTCGCTGATCTTCTATGCGTATGATCTAGATCAGCAAGCAAACGTGAAGAATGTCAGCACGTTCCAAGCTTGGGGACGACGGGGCGCGGATAAGGAACAAGCTGTAAGCCTGGGAATTTTCTACGAGGACAACGCTGCCAAGAAGCGGTGGGTTCTCAAGTCTGACAATCCGCACGCGCTTGAACAGATCGATGCTGTCTTCGTCACGGTAGAACCGAACGGCGGAAGCCACAAGCCAAGTGGTAAGCCCCTCCTCTTTGCTTACCTAAAGGTCGATCCGAACCATCCGTAGTTTTTGGCTGCTGTTGGCAATTCGGAATCGGCGAGTCTCTCTCATGAAGCTCATATGGTACATCTGTGAATTCTCCTGCGTAGACCAAAAGAGTGCGTTGGAATCTTTTGGTCACAGGAGAAGCTGCGTGAGAATACCGCGGAGCATTTTCGCTCTTTGCGTGATTTTGCTCTTTGTTTTTCCGATTGCTGCGCAGTCCCCGGATGGAACCATCAACGGTCTCGTGCTCGATCCTTCCGGAAGGGCAATCGTCGGCGCTGAGATTACGATCGTAAACGACGCGACGCGACAGCAATATCCCAGCAAGACGAATGGCGAAGGTATCTACGTTGTAACGAATCTCCCGCCCGGACCATATCGCCTCCAGGTCTCCAAGGTCGGTTTCAAAACGCTCATCAAGCCTGACATCGTCTTAAACGTGCAAGACGCTTTGGCAATCAACTTCACATTGCCGATCGGCGCCGCGTCCGAAACCGTGACGGTGACGGGCGGCGTGCCGCTCCTGAACACAGAGTCCGGTGCGGTGAGCACGGTTGTGGACCGCCAATTTGTTGAGAACATACCGCTAAATGGTAGGAGCTTTCAGACGTTGATCGCATTGACTCCGGGCGTGGTATTGACGCCGGCAAGTTACAGCGAACAAGGGCAGTTCAGTGTCAATGGGCAACGCGCAGACGCGAATTACTTTACCGTGGACGGGGTGAGCGCAAATATCGGTATTGCAGCGGGGTCTGGCTTGACGCAGGGAGCCGGAGGCGCTTTACCGGGTCTCAGTGCGGCGGGAGGGACGAACAGTCTTGTCTCAGTAGACGCGATGCAAGAGTTCAGGATTCAGACTTCCTCGTTTGCTCCAGAATTTGGCAGAACCCCTGGCGGGCAAGTATCGATTGTAACACGTTCGGGAACAAATGACTTCCACGGCACGCTTTTCGATTATTTTCGTAACGATGTCTTGGATGCGAACGATTGGTTCTCGGATCACAATGGCTTGGCTAAGCCCGAAGAGCGTCAGAACGACTTTGGTGGTGTGTTGGGCGGTCCGATAATCAGAGACCGGACGTATTTTTTCTTCTCGTATGAAGGGTTGCGTCTGCGGCAACCCCAAAGCCAAGAAACCGTTGTTCCAGACTCAGCTTCCCGGCAGCTGGCTCCCTCCGCACTTCAGCCTTACCTGGATGCCTACCCCATTCAAAACGGCCCCGAGCTAGGGAACAACTTCGCACAGTTTAATGCAAGCTATTCGAATCCATCGACCCTCGATGCCTACAGTCTTCGACTGGACCAATCGATCAATTCAAAGTTGACCCTTTTTGGCCGGTATAACTATTCGCCGTCCGAAGCGGTGCAACGCGGAAGTGAAAGTGTGCTCAGCTCAACTGAGGCGGTTTCAATTAGCACACAAACGATCACGCTTGGCCTCACAGAAAGTATTTCTCAGAACATCGGCAACGAGATACTCGCGAACTATAGCAATTTTAGAGCTGGCTCTACGAATCGCCTCGGTACCTTCGGCGGAGCAGCACCTCTTCCGGATGCACTTCTATTTCCCGAAGGATTCTCTTCAGGTAATAGTTTCTTCGGTTTTGAGATCTTTGGCGCCGGATCCTGGAGTGTGGGCAAGAACGAAACAAATGAACAGCGCCAGCTGAACTTTTTGGATAATTTGTCGGTTACCACGGGCCGCCATCAGCTGAGATTTGGGGCTGACTATCGCTGGCTCGCACCATTTAGCAGCCCGCTTTCTTATTTCCAAGAACCTGTCTTTTTGGGGATGACTGGCTCTGGAGGTGTGCTTTCAGGGATTCCTCTCGAAGCGGTTGTGGAAGCTCTTCAAGGAAGTGCCTTCCTGGCACGAAACTTCTCGCTTTACGGTCAGGATGCTTGGAGGGTTACGCCGCGGTTGACGGTCACCTACGGCCTACGCTGGGATGTGGACCCTGCTTTCAAAGGCAAGACCGCCAACAGCCAGCCGTTCACAGTGAACGGCCTTGAGAATCCGCGCACGCTAAGTCTGGCTGTTCGTGGAACTCCACTCTACAACACGACCTACGGGAACGTGGCCCCGCGGTTGGGTGTGGCGTACCAATTGCACCAACCGCAAGGGTGGGAAAGTGTCCTTCGGGGAGGGGTGGGAGTATTTTATGACCTTGGAATAGGCTCTCTCGGGAATCTGAGTATGGGGTTCCCGTTTTCCGCGCTGAGTGTCTTCGCCGGAGTTCCTTTCCCACTCACCCCACAGCAGGCTGCCCCGCCACCATTCAGCCTCAATCCACCCGTTACCTCACCCTTGTATGTCGCTGATCCCAATCTAAAGTTACCGCGTACCTACCAATGGAATGCCGCGTTGGAACAATCTCTTGGTGCCAGTCAAACATTCTCGTTAACCTACGTCGGAGCATTGGGTCGAGATTTGCTTCGTCAAAACACTCTCTCTAGTCCGAATCCAAATTTCGACTCCGTCTTCGTCACTGGTAATACAGCGACCTCTGATTACAACGCTCTCCAGCTGAAGTTCCAGCGGCGCCTCTCGCAAGGGGTTCAGGCACTCGCTTCTTACACATTCTCTCACTGCATCGATATCGCCTCGAACGACTCTGGGACCTTCAACACGCCGGCAGCGGTGAGTAGTCCGAGGATAGACCGGGGCAATTGTGATTTCGATGTCCGCCATTCGTTTACAGAGGCCCTAACATACGATGTGCCCGCGCCCGGAAAAGCAAAGATGGGGCGCGCAATCCTAGGTGGATGGTCGGTAGACAGTTTTCTGGTTGCGAGGTCGGCGCCGCCTGTGAATGTTATAGGAAACCCGCTTTTTGTCGGAGGCGTCGCTTTTAATCCCCGTCCAGACGTTATTCCAGGGGTACCTCTATATATCTTCGCGTCGCAATTTCCGGGGGGAAAAGCTTTGAATCCCACTGCCTTCGTGGCAGCGCCCTCAGGCCAGCAAGGTGACCTTGGACGAAACGTGCTACGCGGTTTTGGAGCATGGCAGGCTGACTTTTCTTTGCATCGACAATTTCACATGACTGATCGGTTGAGCCTTCAGTTTCGCGCGGAGTTTTTCAATGTGTTCAACCATCCGAACTTCGGTAGTCCAGATAATACTCTGGGCGATCCACTTTTCGGAATCTCCACGGGAACACTTGCTAGCAGTTTGGGGGCCGGAGGTCTTCAAGGGGGTTTCAATCCTCTGTATCAAATCGGTGGTCCTCGTTCAATCCAATTCGCCCTGAAACTTCAATTTTAGGTGTCTGTCAACAATGCTTGTAGGAATCACGCGACTGGAGCGGTCCCTATAGGCGAAGTTTTTGCTCAGACTGGGAGGTGCAAATGGAACTAAGACCACTCAACTCGCAGGGCCGAAGAGGAGCTTTCCGTATCGTTGCCTTAGTGATTTTGGTCGGTGCGTCTTCACTCCCGCATGCGACTGAACGGCGGATTGTGAGTTTCAAGGACGAGCCGCTACCGATTCGAGAAGCGCTCTCGGCGGTTTCGTTTAGCGTTTTTGATCCGCCGAGTCTTTCTCCTGACGGTGAGTGGGTTGCTTACGGGCTAAAGGATCCGAGAAGACAACCAAACGTCGATAATCTTCACCATTCCTTCTTTTCGGCCCAAGGTGTTTCGATAGCAGTAATGGGTTCTGATATTTGGATTTCTGACACGAAAACTGCAATGAGTAAGAATCTTACGAACGGGATTGGTCACAATTGGGGTCCCGTGTGGTCGCCGGACGGAAAATACCTCGCTTTTTTCTCTGATCGTAGTGGAATCGCACAGCTATGGTTGTACGATAGACAGACATCTCTTGTTCGAATTGTATCGGACCTTACTATTCATACGTTTCTGCCATCCGAAGTTGTCCGTTGGACACCCGATAGCAAGAAAATCCTGACTAAAGTGTTGCCGGAAGGAACGAATCTTGCAGATATTGAAAGCAAAATCACTCGACCTGAAGATCTTACAGGCCAAGAAGAAGTATATCCGGGTTCGACGGTTACCATTTATCGGTCGAGCGAAAGTGGGGTTGCACCGATTCAAAGTCCGCGAAGTCCTGAGATTCAAACGAATAGTATCGCGCGCGCAGAACATGCTGATTTGGTGGTAATCGATGTGGAGAGCGGGAAGTTTAGACGAGTCGCGCGCGGTTTCAATCCAGTATCTTTCAGTTTCTCACCAGATGGAAGCCGTGTCGAATTCATGGCACTGAATGGGCTGCGGCACGGAACTGCGTCAAGCATGGTCTTCGATCTTCTACTTGTTGCGGAAAACGAGAGTCCAAGGGTCCTCGCGTCAGATTTGCAGACCAGTAATATTCTGGATCCTACTGCTAGCTGGTCGCCGGACGGGAAATGGCTGAGCTACACGGTAGGCAAGGGATTGAATGGGGAATGTTACGTCGTGCCCACGAACGGAGGCTTGCCGCGCAAAGCTGCTGACAATCCACACCCAGACTTCGATTTCGTGGCGCTGCGGGCACCTCTTTGGGATTCGAACGGCCAAAACCTGTTCTTGATCGGCTCTGGCGCTCTCTGGAGAATATCTGTCGCTGACAAGACTGCGACGCTTTTTGCGTCCATATCTGATAGACGATTTGTCAGTGTATTGTCACGGGCGGGGAGCGGTCGGATTTGGACATCCGACGCGGGGCGTTCTCTGGTCGTAAGAACGGAAAACGAGAAGACGAAGCAAGATGGCTTTTACAAGATCGATCTGGTAAGCCACAGCGTCGAATCCGTTCAAGAAGAGGACAAATCCTATGGCCCCCAAGAATATCGGCATCCCCTAGTGTCCGATGATGGCCAGTCAGTTGTCTATATGGCGGAAGATGTAGCCGAGCCTCAGGAATTGTGGGTGACTGGAAGCTGGCACGAGCGGCCGAAGCGAATAACCAATGTCAACGAAGAGTTGGGCCGCTACAAAATGGGACGGGATGAACTAGTCGAATGGCAGAGCACCCGCGGAGAGAAACTCCATGGAGCGCTGCTATTCCCTTCGAATTACGAGAAAGGAAGAAAGTATCCTCTCATTGTGTGGATTTACGGCGGAAACATGGAGTCCAACTACAAAAACGATTACGGGTTATGGCCATTCGGTGCCGCGGACAACATGCAACTGTACGCCACTCGAGGTTACGCCGTGCTCTTTCCTGACTGTCCAATCAAGACAGGAACGCCGATGCGGGATTTGGCCGACACGATCCTGCCGGGCGTCAAGAAGGTAATCGAGATGGGCATAGCGGACGAGGGTCGGATTGGTGTAATGGGACAGAGCTTCGGCGGATACAGCACGCTGTGCTTGATTGTGCAGACAAAGTGCTTCAAAGCAGGTGTCATGCGTCTAGGGTTTGGCGATCTCATTGGTCTTTACGGTGCGATGGGTAAAGATGGGTCGGCTACCTCGACGGGAATGCTCGAAGAAGGCCAGGGAGCGATGGGCGGCACTCCTTGGGAGTTCCGTGCGCGATACGTTGAGAATTCTCCAGTGTTCTACCTAGACAGAGTGGAAACTCCTCTGTTGATAGTTCACGGAAGCAATGATGAAACGGTGCCCCCATTCCTCGCCGACGAGATTTTCGTCGACCTCCGACGTCTCGGGAAAGAGGTCACGTACGCAAAGTATGAGGGAGAAAGCCACTACATCGCGAGTTATGCAAACCAAGTTGACTATGTCAGCCGTACGATTGCATGGTTCGATTCCCATCTCAAATACGACGGAGACAGGTAGAGGCCCTACCAGGAAATTGCTCCAAGCGGGGCCCCTCTTAAGTTCCACGGAAGGCACGGCCCGCCGACGCGAGGTGATCAGTCGTCCAATTCACATGCACTAGTCGTCAGGTTGAACACTGGGTGGCCGTCTGCGCCTCCCATCATCTTGCCGCCCTGAATGAGCTGAGCGGCTTCACCGACTACCGCGATTTCGGGTTTAGTGTAAGTCATTTTTTTCACCTCCTTCCTTCGTTGGAGTCATGAGATGTTAAGGGTCCCAACGAGGACTAACGCCCGTAGGGACCCATAAGAGAGGGGGCAGTGCGCCCCCCCGACGAGCCAGCCTAGTGATTAGTCATCCAGCTCGTACGAGGGAATGGTCAGGTTGAAAACTGGCTGACCGTCTGAGTCTCCCCTTTCCTTGCCGCCCTGGATGAGCTGAGCAGCATCGCCGAGTACGGAGATTTCTGGTTTGCTGTACGTCATTTTTTTCACCTCCTTCCTTTGTTAGAAGTTAGATCCTCTGCTAGCAGAGCTTGTTGGAGATCAATGCGCCTTTGGGCAAATAGCGCATTCTGAGCGGCGGTGCCCTTGAACCGGAGCACTTCCGCCTTGAATCGGGCGCACTTGAGGGAGTGAGTGTTGGGCGCTAATCACGCCACGCGTGTCCATATCCCGCAACCAACATTCCAATGACACGCCCCTCAAGAGCGGAATTAAGTGCGACAGCGAGCCATTGCGTGTTTCTCTTAAGGCCTTTAAGAAGTCTCCTTCGGCTATATAGCCACATCGTGAGACTAGCGATGATTTGAAAATTCTTTCTATTTCCAACCATTGAACATCGAGCGCCAGCATATAGCTGCGCGCAGTTACTGCTTTGGTGGGTCGTAAGAGTATTTCCTTTGGCAAGAGCCCGACAAGGGCACGACGCATCAGTGAACGGCGATCCCCGGGGCGCAGGAGTTGTTCGGGAGGCACGGCTGCTAGAAATTCAAGTAAATTCTGATCGAGGTAAGGATAGCGCTTCTCTTCGCATTCCCAACTGTTGGGTTGAGTTTGTCCCATCTGTCGACTCATGATTTCTAGGGTGCGGGCGAAGTCTCGGCGAGTTGGCAGCTGATGGAAGTCATTTGATCCTTCGAGCTGATTCTTCGAAAGAAGGTACTGACGCACGAACTGTGGGTGAATCCAGGGCTCGGCCTTGAACTGACTCGATAGTCTAATGCGCACAACGCTCGGCAACATCTGGAGGACTGACTGATAGAAAATGTGAATCAACGGGCGTCTCTTGGCTAAGCTCCAAGCCTTGAGCTGCCTCGCCAGCTCAAAAAGGCGAAGCTGCATCACGAGGTCTCCTAGTTGGGGTCGAGGGTCAGGAATCCCGCCTAGAAATTCGTCACCTCCGATACCCGAGAGCAAGACTCGATAGCCTTGTACTCGTTTGAATGTTGAAACCTCATCGAGGACGTTTTGTGCACCCAAATAACCGGGAATTGCTGCAAAATTGCGGGTTTGGAGCAGCCAGGCGCCCTGATCTTTGCCTACATCAAAATGAAATCCTACTTGCCCCCGTTTCTCCTCGACTTTCGAAAAATAGGGGCGTTCGTCGCCCCCCGGTTCTTTTGTGTTGTAGAACGAGATTGTGTCAATCCGGGGTGTGCTTGGGTGCGCACTTGCATTGATGTCATCGGCCATGCAAACAATTGAAGACGAGTCCAGACCGCCGCTTAGCTCTGCCAGAACTGGTGAGACCGAGCGTAGTCGCCGGCGGACTGCTTCACGGAAGACTTGACGGAAGTGCTCTTCGTATTCAGCATCGGTCTTGTAGCGGATGCGTCGCGCGGGATCAAGGGCCCAATAGCGACGCAGCGTCGACTTGCCAGCCCGAATTAGCAGAAAGTGTCCGCCTTGGACTGAGTGAATCTCACGGTACGGCGTAAGGTGTCCTGCCGGATACAATGCGAGGTAACCAGCGATATAGTCATCGTTCAGGGTAAGCGGTGCACCGGAAAGTAAGACAAGCGGTGCTAGGGTTGTGCACCAAAGTATGGATGTGCGGCACGGGTAGTAGTAAAGATGGCGGATGCCCGCGAAATCGCGGGCTAGTAAGAATTGCTGTTGATGGCGATCCCAAATACACATCGCCCAGTCTCCAATAAGTTTGCTGAAACAATCCGTGCCCCACTTTTCATACGCAGCCATGACTATGGCAACGTCGGTCTGTTCGCTGGCGAGCTCCACCTGGAGTTGATTCGTCAGCTCGTCGCGGTTGTCCAGGCGCCCGTCCCAAGTAATCACGTTCCCACGGCGAGAGCTGTAAGGTTGGTGTTCAATGCAGGACTCCGGGGTCGTATGAAAGGCGCGATACACCATGCCTAGCGAGCGGTCGCTATACATATCGACACTGTCGGATCCACTCTGCTTAATCGCCGAACTGAGCTTTCCGAGAAATGCTCGGTCCACCGACTTCCCGTCGAAATTCCAGATGCCAGCTTGTGTGCTCACCTCGGTTTCTCCTAGCAACGCTCCCAGATAGCGAATATCGACTGCACGTCAGTTCTTTCGTTGACAGGTCGTCCGCCTACTTCGACCCAGGCATGTGCTTTGAAGGGGAGCTGTTGTGTTCCCATTATCATTTGGGCGCGCACGCCGCAATTGCGAAGCAAGCATGTGGTAACCGCAGAGCGCTGCAGGCAGAGGGCGCGTTTCGGGTACCAAACACATGCGTGATTAACCGCATCGCAAACGCGATGAGTCACCTCTGGTGGTGACTTCTTGCTGCTTACATTCCAACTGCGCACGATTCGATGCAACCTCGCGAAATTGTGGCCCAGGTGCAGAAGATCAAAGGTCACGAGACCAAGTAAGGCTTTCAAGAAAAGAAATCGCATGAGTCTTCTCGCGTTTCAAACACTTAGCCCCAACTCGTGGCAAAGGAAAGCCAATCTGCTCGTTAGTGCGTCAATGCGCTTGTTCAAAGGCTGGGCCGGCATGTGACCCCAGGTGCGCGTGTACGCAAGAAGAATCGGGCGCTCGGAACAGGTTGCCGCCTGAAGGCGTGCTGTCATTTTTCGAACGTGCATTGGGTTGCAGCGAGTATCCGCGTCGCCCGAGATGAACATTACCGCTGGATATTTGGCGCCCGCCCGCACGCGGTGGTAGGGTGAATAGGCTAGGAGGTGATGGAAATCACTCTCATTCTTCGCGGAGCCGTACTCGCCTTCCCATTGTGCAGCGGAGTCAAAAAGGTGATAACGAAGCATGTCAAGGATGGGTCCGAGACAAATGGCCGCGCGAAACAGGTTTGGTCGCTGCGTTAGGGCCGCCCCGACAAGTAGTCCGGCATTTGAACCGCCGCCAATCGCGATCCTGCCGCGAGCCGCAAGTCGTCGTTCGATAAGCCACTCAGCAGCGGAGATGAAGTCGTTAACTGCAATTTGTCGGTTATGACGTTTTCCTGCCAAGTGCCACTGTTCGCCTAGTTCTGAGCCGCCTCTTAGATTGGCAACTGCAAAGAGGCAACCGTGCTCCATAAGAAAAGTGGCATACGCGGTGAATTTCGGCGTCAGGCTGAGGCCGAATCCTCCGTATCCAGTTAGAAAAGTGGGTAGGGAACCTTTGCCAATGTAGTTTCTGTGAACGGCTGTCCACATCGGCACACTAGTGCCATCTTTAGAAAGGTATTCGACTTGATCGACTGCAATCGAAGTAGGGTCGAATCGCACCCGACTTTGTGCCCAGATTCCATACTTCCCGGTGCGTGTACAGTATGAATGGATGGATGGGGGATGCGAAAAAGAGCTGAATTTGTAGAAAAGCGTGGTGTCGTCTGGCACATACGATGCGGTCGTACAGGTGCCCTGGTCCGGGCAAGCCAAGATGCCCTGACTTCGACCGTCCAGGTTAGAGATTTCGATCCGACTAGCACCCTTTTCAACATATCCAACAAAGATCAACTCTCCGACCACGGAGTAATCCTGAATCCGCTTGTCGGTTTCGGGAATCACGTCGCGCCAGTGGCTGGATTGTGGGTGGTCTGGATCGACACTCACGATACGTCCGTTCGGAGCGTTATAATCCGTAAAAGCGATGAGCTTCTTGGCAAGATGAATCGGATTGAAAATCCCCTCTAATTTGTCCACGATCTGGCGCGGCGGAGTGCCGGCGGTCAAGTCGTGCAGGTAAACATCCAGCGTCCGCGAACCCTCTAAGGAAAACACTATGTAGGCCAACACGAGGCCATCGGGAGAGCTGAAAAGTCCTAGACCAACTTCGGGATGCTCCCCCGCTACAAATATTTCCGGGTCTTCATCAGTGCTCCTTCCGAATACATGCCACCGAACGGCCAACTGATGTGGTGAGCTTCGAGAAGCCTTTGGACGGTGGATGTAATAGAAGCCTTTGCAATCCGGAGCGAAACTGAATCCCGTACACAGGCCTAGAGGTAAGTTGTCCTGAATGAGTGTTCTGGTCTGCACATCGAGAAACTGAATTGAATAAAAATCTTCACCGCTGTGTCTCACGGTGTAAGCCAAGATTTTTGAATCCCGTGAAACGGCGGCGATGTCAACAGCTGTGGAATTGTCCCCGCTTATATCTCTTGGATCTACCAAGACGAATTCCTCAAGTGTTCGGGAATTTCGCATCATGATGACGGGTTGCTCTTGATAGGGGGCCCTTTTGCGATAGAAACAGTGGTCGCCTACTCTCCACGGTTCAAGAACAGTTTCAACCGCCAACAATTCCTCGACACGTTGTCTGATTCGCTCCCGGCCGGGAATGGCATCCAAGTAAGCGCGTGTATATGCATCCTGTTGCTCCAGCCATTCCCGTGTCCTAGGGGAGGTTTGGTCTTCGAGCCAACGGTAGGGGTCTGTTATTTTTTCGCCATGAAGAATCTCGGAGACCGGCTCACGCGGGGAAGGTGGAACGGTTTGAGTCAGTGCCACGCCTAGCTCCTTTACCAGTCCGCTCGGTCGTCGTGATTCATGGGCCGTGGACTCATCGGCTTCGTCGCGCTACACACCTGCAAAATATGGTGCTTATTCAGAACTTCGATGAAATCGTGGACATCAGCTTGGATAGTTTCGATGTCCGTCACATAGGCGCTACTGACTCGGCTGGCGATTTGTGCTTCGTCGAGTCCTCCCTCGACTAGCTCGAGGATTTTGGAGGCGACTACATTGAGGCGAAAAATCTGTCCATGATCCACGTCCAGCAAAATTCCTCCGTCCTCTGTTTGTGTTCGTCGAATTGAGTCGGACATTTTGAACACCGTGCGCATGCCTCGGACGAAATTGCTATGATCGGTTCAGGCGAGCACTCTGGCATCTGTTCTAAGGGAATTCCAGGAAGTGCTTTCTCTGTTCGGGGACGAGAAACCATCAATCGCAACTGACTGTGGACTCAAGAGATAGAGAGATGGTGGCTGGTCAAGAGCATGCCGGATGCGTTCGCTCGCACGACCTAATGGAACGCCCGAAGCGCGCGCCATTCTTTTAGTTCCAAAGAATGAGAGTTCATGCTCAGAACTCGATTGAGGCTAAGAACTGCGTATAGAAAGAGTTCGTCGCACTGAGGACCGAATGATTGCCATCTCCTACGATTTGCCCGTTTCGCATCAGAAGAATTCGTCTCATCCATGCGATCGAGTGCAAGCGATGAGAAACGACGATGAGAGTCGAGTCCGGTAGCACTCTGTCTATCGTTCGAAGAATCGCTTGTTCCGAAGTCGGATCCAATGAGGAAGTTGTCTCATCGAGAATCAAGATTCTCGGTCGTTGCAGAAGCGTTCTCGCGATCGCAATCCTCTGACGTTCCCCGTTCGAAAGATTGGACGCATTGGGTTGTACATGTTCTTGCAACGAGCGAGAACCAGAATTCAGGTATTTTGTAAGCCCAACCAAGTGTAGGACCTGGTCCAGCTCATCGCACGTAGACTGGGGCTTTCCGATTCGGAGGTTGTCGGCCACAGATCGGTGAAAGAGAATCGGTTGCGCCGGAAGATAGCAGACAGACGAACGCAAACTCGAAAGCTCAACGGCACGAATGTCTAATCCAGCGATGAAGATCTCTCCCGATTCAACGTCGTACAGGCGTGCCAGAAGCTTGCCGAGAGTGCTTTTACCGGCCCCATTCGGACCCACGACGGCGACACGTTCTCCTTGAAGAATCGCGAGCCCTGGAATTCGGATGAGACCGGTTTGCCGGCCGTAGCCAAATGACACGTCTCTGAATGCAAAATCCAGGGGAAGGTCCGAAGCAACGGGTCTTGGGCGGTCGTGCTCTTTCACGTCTGCGTTGATTTCGAAGACAGACTGAATTTGACGGATGCTGGAAAAGGTGCGCTGCGCTCGCGAGTACATCTCCATCGCGATACTCAGAGGGTCGAAGAGCTGTACCAAGAGACTGTAGAAGGCGATTAAAGTCCCGGTTGTCAGTTTGTCTTTGAAAACCATCAAGCTTCCGCATGCCAGGATCACAGCAATTCCTGTCACGATGGTAAGGTTCGAAAAAGCTGAGAAGGAAACTCCCGTTCTGCAAAGCCTGTCCTGAGAGCAAACGGCGTTTGTCAAGAGCTGGTGTGCCGTTTCCTCCTGTGCCTCCGTCTGGAGGAGAAGTTGAAGTTGAGTCAAGGCGGCAAGATGTTCCTGCAAGAAACTGCTGAACTTTGTCTGGTCACTTAGGACTGCATCAGCCTGGCAAGCGATCCTTCTTCGATAGCGATACCGGATGCCTAGAAATACAGGAACGATTGGCGCAACCGCGAGCGTGAGAAATGGACTGAGAACTGTCATAGCGGATATCGTTATGCTGGCGGCCACGACCGCGCAGAGAATCGATGGCAAGAGGTCGGAGCCGAAATAAGAAATTTCATCGACTGGGCCCGAAAATGGGTAAAGCATTTCGCCAACAGGTGTCCGATCGCAATAGTCCGCAGATAGTGAATCGAGATGACGCAGTAGACTCATGCGCAGATCTAACGCGGCACACTGCGAAGCCCGAAATGTGACGTAGCCGCCGAGGCCATTGAGGATCGCAGTTCCTTCATAGCTTGCAAAGATGAGGCCTATAGCCGCCAGCAGAAGATGAAAATCGTGATTTGGTAGGATGGAATCGATCAACCAACGAATAGAGAGCGGAGTGATGAGGGCCGTAACGCTTGCAAGGGTGAGACAGAGGAAACTCGTTGTGTGTAGGTAAAGTTGTGGCCTGATTTTCCGAAAGAGCCAGCGAAGTTCTGGGGGGAGTGGTTTTAGCATGTGTTGGCGGAGCGCCACAACGAGGAAAGGCGAAGGCCAGCTTAAATTGCTGAGAGAAGATGCTCCAGGAGGTCCGGAAACTGTTCGTGTCCGAAACCTCGGCGATAGAAACACACGAGTTGACGCAAAGAAAAGACAGACCCACGAAAAAGAAGTGTTCGCAAAAAGGACTGCCGTCTAACCGAGGCGCCTTAGAATTGCAGTAACCTGTCCGATCACCTCTGCATCAGTACCGTTTCTAAATTGCCTTGGACTAAAGGGTCTGTCCGGATACGGATGAACGACGACGAGACCGTGTTGAAAAGTGCAGCAACCACAGAAGTATCTGCCATTCCGTGCGAGAAGGAGGTAGAGCGGCTGTTCCCAGAATGTTGTGGAGATGGATTCGACGGGTCTCTTGACTCGGCGGTTAATGACAACGAAAGTCGCGTTGACGAGCCAAGGGTGTATGGGGCTTCGGTCTCCACCGACCCAGTACACATCGGAAAGAGAGAAGTTGGAAATGCCGGCGAGTTCGTTGAGAGAACTTCGGAGGAAAAGCGGTATTTCCTCCCATTGCTCTATTAGTGCGTCGAGGAATCCTACTTGCGATTCTTTCGAGACCGCTTCAGCGCTTAGGATGTCGGATTCTCGCCCTCGATAAATCATCTGGCGAGGCATGAATTCGTCAGGGATGGGTTCGCTGCCCGCAGATTCGAGGGAAAGTCCGCTCACGCTTAGGAAGTCCCGGAAAACGATGGAATAGAGGACACACAAGGTGATGATCTTTTGGATGCGGCGCGGTGGCACTGAAAATGTTTCATAGTCCGAGAGCGTGCTTGCGGCCGCGAAGTAGAGCTGATCTGTAAGGGTTTGCGCAATCCATCGAGTCAGCTTGGAGGCTTCCCGAAACGAAAGGCCCACTTGGAGGCGGGAAAGCCGGATCAGATCCTTGAGACTGGTTTGTGAATTCGATATGTGCAGTGGTTGTCGGCGTCGATTGGAAACCGGTGTGGATTGCTCCTGCGCGGGGTGCTGAATCAGCATCGGCCGGAATTCGGCATCGACCACTCCGAGGATTCGGAGTTCGTTTCCGACCGTCAGTTCGGCTTGCGCGAATGGAAGCTGGGGCGAACTCAACACAACCCTGCTATTGCCACGGTATAACAGACGAGAACACGTAAAGCCAATGTCGCGCTCGACGAAGAAAATCAGGTTGTCGGGATGGGTCTTCGCATTAGAGGGCAGTTCTGTTGAACGCAGCGCATCTATCCTGATAATGCTGCCGGGCGCGATATCAGGGAAAGCAAGAAGATCTTCCTTTCCAACCTTGGCATAAAGGAACTTTGTCTTACGGAGCGGAAGCAATTCCACCGCTCGTCTTGGTGCCGTCCGCGTCAAGAGCTGTCTCAACGGAGCGATAGCTGGAATCAACTGCACGTGAAACCTTTCAGCAAACCAAGGAATCCGGGCCTGGGTGTCGTAGACCGACGAATCCAACAGCGCGCTGTGTTGCCTGGGAATCAGCACTTGGAGGCGGGAGATTTCGTCGATGCGAAATCCGAACACGGTGAGCCAATCATATAAGCGAAAATTTGTAATCTTGCTCAGAGCAAATAGTTGATGGATGCTGAGTCTGCCGGAAGAGACTTTCAGGTCGTAGCGGAGATTATGGGGAATGAAAAACAACGATGATTGACCGAACATCTGGGCGGATTGTTGAGAGATGCGATAGAGGGTCAAACCTCTCAAGAAAAGAATTCGCCGCACCTGATCAGTTCCGTCCATGTGTCCGTCCGAGGCATGTTCCACGGTATAGCGAAAAAGTCGCCGGCGGGACAAATCCGAACGCTGGCAGCAATTGCGACCAGTACTAAAGTTTTGTACAAACGAGGTCAACCTGATGTATAGCTAAGAGAGTTACTTAGCTCGGCATTTATATGTGACGAGCGCAGGGTGCCCGCCGATGGACGCACGTAAGCCGACTCCTGGAGCCGGTGAGCTGCTGAAAGCGCTGCGGGTGCGTCTAGGCCTTACAACTAGGGATGTCGAGCGGAAGAGCCAGCAGATCGCAGAAGAGAAGCGAAACCAAGAGTATTACCTGTCCCACGCTTGGCTCACGGATATTGAGAATGGAGAATTCACCCCGAGCATTTACAAGCTCTACAGTTTGAGTGCGGTCTACGATCAGAGTTTCACAGAGTTGTTATCTTTCTTTGGGTTAAGAATTGGTGACCTCTACCGCGATCGCGCGTCCATCGGAGTACCGAAGACCCACCTCTTGAATACTGAAGCAGACATGGAGGTTCAGAAGGTATCCCTCCCGGTCCAATTCAAACCGGAATTCCGGTGGGAGCAGACGAATCTTCTTGCGAGAGTGGTAGAAAAGTGGGACGAGGTTCCTGTTGGGCTTCTGCAGCACCTTGACCTTCGCAAATCCATGTACGGCTACATTGGGCTCCAGGATTTCACTCTATTCCCTCTCATTCGTCCCGGGTCTCTCGTGCAAATTGATCCAAGCGAAAGGAAAATCAGCTCTGCGAAATGGAAAACGGAGTTCGACCGACCAATCTACTTTGTCGAACTGCGGGATGGATATGCCTGCAGTTGGTGTCAAGTGGATCGCGGACAACTCATGCTGATTCCACATCCCCACTCCCACCAAGACGTGCGGCGTTTCGAGTACCCGTCGCAAGCGGAGATTGTTGGAAGGGTGACGGGGTTGGCAATGCGAATTGTCGGGGAAGCGACACTAGAGGGGCGAGATACTTCGCACGACAAATGACGGCAAAATTCTTCCGTAGCCGAGTGCTTGCCTTTCTCGCTTTTCCGGGTCACAACTTGGTGCGAGCCCTGCATTAATATGTTCAAATCACGACGTAGGGTGGCTGCGTCGCAAAAGGGGCTGGCATGAGTTACGTCGTCATGCTGGGAAGGTCAAACAGTTGAACGCCGTTGAAATAGAAGAAGCCATTTCACAATTGGCAGATAAGCCGTTTGATCGCGAGAACTTTCCATATGCTTTCCTCGAAGCTTTCGGCAATAAGGAGACGACGATCAAGAGGCTGCGTGTCGGGGCCTCGAATAAGTCCGACCTTGGTGGTGTTCTTCAGACCAACAACGTTCACATCGCTACATGCAACATAGGGCAGGTCACGAACACGTTGACGACACTGAAGAAGAGCCCCGCGACGGCAAAAGCGAAAGCGAAGTTCATCCTGGCAACCGACGGTGTGGAGTTTGAGGCGGAGGACTTGGCGAGTGGTGAAACCGTTGCTTGCGCCTACAAGGATTTTCCCGACCATTTCGGCTTCTTCCTTCCGCTTGCCGGCATCACGATCGTCAGGCAAATCGCTGAAAACAGCTTCGATATCAGAGCAACCAGCCGCCTGAACCGGCTCTATGTTGAGCTTCTGAAGGACAACCCCGCGTGGGGCACGGCCGAGCGCCGTCACGACATGAATCACTTCATGGCGCGGCTGATCTTCTGCTTCTTCGCCGAGGACACCGACATCTTCAAAGGAACCGGCCTGTTCACCGATACTATCGCGCAGATGAGCGCCAAACACTCATCCGACACGCATGAGGTGATCGGCGAATTGTTCCGCGCCATGAACACAAAGAACGAGGATAGAGAGGTCGCCAGGATACCCCGATGGGCTGACACACTTCCCTATGTCAACGGCGGCCTATTCTCAGGCAACATGGATGTGCCGCGCTTCAGCCGCATCGCGCGCTCATATCTTCTCCACATTGGAAATCTCGACTGGACGAAAATCAATCCCGATATCTTTGGGTCGATGATCCAGGCTGTCGCAGAGGACGACGAACGAGGCGCGCTTGGGATGCACTACACGAGTGTTCCCAACATCCTGAAGGTGCTCAACCCGCTCTTCCTTGATAACCTGCACGCGCAGCTTCAGAAGGCCAGCGACAATACTCGCATTTTGCTCAACCTGCGTAAGCGCTTGTCGAAGATCAGAGTATTCGATCCGGCCTGCGGGTCTGGCAACTTTCTCGTTATCGCCTACAAGGAAATGCGGGCAGTAGAGGCCGAGATTAACAAGCGGCGCGGCGAGGCAGACCGGCGTAGTGAAATTCCGCTGACTAATTTCCGGGGTATCGAGGTACGCGACTTTCCAGCCGAGGTGGCGCGCCTTGCGCTCATCATCGCGGAATTTCAATGCGATGTGCTGTATCGCGGGCAGAAGGAAGCTCTGTCTGAATTTCTGCCGCTCCGCGCAGAGAACTGGATTACGTGCGGCAACGCGCTGCGACTGGATTGGCTCAGCATCTGTCCGCCCACGGCAACCGGAGTGAAATTACTGGCGGATGATCTCTTCAGCACACCATTGGATCAAGTGAACATCGATTTCGAGAACGAAGGTGGCGAAACATATATCTGCGGCAACCCACCGTACGTGGGGGATAAATTTCAAACTGACAGCCAGAAGAGCGACCTTCGCATCGTATCGCAAGGGAGAAAAGGCGCAAAGGCCATTGACTATATAGCTGGATGGTTTTGGAAGGCATCCGAATATATTGAGAAAGAGGGCGACTTCGCGTTCGTGTCAACAAACTCAATTTGCCAAGGTGTCCAAGTACCAGTTGTTTGGCCAGAAATATTTTCGAAAGGACAAGAAATATTTTTTGCCCACAAGGATTTCTATTGGTCGAATAATGCGAGTCACAATGCAAACGTAATATGCGTTATCGTTGGTGTATCGAAGAAATCTAGCAGAAGTAAATCTATATATTCGGAAAGTCAGCGAAAGTCCGTAAGCGGCATCAACGCATATCTCGTCGACGGCCCCAATACAATTGTCGAAAAGCATCCAAGCCCAATTGCGGAGCTTCCAGCGATGGTTGCTGGAAACATTCCGCGGGACAAAGGCAATTTCATGCTTAGTAATGAGGAGCGGGATGCGTTGCTCATCACGCATCCAGAAGCTAGCGTGCTGGTTAGGAAGATACTCGGCTCTCTGGAATTTATAAACGGAATCGAACGCTCATGCCTCTGGATTTCTGACCAATACGCCTCGCTCGCCATGTCGATCCCGTCGATTGAGGAAAGGCTGCGAAGAGTCCGTGAATATCGGGAAAGCGGTAGCGAAAGAGGAAAGCTCGGAATCGAGACCCCTCATAGATTTGAAAGAACCATTACAGGCAAAAACACGCAAATCATTGTCCCTCGCGTTTCATCTGAGCGAAGGGAGTATATCCCCATAGGATTTTTGCAAAGTGACGCCATTATCTCAGACGCTGCACAAGCCATTTACGACGCCCCCTTGTTCGTGCTGGCAATTATTAGCTCACGTCTGCATGTCGCGTGGGTTGGGCTAACTGCCGGACGCATGAAATCAGACTATCGCTATTCAGCAGGCGTTTGTTATAACAGCTTCCCCCTGCCACGGTTGACCGAGAAGAACATAGCGGACCTCACACAGTGCGCCGAGGACATCCTGTTGGCGCGTGAGCACCATTTTCCGGCTACGATTGCCGACCTCTACGACCCGGACAATATGCCCGCCGATCTGCGTGCGGCGCATGACCGTAATGACGAGGTGCTGGAGCGCATCTACATTGGCCGCCGTTTCAAGAACGACACGGAACGGTTAGAAAGGCTGTTTGATCTCTACGTCAAAATGACCGCCGCGGCGGGACTCGCCGGGAAACGAAATGCGGAGGCAGGCGAATGACCGTTGATGTGAAATCAGTACCCTCCATTTCGGTTTCCTACGCCCGCAATGGCAGCTCGACCAGGGCGAACGCACTTGGCATGCGGCCCATGCAGGAGCGTGTCTACGAAAAGCGGGGCGAACAATACCTGCTTATCAAGTCCCCGCCCGCCTCCGGCAAGAGCCGCGCTCTCATGTTCATCGCTCTCGACAAGCTCCAGAATCAAGGACTTAAGCAGGCGATCATCGTCGTGCCGGAAAAAGCTATCGGCGCGAGCTTTCACGACGAGCCGCTCTCGAAGTTTGGATTTTGGGCCGACTGGCGCGTGGAGCCAAAATGGAACCTCTGCAACGCGCCCGGCGAGGACAACGGCGGAAAGGTCAAGGCAGTTGGGGCATTCCTTGAGAGCGGCGACAAGGTGCTGGTCTGTACTCACGCGACATTCCGTTTCGCAGTCGATGAATATGGCGTGGAGAAGTTCGACGACCGGTTGATCGCTGTGGACGAGTTTCATCATGTTTCGGCCAACCCCGACAACAAGCTCGGCGTGCATCTTGGCCAGTTCATTGCGCGTAACCGCGCGCACATCGTGGCGATGACCGGCTCTTACTTCCGGGGCGACGCGGAGGCCGTCCTCGCCCCGCACGATGAAGCGAACTTCGACAGCGTCACCTATACCTACTATGAACAGCTCAACGGCTACGAATACCTGAAGCAACTCGACATCGGCTACTTCTTCTATAGCGGCTCTTATGTCGATGACATCCTCAAAGTGCTTGAGCCGGCCGAAAAAACCATTATCCATATTCCGAACGTCAATTCGCGCGAGAGCACGAAGGATAAAATTAGGGAAGTGGAGCACATCATCGGAGCATTGGGCGAGTGGCAAGGGATTGACCCCGCGACTGGATTTCAGCTCGCTAAGACTCCGGAAGGCCGCGTCTTGCGCATCGCTGATCTGGTCGATGACGATCCCGCCAGACGCGACCGCGTTTCCGCCGCGCTGAAAGACCCGGCGCAGAAGAACAACCGGGACTATGTGGACATCATCATCGCGCTCGGCATGGCGAAGGAAGGCTTCGACTGGATCTGGTGCGACCACGCGCTGACGGTCGGCTATCGGTCGAGCTTGACCGAAATCGTGCAGATTATAGGGCGCGCGACCCGCGACGCGCCGGGGAAGACCCGCACGCGCTTCACGAATCTGATTGGCGAGCCGGACGCCTCGGACGAAGCAGTCACCGAGGCGGTCAACGATACCCTGAAGGCCATCGCGGCGAGCTTGCTTATGGAGCAGGTGCTTGCGCCGCGCTTTGAGTTCAAACCAAAGCACCAGGAGAGCAAACCGCACCCCGGTTTCGACTATGGCGAAGCTGGCTATGACCCCAACAAATGCAACGTCGGCTTCAACGAAAAGACGGGACAGATCCAGATCGAGATCAAAGGGCTCGCGGAACCCCAGAGCAAGGAAGCTACGCGTATTTGTCAGGAGGATTTGAACGAGGTTATTGCCGCCTTCGTTCAGGACAAGACTGCCCTTGAGCGTGGTCTGTTCGACGAGGAGCTGGTGCCCGAGGAGCTTACGCAAGTGCGCTTGGGCAAGATCATCAAGGACAAATACCCGGAGCTTAACGAGGAAGACCATGAAGCTGTGCGCCAGCACGCTGTTGCCGCACTCAATCTGACACAACAGGCCAAGCAGCTTGCGAGCGGCGGCGGGCACGACGCCGAGCAGACTGCCAACACCGCCCTGATCGACGGCGTGCGCAGGTTTGCTATGGATGTGCGAGAACTCGACATCGACCTGATCGACCGTATCAACCCGTTCGGCCAAGCTTATGCGATCCTGGCAAAAAGCATGACCGAGGACAGCCTGAAACAGGTCGCGGCAGTGATTGCTGCCAAGCGTACGAGCTTGACGCTGGAGGAAGCGAGGGAGCTTGCCGTGCGCGCCTTCAGGTTTAAGAAGGAACGGGGACGGCTCCCATCGCTCACCTCGCAGGATGCCTGGGAAAGACGGATGGCCGAAGGCGCCGCCGCTTTTGTCCGTTACAAGGATGAGGGTCGCTATGAGTGACATCGACCTCGACAAACTGCGCGAGGAACTGGACGATTTCGCGGAGCCGGACAAGAAAGGCGGAGGCTCGCCCCGCGAGGAGCGCATCGTTGCCGGATTTGAGGAGATACAACGGTTTGTCGAGAAACACGGTCGCGCACCGCAGCATGGCGAAGATCGCGAAATTTTTGAGCGTTTGTATGCCGTGCGCCTTGATCGGTTGCGTGCCCTTCAGGAGTGTCGATCGCTACTAGTACCACTGGATCATCAAGGTCTGATCTCCGGCGAGGAAATTGTCGCTGCTGCAGGGCCGGAGACTATCGACGATGACGAGCTGTTGGGAGAGCTAAAGGGTGCTGCCGGTGCGGGAAGCATCACCGAGCTCCGGCACGTCCGCAAGAGCGCTGACAAACGTGCTGCCGAGGAAATTGCCAATCGCACCGTCTGTACGGAGTTCGAGAAGTTCGAACCAATTTTCGAACGAGTGAAGCGAGAATTGAAGTCCGGGATTCGACATACGCTGCCGGTTCAGAACTTGGACGAGATCAGGATGGCCGAGATTCAGAAGGACGAGTGCTTTATTGTCCATGGTCAGATCGCCTATGTTGCCGAGGTGGGTCAGGATTTCAGGACGCAATATGACCGTCGTGATAGCCGTTTGCGCGTCATCTACGACAACGGAACCGAAAGCAATTTGCTCATGCGCTCCTTCCAGCGCGCGCTTCACCGCGACGCTGAGGGACGGCTCATCACAAATCCCGATTCCGGGCCGCTGTTCGCCGAGGAGCCCGCTGACGATGATCTGGCAAGCGGCACGATCTATGTTCTGCGTAGCAAGTCGGACCATCCAGTCGTCGCGGCCAACCGCGATGTTCTACACAAAATCGGAGTCACAGGAAGTAGGGTCGAGACACGCATAGCGAATGCCAATCTGGACCCGACCTTTCTAATGGCCGACGTGGAAATCATAGCTACATATGAGCTCTACAACGTCAACCGAATCAAGCTCGAAAACGTGATTCATCGTGTGTTCGATCCAGCGCAATTGGATATTGAACTCAGGGATCGCTTCGGCAACCCGGTCAAACCGCGCGAGTGGTTCCTCGTTCCCCTTTTTGTTGTGAACGAAGTGGTCGAGCGCATAAAGGACGGGAGTATCACCCAATACGTCTATGACCCGAGGGGGGCGCGTCTGGTGAAGGTGGGTCGAGTTGCCAACGAGGACTAGTTTGCTCGACTATCCGCTGCGCGCCGATTGCATTGAGAATTTGTGTAGCCGTTTTCTGGATACATTCCAGACTTGCCGCTAGGAGTTTCGCATCACCGTCATAGAGCTGGATGTAGTCTTGAGACGCCGAGCCTGTTTCTAGACCGATCGCATGGCAAACCACGAATGCGACAGCCTCTGCTTCGGTCTCGCGGGTGCGCTTTGAAGTGATGTTGCGACGCTCGTCGCGGTGCATCATTTCATGCGCGAGTTCGTGCGTCAGAGTTGCGAATTCCTCCGCTGGCGACTGTCCTGGCAACAACGTGATCTTGCCACCCGCAGAAGTGCCCCGCGCTGGAGCGATCTCGTCGGAATAATCAAGAGCGATGCTCTGTTCTGCGACAAACTCTGCAAGGCGTTCACGGTACTCCCGAGGATTGCCATTGACGCTGCCGATTGTGGGTAGTTCTTGGCCGTCCGTCTGACTGACGTCGAAGACGTAAGCAGCGCGAAAGCTAACAGCTGTTGATGATTCATCCGTTTCAGTTGGTGCGGCGTTTTCATGCTTCGCGCGAATGATGGGAGCGAGGATCAGAATTCCTTTCTCGCCCTTCTTCACGAATCGCCCAAGCTTGTGCCAAGTGTGAAAGCCTGCCACGTGCGTTGCGGTTGGCTTTTGTGATGCGATGAGCATCACGTTTCGCAGACTGTAACAGTGGAATCGTCCAATCGCCGCGAGGTACTGCGTCAGCGTCTCGCTGCGGCCTTCGTTGAGCGCTTTAATGAGTTGCTCGGTGGCTTGATTTGTAACTTTCTTGATGTTTTCTGAATTCATTTTCTTTGTCCTTTCGGTGAGTTGAGTGTTGGTTCCCTCATCCAGGGAGGGGAACCAAATCGCAACGGACTCACTGAAAGGACAGAGAGCGGAGCGGTCTGGTGTTAGCGGCTGGAGCGGATGGCAACTGGCGTGACAGGTAGTCGTTTACTTGGCGCGACCGTATGCTAGCGGAAGCCGCTGTAGTATCGAGTAGCACCCACTTCGGAAATAACCCGAAACGCGGGCCTTGACCTGGTGGCGAATAAAAGGCGAAGATAAGCGAATGGGCAGACAGCTTCAATTCGATGAGATCGGAGGGTGGTCAGAGCTCAAACTGGAGATCCTTAAGAAATATGCTGTTGCCTACTCGACCATCCTTTCGGCGCAAACGAAGGCCTCCCTCTTCCACGTCTATATCGACGCTTTTGCGGGGGCCGGGAAGCATCTTTCTAAAGCAACGCAAGAATTTGTTCTCGGAAGTCCACTTAACGCGCTGGCGGTCCAGCCTCAGTTCCGTGAGTTCCATCTCATCGACATCGCACCAGAGAAGATCGAAAATTTGCGAGAGTTGATCGGCCCGCGAAAGGACGTGTTCATCTACCAAGGCGACTGCAATGAGATTCTCCTGAAGAATGTGTTCTCCCGCGTTCGATATGACCAGTATCGTCGCGGTTTGTGCGTGCTCGATCCTTATGGACTCCATCTGGACTGGAATGTAATCTCCACAGCAGGACAGATGAAGAGCTTGGATATGTTTTTGAACTTTCCAGTTCAAGACATGAATCGGAATGTCTTTTGGAAAGACCCTGAAGGTGTAGACGATGCGCAGATTCAACGAATGAATCTATTTTGGGGCAATGAATCGTGGAGAAACATAGTGTACGAAACGAAATGGAACCTTTTCAAAGTGCCCGAGAAGGAACCGAACGAGGTCATAGCTGAGGCATTTCGGCGGAGACTAAAAGAGGTCGCTGGGTTTGGACATGTGCCGGAGCCGTTGGCCATGGAGAACTCCAAAGGCGCGATACTTTACTATCTGTTTTTTGCGTCGCAGAACCAAACGGCAGAAAAGATCGCTCGCGAGATTTTTGCACAATACCGTAAACGTGGGAGCGAGTAATGTCCTCTGAATCATCAATCGAATGGACGGATGCAACTTGGAATCCCGTCAGGGGTTGCACGAAGATCAGTCCTGGTTGCAAGCATTGCTATGCGGAAACCTTTGCAGAACGGTTCCGGGGAGTTACGGGCCATCCTTATGAGCAGGGATTCGATCTGCGTTTAGTGCCCGAGAAGCTCGGCGAGCCTTTGCGCTGGCGGACTCCGAAAATGATTTTCGTCAATTCAATGAGTGATCTATTCCATGATGCCGTGCAAGACAATTACATAGATGCAGTCGCTAGAGTTATGGTCGCTGCAAACTGGCATACGTATCAAGTTCTGACGAAGCGCTCCGAACGTCTCGAAAAGCTTCTGAATTCAAAGCTGAGTTATGCGGCTAAACAGTCCCATATCTGGTGGGGAGTGAGCGTTGAAGATCGAAAGTACGGTCTGCCGCGCATTGCAAAGTTGCAAAATGCCGATGCCGCAGTCCGCTTTCTCTCTGTCGAGCCCCTGCTAGAAGACTTAGGAAAGATGAATTTGGACGGACTGGGATGGGTGATCGTAGGCGGAGAGAGTGGGCCAGGCGCGAGGCCCATGAAGAGAGAGTGGGTAGTGTCAGTGAGGGATCAGTGCCGGCGTGCCCAAGTCCCATTTTTCTTTAAGCAGTGGGGTGGAGTTCGCAAGTCCACTTCGGGCAGAAAGCTTGATGGGCGGACGTACGATGAATTTCCTCGGCGCGTCCGTAATCCCGTTCTGGCAACGGATGATTGCGTCTCGCTCGCGGGAAATATCGAGGGGGCTTTCAAGAAAGTGGATCTCGTAGAGTGCCTCATCTAATACTCGATCACTGAAGAAGTCGGTACGCCGGTTCTAGGCAGGACGGTGCTCTACAGGCCAACAAATATCCGCTTTCATCCCAGTTGTGCCGGAATGTACGGTCCTTCACAATAGATCACAAACTGTCCAGGGCTCAACTCTTCGAACTTAAAACCTCTCAGCATATGCTTCCCGCCTTGGTTGGACGGAATCGAAATTGCGGCGGAATCATAAAATCTACATTCAGCCGCGGCTTGGTCTTGGGACTCATATTTTACTGCGACATTGGGATTGGCGGTGAATAAGTAGTCTTTAAGGAGCGGGTTGGACTTGTTGTCTTCCCATCCACTTAGGTATCCCTTGTACGTCACGGTGAAATCCTCTCGCACTGACTGGAAGTCATACACTCGGGGCATTTGCCATGGGCTGGAACATCACGCAATTCGGGATGGCATTAGATCAAAGGTTTCGTAAGCCATCGCTAGCCCTTCTTTCTCTTGCGGCAGATTTCGCACTTCGTCTGTTTTTCTTCCCCGTAGAATTCCGCGCTACATTTCGGACGCGTCCTTAAAGAACAACTCCCTGCCGTCTTGGATAATTACTTTCGCTCGTTCCAGTTCCAGAAAGTAGGGCATGCGCCATCTTAACAGCCCGGGAAAACACTAGGCGAAACAAAGGCGAACTGTTATCTTAGACTTAAGCGCGAGAATTGCAAGCGCCACGAACAAGGGAGGAACCACGGAGGAGGGAAATTCAGGCTATTGCGGAACGTCTTGACAAGGAGCAAAGAGGATTACGGCGAGGCTAGAATTTCAACGGATTGAAATTCGTTGCTCTGTCGAAGTAATCAACGTTCTCCATTCTTTTGAGCCACAAGGATATTTTGAGCGTTACCGGCAAGAAGATGAGTTCCACGCTGACTTTTACAAGGGTAGCAACGACAATACTTTTTGTTAATACGTGTGTCGGTATCATCCCCCAAAGACCGAAGACATAGAAGACGGTGGTATTCACCATTTGTCCGCATAAGGTCGAAGTCACGAAACGCGCCGATATATAAAGCCCTTCAGTCCACACCTTCATTTTTGCCAGGACGTAATTATTGGCGATGTCGCCAGCGAACATCGCAAGAGTGCCAAATAAAACCAATCGAGGGGCCGTGGATAACACATCAACGTACGATTGGTTGTTTGTCATAACCGCGGAGGGCGGATAGAGAATCACAAATTCAAAAACTGCGATTACCAGAAGCTGGGCGTAGATGCAGTACCACAAGACGCGTCTCGCGACGGCATAACCATAAACTTCGGTCGTGATGTCGGCGAAAATATACACAAAAGGAAAGTAGTAGATGGAAATCGAGAGGGGAATTCCCATGATGTCAATCAGTTTGCCGGCCGTGGGAATGCAAATGATGGCAAAGAACACATTCCAAAGTACAATTTGGTTCAGGAATTTGTAGTTCTGCATTCGCTGACCCTTTGTTCGCCTCTCTCATCGAAATTATTGCAAATTTGGAAATCTAATTTCAGCTTTGCCATCTAGTCCGAATCCGGCTGTTCCGATAGTGTGCGCTCGGCATCACAAGAGGAGCACCAGAAATGAGAAAGTTGGCACTTCTGTTCATGCTCGCTGTCGCGCTGGGAAGTCAAGTCTCATTCGCACAAGAGTCACAGCCTACCCCGAAACAGCCTTCAGCATTGGCTGGGACAGATTCACCGGAAGCTTTGCGCGAACACGTTCCCGTGCTACCAGCGGTGAGGGCTAAGTACTGGAACATCGATCCTGCAGTCGGATACGGGATGAAGGATTTCGGAAATGGTGTTTACGCACTTTCTGACAACGGTTGGCAATCCGCTTTCCTTGTCACCGAGGCGGGCGTCATCGTTTTCGATGCGCCAGCCAGTTATGGCAAACACATTCCAGAAGCCGTCGCTAAAGTCACGAACAAGCCCATCAAGATACTGGTCTATTCGCACATTCACAAAGATCATATTGGTGGCTCGGCCGCGTTTAAAAACATCCCGGGATTGCAAATTATCGCCCTCGATACCGTCAGCGACTTTCTGAAGGAAATGAACGATCCGAATCGCCTGATTCCAACGGAGACGTTCAAGACCTCGAAGACGATTAAGCTTGGGGGCAAGACTGTGGAACTCACTCGGCATAACTACCATTCCAACGAAGGCGACCTTTTCATTTATGTCCCTGGGGCGAAATTCTTGATGGTTGTAGACTCGGTGACGTCCGGATACGTACCGTTTCAGGACTTCGATCTGTCGACGAACTTCCACGAATATCTGAAGATGTTCGACGAGATCCTCGCCTACAGATTCGACAACTTCATCGGTGGCCACCTCACCGATACAGGAACGCGGAAGGATGTCAAGATCACAAAGGAATACACGAACGACGTCTACCAGACCGTCAAGCGAATTCACAACGGCTTGAATGAAAGAGCCTTCGATGCTGAGATTGCCAAGACGATTGGTCCCGACAATGAGTTCCTGATATTCAAGGCTTTGCTGGATAGGGTCACAAGAGATTCTGTTGCTGAACTTGAGCCTCGGTGGATCAATCGCCTGGCCGGCGTCGATGTTTGGCTGCCGAGCCATGTGCGCGCTGCTCTAATCTACGTCCGGTGGGACGATAAGGAATGAGCGATTCGGCGGAGCGGGCAGACAACCTTCACCGCCTTTTCGCATTTCCCGCGGTGGGCCAAGATTACTGCGGCAGTCGATGCGCTCGAAATCGCCGATGGCTGGATATGGGTTCCTCAGGCGGGAAGTGAGGGGAAGAGCGTTGGCGCCATTTGGGCCGCAAATTCCTTGAACACGCGGACGGGCCGTGTGAGGTAACGATTGCCCACATGGACCACCCAGAGATGAAAGACGGTGAAGTGCCATTTCTGCATGACCTCGACGAGCCGTCCCTCGCGTAACAACTCAGGCTGCACCAACGGCGGAAGGTCGCCGATGCCGGTACCAGCGAGCAAGGCAGTCGCAAGGCCAGCATAGTCGTTCATCGCAAGGAAAGGCTGGAACGTTAGCGTTTCCTTTTTCTTTCCGTTCGTCTGAACGAAGTTCCACGCCTTTGTCGGAGTCCAAAACGAGAAGGCCAGGAGGCGATGTTTAAGTAGGTCTTGAGGTTTTTGTGGCCGCTTGCAGTTTGACAGATAGCTTGGACTCGCTACGAGTTGGTGACGGTAGGTCAGGACCCTGCGCGCGACGAGCGACGAATCTTTGAGTTGTTCCCCGACCTTGAACGCCAAATCGACGCCCTCTGCGATCTGATCGACAATCCGGTCGGTGATGAAGACCTGTACTCGGACGTTCGGATACGACAGCTGGAACGCACCGATCAGCGGCGCAAGCAACGAGTCGGAGATGCTGGGTGGCGCAGAAAGCCGCAGTTCGCCTGAGACGTTCGACAGGTGGTTGGAAGCGACGTTGCCGACCGCTTCGTTGAGCTCGACGGTGTGGCGAGCGTGTTCGAGAACTTCGGACCCAACATCAGTTAGCCGCAGGCTGCGCGTTGAACGTTCGAGCAAGCGCACACCGAGCTGCTCCTCAAGATCGGCAACGCGACGGCTGACGGTTGAGGTCGGCATTTTCAAGAGGCGCGCCGCTTCCGAAAAGCTTTTCGCTTCAACCACTTTGGCAAAAATCATGAGGGAATTCAGGTCCGTCATCACGATACTCCAACTCCGATGATCTCCAATTAGGGAGTGCACGTCACATGTGACGATGCGACGGCCCTATTTGTGGTCACTTGACCTTCCGACGCGTAAACCGAACTCCCGAAGGACTTCACCGCACATAGTAAGACTACTCGGAGGCGCGGTTCGCTAAAGATTATCCCAAATTCGGAAAATACATTTGCTGTTTCACCCGCTAGTCAACCGGACATGGCCCGCTTACATTCCGGCTGGAAACGTCGTCAAAAGCGAAGGACCGGTATCATGAATGCAAACGAGAAGTCCGTTGCGGCAATACTTGCCCAGTATTAAGACGCGTTGAATCGATCCGATACCGATGCAGTGATGAAGCTGTATGCATCCGACGGAGTGTTCATGCCCCAAACACTTTTTTCCACCCAATCAGAAAGGGAGGTGGCATGTCGATATCGCGACCGGATCAGGGAGCTGAACTGAAGTTTGTGGTGACGAATACCCTCATCGTTGCGAACATACAGCGCTCCGTTGCATTCTATCGGGATGTCCTCGGCGGTACGGTGGTGCGCGCGGGCGAGCCGACGTTTCTGCGCCTCGGGAACATTTGGCTCACTATCAACGGCGGCGGTCCGACCGACGACAAGCCTGAACTGGTCGCTTCGCCGCCGCGCGATCAAAACGTTCTAAGCGTATTTTTGAACCTTCGCGTGACTGATATCCGGCGCTGCTACGACCTTTGGTCTTCGAGAGGCGCGAAATTCATCACTGAGCCTAAAGTCCATGCAACGGAGTTGCGATGCTACGTGCGCGACCCGGACGGGTACCTCATCGAAGTCGGACAAATGACCATGACTGCGGGTCCGCTGGATTTGTACGCATAGCTATTTGAGACATTAAGGACTTCAATGAAAGCAGCATGGTACGAAAAGCAGGGGCCAGCTCGCGAAGTGCTGATGGTTGGCGAAATGCCGGACCCGATTCCGGATGCCGGGGAGGTTCGCATTCGCATTGCTGCCTCTGGAATCAATCCGGGTGATGTCAAGAAGCGCCAAGACACCTTTGGCGTCGGCATGCCGTATCCTCGTGTGATTCCGCATAGCGATGGCGCTGGCCGCGTGGACCAGGTTGGCGCGGGCGTTCCTTCAGAATGGATGGGCCGCTCGGTGTGGTGTTACGGAGCGCAGTCGTATCGTCCGTTTGGCACCGCTGCGGAATTTACGGTGGTCACCGTAGATAAGGTTGCTCCTCTGCCGGGAAGCGTGGCGATGGAGCAAGGCGCCTGTCTTGGCATACCTGGTATCACGGCGCACCGAGCCGTTCATGTCGCAGGTCCGGTGAATGGGCGGAGCGTGTTAGTGCAAGGAGCGGCTGGTTCCGTGGGTGCATGCGCAGTTCAGCTCGCGCGTTTCGCGGGAGCGCGGGTGATCGGAACGGTGAGGTCCTCATCGGACGAAGCGACTGCAAAGAACGCTGGCGCCCATGAAGTGATTGTCGGCGATAAGGAACTGACGTCGCGCGTAAGAGCACTGGCTCCCGACGGCATCGATCATATCGTCGAAGTGGCGTTTGGGGCCAACATCGAAGCCGACGTCGAACTCCTGAACCAGGGCGGTTCGATCGCGAGCTATGCCACCGATAACGCCGCTCCGAAGATTCCTTTCTGGCAAATGGTATTTAAGAACATTCGTGTGTTCTTTCTGGGGAGCGATGATTTCCCGAAGGAAGCGAAATCGCAAGCAACGCGGGATTTGAATGCTGCGCTTGAGGCCGGATGGCCAGGCTTCGATATTGGCGAACGAATCCCGCTAGACGATATCGCGCGCGCACACGACCTTGTGGAACATCCGGTGGGGCGCGGGCGAGTGGTCGTTGTGGTGTGAGTATCTGGAGAGTTCCTCGGCGTATCCGGCCAGGTGACACGTGTCGAGTTCTCACCCACAGTTCCCAGGGGCAGATCAGTCGCAGGATTTCTTTGGACTTGGTTTCGACCCACTCTCGGACCCGGTTGCCTATCCTCGCCTCAATGCGACTGAGCTGGCTGAGGTTGAACCTTTTGGGGAACGATGTGCCGTCGCTGAAAATGATCCACTCGTCTCTGCCGGAGATTATCCGTTCAACAGCTACGTAATTCTTTCCGGCACGGTGCGAGCCGTCGACATCTCGACCGGCGAACGCGTGGTGTTCGTTCGCTACGGCGCCGGATATTTCAGCGGCGATATCGATCTACTGACACGCCGACCCTCGATCATCTCGGTCGAAGCCGAGACCTCCGTGGAGGCAGTTCGACTTACGCCGAAACAACTTCGGAATTTATTCACCAGAAGACCACAGTTGGGTGAAAGGTTCTGGAAGTCGTATCAGCGCCGGCGGGAATTACTCCTCAAGTCGAGATTTCGCGGCTTAAGCATCTATGGACGGAAAGGCGATAAGACAACGCTCGAAGCCGTGGAACTGCTTTTCCGGAACAGCGTGCCGCACGAATGGTTGGATACGTCTCTCGACGACAACAGAATTAAACTCGAGCATATCCGCGAAGATGTTCAATCCTATCCGGTCGTGACTCACGGCAGTCGAGTCCTTTTTGAAGGGCCAACGCGCGCTCAGTTGGCGGACCACCTTCGTCTTCGCGGCCAGCTGCCGAATTCAGTTTGTGACGTTCTGATTCTGGGCGCGGGCCCGGCGGGTCTGGGAGCTGCAGTTTACGCAGCGTCGGAAGGTCTGTCCTGTCTCGTCCTGGACGGCCTCGGGCCAGGAGGCCAGGCGAGTTCGACGTCCCGGATTGAGAATTATGCCGGTTTTCCGAACGGCATCGGAGGCCGCGATCTCGCTCATCTGATCTATCTTCAGGCTTTGAAGTTCGGAGCAGACTTCCACGTCCCGAGCACGGTGTCCAACTTGGAGCGACGCAGTAACGGGCTCTACAGAGTGAGAACCATCGAAAGCGATTATGTGCTGGGTAAATCGGTGATCGTCGCTGCGGGTGTGTCCTACGGACTCCTAAACGTCGAAGGCCTCAATACCTTGCAGGGCGCCGGCGTCTATTACAGCGCGACCAATATTGAGGCTCGACTCTGTCGAAGTTCAGCAGCCCATATAGTTGGCGGCGGCAACTCTGCCGGCCAAGCCGCAATGTTTCTGTCCCAAACCGCCGACGAAGTCTCTCTGCTGGTGCGGGGCCCTGACCTGCGAAAGATGTCTTCCTATCTCTCTGAAAGACTCTTGGCGAACAAGATAGTCAGAATTCGCTGCAACTCGGAAGTCGTTGGAATCGAGGGCGTCGATCATATTTGCGGTGTACGTGTGCGCGAACCGAATGGAGAAATAAAAGAGGAATTTACTTCCGGTCTATTCGTTTTCATTGGAGCAAAGCCGAGAACCGACTTTCTCCCAACGTCCATTGTGCGAAATGATCAGGGCTTCGTGCTAACCGGACAGGAGGTTGCAGTTCTCCCCGTTTGGAAAGAACTCAGGCCTCCATGCTCTGTGGAGACGAGCCTGCCCGGCGTGTTCGCAGCAGGCGACTGCCGTAGCGGCAGTCCGAAGCGCGTGGCTTTTGCGATTGGCGACGGCGCGACGGCTGTAACGTCGGTCCACAAGTTCCTCGAGGGTACGTATCCTGAACGAAGGAGCGGAGAGTTAATCTCATGATGGGAACATGGGTCTCTTACCTTGACGAGCAGCAGCCTCTCGAGGGCTACCTAGCTGCACCTGATTCGGCGCGCGACCTGCCGGGCGTCCTAGTTGTGCCCACCTGGCTCAATGTCAACGAGTCGATATGTAGGCGCGCGGATAGATTGGCGGAGCTGGGCTACGCCGCTTTCGTCGCCGATCTGTTCGGATCCGGTGTTCGGCCAGCTCCACCAGAATCACCGATGACAATTGTCGCGCCATTACTCAAGGATCGTTTGCGATTTCGCCGTAGGCTTTCGGCCGGTTTAAAAGCATTTCAACAGCGGCCGGAATGCAATTCGAATCGCGTCGCGGCCATCGGGTACTGTATCGGTGGCTGTGGCGTTCTCGAATTGGCGCGGGCCGGCGGTCCGTTACGGGGTGTTGTCTCCTTGCACGGCATTTTGACCACGCCGATGGCTGCGCAACCGGAAACTGTAGTGTCCAAGATCCTCGTCCTGCATGGTGATGCCGACCCTGTGGTGCCAACGGAAAGTGTGATTGGGTTCCAAGAAGAAATGCGTCACGCCCGCGCGAACTGGCAGATCAACATCTACGGTGACGCGAAACACAGTTTTACGGGCGAAGGGACCTTCGGCGAGAGGACACCCGAAGCTGGACTGCACCGACAAACGGAATCAAGATCGTGGGAAATGACGGTCGAGTTCTTGAGAGAAGTGATCAAATAAGGATGACGGCTGCGAGCCGCCTGCGGCAAGACGCGACATCTGGCTTGACTCGGTGCACTCTAGGGGTATGACTGAAGCCATCCACAAGGCAGAAGACATTCCAGAATTCCTCAGTTTGGTCGCCAAGTTCACGGATGCCTGGTTTCCGAATGAGCCGACCTGGGGTCCGTGGTTCCGTGGAGAAGCTGACGCGAATTGGCGATTGCGCCCAAAGCTTTATAGAGACCCTCAGTCCACAAGAGGACATAAACGCTCTCGACGACGAATTCCGCCAGGAATTCATCGTTCGCGCGCCGAGCCTCAGTCCAGAGCGCCCGCAAAATTCGGGGGATTGGTATTTCCTCATGCAGCATTCCCCAACACGTCTCTTGGACTGGACTGAGAGCGGACATATAATTTCCGGTTCGTCCGTGATCCGCCCAAACATGATGCGCGTGCATTCGGTCCACCTTTGCGTAGGTCTTGAAGTGCCCGGAATCAGGTAGAGGGACTATAATTCGCGAATGACATCCACAGTGGAAAGTACCGGGCAGCCGCGCCAGTCGAAAGACGTTGACGCTATTCCCATTCTGGCATGGTCCGCTCGTCCCGACGGCTCCGTTGAGTTCCTCAATCGGCGCTGGCTGGATTACACCGGTCTCTCTGCGGAAGAGGCATTGAATTGGGGCTGGTCTGCAGCTCTTCACACAGAAGACCGCGACAGGCTCATGGATTTTTGGCGGCAGCTGCTGGATTCTGGCGAGGCCGGTGAGATTGAAGCACGCCTGCGCCGGCACGATGGAGACTATCGGTGGTTCCTGTTTCGAGTAGAGCCTGCGCGCGACGATCGCGGCGACATCTTCAAATGGTATGGCGCGAATACGGATATCGAGGATCGTAAGCGCGCCGAGGCATTGCTCGCCGCCGAAAAACGGACCTTGGAAATGATCGCCAACGGGGCTTGCCTAGCTGACATTCTGGAAAGGTTGTGCGAAACGATCGACGCTCAGGCCAGTAACATCAAGTCGGCAGTGATGCTGATGGACACGGATGGCGTTCACCTTCGGCCCGCAACGGCTCCTCGACTTCCCAAGGGCTGGGTTGATGCCATCACTCCACTAAAGATTGGCCCTTGTGTAGGTTCATGCGGCACTGCCGCATCTCTCAAACAGCGGGTGATCGTTTCCGACATTGCAACAGACCCCTTATGGGCTGACTATCGAGATCTTGCTTTAAGTTACGGGTTGCGCGCCGCGTGGTCTCAGCCGCTCCTCTCCAAAAACAACGAAGTTCTCGGCACCTTCTGCCTGTACTATGCGGAGCCTCGGAGCGCGAACGACACTGATCTGCAATTAATCGAAGGTGCAGATCACATCGCAGTAATCGCCATCGAAGGAGAGCGATCGCAGGAAGCGTTGAGAAGCGCCTCTGAGGAGATCCGGAACTCGGAAGCGAGACTCCGGAAGATCATCGACACGATCCCGACACTCGCATGGTGTACTTTGCCGGATGGTACGGGAATATTTTGGAACCGGCGATGGCTCGAATATACGGGCTTATCTTTTGAAGTGGTTCGCGGCTGGGGCTGGCAGAATGCCATTCACCCGGAAGACTTGAAGAAAATAACAGATAAATGGCTCGGAGATCTGGCCGCTGGCCGGCCCGGCGAAGTCGAGGGTAGGCTGCGTCGATTTGACGGAGTGTATCGATGGTTCTTGTTTCGGGCTGAGCCGCTGCGCGACGAATCGGGCAATATTGTCAACTGGTATGGAACGGATACGGACATCGATGACCTCAAGCGCGCCGAAGCTACGCTCCGTAAGGATGAAGAAGAACTTCGGCGCATGACTGATGCGATTCCGCAAACCATCATCGTCTTGAATCCGGATGGAAAAGCCATTTACGCAAATCGCGTGGCGCTTGAGTACTCCGGACTGTCTCTAGACGAAGTGCTAGCCGACGATTTTCGGGCGCGCGTTTTCCATCCCGACGACGTTCAGAGACTTCGCGAAGAACGGCAGAAATCCCTTTCCAGCGTTGTTCCGTTCGAAAACGAGCAACGGGCTCTGGGAAGGGATGGTAAGTATCGGTGGTTCCTGATCCGGTACAACCCGTTACTGGACGAGAGCGGAAGGGTCATTCGTTGGTATGCGACAGGGACGGACATCGACGACCGTAAACGGGCCGAAGAGCGCCTGCGGAACGAAACCGTCGCGTTGCGAGAGCAAATCGATCGTGACTCGATGTTTGAGGACATAGTCGGGTCCTCGGAAGCGCTACGTAAGGTACTCCGCCAAGTCGACAAGGTGGCGCATTCGGATTCCACCGTCTTGATTCTGGGCGAAACCGGCACGGGAAAGGAGTTGATTGCGCGCGCCATCCACAAGCGATCAAACCGCGGGGAACGGGCATTTATTGGTGTGAATTGTGCCGCAATCCCCGCATCGTTGATTGCTTCCGAGCTCTTTGGTCACGAAAAGGGCGCTTTCACTGGAGCAACGCAACGGCGCCTGGGACGTTTTGAATCGGCGAATGGCGGAACGATCTTCCTGGACGAAATAGGCGATTTGCCCCCGGAAATCCAAATCGCACTGTTACGAGTGCTGCAAGAACGTGAGATCGAACGTGTCGGCAGTAACAGGCCAATTCCTCTTGACGTAAGAGTGCTGGCAGCCACGCATCGTGATTTGAACGCGCTCGTGGCCGAAGGCAAGTTTCGCCAAGATCTCTTATACAGACTGAATGTCGTGCCTATTGAGATGCCTTCGTTGCGCGATCGCGCACCGGACATCGTCTTGCTTGTCGAGTACTTCATTGACCGCTTCGGAAAGAAGGCCGGAAAGAAGTTCAGAACAATTGGCAGAAGAACTCTCAAGCGGTTGCAAGCCTACGGTTGGCCGGGCAACGTTCGTGAACTGCAAAATGTAATTGAGAGAGCCGTGATCCTGAGCGATGGTGACATGTTTTGTGTGGATGAAACATGGCTCAAACGGCAGGCGCCACAATCCGGTGGTCCGACGGTGGCACTAAATAAAGCGCTGCATCGGCAGGAAAAGGAAATGATTGAGGCCGCACTGGCAGAAAGTGAGGGCCGTGTCTCCGGTCCAGCTGGTGCGGCTGGCAAGCTCGGAATTCCACGGGCGACGCTTGATGCAAGAATCAGGCGATTGGGAATCAACAAACATCGGTTCAAAGTTCAACAATCGAACTGATCCCTGTCTACCTAGCAATCCCACCACGTTTGCTCACTGAACAACATTTTCTCAAAACCGAGCATCGCCGGCGCTTGTAAGTCGCTTCTTCTCAAGCAATTTCATATGGCAGGGTTGTTGCAGTCTCTACGAATGCCAGACTCTGGATACAGCGTGGGCTGAACCGCCGGCGCAAAGGGCTAACCGCAAGAGGCAGCAATAAGGAGGATTCTCATGCCACTGGTACGTGTGACGATGATTAAGGGGAAGTCGCCCGACTATATCAAGAAGATGTCAGACAGCATATACGAGGCGCTCGTCGAGGCTTATCAACAGTCGGAGGGCGAAACGTTCCAGATCATAGAGCAACTTGAGCCGAGCGATTTTATCTACGATCGTCACTTCGGGATCCAAGGGTCTCGCTCGGGAGATTTCGTGATCATCAACATCGAGTCAGACGCGCGGCGTCGGGGCGAAAAAGCGGACTTCATGGCGCGTCTTTCGGACAAACTTGCTGCCTCGCCGGGAATTGCGCGTGACGATGTCTTCGTCCGTCTCGACATGACCTCAGGCCTGGAGGATTGGTCTCTGGGTAGTGGTGTTGCCGTATCGAAATCGTAGGCTCCCCCCGGCTCGGATTCCAGGCAAACAGTAGACTCTCTCGGTACGGGGGATTCTCACGAGGAAGTCGAGGTTTACCGAGTCACAGATCGTTGCGACCTTGAAGGAACCCTTGACGCAAAAATGAAGCGATTGGGAATCAACAATATCGGTTCAAAGTTCATCAGTCGAACTGATCCCTGTCTACCCGGCAATCCCATCGCGTTTGCTCACTAAACAGCAATTACTCAAAACCGAGCATGGCCGGCGCTTATAAGTCGCGTCCATGCAACAAAGTGTGAATGGCCCAGTCGTTGCATTCGTAAGAGTGTGCCCTCGGACCAGCGAAGCATGACTCTCAAGATTGAACGGATTTCTAGTAAGCGCAGAACCCGGATTCGGCTGAGCGGGGCGTTTCGATCCGAGCACTGTGATCAGGTGAAGGCGGAGATCGAGCGTGGCGGACCACGAATAGCTTTGGATTTGGAGGAGGTGGATCTCGTCGATGTCGAAGGTGTCCGCTTTCTCAATGCATGCGAGGCGGAGGGGATCTCAGTGATGCGCTGCTCTCCTTATATCAGGGAATGGATGCTCCGGGAAAGACGTTCGCGCAAAAGCACCGCCTAAGCGTAAGGATCGGATTGGAAGCACAGAGACGATGAGTAATTACACACATGAAACGGTCCCCACGCAGTTTGTTGAGACCAATGGTATCCGTTACGCCTTCCGCCGATTCGGCAAAGCGGGCACGATTCCGCTGCTCTTTCTGGGGTACTTCAACTCCAACATGGACGGCTGGGATCCGGACGTAACCAACAGCCTCGCTGCGGATCATGAGGTGATTCTCTTTGACAATGCGGGCGTTGGCGCTTCCGGAGGAAATACTCCGAACTTGGTCGCGGAGATGACGAAACATTGCGTTGCTTTCTGCCGAGGCCTCGGCTTGAAGCAGATTCACGTCGTGGGCTTCTCGCTGGGCGGCATGATTGCTCAACAGTTAGCGCTTGAGCATTCTGCACTCGTCGGGCGGCTGATTCTCTTGGGGACAGGTCCGCGTGGCGGAGAGGACATGACCTTCACCGAACTATCGCCGGACGAGCAAGCGGATCCCGTGGCCTTCCTGTTGGCTGCGTTCTTCTCTCCTTCTGAAGCCAGCCAGGCTGCTGGACACGAATATCTGAAGCGAATCGAGTCTCGCAAAAATGATCGTGATCTTCCGGTGTCTCGGGACTCGGCAATCGCCCAGCTTGCCGCGATCAGGGAGTGGGGAACGATACCAGCCACCGGACGTTACGCCACCTTGAAAAGGATCACCCATCCGATGCTTATTGTTCACGGCAATAAAGACATCGTAGTGACACCGATTAACGCTCTAATTCTGGCGGAGCATCTGCGAAATGCTCGGCTCATCATGTACCCGGATGCGAGCCATGCCGCATCTTCGCAGTATGCCGAGAACTTCCTCGAAAATGCGACGCTGTTTCTCAGTGGGTAGGCGCGCCGCGGCGCGGATTGCAGTTCAGGCGACGAGGGTCACCTCTTCATCGCCTCTCTATACCGTCGCGAAAATCGCTCGTGCGAATGTCGGCTCTAGTGGGCAGGGCTTCATCGACGCATTGAACACCCGGATGTTGTCGCTCGCCCAGAGTGGCTGACTCTAGAACGGATCTGAGCGTTACTTGGAGACGCAATCAACATCACAGGAGAAGAGGCATGTCGAATGTCAATCTCAGCGAAACCGCGCCGACCCAATTCCAGGATATCGGCGGTGTGAGCCTCGCCTACCGGCATTTCGGCGAGGAAGGCGCCCCGCCAGTGGTCTGCTTTCAGCATTTCACCGGCACGATGAACAATTTCGATCCGATTCATACCGACCGCTTGGCGCAAGACCGCCCGGTGATCCTGGTCGATTATCGGGGTGTTGGGCGTTCGGGTGGCGAGATGCCGGAGTCGATGCCCGCTATCGCGGCCGACATCATCGCCTTCGTCAAGGCGCTCGGCCTGAAAGAAATCGACCTGTTCGGTTTCTCGATCGGCGGCATGGTCGCGCAGCAGGTGGTGCTTGACGCGCCCGAACTGGTGCGACGCATCCTCCTCACAGGCACCGGCCCGTCGGGCGGCCAAGACATGCAGGAATTTTCGCGCGAGGTAATGGAAATCGTCAATCGCCCGAACAGCACCGAGCAGGAACGCACGCTGGACCTGTTCTTTTCGAAGAGCCCGACTAGTTACGCGGCGGGCAAAGCTTGGCTCAAGCGCATCGCCGCGCGAAAGCTGGACCGCGAACCGGAAGCGAAGCCCCAGGTCGGCAAGGCCCAACTCGTCGCTCTTGCTAAATGGGGTGCGATCCCCCCGACAGACCGCTACGGTGATTTGAAGAAGATCAAGCAGCGCACGCTTGTCGTCAACGGCAAGGACGACATCATGGTACCGACCATCAATTCCTACATCCTGCAACAGCATCTTCCGGATGCCCGGTTGATCCTCTACCCGGATTCCGGGCACGGTTCGCACTTCCAGTTTTTTGAAGAGTTCGCCGAGGAGGCCGCACGCTTCTTCGCCGCAGCTTGAACGCAACGCGGAGGGCGACGGCGCAATCCAGCACGTCAGCCCGGAGCGAGAGGTGATGAAATCGCATGACTGCAGAGGAAGTATTGGGCATTCACACGGACGTTTTCAATCGCGCACTGAAGGAGCAGAACTACGCTGCCCTTGAAGGGCTGTACGCGGGCGATTATATGCTGGTGCGACCCGATGGCTCCGTGCTTAACAAGCAGGAAGTGTTGCAAGACCTGCGGAGTGGTGGGTTGCAGTTTCATTCGATCGAACTTAATCAGACTAAAGTGCGGATGTACGGGTCAACCGCTGTGTTGACGGCCGAAAGCCAAGCGGTTAGCTCACGGTCGGGGGTGGAGAGTCGTTCGCACTTTCGACTGATCGCTGTGTATGTGCAGCAAGGGCAGTCGATCAAGCTTGTCCACTTTCAGAGCACCGTCCTTAGGTAAGGCGCGTTGAACGAAACATCGACCGACGGGCGATCCCAGAAGAAAAGCGGGGTTCCGCTTGTCTTCTCAAACCCAGCTTTATTAATACCTTATGGAATCCTCATGCGGAATTCATCGAATTTCATGTCACATAGGGCCAAGGGTCCCAGGGGCATGAAGTACAACACACTTCTCTTGGTGGACGACGAACCGCAGATACGCCGGGTGCTACAAACAACTCTTGCCCAAGCGGGCTATGGCGTCATCTTGGCGACGAATGGGCAAGAGGGGATCGACAAAGTTGTTCGGGAGCACCCCGACTTGGTTTTGTTGGACATAAACTTGCCGGACATGAGCGGATTTGACGCCTGCAAAATGATTCGCGTGTCCTTTGCAGGTCCCATTCTTATTCTAAGCGTGCGCGATTCGGTTCGTGACAAGATTAATGCTCTCGAGGCGGGAGCCGATGATTACATCGTAAAGCCATTTGCAATGGGAGAGTTACTGGCGCGTCTTCAAGCTGCTCTGCGGCGTTCCAGTGCCGAGGAACCCCTTCCAAGAATTGAGACGTCAGAATTGACTGTCGATCTCGAGATGCGAATGATTACTGTTCGTGGTGACCGTGTCCACTTGACTCCGAAAGAGTTTGATGTCCTGCGTTTGCTTGTCACTCAGCAAGGGAAACCGGTTACGCACAGAAAAATCTTACAAATAGTCTGGGGGCCCGGGTATGGAGAAGAAACCGACCTTGTTCGCGTAGTCGTAAAGGAGATACGCAAGAAAATCGAGAAAGATCCTGCGCACCCGAGCTACATTGTGACCCAACCCCGGATCGGTTATATGTTTCAATTGCCGCCTCCCATGGTTGAAAAACGTCCTCCCCGCAAGGTTTGACGTTCCTGTCCGCAAACTCTTCCGTTACTGATGTTAGCTGCTTGATGTGTCCGCACTGTGAATCGCTGGCCAGCAGCACACTTCCAAAGGCGATGCAACGTTGCGAATCTTTACGGATGCCTTATAAACCGATCCGGATTTCTACACATAGATACCAATAGAGTTTCTCCAGCAGAGAGTCTGAAGTCCAAGAACCAAGAACTGCTCTCTTACGGGGGAAAAGACATGCGTAGGGCGTTGGTAGTCATCGTAGTCGCTTTGATGTGCGCGGTTTGGCCGGCTGCCGGCCAGTCGACCTTTGGCAGCATCGTCGGTGTGGTGCGTGACCCAACGCAGGCGCCTATGGCCGGCGCGTCAGTCGAGATACGCAGTTTGGAAGACAACAGCACTCACGCGATGACGACCGACGAGAACGGCGCGTTTGAATTTGTGAACCTAAAACCGGGCAACTATGCGGTTTCGATTCAGGTCCCGGGATTTGCTGATTTCAAAGTTCCGTCCGCCCAATTGGTCGCGCGCCAGGCGCTGCGAATTGATGCCGACTTGAGTCTGCAAAGTCAATCTCAGACCGTGGAAGTGACGGACACTGCACCGCCGATCAATACCGAGAACGGGGTCATCAGTGATGCGAAGAGCGCTTCCCAAATCACTCAGTTGCCATTGAACTTCCGAGCCGCGACGACAAGTCCTCTGGCCTCCATGTCCACCTCTCCAAACGTCGAACAGGATAGTCAAGGCAACATCGCCGTCGGCGGTGCGACGGCATATATGGTCGGCTACTCCGTCGACGGAATCTCAACTACAAACGTCTTCCTAAGTGCAGCCGGAACGAATCCCTATCCGTCTTCGGAAGGAATCGCTGAGCTGCAGGTAACGGCCTTCGACAATAACGCGGAGTTCTCCCAGGTCGGAGACGTCACATTTACCACCAAGCCTGGAACGAACACCTTTCACGGAAGCCTGTTCGAATATCTGCAAAATGATGTACTAGATGCCAAGGTGCTCAATTTCGACGTGAGAGCGCCGAAGCGTTTCAACACCTTCGGTGGAAGCTTGGGCGGCCCGCTGTTGATTCCCAAGCTCTACAACGGACGCAACAAAACCTTTTTCTTCTTTGATTATGAAGGGAACCGCAGGAGAACCTCTCAGGCCGAGCAGTTCTTGGTTCCGACGCAAGCGGAAAGGAACGGTGATTTCAGCGGATTCGTCACCCCAAGCAATCCAACACCGTTCACGAACCCTACGACCGGACAGCCGAGCGCTGTTTTGATCAATCCCACGACCGGTCAGCCGTTTCCCAACAATGCCATTCCGACCTCCATGCTGAATCAGTCGGCGCTAACGCTGCTGAATAACAATTACCCGCTGCCGAACGTGCCGAACGCCACGGCAGCGTCCAGCTTTAACTATGAAAACTTGCAGCCCATTCCTTCCAATACGAATGGAATCGACGGCAGGATCGACCACATTATCAACTCGAAACAGCAACTGTATGCACGTTTCAATTGGAAGAATCAGGTGGCCGACGTAGTGAATCCACTACTCCCCAATGACGCGGATACTGAACATGACCGCAGTTTTCTGATTTCTCACAACTATGTCATTACGCCGTCCCTGGTGAACGAATTCCGCTTTGGATTCACTCACACGCTGCTTTCTCCGAACTTCCCTATAGAGGGAGCTGCGGCCATCGCGCAACTCGGCCTGCTGGACGTAAATGTTTCAAACCATCCGACTGACGGTGGCTTTCCCAGCATCAACTTTTCGGAGGGCACTGGCTTTACACCCATCGGAAGAGATCACGTGGGACCCACTCTATCGAGCACTAACCAGATAGCCGACAACGTTACCTACACTAAGGGCAATCACACTTTTCGTGCAGGAGTGGATCTTCGGTGGGTGCGTTTTGCGGTTCCGGAGATAGAGACGCCGTCTGACGATTACGGCCTGTTTACCTTCAACCAAGGCGTATTTACAGGCAGTGCCTTCGGTGACCTTCTCCTCGGGCTTCCGACTACCTCGTACTTCGCAGTGACAGGCCCGAGAAACGATGCGGGCGGTTTGGAGACCGGTTTTTACGCGCAGGATGAATGGCGCGTCACTGATCGCCTGACGGTGAACCTCGGTCTGCGCTGGGAATTGCTGCCTCCCTTCGTCGATGAGCACGGGATTCAAGCCAATTTTGATCCGAAGACAAATGCAGTCATAGTCAACGACGTTCTGTACCGCACACTAGGCGGGCCGGTTCCCGCCTTTTTGCAGTCCTTTAATGCCTGTAACGCAGCGCCGCCAGGATTCTCTGCGCCTGCAGACGAAGGGTACGCGCCTTCGTCCTCGTTGCCGTGCACTCACGTCGTTTCAAATAGCCAGGAAGGGCTAGCAGAGGGCCTGCGGCAATTCTATCTTCGCAATCTTGATCCGCGTATCAGCATTGCCTATCGTCCCTTCAAGAATGACAAGACCGTGGTGCGCGCCGGCTTTGGCATCTACACGGTGACCAATTTGGGGCAGCTCCAGAACAATAACGAGAGCAATCCGCAAGCGTCGGTCCACACCTATTCGAACGGACTCGGCCCCAACGGCACACCCCTTATTCAATTCCCGAATACGATCGCTGCTAGTCAGCTCGTACAGATCGGCGGCGGCACCCTGGAACAGGCTACCGACCCTCGCTATCGCGATCCGCAGTCCGCGCAGTGGAATGTAACGATAGAACGGCAACTGCCGTTCGAAACTGCGCTGCGAGTTAGCTACATAGGCATGAACTCGTATCGCTTGAATGTAAGCGAAAACTTGAATCAGACGCCACCGAGCGCGCTGCCCTTCAATCCGGCACTCGCGCCATTCCCGAATTGGGGAATCATCTACTCCACGCAAAACGCCGGAAACCAGAACTATCAGGCCCTGCAGGTGGAAGCCACTCACAAGGGCGGCCATGGCCTGTTCTTTCAGGCGGACTACACCTGGACTCATAACATCAGTGACGCCCAAGGCGATGCTCCGGCTGGCTACGGAGGTGAGACCAACTATGGTCTTTCTGTTGTGGATCGCTTTGACATTGGGCTGAACCGGGGCAACGTTGCCGGTGCACGTCAGCAACGTTTTCTGTTGACCGGTACTTACGATCTGCCTTTTGGCAAAGGCCGTCCATGGTCGAGTTCCTTCAAGCCGGTGAATGCAGTTTTCGGTGGTTGGAGTGTCAATACTATAACGCTGCTGGAAACCGGTCCGTACTTGACTCCGACTATCAGCTGCAGCTTCGACCAAACCAATACCGACCCCGTGGCAGCCGGGTCCGTCTGTCGTCCTGATCTGGTTGGCAACCCAATTCCTGCCAATCGGACGCACAGCAACTACTTCAACATCACTGCTTTTGCCCCAACGCCTATGGGCGCTGCGCGCATCGGCAATGCGGGCGTGGGCAGTCTGGAAGCGCCGGGAACTATTGCCGTCAATGCTGGCCTGTCGAAGGTGCTGCAGCTCCGTGAAGGTTTGCGACTGCGCTTTGAAGCCACTTTCACTAATGTCCTGAACCACACGAACTACGCGCCTCCAGCTACGAATGTGAGCAACCCGAGCACGTTCGGAATCCTGCAGTCCGCGCAAACTGCGGAGTACGGCGGAAATCGGACCGGACAGTTGGCACTGCGGCTGGAGTTCTAATTCGGAGCCGCGGCAGGAATCGGATCGCCTCACGCATTGTGGCATTCCAATTCCGCTGCTGAGACAAAACTTGAAGTGACGAATGGAAACGACACTCAAGCGAGGAGGATAAACATGTTGAAGAAAAAGGCCATCGTGCTGTTAGTGATAATCACTGGAGTGTTGGCCCCATTCGGTGCGATGCGAAGCATTGCGGGCGCGCAAAAGGCATTAGCGCCGAACCCGCAGGCCAATGTGGCGCGAGGAGAGGGCGAGGTTAAGAAGTTGCTTCTCCTCATGGAGACCGACAGCGATGGCAAGGTCTCTAAGCGGATGTTCATGAGTTTTATGGAAGCCGAATTCGACAGGCTGGATCAGAAAGGGGTGGTGGAGCTGGACGTTAAAGAACTAACGCAACAGTCGGTTAGAGGTTTCCGCAAGTAATGGATCAGTTGAATCGCTGCAAAGGCGGAAACGGATTGAGGCCCGCTATTTTCTCGGGAGAGCCAAGGAAGGAGTTGCTGCAATGTTAGATATGCATATAGAGCGGAATGTAGCGAAGCAGTGTGGGCTGTGTGGTCGCGTCAGAGACTTATTCGAACTTTCAGGGGTGCCCGAGAAGTTCTGTTGGGAATGTAGCGCCGACTTGGCAACGGTCGCACAGTTAAGTACTGAAATCGGTGCCGCGACACGGGTGGGAACGAGTACGGACAACTTGGAATCGGAACTTTCAGAGATGAGTCGCCGCATCCTAGAACGTGCTCAATCTGTCGGTCTGAGTGACCGTCATTGAAATCAAGCGAGCCGCGCGGCGACGCGGGAAAAAAGCCGCACAGTAGGTTTAGACGATTTGGCAGCGTTCACAATAGCTTTTAGGCGTCCTGCCCACGCCACAATTACGACGGAGCAACAAAATGAAATCCGTTTCTCAAATTGCTCGCTACTTGCTCGGTTTGATCCTCTTGGCGTTTGGACTCAATGGGTTCTTCAACTTTCTTCACATGCCCGGGCCTACCGGCGTCGCAGCTCAATTTTTTGGCGCAGTCTATGCTTCGCACTTCTATGCGGTCATATTCGTTCTTCAGATCTTGTCTGCCCTGCTTCTGTTGGCCAACCGCTACGTTCCTCTGGCGCTCACGATACTAGGTCCGATCGGCTTCAATATCGTTTGCATTCACATGTTCATGATCCGTGCTGGCTTACCCCTCGCGATTGTCGTTACCGTCCTCTGGCTCCTGGTGGCGCACTCAGTTCGATCTGCCTTCTCAGGGATCTTTCAGTGCGTGCCGGGTGCAAAGGACCGAGCCACGTTATCTGCCCAGTACGACGTGATAAGAACTTTGGGAGTAGAAAGAAAAAGTGCGAAGGCCCAGATAGCTGAAAAAGTCAAGGCGACGGAGATGCTGGAAGGCGATCCCGGTAGTACTTCCGCACAGATAAGGGATTCGCTGTAAGAATGACAATTCACGGACAGCACAAAGGGTAGTCTATCCGTGACTGACTCTTTCCGATGTTACGAACCATGCACCAGCGACACTCGGCGACGGCCCTTCGAAGAGCCGCCGAAGGGGAAAGTTCGCGTACCATCCTCATCGCGCTTTTTGCCAACGTCGTCATAGGCATTGCGAAGTTGATTGGTGGACTGGTTTCAGGCTCTACCGGCATGCTTGCCGAAGCCGCCCACTCTGCCGCTGACTCAGTAAACGAAATCTTTCTCGCGGTCGGCATTCATCGCGACCGCCGACCTCCCGACCCCACGCATCCTTTTGGTCATGGACGCGAGCGATTCCTCTGGGGTTTCATGGCGGCGATCGCGTCATTCTTAATTGGCGGCTGCCTCTCCATCGCGATGGCCATTGCAGAGCTGAAGGTGCGCCACCCGCTGTCTGGCGGTCTTACTGCGTGGATCGTTCTTGCGGTTGCGTTTGCCGCGGACGGAACATCGTGGCTGCAGGGCATGCGCCAGGCGCGCCGCCAAGCAAAAGAATATAAGCTGAGCGTATGGCGTTACTTCCTTGTTTCGAGCGATCCCGTCGTGCGCGCTGTTCTCGTCGAGGATAGCGCTGCCCTCATCGGTCTTTTTGTAGCCGCAATCGGTCTTTTCCTCAGTCAGATGTTCAGAACGAGCGTGCCGGATTCGCTTGCGTCGCTAGTCATCGGGCTACTGCTCGCGGTCACGGCGTTCGGATTGGCGCGTCCGTTCGCGGATTTCCTCGTGGGGCGGTCGGTCCCTCCGCTCCTGTTTGAGCAGTTGCAAGCAATTGTCCAGGAGGACGAAGCAGTTGAACGAATCCTGTCGCTTCGTGCAGTTTACTCGGGACCCGAGGAGGTCATCGTCGCAGCTAAAATTCATCCATCGGCAAACATCACTATCGAGAAGCTCGCGCGAGCGATGGATGATCTCGATCACAAAATCCGCCTCGCGCTGCCGGTTGTTGCGGACGTATACATCGATATTACGGCGAACGCCACTGAATAGAATTCTCGAACTCTGGCAGTAAGTGAATAACTCTTACAGTTTTCCAGCACATCGTAAACAGATTGTTCGCAGCAGACATGAGATTCAAAACTAAAACGAAGAGGAAGATACGACGAAAACGCCAGACAGCGTCGAAGTCGCACTCCGGGTATAGGTAATTGCTACGGCGTTGATCGTGGGAGGCCTCAGTTTTTCTACCCGCTCTTACATTAGGTCCTATTCTTGAGCATTTAAGTAACCGCGAATCGACCCAAATCTGCCGCCGTCGTGAAACTCTTATTGACCGCGTTCTTGTTGCAGGAAAAACCTCTTTATTGCACATCTAATTCGATCATGTCTTAACAAACCCCTTACGATTCCATCAGGTCTTCTCTATCGTGCGTCGATTACTATTTTGGTACAGCCCAGAACGCGAAGATTTCTCGCCTGTCATTTCGCTGGGAACGCGAGTGAAGAAAAACTGATGAATATCTCGACTATTCTCGTGGTCGATGACGATCGTCAAATCCGCCGCGTGCTGCGAACGACCCTTCTTAGCAGCGGATACGATGTCGTAGAAGCGACGAATGGCGACGACGCTATTAGGATGATTATCCGGGAGCGTCCCGATTTAGTTCTGTTGGACGTAAATATGTCGGAATTGAGCGGGCTTGAGGCCTGCAGCAAAATTAGATCTTCATTCCAAGGACCCATTATCATGGTGACCGTTCGTGAATCAGAACGTGACAAGATTCTAGCTCTAGATTCCGGAGCGGATGATTATGTCGTGAAGCCCTTCGGGGTCGGAGAACTATTGGCTCGTATCCGAGCCAATCTCCGACGCCGGACCCGCGAAGACCTACTTCTCAAAATCGAAACTCTTGAGTTGTATTGGGATTTTGACAGCAGGTTAATCGAGGTTCGAGGCAATAGGGTACATCTGACGCCCAAAGAGTTCGATGTATTGCGTTTCCTCGTGATTCATTTGGGAAAACCCGTTACGCACAAGAGCGTATTACAAAACGTCTGGGGACCAGATCATATTGAGGAAACAGAATATCTCCGTGTAGTAATAAATCAGCTACGCAAGAAAATTGAGAGGGATCCTGCGCGCCCCAAATACATCATTACGGAACAGTGGGTAGGCTATAGTTTTCAACTTCCTGGAGAAGTGCGCGAGAAAGCCTTCCGGCGAAAGCCTTAATATCTATCGCACGGCATGGGAAATTGTCCCGCTATCGGATTTATACACACAACCCTACACTCCTCTGCGTCTTAACCTGCCGCGCGCCCCGACTCTGCCGCAAACCAGCAAAGGCCTAGCCTGGGGGCCATTTTCATTAGGAAGTCTTTATGTTTCGCTCACGACTTTCTAACGCCAAGAGTTATAGGATTTTTTGAAAGCCCTCTAGGTACGGAAAATCAAAGAGAGCTAAAACGATCTAAATAAGTGTCAGATCGTTTATCGACATGGTGAAAGGCAATATGTTGGGGAATCTGATTCTCTTTGTTCTGTGCATAGTTGTATTAGGTTTTTACATCTTCGCCCTTTTCCAATTCATACGCGATGAGAAACGCTATGGGGACAATAGGCCCCGTTCGCCGAAAGCCCGAGCAGATTAGCCCGGGGATGAAAAGGAGCGAATGTTACATGCCGAAGCTCAAGTTCCCCATCACGCGATCACTCGTGCTGGGCTTTATTGGTTTGGCCTTTTCCGTAGGGCCTAGCGGCATACAACAATGGAAAGGCCAGGAATCAGCTCTTCTTCGGTATGGAATTGATCTACAAATTCTAAGCTTCGGAGAGTATTTGAGGAGCGGGCATTAATGCGCGATTTCATATTTGTGATCTGCACGATTGGCTTTTTTGTCGCAACCATTGTCTACGTGTGGGGTTGTGAACGGCTGAAGTAGGGAGCGAGAACGATGTTGGGAAACGTAATTTTGTTGGGAGTTTGCGTGCTGTTGTTCGTGTATCTGGTGGCGGCACTGCTATGGCCGGAGAAGTTCTGACTATGACTGCAAATGGATGGTTTCAAATCGGCCTGTTCCTGCTGGTGATTGTCGCGCTCACAAAGCCTCTGGGCGCGTACATGGCACGCGTATTCAACGGCGAGAAAACGTTTCTCGATGGTCTGATGCGACCGCTTGAGCGAACACTGTATCGGATAGTCGGTGTTGACGAACGCCACGAGATGCACTGGACGGAATACGCAATCTCTATGCTTCTCTTCAGTGCCGTTTCAATGATTCTCCTCTATTTGATGGAGCGTTCTCAGACACTTCTGCCCTGGAATCCGCAACACTGGCCGAACGTGGCGCCGGATTTGGCGTTTAACACTGCTGCGTCATTCACCACGAACACAAACTGGCAAGCCTATTCCGGCGAAACGACGATGAGTTATTTCACTCAAATGGCCGGACTCGCTTTCCATAACTTCACGTCCGCGGCGACCGGCATGGCGATGGCAATGGCCGTAATTCGTGGAATCGCGCGACGGGAAAAAGATACGATTGGAAATTTCTGGGTGGATTTTACGCGCGCGAATTTGTGGGTTCTGCTGCCTTCCTGCCTGCTAGTTGCGCTGTTTTTTGTCTCGCAAGGAATGATTCAGAATTTGAAGCCGTACGTTACCACACAACTTTTGGATCCACAGACGGTGCAAGTGACCGGCACGGACGGAAGAACAACGCAGCGGAAAATTACAACGCAAGTGATCCCGCAGGGACCGGTGGCGTCGCAAGAAGCCATCAAGATGTTGGGCACCAATGGCGGCGGTTTTTTCAACGCCAACAGCGCTCATCCCTACGAAAATCCCAATCCACTCACTAATTTCATTCAGATCATTTTGATTTTCGGGATTCCCGCGGGACTCACCTACACGTTGGGTCGCATGACAGGGTCGCAGAAGCATGGATGGGCCGTGTGGAGCGCTATGGCTGTGCTCTTTTTCGCGGGAGTGCTCTGCGCATATACGGCTGAGTCGCGAGGCAATCCGCTGCTGCACGGTACGGACCAGAAAGTGAGCGCCACGCAGCCGGGCGGCAACATGGAAGGAAAAGAAATTCGTTTTGGGATTGCGGATTCAGCGCTCTTTGCAACTGTCACCACCGATGCGAGCTGCGGTGCGATCAACGGACAGCACGATTCGTTTACACCGTTGGGAGGCATGATTCCGCTCATCAACATGATGCTGGGTGAGGTCGTTTTCGGCGGAGTCGGTGCCGGACTTTACGCTGTTTTGGTGATGGTGATTCTCGCCGTGTTTATCGCGGGACTGATGGTCGGAAGAACACCTGAATATCTAGGTAAAAAAATCGAAGCGTATGACGTAAAGATGGCCATGCTTTCGGTCCTTACTTTTTCTTTGATCATTCTCGTGTTTACGGCAATTGGGGTGGTGACGACTTACGGCAAAGCCGCCATTTCGAATCCAGGGCCGCACGGTTTGTCGCAGATTTTGTATGCCTATACTTCCGGCGCTGCCAATAACGGATCAGCATTCAGCGGCGGCAACTGGAACTCGCCTTGGTACAACGTCACTATGTCGTTCGACATGCTGCTGGGAAGATTTTTCATGGTGATTCCAGTTCTCGCGATTGCAGGGAGTTTGGCTCGCAAGAAAATTGTTCCGGAATCCGCGGGAAGCTTCCCGGTAACCACCCCGCTGTTCTCTGCGCTGTTGATCAGTGTGGTGTTGATCGTCAGCGCGTTGACATTTTTCCCCGCTTTGAGCCTGGGACCAATTCTTGAGCACTTGTTGATGAACGCAGGAAAGGTTTTTTAGGATCACGATGACAATCACATCTACTCCTGGGAAGAAATCGCTGTGGACGTCGGGAATTATCGCCGTGGCAGTGAAGGATTCCTTCGTCAAGCTGAATCCTCGCACGCTGATGAAGAACCCCGTGATGTTTGTTGTTGAGGTGGGTTCTGTCGTTACGAGCGTAGAGCTGATGAGCGATTTGCTGCGCCATAACGGGAATTTCGGATTCGAACTCCAGATCACTCTGTGGCTCTGGTTCACCGTGCTGTTCGCAAACTTCGCGGAAGCTATGGCCGAAGGGCGTGGTAAGGCGCAGGCCGAAACGTTGCGAAAAGCTCGCCTGGAAACCATGGCCAAGCGCATGAAGCCGGACGGCTCGTTGGAAGAAGTGCCGGGATCGAAACTAAGAGTCGGAGACATGGTTGTGGTTTCGGCGTCCGAATTCGTACCCGGAGACGGCGAAGTGGTTGTCGGCGTTGCTTCGGTAGATGAATCGGCCATCACCGGAGAATCCGCACCGGTTATACGCGAGTCCGGAGGCGACCGCTCAGCCGTAACCGGTGGAACACGTGTGCTGTCGGATCAAATCACGGTGAAGATCACCGCAAATCCGGGAGAAACATTCCTGGACCGCATGATCAAGCTTGTGGAAGGCGCCGAACGCCAGAAAACTCCCAATGAAATAGCGCTTAATATCCTTCTCGCAGGCCTGACCATCATTTTTCTGCTTGCCGTCGTAACGCTGCAGCCCATGGCAATTTATAGCGGCGCTCCTCAGACGATCTTCGTTTTGATCTCGCTGCTCGTCTGCTTGATTCCTACCACCATCGGCGGCCTACTGTCGGCCATCGGAATTGCCGGAATGGATCGCGTCGTCCAGCGGAACGTATTGGCTATGTCTGGAAGAGCGGTCGAAGCAGCGGGAGACGTGGACACGTTGTTATTAGACAAAACCGGCACAATCACATTGGGAAATCGCCGCGCAACAGAGTTGATTCCAGCCCCGGGGGTAAAAGAAGAAGATCTCGCCGACGCCGCGCAACTGGCGTCTCTCGCTGACGAAACCCCGGAAGGCCGTTCAATCGTCGTGCTGGCTAAAGAAAAATACGGGCTACGCGGACGCGAGCTTTCTTCTTACGCGGCAACCTTTATTCCATTTTCCGCGCTAACGAGGATGTCGGGTGTAGATCTGGACGGGCGCGAAATTCGCAAGGGCGCTCCAGATGCCATCATTCAATACTGTTCTCAGTCGGGCAACGGTGCTCCACAGGAGGTGGAAGAAAGGGTCAAAGCGATTTCAAATGCTGGAGGCACACCGCTCCTCGTGGCGGAAGATCGTCGCGTGCTCGGAACGATTTATCTTAAGGACATCGTAAAAGGCGGGATGCGCGAACGCTTCGAACAGCTGCGCGCCATGGGTATTCGAACCGTGATGATCACCGGAGACAACCCTTTGACGGCAGCTGCTATCGCGCGAGAGGCGGGAGTAGATGATTTCCTGGCGCAAGCAAAGCCGGAGGACAAGCTTGCGCTGATTCGCAGCGAGCAGGCAAAGGGCAAACTAGTCGCCATGACGGGCGATGGAACGAATGACGCTCCAGCGCTGGCGCAAGCGGATGTCGGCGTGGCAATGAACGCCGGGACGCAGGCCGCAAAAGAAGCGGGCAATATGGTGGATCTGGATTCTAACCCCACGAAGTTAATCGAGATTGTAGAAATCGGGAAACAACTTCTCATCACGCGAGGCGCGCTTACCACATTTTCCGTTGCGAACGACGTCGCAAAATATTTTGCGATCATTCCGGCAATGTTTGCAGGCGCATTTCCCCAACTCATGTTGTTAAACGTAATGGGACTCAAGACGCCGCAATCCGCGGTGCTGTCTGCCGTGATTTTTAATGCTCTGATTATTATTGCACTCGTGCCACTAGCGCTGCGGGGCGTTAAGTACATTCCGCTGGGCGCGGAAGCACTGCTGCGCAGAAACCTTCTGATCTATGGACTGGGGGGAGTGATTGCGCCCTTCCTGGGCATCAAGCTGATTGACTTGCTTATTACGCATATTGGTTTGGCCTGAGGTTAACATGAAAAGAAACCTGCTAACTTCGATTCGGATGACACTGGCAACAACCGTGCTTCTCGGTATCATCTATCCGCTGGTTGTCACAGGGCTCGCCCAGGTGCTATATCCGCATCGCGCGAATGGAGAACTGATTGAGTCTCGGGGCAAGCTGGTGGGTTCGCGGTTGATCGGCCAACCGTTCACGGCCCCGGGCTACTTTCATTCGCGGCCTTCCAACGCGGGGCCTGCAGGCTACGATCCCATGCAATCAGGGGGATCGAATCTTGCTCCTACAAACAAAGCGCTGCTAGACCGCGTGTCCGCAAGCGTTCAGACGTTGCATGCCGAGAATCCAAACGCGCCGATTCCGATCGATCTGGTGACCTCATCGGCATCAGGATTGGATCCGGATATCTCGCCGGCCGCAGCCGAGTTTCAGATTCCTCGCGTGGCCAAAGAGCGCAAGATCAATGAGGACGACCTGCGAGCGCTCGTGCGGCAACATACCGAGCAACGCCAGCTCCGGTTTCTTGGCGAACCACGGGTGAATGTTCTCGAACTCAATCTGGCACTAGACCAAATTCATGCGACGCAATGATTATTATTTCTCGAGATCACCGTTGAGTGGCTAGTCTATCTCTAGGTTGATCGAATGCTCGCCCCGCGCCGTACCAAGCTCCGTTCGCAACGCGACGTTAACCTGTGGCGGATCCCGCTGCAGCTCTCGCTCGCCGCAATAGCGCTGTTCGCGATTACCCTGATTCCGGACATCCTCGACAAGTATGCTGTCATTCACATCCCGTCGTGGTTGACGATGGGCGGCATCGACGACGCGCGCGCGATTCTATCGGCGATGATGGGCGCGGTCGCGACCGTTCTTGCGCTGATTTTCTCAGTCTCGCTACTCGTGCTGTCGATGGTCTCCACGCTGTTTGGTCCGCGCCTGCTCTACCGGTTCCTGCAGGACTGGGTTACGCAGGTCACTATCGGCCTGTTCATGGGCACCTTTGTGTATGTCTGTCTCGTGTTTCTCGTCACACATCAGGATTCGGTGTCGAGTTTCATCCCGCAGATCTCGCTGATCACGGCCTGGGTGCTAGTGGTACTCAGCTTCGGGTTCCTCGTCTATTACAGCCATCGGGTTGCGAGATCCATCCAGAACCCCGACATGATCGGAGCAATCGTCGACGATTTGTACGTCGCGGCTGGCCGCGCGCACGTGTCAGGCCCTGGGGAGGGCGTAGGGATGGTGCCCGACTCCGCCGCGATTCGGCGCCAGGCTCAAACCGGCGCGATCCTCTCGTGCACGAAGAGCGGATACCTACAGCATGTCGATCACGTCGCGCTGGTCGCAGCCGCGCGCGCGGCTGACGCATTAATTGTGCTGGGATTTCGGCCCGGTCAGTTCGTGCTCCGGGGCGAGCCACTCGCAGCGATCGTCCCAGCGGAGAACGTTGGTGCGCTTGAATCCGCGATTGATCGTGGAATTCACATCGGGCGCCATCGCACGCTTACTCAAGATATTGAGTTCGGCATTGCGCAGGTCGTTGAGATCGCGATCCGCGCGCTGTCGCCCGCAATCAACGATACGTTCACCGGCGTTGCGTGTGTCGACTGGCTCGCCGACGCCCTGCTCACACTGGCCGAGCGGCCACCGCTCGAATGGAGCTGGTATGACAATAGCAGTCGGCTGCGAGTATGCACGCCACCAGTGCGACTCGAGCGTCTCGCCAAGCTCGCGTTCGATCAGATTCGTCAGGCCGCCGCTACGACGCCCGCTGTACTGATCCACCAGCTCGACGTCATCGCGCGACTGGCACCACGCCTTCCTGACACCTGCCATCGGGCGCTAATGGATCAAGCGAACGCTATCCTCGAATCCGCGAGCGCTCTCGTTGCACTTGATCGCCGCGATCTCGACGCCGCGTGGCGCCGGGCACACGCCGCGCTCGAAGCGCTCCGCGGCTCTTGAGCTGCGAGCAGGAAAACGTTTGCATAGCCATGTTCTCAGACGATCTGGCGACGACAGGTATTCAGTGACTCCGGAATCGTAAGGGGGCGTCCGCGCACTTCGCGATTGAATTATCATCTAGAACCTTCCTACGACTTTGAAGTCCGCGAGGGGAAATTGCACTGACACTCTAGAAGGACAACCGATTATAGTTTTACGCTGGTGGCAACCCGCAACCATCCGGAAACCGGTTGGTGGAAGTGATGTCGATCGCTCTTCGGAAGATAATACGTTTCAATTGAAAGCTGCCGTCTTGTGGATTGGCAATTCGGCCAGCAGGCGAATAGATTTCCGCGTCAACACGAGTGTTGGGGAAGTATTCTATTCAGAAGCAAAGGAGCGTTGGTTCAAATCAAGCCTCCGCAACCAAAGTAACTTCGCTTTCAGTCACTTCCGCAAACCCTGCAACCAGCGGTGCGACGACCTTTGTAAAAACTTTACGAAGTCCTCATGCCTTCCTAATGCATGGTGGACTACCATGCATGCTGCGGATCTGATCCGACTCTGGAGGAAATACCAATGAAATCGAATACTCGGTTAGTCATAGCTGTGGTGGCAGTTATGTTCGCGTTCGCCACCCTGTGTTCCGCGCAGGACGTAAAGCCGACCGACCTGGGCAAGGGCGCGGCGTTCAATGGCAAGAAGATCGAGATGAAGGACAAGGGAGAGGTCGCTTACCTGCTGTCTTTCTCGGCGGGGAAAGAGTTCGAGGCCACCACGGACGGGCCGAAGAATACTGACGTGCACCTTTTCGTCTACGACTCCTCCGGCGCGCAAGTCGCTAAGGACGACTCGCCCGGCCCGAAGTGTTCGGTTAAGGTCACGCCGACGGCGGACGGGCAGTACAAGTTCGTCATCACGAACGCGGGCGGGGCCAACACGGTGACCTTCAAAGTCAAGGTCGCCAAATGATGACTCGCCGCTTGTCAAAAAGACGCGAGGATTAGCGCCAAATAGCCTTCGGAAAAGTTGCGGTTTATCGTCATATTGGCGATCCCTAGGCCGAGATCTTGGGAAAGGTTCGGCAAGATTGCCGAACCCATCCCAACTCCCTGAAACAGAGCCACTCTGAAGTAACCGGCCAATTTCCGGTTTGCCGACCGACGAGCAAGCCTATCTGCAGAGATATTTCGAGAAGTCCGCCGGCGAGCACAGACTTCCGCGGTTCTTTTTGATGCGCCAAGTGGCGCACATATTCTACGTCATGGTCTTCCTCTCGCTGGCTGCGGCGGCGGACAAGGCCATCGACACCACTCTGGACCCTCTGAGGGAGTTCTTACGAATCGAGCCGTTGTTTTACGGCGGTAAGGGTGCCAGGGTTCGCCTTGATCTTGAGACAAACACCCTTTTCCTCGTACGACTCGCTGAGCACGTGGATGTTCTTGCGAATGTCGGCGAGCACACCCTCCTTGCCGTAGGGAACGACAAGCTCCACCTCAGTCATAGTATCGAGAAAGAAATTGACGAGACGAGAGTGAAGTGCGTCGATGTCATGGGGGTTGAGCGCAGACATTGGAATGGCCTCGGGGAACTCTTTCTCCAGTAATGCCCTTTCGCAAGGAATCGACGATGTCGATCTTGTTTAGGATCACCAGAGACGGGAGCTTTCCCGCTCCAATGTCTTCGAGCACTTCTTTCGTCACCTGAATGTGAGACCGGAACGCCGGATCGGCGGCATCCACCACGTGGAGCAGAAGGGAGGCGTCCAGCGCTTCGTCGAGAGTCGATCGGAATGAGGCCACCAGATCGTGGGGAAGATTTCGAATGAAACCAACCGTGTCGGAAACGAGAATCCGGGGTTGGGTCTCGGGGTGCAACGCTCGCACGGTGGTATCCAGGGTCGCAAAGAGCCGGTCGACCACGAGCACTTCGCTCGAAGTGAGCGCCCGCATGAGTGAGGACTTTCCGGCGTTGGTGTAACCGACGATGGCGACCTTGGGCAAACCTTCGCGATGACGACGGCGCTCAATTTGCTCTCGATGGACCGCTTTGAGCTCTCGTTGCAGCTCGCTGGTGCGGTCCCGCACTTTCCGGCGCTCAATCTCATGAAAGGACTCGCTGACCCCTCTTGCGCCACGTCCTCCACCCCTTCGTTCTTTGGCCCCGGACACGCGCTCGCGGGGCACGAGGTATTTGAGTCTTGCCAACTCCACCTGAAGTTGCGCTTCTTTGGTGCGAGCATGCCGATGAAAAATCTCGAGGATGATGGCCGGTCGATCGTAAACCTCGACGCCGGTTGCTTCTCGAATGTTTCTCACTTGTGTGGGGCTTAGTTCGTGATCGAACACCACGCTTTCGGCCATGCTGGGCGCGTTCACGAGTTCGCTTAGCTCATTCAGTTTTCCCGGCCCGATGAGAGACGCAGCCGTAGGGGATTGCAGTCTTTGCGTAAGCGTTCCGACGATATCCCACCCCAGCGTTTCAACCAGTTGCCTCAATTCCCGCAGCGAGGCATCGTGCTCTTCGGCGGCCGTCTTTTGCAGCTGTACATCTACAAGGATGGTGGCCGGCCTAACCTCGGACCCTGAAGGACGCGTCATGTTGAAAGCATATCTCAACTAAGTTCAGAGTGGCCTGGTTTGACCTTTGTGAGCGAACCAGGAAGTGTGCTTAAACAGAAACTCAGCAAAACCATGCGCGCCGCCGTGATCACCAATTTGCAATTCCGAAGATTGATGAGAGCAGAAATGCACAGCGTCCCTGAATTTTCACCATACTTGCCAAACGGCGCGCGCCTAACTTGCCTCCGGTCAATGTTTTCTGAATGGCACTCCTGCCTCGACCTGTTTTTGAATATTTGTCATGCGGCGAACTCTTTGGAATTAAATGGCTTGCGAATTCAGACCGCGTGTCTGGTCGAATTCCACAGACGAGTTTGAGTGAAGCGAGCTTTCAATAAGTTAAAGAAAATATGCGAGATGTTTTGGTAGGGGCGCCCGGATCTGAACTGGGGACTTCCTGCGCCCAAGGAAGGCGGTTGAAAATAGCTAAGCACCGTATTTTGAACGCTGCAAGACATTTTATTCAGTTCACTGTAGTGGGATCTGTAGTGAGCGACCTGCTCTTTTCAATCGCTTGCACGATGCCAGCAATGCGGAAAGCCTCGAGCTTGCCAGTCGCGATTTTCTTCTGCTCTTCGGCCGGATGAACGTACCGCATCGTCATCTGAATGCTCGTATGCCCCAACATGGCGGAGAGCGTTGGAAGGTCAACACCGCCAGCCACCGCCCGCGTCGCGAATGTGTGGCGAAGATCATAGAGTCGAAAGTGATCGCCTATGCCCGCGTCTTCCACAGCCTTATCGTGCGCCTTCCTTACACTGCCGATCGGTTTATCGGTGCGGTTCCTTGCAGGAAAAACAAACGGACCCTTTGCTGTCTTCGAGCGGTCCTTCAGAAGTGCGTGGATATCCTCGGTCATGGTCACTTTTCGCCGCGCCGCCTTCGTCTTGCCAAACGGGTTGAAGATTGTCCGCGCGTCGAAGTCGAGGTGTTCCAAGCGAATTCGAAATGCTTCCTCTGGACGCAATCCAGTATCGAGAATAATTTTCGCAATGTCTTTCAGCGGTTGGCTTGCTTTACCGAGGTATAACAATTCCTCCTGGAAGCTGACTACTCGCATCCTCCCGCCACCTTCCGAGAGATATGCGATGCCCTTCGTTGGATTTGAAACACTGTAGCCACATTTCTCGGCGTGATGGAAAAGCAACTTTAAGGTGGTGATGGCGGGGTTCACCGTGACCGGCGATACGATGCTTCCGTCCTTCGCGTTTTTCCTTTCTTCCTTCGAGCGGGATACCTTGAATTCTTCGACCATGCCCGGAGTGATTTCGTCCAGCCAGCATCCACGAAAAAACCGCAGCAAGGTATCACAGTTTGTACCGTGCAGTTCGCGCGTCTTCGGTCGATGCTGACTTTTTGACCAGTCCAAGAACTTATCAACTTGGGCTTCAAACTTCGGTGCCAGCTTGACCTGCTTGAACCCGGCCCTCCGATCAAGCAACTCCATTCTGCGTTTCGCTTCAGCTCTGAGGGCCGCTGTCTTGTTCGTAAAGCCAGAGGACTCCTGGATATGCCTACCTTGAAATACAAAGTTGTACCAGTAGATTCTTCCCCGCCGGTAGACCGCCATCACCAACTCCTCTTCCCTGAGCTCGAAGGTTCGGCGTTGACTGTTACCAAACGCTCGGCCACCCACTCGTCCAAATCGCCGTGCCGGTAGCGAACAACGTTCCGACTCAGCTTTATGAATGGAATGCCGCGCCGCTGGGATCTCCACTGCGCCAGTGTCTCGGTTGAAAGGCCGGTTATGCGAGCGACATCAATGGCCGTGAGCAAGCGCTCCGGTCCGACGGTTAACTTCTGTCCCGTTTTCACATTTGTTTCCCAAGCGTTATTTCCCTCCGTCTTGCGTGCTGGTGTTTCAGATTGCTCACTCGTTAAAACCCGTCATTTCCGGTTGTTTGAAAACCCCCTCCAAATCAGCCTCCGGAAAGCCACTAAAACATTGAACTGTTTCATCCCCAAATTCGGTGTTTGAAACCTAAAATATACAAAACTGCGTTTTACACCCGACTTGCCTGATACACGGCCCACAGGGACGCGCCGAACTGAGTCGAAAGTTTTCTTAACGTGACTCCTTTTCGCCGTGCAGCTCGAATCTTCGCTACCTCCACCTCAGAAAGTTTCTTGATCGCGGGCCTGCCTAATTGCGTACCTTTTCTTCTCGCCTCGGCAAGTCCAGCTTTGACTCGCTCACCGATAAGCGACGCCTCGAACTGACTGATTGCACCGAAAATTTGAAAAACCAACTCGCCATATGGCACCGTGGTATCAACCCCTTCAGTCGCACTAACAAAATCAACTCGGAGTCTCTTGAATTCTTCGAGCGCCAGAACAAGATGCCTAAGACTTCGGGCGAAGCGGTCAAACTTCCAAACCAGCACGACGTCGATTTTTCGTTGCCGACAAGCCGCCATCAATTCTTGCAAAGCCGGTCGGTCATCCCTTCGTCCTGAAATCCCTCGGTCCGAATAGATATTGTAAATTTTCCATCCTCTTGCTTCCGCATAACGACGTAGCTCAAATTCCTGCATAACAACTTCCTGGGCGGTGGTTGAAACTCGCATGTACACGCCCACACGTTTTGCCTTGTCCATTGGCCTTCTCCCGTTCGAGTATAGTTACTATATATAGTGTAGTAACTATAGCGAGTAAGACCAACACATTCGTTTTGCGACTCGAATATTGATGCGGGTCCCTCCCAACCAACGTTTGTTTGGTGGATCTCACCACAAGCTTTCCCATTGCACGGGTTTGTCCTCACGCCGGGTATAGCGCACCCCCTTGCCAGTGACCGGATTGAGAACTGCAAATTCCCGACCCACGGGAAACACCTGGTTGAGAATCTTCGCGGGAGACGGAAACCAGCGGCCCTCCTTGGACACACTCCGTAGCAGCAGATTTGTGATGGCGAGATCGTCGAACTCTGCCTGGAGCATGTTCCGCGGACCATGTATAACACTGCGCCTCCTTCCACGTGGCGACCTCGTCATCGCTCAGCACCTTCAATTCAGTTCGCACCGAAATCGGGGGCGTGGGGAGCTCAACGGTTAACCACCGAGATCTATCAAAGGATTCCCACGGGTACTTTTCTGCAATGCAGGCAAACGATCCGTCGACTGTATCTGGTATTGCGAGGATCCGTCCGTCGCGTTCACGTCGTGAAACGCGGGAAAGTTTATTTCCGTCGATCTCAAACCGGATACCCTCACGTAAACCGTCCGACCAGTGCCTCACGTAAGCAACCCTGTGGTTGGGATTTCCCGCGAACCGCAACCAACGGTGTTCTGGGCAAACGCCACAAATTGTTCCGGGTTCAAACAGCCTGGACACGCACCGCACCACATACTCCGCGCCACCATCCGTCGTTTCAAGAAGCGCCACCCGCAGCGGATTCGGGCGGAACCTCGAAATCATCACGAAGTAGACGATCATGCCGAACTTCTCTTCTCCGGCGAGCCCCAGCCGAGCCAGGGTGCCACGCAGCTGAGCGAAGAAGTCCTGTGACCGGAGCATCTCAAGCGCAGCCTTCTTTACGTCAGGTTTTCCGTCGCTCATTTCTTGTCCGGTTTCTTTGAAGCTAACTCTCATTGGATTCGTCATCCTTCGAGCGATAAACACCTCTAATCTCCGGGTAAAACGGTTTAACGATTCTGAACGTGTTGAACCCAATTTCTTCACAGTGGTGCCGCTGTTCCGCTTCGGTTTCGGCACGCCAGGATGAAAACAAATTGGACCCGATGTGCCAGCACGTGCGATGTTTATCGCAGAGGAACCAGTGTTCCCTGCCAATGTTGATGTACCCGTCCGTTTTTTTGCAGATTGGACACAACCCCCAATAACCTTCCAGCGTTTCGACGCGCATGCTCTTAACCTTTTTGGAGAGAACCGGCTTGCGCAGCGTCCCACTAGAATTCGCCTTGCGCTTCTTACCTTGAGAAATTCCCGTTTTCGACATCAATCCATCCTCCCTATTCTTAGCTTTCGCAGGTATTTCCGATTTCATTTTTCCCCGTCCTTTTAATTGCATTTCTTCAACCGCAGAGTGCACCCGTATCCGCGATACCAGGTGAAATTCGATTTCATCGACGTCCTGTGGTCCGACGTGTTTCAGGACGTACCGAACGCCTCCACTGTTTGCCCGGAAGTCTTCAATTTGCGCGTCGCCGGCAAGCTTCGACCATCGGCGCATCCACGCCAATCTCTGAATTGCGCCGGAATTCGCATCGAGACCGGCGATAAGCACGTGGAAATGAAAGTGCATCCCGGTGACGCCTTTTTCCGGAACCCCAATCCATTCGAAGCTTTCGGTTCCAAGCGCATCGTCGAGTTCCTCCGCCCAGCGACGCAAACGCCAACGGAGTTGTGCTTGGGACAGTCCTGGGCGCGACGTAAGTGTGGCGAACCACTGCCAGTCAAATTCCTCCAGCCATCCGGCTAACTGATCGAGCCATTCGCCGTTTTGCATCATCGATTCCCCTTTGCGCAGTGCCAATTGCGGTCAGCCACGCTTAAAAGGAAATTATGTAGATTTTGCTTCGTGCGGAATATTTGAAGGCGTTAGCGAAACTCTTGAAGGGTTTTCTGGCGGAGATAAAGAATGACGGGTGCTACTTCTCAGCGCTTACGTCTCCGCTGTTTTCGTCTCATCTGGGACAGCTTCACTTCCTGGCTCTTAACCTTCTTTTCATCTCCGCTTTCCGCCAGCTCAGCGGCCTTGGCAATATTGGAGATTGGTTTTTTATCAACCTCTAGCACTTTCTTGAGCCGGGCTATATCGGGCGGGCGTCCACCTGAGGTCCGGAAGAAATTCTTTTTCTGGAATTCGGTTAGAGTTTTGCCCATGACATGCAGGAACTGCTTGCTCATTTTCTCGCCGAAAATACATCCCAGGTAAGGTTGCTCGGCGTTGTGGATAAAGAACGCCACGCCATCATCTTTGTAAGCGAATGTTTCAAGGTCCTTCAGCATCGAATAGCCGGGACCGTCATCAATCTGGGTAAAGGTAGCTTCTCCTTTATCGACGAGTTCCTGGGCCTCGGCCAGAATCTTCAGTTTCTCCGCTGCGAAAAATTCTCTGTACGGTTCATTTTCCGGGACCCCCACAGGCTGTCCAGGTTCAAAGTGGTCGTCGACGATATTGACGTGAAACTTCGCTCCGTATGAAGCCAGAAGAAGCGGTTTGAATATGAGGGGATTGGTTTTGAGCCGGAACTCGACGCGAAAGCGCTGCGCAAAAGCCACGTAATTTTCAAGGCTACGGCGCACCGCGTCATCCGTAATATTCGTTAAGTGCGTGCGGACTTCTTCCATTGCAAAAGGCGATGGGACCGAAAACTTTCTGAAAAATTCTGTTACCTCCTTCGGGTAATTGCTATATGCGTGTTCAAGGCTCCGCTGGACATCGTCACGCTGGACAATATACTCGGGGTCGTTTTCAAGAGCCTGAAGTCTCGCTTCGTCTCTCTGTGGTTTGAAACGCCCAATGAGTTGCGTCTCCGCCAGGATCAGCGTGGCCACCCATTAGCGTTTTAAGCTCCTCATAACTAGAACCTGCCTTCAGATTCAGTATGGAATCCAGGGCGTAGAGCGTAAACACGTAGTTATGTTCGGCGACTTTTGCCAACCGTGGTGCGGCGTAGCCCACCGTATTGAAATCGCTCCGGCCCTGATGTGTGCCGTCTGGAAGTACAGGGATACTTGAAATACCTTGAGCGAGGGAATGGGCCGTGGCTGGGATATTCCACAATACCCAATGAATCCGCTTATCCTTCGCATCGCGGTCTTCCAGAACCAAAGCGAAACTCGCCGTCTTCACTGGGTGACCGGTCCAGGACAACTCTGGGGATAGATTCTCTCCGTATGCGGTGAATTCCGCCGGGATATATTGGCCATTCTTGAAAGCATTCGAGGTTAAACGGAAGGGCATAGTTGCCACGAAAATCAGCCGAGTTATGCTAGACGGGGCAAGGGCGAAGGTCAAGTGAGACCAGGATTTCTAGATAGGGGTGGATATTTATTATTAGTTATCTGCATACCACTGGGTCTGACCCGCGTAAAGGAATTGTGGGTGATTTCGACTGCGACGCAGGGTTGAAGCTGTTAGGAAAACGCTTGAAGGGTTTGGAACGCTGACCGAAAATCCGGCCTCAGACAGCGCGCCGGTCGATAGAGATTCAAAATTCACATTCCGAGCGGGCTTCGTTGCTCAAACAAATGAAGCTAGGCGCTACGGGGAGCCGCTAAGGCCGACGCTTTTGGCCAGATGCGGTGATAGCGCAAAGCGGAAGATTTAGAGGAATACTTGTTGCGTTGACTCACGCGGCGGGCATCACGCTGGGACGAATGCACAATAGGGCTAACTGTGGGACGTTTGGTGTTAACTTGGTACTGTGTTTGTAAGTATTAAAGAATTCAGAAGAGCCTCTTGCAAGAAGTACTCTAATAAAAGCTATTCCGCAATCTCAGGTGAACGCTAGATCAAACAGATTGAGTCAAAGCTCGTCGAGCCGCAGATTCCGAAACTAGTATAGTTCCATTTGTGACTCACGGATTAGGTAATCCAACAAGCCCTTACAAGCATCGCAGACAGGCAGATGGGCAATAAACTCGGCACTCAAATTGTATTTTTTTGGCGCAGCGCTTACAGGTTATCTTTGATGGGCGCTTGCCGAGCCGGCGTCAGCTTGCGAGACTTTCATGTAGGCACTCGACAAACCACCGGCACCCCCGAAATTGGTCCGTATTTCCGCTCGAATCCTTGAATCGTCGAATAGGTACTTTAACTAGACACGTAGTGATTGAAAATGGTACTAACCATATACGTAAATTAACTTGACAGCAAATCCAAGTTTCCAGTATACCGCAGCAACAAATCGATTGCCGGGGAGACGGTATGACTCTAAAACGACTCGCCATCCTGTTTTGCATTCTACTCATAGTTGCCTCGCCTCATGCTCAAGGGACTACTCCAGCCGTCACAAAGGACGCGCAGGCGGTTGCACTTCTGAGTCAATCTCTAAGTGCCGCAGGGGGGTTGTCGGCGATCAATTCCATTCAAGATTTCACGGGCACTGGGAACGTCACCTACAACTGGGCTGGTGAGTCAGTGCAGTCAGCTGTAATGGTTCGCGGGATGGGAGTTCCGAACTTCCGTCTCGATGCGAGCCTCTCAAATGGAACGAGGACCTGGGCCGTAAGCGGCTATGCGGCGATACTGATTACACCAGATGGCAATCGGACTTCTCTCGGGTCTTACAACCTTATGACGGCGGGAAGCATGACTATTCCTTACGTCCGAATTGCGGCCGTTTTGGGTGACACGACAACCAGCATTGGCTATATCGGCCCGGCCACGTTCAACGGTGGACAAGCAATCCAGGTACATTTCGTTCCTAACAACCCGTATTTTGCTGGGGTCGGTTCCCTTGCTGCGTTGGGAACATTTGATTTGTATTTCGATCCGGCGTCGTCGCTGGTCATCGGATTGACCGAAACCGGGCATTCCGACAACAACTTTACGATCACCTACGTGCATGAGATTGACTTCTCCAATTACCAGCAATCGGGAAGCATCGTTGCGCCCTATACGATTGCAGAAAAAATCGCGGGGCAATCAACCTGGTCAATCACGCTCAGCTCGATTTCTTTCAACAACGGTTTGGCAGAGCCAATCTTTACTCCCTGAGGCAACCGAAACTTGAAAGTTGGTGGTTGGAGGAATCTCATGACACGTTGGATTGGTCCAGTCAGTCTTGTCGTTATCGCGATAGCGGTTTTTCTTGCGAATCCAACTTCGTGCCGTGCGCAGAGCTATGTATATGAGTACGGAAGCTATCCTTGGACAACTCCAATGCCCGTTCCGGGAGGCTATGTGGATGCAGGCAACGGGAATCTGCACATCGAGATCCCGATTGCATCGATAGCCGAGCGCGGCCACGTTCCCTTCGTTGCAAAATTGGTTTACGACTCCCATATCTGGCAACAAGTCTCGTCGGTTTGGCAGCCAAAGAACGTGATCAATTCGTGGTCAGGATGGCGCTTGGTAACATCAGCTGCGGCAGGAACCAATTTTAACGACACGGTTAAAGAAGGCACTTGTACGGTTGTGGTAGACAAAATTGAGATCCACCCCCCGTACTATACTTACGAAAATTTCACGTGGACGGCTCCAGACGGCCACATCATTCCGTTTGGCAATATATCGACTTACTATTCAGAAGATAACTATTGTGGAGCCAGCGTGCCGACCGCAAATGGCCTAGCTACCGATGCTTCCGGCTATCACTTATATGTCACAAACTTTACATCGGCAACAATCTACGCTCCGGATGGAACGCAGGTTTTTCCGAACGTCAAAGACACGAATGGAAATTATTACTCCGCACCGAACGGCAACGGCGATGTGACGGACACACTCGGTCGAACACCGATCTCGACGACAGTCAATGGGAGTGCGATCACATATAACGTCCTGAACTCCCAGGGCGGAACTTCACACTTCGTGGTTACAACTGAAACAATTCCTGTGAGTACTGCATTCGGGCAGTCCGGGGTCACGGAATACGCCTCTACCGCACCATCAACGGATTATCTCACTGTGATTGAGAGTATTGCATTGCCGGACGGGACGTCCTACCAGTTTAGCTATGACGAGGGCCTGACGTCAGGACATTACGGAGTATTAACCGGAATGACACTACCCACTACTGGAACTGTTACGTTTACGCATTCAAATTTTAAAGATGCCTACGGAAATCAGAATTTATGGGCAGAGAGTTCCTCGTGGGGCGGTCCTACGGGTGGAACGTGGTCGTTTACACCCCTGGTACTTCAAAGCTGTCCGACTGGTTGCACACAGCAGATGACCGAGGTCGGGCCTAGCGGCGAGAAAACGGTTTATGGTTTCACGCTCAATGATGGTGCTTGGGATACAAGCGCGGCATCTTACGATACGACGGCAAACGGCGGAGGATTGCTTCAAACAGTTACAACGGCTTACGACTTTGCTACTCCTCCATACATTATTCCCACTGTAGTGAAAACAACGCTTCCCGTGCCGGGCGGCAGCATCAATCAGGAACGGTCCTACACCTACGATAGTTCAAATTTTGGGAATATTACGCTACTAACTGAATCAAATTTTTATTCGTCGAGTTACGCGGCGTATCGAACGACAACTTACGCCTACTTGACCAACTCCGACAATAACATGGTCAACAAAAAACAAACGATCTCGGTCTGTGCCGGTTCGGCTCAATGCACGAGCTCAAACTATGTCTCTAGCACGCAAATCGCCTATGACGGAGCAACGACCTCGTCGATGACGGGCGTCATTGGCCACGACGATACGAACTTTGGCACTTCGTATACCGCTCGCGGAAATCCTACAACCATACAGCTAATGGCCTACACAACGGTGGTGAGTGCGACGACTACTCTGGCTTACGATATGACAGGTCAAGTTACTTCGTCGACGGATAACAACGGGAACAAAACGACATTCAGTTACTCAGACAGCTATTTTAACGATACTTCGAGTGGTCCAAGTTCAGCATCGCCAGCCGGAAAAACAAACGCCTTTGTAACGCAAATGACGCTTCCCAGCCCATTCAACTGGACGAACAGCTTTGGTTATTATCTTAGTACGAGCCAGTTAGCGACAAAGACCGATCAGAACGCCCTCGTAACTACTAATTCCTATCTCGATTCTCTAAGCCGTCCGACGATGTCTAAGGTTAAAATCAACACGACAAATTACAGCTGGAAAATGAAGAGTTACACGAATTCCAATGAAACGGTCGCAGACAGCTATACAGGCGTCAGTGATGCGACGCCGGTACTGCCCTGTTCGTCATGCAGACATGATCAAACGAATCTCGATTCCTTCGGTAGGCCTCTTACTCAACTCCTGGTCAACGACCCGGATGGCCAGGACACCGTTACTGCGGCCTACACCAATGGAAGGCTCTCAAGCCTAACGGACCCCAAACGTTCTACCTCTAGTCCAACGGATAATACTGACTCGTACGTCTACGATGGACTGGGCCGCGTAACAAAAGTGACGCACAGTGATGGGAGCTCCTTTTTCACCTACTACGGTGCGAGCGTTTCTGCTGCCGGGGGGATATCAACCCAGCTTTGCTCTTCAAGCACATATGGACTCGGATATCCCGTTCTATACATTGATGAGGCAGCGAAAAAACGCCAGATTTGGACCGACGGGTTAGGGCGGAAAATAGAAGTAGACGAACAGGACAATTCAGGAAACCTGACCCAAAATACCTGTTACACGTACAGCATCTTGAATAACCTGACTGGCGTGACGCAAGGCACGCAAAGCCGCACTTTCCAATACGATTCCTTATCGCGGATGACAAGTGCCACAACACCAGAAACCGGCACTGTAACCTACTCATATGTGACCACGACCCTCGCATTATGCAGCGGCAACCCATATGCGGCTTGCTACCGGCATGACGGAAGAGCCTTTACTAACTACGCCTACGATTCGCTCAACCGGCTTACTGGAATTACCTATTCGACTTTAAGCTCAGCGGTAATTTACACATATGACGCTGGCACGAATCAGAAAGGGTTCTTGACAGGTATGTCGGATAGTTCCGGAAGTACGACTTGGGGCTACAACAATGTGGGCTGGGTTACCTCTGAGCAACGAACGATTGCTGGCAAGACGAATTCGATGTCATACACTTACAATGGAGATGGAACGATTGGGTCGGTGACATACCCAAGTTCGCGGACGATCACCTACACTGTAAGCAATGCGGAGCGAGCGACTTCCGCCAAAGATTTGACTAATAACATCCAGTATGGGGTGACGGCGAGTTACGCCCCGGTGGGATCGTTGAACAGCGTGCTCTACGGCCCGGCGACTGGATTCAATGGCGTTACGACCACGGCCGCTTACAACAGCCGACTAGAACCGACGGGGGCATCTGCAAGTTCGACAGCTGGCACGGCGCAGAACTTATCGTTCAATTACCCTTCTACGGGCAACGATGGGATGGTGACTGGAATCCAGAACAATGTGATTTCGGGATTAAGCGAGTCCTTCACATACGATTCGCTGAATCGAATTCTATCGGCGGCAACAACTGCGACTTCGGGCCCGGGTTGCTGGGGACAAACGTTTGGACCTACGGGAGCGCCGCCTCCCGGACCGCCCGACGACCGATGGAGTAATTTGAGCCAAATCAATGTGACGAATTGTAGCGCGGGAGCACTTGGTATTGCAGTGAGTTCTACAACCAACCAAGTGACGACGACCGGCTACTCGTATGACGCGTCCGGGAATATGACGAGCGAGCCGACACCGATTGGCTACACATATAGTTATGACGCGGAGAACCACTTGACCCAAGCTGCGGGTACGTCCTCGGGCACATGGAACTATGTCTATGATGGCCACGGTCTGCGTGTCGAGAAATCCAACTCGTCCGGCGGCACCCTCTACTGGCGGTCCATTCCCGGCGCAACCATTGCGGAAACAGATTTGACGGGCAGTACCACGAATACTGCGTATAGAGAATACATATTCTTCGCTGGACAACGGATCGCTTCGAGGGATGCCAGCGGAAACGTTTATTATTACTACCGGGACCAAATCGGAAGCACCACCGCAATAACAACTGCGAGTGGCACGCCGTGCTACCAAGCCGCTTTTACGCCGTACGGCCAAGAGATGACTACGCAGACGACCTGCGAATCGAATTACAAATTCTCTGGCTACGAACGCGACGCGGAAACTGGTCTCGATTACGCTTTCGCTCGATATTATAACTCTCGTCTTGCGCGTTTCATGTCTGCCGATCCGCTTGGTGGCGGCACCAGCGATCCGCAATCGCTAAACCGCTACGCATATGTTGAGAACGCTCCAATGAACTCTATAGATCCTAGCGGAATGTATCACTATTGTCCTGCGCCGGGCGGCTGTGACTGGGGAGAAGATGATTCTCCGTTTATGGCTTGGATTCCTTGGCTGACAAGCTATCCCACCTGGCTTGCTGGCGGATACATTTACGGAGAAAACGGCGATTGGAGTATGGCGGGATATTCTTGGCAGTACGGCCTCATGCCCATTATTTGGGGTGGCAGCGGTCCATATGGAAATGTAAAGGACCTGATTCGACAGATATTCAAAAACAACCAGGACTGCGCGGACCTGTTCGGCGGCGAGGACAAGGCAAATAGCACTCTCGACACTATGACTGTTATTCAAGTTCCTATGACGCCTGCTGTCCTCACGGCTCCGAACGATGCAGAAGCATGGAATGCCATAGCCCAATCGAATGCCGGTCAAAACAACTACGCCGCTTACACTAGTTGGACTACCTCCGCTGGCACAACTGCTTGGAACCAGGAATCTTACAGCACGTTCGTCGGAACAGTTTTTTCAAACTTGGCCCTCGGCCAGCAGGCGGCTGTCTTTATGCACGAGATGGCACATCCAACTACCGGATATTCCAGTACCTACGCTAATGGCGCGATGGAGCAACCGGACTCCCCATACTCACCGCAAAACTTATTTGTCAATTGCGTGCCTCCACAGGAGTAGAATGCCGTGCTCAAAACTGGTTTTCTCATTATCGTTCTCAGCACCATCTGTTTTGCGGATCGAGGAATTCAAGAACAAAAGCAACAATCCGAGGTCGAAGTTAGGATTTCACCGTTAAAGAACGCCATTGTCGCGGGCGACACTCTCCAGTTGCGCGTCGAGATTTGGAACATGGGTACCAAGGATCTCTTCATTTGCAGAGATTTTCATCTTCGAACGGCGCAGTTTTGTATTTTTACGCTGTCATTTGAGCCCCGCGGAAAAGCGCCAAGAACCGATTCTGCAGCGGATGTCGGCTTTCCGAATGAAAAAAAAGAGAGCTTTGTGGACGCAATGGTAAGGAACTGGATTTCTATTCCCCCGGGGCACTTTTACGGTGGTATCGTCGAGTTAGATCCATCATTTTATCCAGAGCTTTCAGAGGTAGGTAGTTACCATATTCGAGGCCGATACTTTTCGGGCGGACTACTCACGCCACGCAATTCCAATGATCTTCAGGCCTATCCGAAAGAAATCGGCCAACTTCCGGGCAAGTCCTGGCAAGGCGAAGTATATACAAACTCGGTAGTGGTCCGCGTCGTTCCGAACAGGAAGTGAGGCGGAAATTTAGGTGCCAAGAGTGGGCAGGCTAGCTGTCCGTTTCGCCCGCGAGTCTCGCGGGCTATCCCAGGAAGACTTCGCTGAACGTGCCAGTGTGCACCGCACCTACATCAGTTCGATTGAATTGGGAAAGGTGAGCGTTGGAATCGAAGTCGCCGGTAATCTCGCAATTGCTCTGGGAATGCGATTGAGTGATCTAATCCGAAAAGCTGAAGGGGATGTGGTTTGATAAGGAATCCGCAAGGATGAACGGCGTTCCCAGCACCGGTACTGATTCTGCTGTATCCAAGCAACTCGTCTGATATAACAATCCAACCCGATCCAGTCGTGCCTGCCTCTTCCACCCGCGTGATGTAATGCCACATGGCCCAATTGGCGGGAGCGACGGCCAACGTGGCGTGGCAAGGTGCGGTAAATACTTGCTCAACTGCTTGCTGCGCTTATGCCACCGGCAGGTGCGAATACGCCAACGCGCTTTGGCGCGGATGCGTAAATGCAGGATTTTCGATACGTACTCGGAGTTTGAAATGACGATACTCTATTTCTCTATGTTTAGTTAGAACAATGGGTCTGACGTGCGTGAAGGAATTTTGACGGATTTCAATCCACTGTTTTTGTTGAATCTGTTAGGAAAACGCTTAAAGAGTTCTGGAGGTTTCTGCGCGAACGGTATAGTGCGCGGACCGAACTAGAATCTTGGGAGGGCCGTTGGCGGCTCACTCGACGAAGCTTGCTCTGAAAATTAAGTCGCGTTTTTGAAGAATGACCACTGAACGTCCGAGTAGATATTTGATGCCGTACCGCAGTGATATCGGGCGTAGGCCCAAGGGTCAGGCTCGCCCTTCTCGATCAGGTAGAACTGAATCTCCTTCTTCACTTCGCGGACCGCCTTCGCATACTTCGGTTCGCTAGGCTCGACGAGAAACTGAACTTTTACAATGCGACCTTCGGGCAAGCCGATCATCGCTATTGGCATCCACTCGTTCCAACCACTATCTCTGGCTGAACCGTAACGTAGCTCGAAGTGCTCCTTCGTGCGGGTAACCGGACCCTCCTGCCAGCAGCGGATTTTTGGCGCTGGGTTCATAGTGATCTTTGCGGTCAACTGTCCCTTTGTGCCTATGTCAATTTAGTCTGTGGCAGTCCCCGCTGGGGGTAATCGCCGAGCTTCCTGACGTTTCACCCTCAGCTCCGCCAACTGGCGAATCCGTTTTTCCTCCGGGCCATCGGTCATGCATATTTCGTGAAACCGTCCTCCCGTGATTTCGGTGGCAACCTTGCCAACCTTGCGGCGGAAGCGAATCTCCTCAGCGGTCGGCAAGTCAGTACCAAAGCCTTTCGCACTTTCCTCAATAACGCATGCTGCACCATATGCAACTTGGAACTTTAGCCCCTCTAACATCTGACCTTCTTCGTCTTCTGTCATTGCTACTTCTAAGGGCGTTAGCGACGCTCTGTCCACTTTCATCGATTCCTCAGCAGCGATTGCATACCTTTCCTGCGCCGACGGAACCACTCCGATATCAGCTAGAACCGGATGACCGAGCCGACCGTCTTTCTCAACTTGCAGGGCATGTTGCATAGCATCCAGGGCGTCGAAGCCTAGTCCGAAATATCTTTCGCGCAATTTCTGGACGAAAGCGGTCATTTCGTCCGACCGAACTATTTTGGTAACCGTCGCGCGGTCTCGCTGTTCTTCGCGGGCGATATGGCGAATACTTTCACCAGCTACGTATCGCTGGATTATCCGCGCCGATTGTGGCGGAGGCACGATAGTTCGCGGGTTTTTGGTTGAAAATGGCGGGTCTTGGTCGACTGCCATCAATCGCTGCCGAGGGTTCTTCTGACTCTTTTGGGTGCAGCGCTCGATCTTCGCATGGGTCATGTTAGTGTTTCCACTGCTGGAACAAAACAATCCCTTAAAGCAGCTTCTCGCAAACTGTCCCTTTTGATGGTAGGAGCTTGGACAACCTGATGCAACGAAGCTTTCCAAATCTGCCGGAGCGTGATCGCTTCCCGAGCTTGGCCTTACATAGTATCTTTCAATGGGTAATTCTCGCAGTTAGCCCATAGAGTGTGCGCATCGCGCGATCAGAATCGAAGAACGAGGCAAGGAATCGTCAGATGACCCCTATAGTTCCGCCAATCGTCGATATCGGCATCTTAACAATTCGCGAAGACGAATTCCGGGCGGTACTCCAGGTCTTTTCTGACGGCCACGGTATCTACAAGGGCCGACACCGTGAATATACTTTGAGGACTGCGGATGCTGGCCAGGGCACTCGTTATCGCCTCGCCGTTCTTCGCCAAATCGAGCAGGGCAACGGGGAGGCTCAAGAGGCTGCTCGCGATCTCATTGACGACTTGCAACCCTCGCTGTTATTGGTGGTGGGTATTGCCGGAGGGCTGCCTTCAGACGACATCTGTCTTGGTGATGTTGTGCTGTCAACCCGCGTGCTGGATTTTAGCCTCGAAGCACGTAAGTTCCAGGAACACACAACATACAATGTAGGAGGCGGCCCGATTTTCAAGTCGATAGCGATGGGTATCGCTAACCTTAGCGCGCGAGAATCGGAACTCGGCAATTGGTGGGAGGAGCTGCCTTCTAAGCCGAGTGTCAGTTGGGCTCCAAGCCGATTATATGGCCCTACGGTCTGGCGGCGTCGTGTGCGGGAAACTCTGAAATCGCATTTCGCCAAGGGGACCCCGCCGAAACCTCCAACGTTCAGTGCCGGTCCCATCGCCTCTAGCGACCGACTTGTGAAAGACCCTAAGGTGCTGTTTCCCTGGATAACGACCGCCCGTGGCATTCTTGCGATCGAGATGGAGTCGGCGGGTGTTCATCGGGCAACTCGGGACAGGACTCCGATGTTGTCGATTCGGGGGCTAAGCGACATCGTCGGATTAAGGCGTCTCGACGCGTGGACCAAGTACGCGTGCGCTGCAGCCGCGGCCTTTGCACGCGCATATCTTCGAACTCAACCAGTTCCGTTACGAGTGTCGCCGGAACCGGCAAGCGCGACGACTGCACCGCCTCGCGAGAACGCCAAGGGCTGGCCGGAACCGAAGACAGCGGAACTAGAAGAGGGCTTCGCCAATCTAATTCCGCTGCAGCATTTTCCTGATTCTTTGTTCGTCGCTCCTGCGCTGAGCAAGACAATAAAGCAGTCCTGGTTTCTGATAAACAAAGGTGCTAAGTCCACTGAGCGGATTTCGGGTGCGTGGACACTATACGAAAATAACCTATACAGCCTTGTCGACCCGGAACGCTCGCGCTTGAAGAGGATCATCGAGATTGGAGGTTTGGAGCGATTCAACACTGATGAGTGGGCACTCTCCAGCGACCACGGCAAGCGACGCCTTTTTGTGCACCTCCTCAATGCCGCGCTCCGCGACGACCTCTGGGCGCAAGGTGTTCGATACGACAAGGAACAGGACGCCTATGCCTTCATGGGATTCCCCGACAAACCGCCTCGGCGACTCAAGTACGGAAATCTCAAGCTGCGAAGTACTGCTACCGTCGTCTCGCATTACGAACACAAGCCGAAGAGTGGGAAGGTTTATAAATATCTACGTCACGTCGCGTTTCAGGGACGCTTTCGCTTCTTAGGCGAGCGATGGTATCTAGAGATTACCCCGACGTATCGCTTCACTCGAAACGGAAAGGACCTGGACCGATTTCACGAGGATCGCCTTTCCGGAATTAAGCGGATTGAGCGTAACCGTTCGGTGTTGAGTCAACTACTTCTATGGCAGGCTGTTCTCCGGGCACCATGGACACGAGCTGATCGACCACGCTTGCTTGAATTTGCGCCGCTGGTCTCGTTTCGATTTGCGTCCGGAATTGACGAGGGTTCGCTCACAGCGCTGGACGCTCCGCCCGTTCTTCCACCGGGAGATAAGGAGCTTCACGAATGAAGCTCCAGATAATCGAAGAGCCGGAACTCGCCTTCCATCAGAACAACTTGCACATCGACATCCGCGCTGGTCTGTCGATCTTCGGGGCATTTGACAAAGGAAGCGAGGCAGTTCCTGTTCCAATTCGCATTGGTGTTATTGGAACAACTGCGACAGCGGACGGCGTGCGCGATTGGTTGGAGCGTTGCAAGACCGGCGTCCCCTCGGACGAGCAGAAGCTGACTGCCCTCCGGCCCGCTTTTCCCGGCATGACAAACGAGGTGTTTGGGACGTCCCTGGATTTGTCAGACGCCGCAACGCGTACGATCTCACGGCACGAATTCACGACCGCGCTCGCGAGACCCAATGCCTTGCAGCATATCGTCGGGGTGTTTATGGACCACGCTCGGGACCTTGCGAGCAAAAGCGGCCTTCACGTCCTGGTTGTGGCACCGCCGGCGGAGGTCTTTGCGCTGGGAGACACGCCGCGTTCGCTGGTAGTCGATCCGCCGATTGATGAAACGCAGGAGCTTGCCCCGGAACAAGATGCGGCGCCGCACTCGGCGCTCAACTTTCATGACCTGTTTAAGGCGCAGGCAATCGAATTGCAGCTCCCTTGTCAATTGTCACGCCCCGATACGTACGGTATACCCCCGCTAGGGCGCACGCGCGGTAGGCGCTTGCAGGATAAGGCGACGACGGCCTGGAATTTTCACACGGCACTGTATTACAAGGCCGGCGGTGTGCCGTGGCGTCTTGCTCGGCAGTCGGCGGACCTGACCACCTGTTATGTGGGCGTCAGCTTCTTCCGAAGCGTATCCGGTGACAGGCTCATGACTAGCGTGGCACAGGTGTTCGATGAGCGCGGCGAAGGATTGATCGTGCAAGGTGGGAGTGCGAGCTATGACAAAGATGACCGCACTCCCCATTTGTCCAAGGAAGACGCGCAAGAACTACTTGCCAGTGGGCTCGCGACGTACAGACGCGAACACAAGACCATGCCAGCGAGGGTGGTCATACACAAGACCTCTTACTTCAACGCAGCTGAAAAGAACGGATTCAAAGCAGCGGCCGACACGCAGCAGCTTGAAGTTCTCGACTTGGTGAGTGTGCGCCGATCAGGAGCGCGCGTCTTGCGGGCTGGAGATTCGCCTATGGTCCGAGGCACTGCGATGTTGTTCGACGACAAGTCTGGCATCGTCTATCTGAAGGGTACTGTTCCTTATTTCAAAGTTTATCCGGGCGCTTATATACCTCGCGCGATCGAGTTTGCTTGCGAGGATGGCGAATCCAGTGCGTCGGAAATTGCCCGAGAGCTCGTGGGCCTGTCGAAACTGAACTTCAACAATACACAGTTCGACTCCGGTGACCCTATTACCGTGCGGGCGGCTCGACGCGTGGGTGACATTTTGAAGCATGTCCCGGCTGGAAAGAAGATCAACTCTCGTTTTCGCTATTTCACATAAACGTTCCAAGCACTAATGTGCTCGCTCGCGTCTCTGTCGCATGCGGCCAGGCTATGCGAAGTTACTGTAGTGAAAATTGTAGTGACCGTCCGAGCAAGTACATCCATTCAGTTACATTCAGGCGCAGTTCCGATTTTGCGCTAAGTCCTTGATGTTTGAGGTGTTCTGCCTGCAACTCATTGAAGGAAATGGTCGGGGCGTGGAGATTCGAACTCCAGACCTCCTGCGCCCAAGGCAGGCGCGCTCGATCGAATTCCTTCACAAGTACATCGCGTTGGCTGAGAGGTCAAAGCTAATATCTCGGTGCGTGGAGCGACTCGGTTCGCAGCACTATGCCAAGACTTTTGTTTAAGTAAAGCGTCGTTTGAATCGGTACCCATAAACCCGCTTGTAATTATTGAACCAACGTCAAGAATTCCGGTGAGAAAACTGTGACATAACTTTGCCATGAAACCTGTATTAGCTGCCAAAACAGACTTCTTTGCCAGTCTTTGTTTATTGATTGTACGCAACTTATTGAAAGCAAAGAACAGCCCGAAGATTCCGATATTATGAAGGAGATCCCAGTCGATGGGGATCCTCAGCCCCAAGCCAAGTCTTACAGCTAACCGCTTCTAAGTGTATAATTCGTATGGAACGTCATCGTTTAACCGGCATAAAAGTACCGTTACAGTAACATGGGATGCTTTAAGCAGCATCTTAGTGCCGGTAAAGCTATGTAGTGCATCGTCTATAAACGGCATTAAGTTACCGTTTATTGCTATAAAGCAGCTTAAAAGGTAGAATTGTGCCGATGAAAGACACTTCCTTTAAGACAGCACAAGAGCTCCAGACAGAGCTGGGGAAACGGCTTCGTGAGTTGCGCCTTCAGCGAAATCTCGATCAGCGCACGACTGCCGAGAAGGCAGGGATTGCTGAAAAGTCGTTGCGAAATCTTGAGACTGGCCGCGGTTCTTCGGTGGAAACCCTTGTGCGGACGCTAAAAGCTCTCGATTTCTTAGAGGGGATTGAGATGCTGGCGCCTAAGCCCTCCGTCAATCCGCTCGCGCTGCTTAGAACGGCAAAGCCGCGCGCGCGCGCGCGCCATCGGCGAAGGAAGAAAACTCAGTGAGCGTTCCCGTAATCGAGGTTTCGATTTGGGGCGAGCGCGTGGGGGCGCTCGCGGCGGATCCAACGATTGGGGTATATGCCTTCGCTTACCTGCCTTCTTGGCGTCGCAGGGGGATTGAGCTTGCTCCCGTGATGATGCCGCTTTCGGATGGGCGTGACACGTTTCTCTTTCCAAACTTGCCTGAAGCAACCTTCCATCGGTTGCCGGGAATGCTGGCCGATGCTCTGCCAGATGATTTCGGAAATGCGTTGATCGATGCCTGGATGGCGGAGCATGGCGTCCAAGAAAGTGCAGTCACGACGCTCGACCGGTTGGCCTACATGGGAAAGCGCGGGATGGGGGCACTCGAGTTCAAGCCCGCGCGTGGGTCGCAAAGAGAGAGCCGTGCGCCTCTCAAGATGAAATCCTTGGTTGAGGAAGCACGAAAGTTGGTGTCGGGAAATCTCGCGATAGATGCGCACGCCAAGGCAGCGCTCGCGAACATGATCAAAGTCGGAACTTCGGCGGGTGGGGCTCGGGCGAAAGCGGTCATCGCCTGGAACCCCAAGACCAACGAGATTCGCAGTGGTCAGTTCGATGTGGCGCCGGGGTTTGAGCACTGGATCTTGAAATTCGATGGCGTGGGGCAATACCCAGAGCTGGGGGCCGGGGAGGATTACGGCCGGATCGAATATGCGTACTACAAAATGGCAACTGCTGCTGGAATCCGGATGTCTGACTGTCGGCTTCTTGAAGAAAATGGCCGGGCCCATTTCATGACCAAACGCTTTGATCGGGACGTGAGGAAAGACGGCACGGTCAAGCATCACATGCAGAGTCTCTGCGCCTTGAGTCATTTGGACTTCAAGCAGCGTGCGACGCACGCATATGCTCAGCTCTTTATTACGGTTGCGCAGTTGGGGCTGGGAGACGAGGCAATGGCGGAAATCTTTCGGAGGATGGCCTTCAACGTCATGGCTCGCAATTGCGATGACCACACGAAGAATTTCGGCTTCCTTCTGAAGCAAGGCCAACGCTGGGAGCTCGCTCCGGCCTACGACGTAACGCACGCCTATAACCCGAGAGGGGAGTGGACGTACCAACACCTGATGAGTGTAAATGGAAAGTTTGAGGACATCACCAAAGAGGACCTCATGGTCGAGGCCGACCGTTTCAGTGTGCGGCGTGCCAAGGATCTCTTGGCTGACGTGCGGGGCGTGCTAGAGAGTTGGACGAGTTACGCGAACGAAGCGAGGCTCGGAAAGGCCACGACCGACAGAGTATCGAAGGATTTTCGCCTGTTGTGATTCTAGGCCTGTTCTGTGAGCTGTGATGACGGATACATCATGATACGAACGGTCGCAGAGTTATTAAGGGCCTTTCAAGAAGCGGAGATTCGACAAATCGAAAAAGCGGGAATCCGGCATGCGCCCACGATCGGTGAAATGTATGAGGGGCTCACGTCTTCGATTCTAGATAAGGCGATTCCGTCTGAAGCGGGCCTGCGCGTTGTGTCAGGTTTTGTGGAGAATCCCTCCGGCATGCAGAGTGGCCAGATCGATTGCATGTTGGTTTTTGGCGAGGGCACGCCGCTCCCGTATTCGAAGCACTCGAAATGGCATGTGCGCGATGTCGTGGCTGTGCTGGAAGTGAAAAAGCGGCTCTTTGCAAGAGAGCTTGCCGATGCGCAGGAGCAACTGAGAGATGTGCTCGACATTTATGGGCACTATGTTGTTCGGGATGCCGCGGAGTGCTTCAGTATCGAACCGTCCTTGTTTGCGTTTGCCAAGATCGCAGGTGTAGTTCCGCCTGCGCATGCGGACGCGAGCCGGCTGCCCTTTCATCTCGAAATGCTGTATCGAACGCTCATCGTGGAACAGGTTTCTCCCCTCCGGATCATCCTGGGCTACGAGGGTTACGCGTGCGAGGTTTCGTTCCGGCGGGCGTTTGTCCGGTTTCTGAAAAAGAGTCTGTCGCGCAGCCGTTCTGGTGCTGGAAGTCTTCCGCATTTGGTAATCTGCGGCAAGTACAGTCTGGTCAAGACCAATGGCCATCCGTACTCCGGTCCGCTGCATAACGACAGGTGGCTGATCGTCGCGTCTTCCAATGAAAATCCGCTGATCTTCCTTCTCGAGCTGATCTGGACGCGCCTCTCCTACCGAATGGAGATGCCGGATTCTTACCTAAGTGATCTAAGCGTGGAACGAGTCTCGCCTTTGCTATGGTGCAAGGCAGTAGAGCAGGGTCCGAAACAAGGCTGGGAGTTCTGGTTCGACGTCATAGAAAAGAAGGCTCTCGAAGAAGATGTTCCACCTAGGGACTGGAAACCGTTTGTCGTGTCCCCAGGACAGTTTGCAGTCATGAACGCGCTGTGTGTGGAGGGCTCGCTGTCTTTGGCAGACGCTTCGATCCGTGAACTGAGTCTGCACGAGAAGACGGCTTTGGACGAACTCTGCGAAATGCGCCTCGTGGCGAAAGAAGGCAACAGAATTGTGTTGCTCACGCGGTTGTGCCGCTGCGCCATTATGCCTACTGGCGATCTGATCGTTGGGGACGATAGCAGCGGGCGAATGACGGCATGGGTGCAACGCGAGATGGCGAAAGTGCGAAGGTTTTGATGCATAATTTCGTTCATCGCGCTTAGGCGAACGCCACTTTCCGACAAATAGTCGCGTGAGAACCTTGACTTGGACGAGGCCGTGTCTGATCCGAGGCGAGATCGAACTCCGGAGCCTACACCGCTCCAACAGGCAGAGGTGGCCATGACGTAGTGGCAGAAAAGTCGCTCCGCGCCGATGCGAAACGGAGCCGCGTAGATGCTCGCGTCTGAACAGTTTGAATTGGCGATTTACAGGTGGGTCAAGGTGGTCGGGGTGGCGCGGCCTGTCGGTATTCCGGATTTCTATAAAATGCCGGGATCGACGGCGAGTACGCATCGGTCGTCGAGCGACTGAAGGACTTACACGCTCACGGTTATATAGATCTGGCGAAGATCAGTGGCAATTATAGCGTGCCGTATAACAAGTTTGTTCCGATTGAGGGAGAAAATGCTTTCTTCGGCGGGGGCTTTACGGTCGAAATTGCGCCGGGCCGGAGAAAGTTCTTTGAGTCACTTGAAGCCCGCGAGGACGAGGAGAAGCAACAAAAGGGAGGCGAAACCGTCAGGAACGCTATGAAACTAGAACTTTCTCAACCGACGCTCGGCTTGTTGCGGAAAAACCTACAAGGGATGGAATCGGACGCGAACGTCATCACGCCATACGATCGGCGAACATTTTGGCGCGATGAGTTGTTCGACTTCGGATTTGGGATGGCGGTCATTGATCTACTTGCGACATACAAATTTGATTGGGGTGCGATCATTCCCGATCTTTATCTCGGAAAACTCAGGAGTCAAAACGAAACTGTGCCCGCACCGCTGCCGACTATGTTTTGCGAGCAAACACTCCATCAACTGCTCGCGCTTGCCCTTCACCGGAACAAGGATTCTGCGCTTGCTTATCAGCTTAGGGAAGCCTTGAAACAAGATGGACTCGTTTCAAAACCGACGACGGAAGAGATTTTGCGCGCACTTGAGCGAGGAGAGAAGTTCGATCCTGAAACGATGGAAGAATTGAACAAGGCGGGGCTAATCAGCATGACTGACGCGCGACACTTTCAGTCGCGAGGACCGGAATACGTGTTTACCGGACTGACCGGTAGCGGACTCCGGCTAGTGGAGAACAGCAAGACGCAAGCCGGCCAGCTCCCGATTAAGGAAGCAGCGCACCCAAAAACAACCGATCCGCAGACGAAGCAATGGGACGTTTTTATCAGCCATGCCAGTGAGGATAAAGAATCGATCGCGCATTCGTTGGCCGTTGCCCTGAGAGATTGTGGTCTTCAAGTGTGGTACGACGCATTCACGCTGAAACTCGGCGACAGCCTCCGCGCGTCAATCGATCGCGGGCTTGCTCAATCTGGCTTCGGCGTGGTGATTTTGAGCAAACATTTTTTCGCGAAGCATTGGCCGCAACAGGAGCTAAACGGTCTTGCTGCGATCGAGGTTGGCGGTAGGAAAGTGATTCTCCCAGTGTGGCACGGCGTTAGCCGCGAGGAGGTTGCTCGATATTCACCAATGCTTGCTGATAAGAAAGGTGTCTCGACCGACGAAGGCTTTGACCGGGTTGTCGCGGCAATCCTAGAAGTCGTAAAGCCGGATCTAGCGAGCACAGTGGTTTACGGCCAAACGAATGACCTGCACGTTGGAACGCGGGTCCACGTACGGATGCCAGAGGCCGGCGTGCCCCGCGAAAAGTGGCAGTTTGGCTCAGAGGTGTGGGTGATTCGCAAAACCGACGAACAGAAGAAGACCGCGGTCGCGACACCAGTGTATCCGCCGCTCGATCATCCAACACCGACAGTCGAGGGCCCGATGAGCGGCCCCGATTCTCCATTCCGAAACGCTCATATCCCAAGTTAGCTAGGACTGCGCTGATGGAATCATTGGCAAGCCTCCCTTCGGCCCGCGTTACGCTCCCAAAGCGCGGTATTCAACTGTGACATAACTGTGCCATAAAACCTGTTTTGGCTGCCAGAAGTGACTCCATTGACAGAAGAGATTTATTCATTCTACGGAAGTTATTGAAAACACAAAGGGGCACGAAGATTCCGGCTTACATGGCTCACCCGCTATTTTATTGAAGATACAGACGTTTTCGGTTTGCCCCCAGGTATTCAACGCACAACCACGGCATTCAGGGCACTGGTCCGACCCAACTTACGCTACGAATCGAAGGTCGATTAGCTACGCATTGGAGCCGACTCAAACCCTAAAGACAGAAGGACGCGCTCTCCAAGTTTTTCTGTTTGTTTGTTCTTGACAGTTACCCACAAATGATTTAAACCAACACAATTTCGCTTTGAGCCCGGCAAGGGCTCGCGAATGGTCCTGGGAGGGAGCGATGAGTTCTCATCAAAAACGGCAATTAAAGTTAATGGTACTGGTTCTTGCGGTCGCAGTAATACTTTGTAGCATTCCTGGGGATTTAAAGGCACAGACGCATAATAACCCTCTGGCCTTTACCTTTGATGGTCCGGTTCGCGGGACGGTGAGTGCCGCAGGAGTTCGCGAATTCCTGGGGATTCCTTATGCTGCGCCGCCAGTGGGTAATTTGCGCTGGCGTCCGCCGGTGCCGCGCGCTCCTTGGTTCCAGACGCTCGACACTACGCATTTCGCGAACCACTGCCCGCAACCGGCTTCGCCGTTTGGAATTGAGTCCACGACCGAGGACTGCTTGTTCCTGAATGTGTTCACTCCTGACTCGAACGATTTCCGCTTGCGGCCTGTGATGGTATGGATCCACGGAGGCGCGTTGGTTACAGGGGAAAGTAATGATTACGATCCGACGGTGATGGTGCAGGACGGGGTGATCGTGGTCACCATCAACTACCGGCTTGGCGCTCTGGGCTTTCTGGCGCATCCGGCGCTAGCTTCGAATCCGACCTCGGCGGGTGATTACGGTCTGATGGATCAGCAGCTCGCGCTGCGGTGGGTGCGCGACAACATCGTGTTCTTCGGCGGCGATCCACTTAATGTGACTATCTTCGGCGAATCCGCCGGAGGACTGAGCGTTTTCTCGCAGCTGACCTCGCCGTCAGCTGCCAATCTGTTTCAGAAGGCCATCGTCGAAAGCGGAGCGTACGCGCTTACTACACAGACGCTGGCAACTGCAGAGGCGGCGGGAACTACGTTTGCGACGGCGGCGGGATGCAGCAGCCAAACGGCTGCATGCCTGCGCGCGCTCCCGGTGAGCACAATTTTGGCTAACGAAAACCCTGCGGGGTACACCCCGAATATTGACGGCGAGTTTCTGCCGCTCTCCCTGGGGGCCGCGCTGGCCACCGGGCAATTCCATCACGTTCCGGTAATTCAGGGAGGGAATCACGACGAATGGCGGCTGTTCGTCGCGCTTGATTTCGATTTCGTCACCGGCCCGATCCCGAATACCGAGACTGGATATGAAGGAGCGCTTGCGACCTTGGTGGGACCTGCAGCACCCATCGTCGCTGCAGAATATCCGCTGGCCAGCTTTCCTTCCGCCGATCTTGCATTCGGCGCGGCGGGAACTGACGTGGTGTTCGCTTGCCCCGCTCTGAGCGCGGACTTGTCGATGTCGCAGTTTGTGCCGCTCTCGACCTATGAGTTCAACGACGAGAACGCGCCGGAGGACTTTTTGCCGCCCGCGAGTTTCCCGTACGGGGCGGCGCATGCGTCGGAGCTTCAGTACTTGTTTAATTTGCCGATTACTGTGCCGCGGCCACCGCTCAACGCACAGCAGCTAGAGCTTTCCAGCACGATGCAGCACTACTGGACGAATTTCGCAAAATTCGGCACTCCCAACAGTTCTGGTGTGCCCGCGTGGCTGGAATTTAGCCCTATTGCCCTAAATTTCCAGTCGCTGATTCCGCCGTCGCCGGTGGAAGAGACGAATTTTGCCACGGCGCATAAGTGCGCGTTCTGGGCTGCCTTGCTTGCGGCACAGTAAGGCTCTGCTTGGCGTCTGCCGTCGTAAGAAAGAAGAAGAGATGCGCGCTATTAGCGCAGGCGCGAGCGCTCGTCACTTTTCACGAGGTGAAGCAGCAGATAGGTTTTCGTAAGGTTCCAGGCAAGCGTCGCGACCGCCGGGTGATAGCTGGGCCGAGCATCGCAAAAAAAACCGTGGTCGGCGTTTGAAAACTCCACGTTCACATATGTTTTGTCCATGCGTTTGAATTCGTCCACAATCGCGCGAGTTTGGTCCGGGCCGATGTGTTTATCGAGGCCGCCCCAAAAAAAGAGCATGGGTGCACGAAGATCGGCGACTCGAGGGAGGAGCGCCGGCGCGATACTCCCGCCGTAAAACGAAATTGACGCTTGCAGCGGCAGAGTCGCGTTAGCCAGAAAAGAAACTCGCCCACCCAAGCAGAATCCGATGCTGGCGATTTTGTCCGGCGCAACATGATCGCTTTTCTTTAGCCATCCGTACGCTGCGCGGATATCTTCCAGCGTGCCTTTCTCCGTCATTGCTTTCATGTGTGCCATCACGGCGGGGAAGTCGTCATATTTCCCTTCAAAGCCCGGAGCAGTGCGGTGGTAGAGCTCAGGTGCGATCGCGATGTAACCTTCGCGGGCGAGACGCTCGGTGACGTCTCGAATATGCGCGTTCACACCAAATGCTTCCTGGAAGACCAGCAAGCCTGGATACGGACCGTTTCCCGAGGGACGTGCCACATATGCGTTCATTACGGTTCCGTCGTCTACTTTCAGCGAAACGCTTTCGGTCGCAATATTTTCCATTAGATAAACCTCCTGGCTCACCTCTATGAGAGCATACTTTGCGCACACGCGCCGAGTGGAAATGTGAAAAACTCATTCCAGGCAAAATTTTCAGCGTGTGGCTTTTTCGAAAGCGGGCGAATCGACGCGCAGCGCGTTCGCATCCAAATTTTACATGGAGGCCTTCCAATGAGTTTGAAAGAGTATGTGACGCTGGGACGATCAGGATTGCGCGTGAGTCCTCTAGCGCTGGGAACTATGACGTTTGGCACTGAGTGGGGATGGGGGAGCGAGCCTGCGATCGCGCACCAGGTGTTCGACCGCTACATTGAGCAAGGCGGGAATTTTGTCGACACAGCAGACGGCTACACGCTGGGGAAAAGCGAAGAGTTGTTGGGCCAATTCATTGCAGAGCGCGGTCTGCGCGACCGCGTAGTGCTCGCCACAAAATTTACGTTCAATGGCGACCCAGCTAATCCGAACGCCGGCGGGAACGGCCGCAAGAATATTTATCGTGCGCTGGAAGGTTCTCTTCGCAGGTTGAAGACCGACTATATCGACTTGTATTGGATGCACGTGTGGGACATGGTTACGCCCGTGGAAGAAGTCCTCTCGACGCTGAACGACCTGGTTCGGGCGGGCAAAATTCGTCATTTCGGATTTTCGGACGTCCCGGCGTGGTACGTGGCACGCGCGCAGACCATCGCGGAATACGAAGGCAAGGAACAAGCGATTGCTCTTCAGTTGGAATATTCTCTTGTCGAACGCAATATCGAACGAGAGCATATTCCGGTGGCACAGGAGCTTGGAATGGGGATCTGTCCCTGGAGCCCACTCGCAGGCGGTTTTCTCAGCGGGAAATACAAACGCGAAGGGAATACCGGGCGAGGAGATGGCCGACTTGACCAGGCAAAGTTCTCTCAGCTATTTGACAGATTTACGGAGCACAACTGGCGAGTGTTGGATACTCTTCTCGATGTGGCGAAGCAGCTCGATAGAAAGCCGGCGCAGGTAGCATTGAATTGGGCTGCCACTCAGCCCGGCATTACTTCTACGATCATCGGAGCTTCGAACCTTGCGCAACTGGAGGATAACCTGGGCGCGATGGAGTTTACGATCCCGGCAGAGTCTAGAAAACGTTTGGACGATGCCAGTGCGATCGAGATTTTTCACCCTTATACGTTTTTCGGGCCGGTCACTCAAAATAGGGTCAGGGGCGAAAATCCGGTACGTGCGTGGGCTCCGGCCGTTGCTGAAATCGCTAAACCGGCAAAGGCGTCCACAGAAAAACCGAAAGCGAACGCTGCGGAGAAGTAGGCGGCCTACTACCAGATGAAATTTTATCGAGGGCCCGCGACCGATCATTTCGACGGCAAACATTTTTTTAACTCGGGAACTGGTTTGCGCGGTACCGGCAGCGTTCTGCGATGGCTGGCCAATCGAAAGCCGGGACCATGGCGCAAATGGATCGATGAACCGCTTGGAGACGCCCCTCCGAAGCGGATGACCGGAAGCGTTATCAGAGTAACCTTCGTCGGTCATTCAACCGTTCTGATTCAAATGAACGGAATGAATATTCTCTGCGATCCAATCTGGTCAATGAGGGCTAGTCCGTTTTCATGGATCGGCCCGCGTAGGCATCGCGCACCCGGCATTCGATTCGAGGATTTGCCTCCCATCGACCTTGTCTTGCAAAGTCACGATCACTACGATCATTTCGATGTTTCTACTCTGCGAAGAATTGCAGGGCAGTGGCGGCCGAAATTTGTTGTGCCTCTCGGAGTGAGTGTTCGGTTGACGCGAAACATGATCGCTTCGCGCGACCAAATCAGCGAAATCGATTGGTGGCAATCGACGGACGTTGGAGACAATCTCAAAATCACGTCGGTGCCCGCAATACATTTCTCGGGCCGCAGTTTGAGCGATCGCAATAAAACTCTTTGGTGCGGCTACGTGATTGAAGGTCCGGCTGGCACGGTTTGTTTCGCCGGTGACACCGCTTACGGTTCGCACTTCGGGGAAATCAGCCACCGCTTTCCGCAAATTCGTCTCGCGTTTATTCCCATCGGTGCTTACCTCCCGGAGTGGTTTATGGGTCCGGTCCACATTTCGCCCGCTGACGCAGTTCGCGCGCACGAAGAGCTTGGAGCGGCCACGAGTATTGCCATTCACTTCGGCACGTTTAGTCTGGCGGACGACGGGGAGGACCAGCCGGTAATCGAATTGCGCCAAGCCGTCGAAGCGCGTAAGCCCCTCAACCCGTTTTTCACTCTCGTAGCCGGCGAAGGGTGCAATGTCCCTTAAGTGCGACTGGCCTCTCGATTACGCGTGAGATTTGGAACTCTGCTTGGATTTGCGACGCGCGGCTCTGCGCCGGATGGACTTGTCTGACGGGTATGTGACTTTCTTGCCGCGCACCTGCGCAAAAGGCGTTAGCTTGTGCGGGTTTGCGCGCGACTCGCTCATGATGTGCTCGACGGGAAAGTTCCGCGCCGTGAGAGCGTCCGCTACAAGCGATCGATGGCATCGCCAAGGTACTGCTTCCGCGCACATCAGAGCGCTGGGCTTGGTTTCTGAAAGCTTGATCGCACGTTTTAGAGCTGCCTCGAAGTCGGGCGTCTGCATGTAATCCGCGTAACCTCGAAAGCTTGCGTTGTGCCACCCGGCGTTTTTCGAGTCTGGTCTAGCCTTCCGCAAACCTCCCAAGCTTTTCAGATGCACGTACCCAATTTTGGCCGCTCGCAATGACGGTCCCAGAGTTTCGCGATTGTACTGAGGGTTGCGGCGGGAGCCAGGTATCGTGCGGATATCAATCACACGTTGGGCCCCGTGCGCGCGAAGCAATTCGATCAGCTCGTCGAGGGTGCGCGTCGAATGGCCTATGGTGAAAATTGTTCGTTTCTTCGACTTTTTACGATTCTCCATTCATCACCGATTGATGATAAAGCAATATCCTTCTGCCGGTTGAATAGGCGTCGAATTTTATTTCAGCAGCTGTGCCTGACCGGGGATAATAGGTCTGTTTCCGGGATCCCACGAGGAGCCGGAGGATTTGCCGAGGTCATAATGTCTGAAATCAAAGCTCTGTTTTGGGACAATGGCGGTGTATTCCTGACGAACGGCTGGGATCGCAATTCTCGGAAAGCAGCTGTTGAGAAATTTCATCTCGAATGGACGGATTTCGAGGATCGCCACGAGTTGATGCTAGACGCTTTCGAGACCGGCCGCGCTACGCTGGATCAATACCTTCATCGCACGGTTTTTTACAGGGACCGGCCCTTCACATCCGCGGATTTTAAAGTTTTCATGTTCGAGCAGTCACAGGCATTTCCCGAGCCATTGGCGTTTCTGGGGAAGATTGCTCGCATGCGGCGTTTCCTGGTGGCGTCGCTCAACAACGAATCGCGTGAAATTAATGAATATCGCATAGAAAAATTCAAGTTGCGAGACTACTTCGAAGTATTTTTCAGTTCGTGCTACCTCGGTGTCAGGAAACCCAGCCTCGAGATTTATAATTTGGCGTTGAAAATTACGCAGCAGAGCCCCGCGGAGTGTATTCTCATTGATGACCGCGGATTAAATTTGGAATGCGCGCGGGAAGTTGGAATGCAAACGATACTCTTTAAGGATCTCGCGCAGTTGCGCAATGATTTGTCGAGTTTTGATATTGTTGTGCCATGAAAAATAGGCAGCCGAGAGCAACACTAGCGAATTCGTCGGCTATTTAATAAAGGAATCCGCGAACTAAACGCGGTGGAGAAACTGCTATGAAGCTCGATACCCGCGTGCTTCCAGATTTGATCTCGCTCAGCCGTGCTGCGCTGGAGGAGATGGTTTCTATTATCCAAGGAGCCGTTGACGCACGCGGCAGATTTGCGATCGCGCTATCAGGCGGGCATACGCCGGCGAAAATGTACTCACTTTGGGCGGAACAATATCGCGACAAGACTCCCTGGGATCTCGTTCATTTTTTTTGGAGCGACGAACGGTTTGTGCCCGCAGATGACTCTCGCAGCAATTACAACATGGCGCGCGAAACCTTGATTTCACAAGTCCCCATTCCGGCGGAAAACGTACATCCGATACCGACGAACTTACCTTCACCTGAGGATTGCGCTCGCGCGTATGAGTCCGAGCTCCGAAAATTCTTCGGTTCCCAGCCCCCAGCATTCGACGTGCAGCTGCTGGGGATCGGCGAAGAGGGCCACACCGCTTCCTTATTTCCGGGTTCGCCCGCACTAGATGAAAAGCTTCGCTGGGTTGTGGCAGTTCGCGCGCCAGTCGAGCCTCCCCAGCGTATAACGCTTACGCCGGTTGTTCTGAACCAGGGCCGTAACACATTTTTTCTGGTAGCAGGGGAAGGAAAGCGAGCCATCTTATCCGCCATCCGCGCGGAATCCGGTTCCAAACCGAGTCAGTATCCCGCTGCGACGATTCACCCCGCGAGAGAGCCGGTATGGTTCCTGGATGAAGCTGCAGCCGGTTAACAACCTCGCGATAGCTTTCTTGAACCTTTTCGTACGGCAAAACGTCTAATTTTGAAAGGGTATCACTCTCCAAAATATCAGCTTGGAAGTGTAGGCGTGGTACGGAATGACGACAAGAGAAGTACTTGGGGACTTTCGCGAAAGAGACCATGAACAAATCGTCGGCACAAAACGTTGGGAAATTGTGTTCAGCTCTTGCCGTGCTTTTTGCGGTGTCTCTAGCAGGCGTGTCGTGCAATTCGAAGACTGCGGCAAATGCTCCGGAGCTCGCCGTGCCGGTAAGCGTTGCAAAAGCTGTGAAGAAGACTGTGCCCATCGAGCTGAGTGCTATCAGCACCGGGGAGGCGTACTCGACGGTCTCGATCAAGGGGCAGGTAAATGCTGTGCTCAAAGAAGTGCACTTCAAGCAAGGCGACTTCGTGAAGAAGGGCGATCTGCTCTTCACCTTGGACGCGCGACCGTTCGAGGCATTGCTGGCGCAGGCGCAGGCAAATCTGGATCGCGACAAAGCTCAAGCTGGCCTTACTGTCGTTCAGGCTGAGCGTTACAAGAAGCTTTACGACCAAGGCATCACGCCCAAAGAGCAATACGATCAAATGCTGGCGAACGCAGCGGCGCAGCAAGGCTCTGTACACGCCGATGAGGCCGCTGTTGAATCAGCAAAGCTTCAGCTTCAATATTGCGCGATCTATTCGCCGGTTGATGGGCGCACAGGAGCTTTGCAGGTCTATCCGGGAAACCTGGTAAAAGAAAACGACGTTCCGGTGCTCGTCGTAATAAACCAAATCGCTCCTCTTTTTGAAGACTTTTCCGCCCCGGAACAGTATCTCGGAGTGATCAAAAAATACATGGCTGGGGGTCGTCTGCAAATTGACGCGACACCTTACGGTGAAACAGTGCCGGAGAAGGGCTATCTCACGTTCGTCGACAACACAGTGGACAACACGACCGGCACGATAAAGCTTAAAGGCACTTTTGACAACGTGGACCACCGTCTCTGGCCAGGGCAATTTTCCACTGTCTCTTTGCGTCTGTCCGAGGACGAAAACGCAACTGTGGTTCCCACGCAGGCAGTGCAGACAGGGCAAACCGGGGACTTCGTGTTCGTAATCAACGCGGAACAAATAGCTGAATCGCGCCCGGTGAAAGTGGCGCGCACGCTTGGCGCCGAAGCGGTGATCGCGAAGGGAATTGAGCCCGGCGAAACCGTCGTGACGGATGGTCAGCTTCGGCTGATTCCTGGCATCAAAGTCCAAATTAAAACCGCCGCGCAGGGAAATTAGGGAAGCGCAATGAATATTGCCGAGCCATTCATTCGCCGGCCGGTCATGACCACGCTGGTCATGATGGCCATTCTACTGTTCGGCATTCTTGGATACCGCGCGCTTGCGGTCAGCGAACTCCCGAACGTCGACTATCCAACGATCCAGGTTGCTGCAAGTTTGCCTGGCGCCAGCCCGGATACCATGGCTTCGGCGGTAGCAACTCCGCTGGAAAAGCAATTTTCGACGATTGCCGGCATCGATTCGATGACGTCATCCAGTTCGCTCGGCACCACAAGCATTACTCTGCAATTCGATTTGAGCCGCAACATCGACGGCGCCGCGCAAGACGTGCAAGCCGCCATCGCGCGCGCTTCCTCTCAGCTTCCGCCGAGCATGCCGACGCCGCCCACATATCAGAAGGTGAATCCCGCGGATCAACCGATTTTATATCTCGCGATGGGTTCGAAAACCCTGCCTCTTTATACCGTTGACCAATATGCCGAGACGCTGATGGGCCAGCGCATCTCGATGGTGAAAGGCGTAGCGCAAGTACAGGTGTACGGTTCACAGAAATATGCTGTGCGGATCCAGCTCGATCCGCAAGCACTTGCTACGAGGCAAATCGGGATAGATGACGTTCACACCGCCGTTCAGAACGCCAATGTGAATCTTCCTGTCGGGACGCTCTATGGCGAGAATCGCGCGTTTACGCTGCAAGCGAACGGACAGCTGACTCACGCATCACTCTATCGTCCGCTCATTGTGGCTTACCGCAACGGGTCTCCGGTTCGCCTGGAAGATTTGGGTAAGGTTTACGACAGCGTCCAAAACGATCGAGTGGCGAACTGGTGGAACGACACCGAATCTGTGGTTTTGGCGATCGAGCGGCAACCCGGGACCAACACCGTCGAAGTGGTGGACGCGGTGAAACAATTGCTGCCGCAATTTCGCTCCATCATTCCGCCGTCGGTGCAGATACAGACGCTTTACGACGCGTCCGAATCGATTCGCGCGTCGGTGGCCGACGTGAAATTCACGTTGTACCTCGCTATTGCTCTCGTCATTCTCGTAATTTTCCTGTTTCTCAGGAATCTTTCCGCAACCGTGATTCCCAGTTTCGCGCTGCCGATGTCCATCATCGGGACTTTCGCCGTGATGTACCTGCTGGGCTACACGGTCGATAATTTGTCGCTGATGGCTTTGACGCTTTCGGTGGGCTTCGTGGTGGACGACGCCATCGTGATGCTGGAGAACATCGTCCGGCACATGGAGATGGGCGAGGGCGTGATGGAAGCAGCGCTCAGCGGGTCTCGCGAAATTGGATTCACAATTTTGTCCATGACGATTTCGCTGGCCGCAGTGTTCCTGCCGGTATTTTTTATGGGCGGGATCATGGGACGCCTGCTCCACGAGTTCGCGGTGGTAATCATTACCTCGATTCTTGTTTCCGGAGTCGTTTCGCTCACTCTGACGCCCATGCTGTGCAGCCGGTTTCTTCGCCCAGCGGGCGAAATGCAACACGGCCGTTTGTACATGGCGCTGGAGCGATTCTTCGACCGGCTTCTCAAGCTCTATGATGTGTCGCTTTTGTGGTCGTTGCGCCACCGCGTGTTTGTGATGACCGTGTCAGGGATCATTCTGGTGGTCACGATCTGGCAGTTTGCCGTGATTCCCAAAGGATTTCTACCTGCGGAAGACAGGTCCCAAATATTCATCTCTACCGAAGCGGCCCAAGGAATTTCTTTCGACGCCATGAGGCAGCATCAGCTCGCATTGAACAAAATTGCACTCGACGATCCCAACCGCAGGGATTTCTTTTCAAGCGTAGGAAGCTTCTCCGCCAGCAACGGAGGCATCATATTCATTCATTTGAAGGAGCGTAAGGATCGGCCGGCGACGCAGAGTCCCGCGATATTGCATCTCGAGCAGAAGTTCGGCAGCGTGCCGTTGATTGGAAGCGCGATTCGCGCAGTAGCTCCTCTTTTCGCGCACCATCCGGACATTGATGAAGTAATCGAGGAATTGCGCCAGAAGTTTGCAAACGTGACTGGAATTAACGCGTACATGCAGAACCTGCCTCCCATCCAGGTTGGCGGACAGCTCACCAAGAGCCAATATCAACTCGCGCTCCAGAGTCCCGACACGGCTGAGCTGTATCGCGATTCGACCTCTTTCATGAAGGAAATGGCCAAGCTTCCGGGCCTTCAGGACGTGACTACGGATCTGCTGATTGCCAATCCGCAGGTGAACGTCAACATCGATCGCGACAAAGCTTCGGCGTTGGGCGTTTCGGCTCAGCAAGTGGAAGACGCGCTCTATACGGCTTACGGTCAACGCCAAATCTCCACGATCTATGCGCCCAATGACGAATATTGGGTGGTGATGGAGCTTGAGAACAAATATCAAGCGGATCCCGCGGCGCTTTCGATGCTTTACGTTCATTCGAGCAGCGGAAATCTGGTTCCCTTGAACGCAGTCGCGAACTTGACCACCGATCTCGGGCCACTCACGGTCAACCATCTCGGCCAGCTTCCCGCAGTGACCATTTCGTTCAACCTGAAGAATGGAGTCGCCATCGGTGACGCCGTAAACAGTGTGAACAAACTCGCTCGCGAAGTTCTGCCTCCTACAGTTACCACCGAATTTCAAGGAACAGCGCAGGCGTTTCAATCTTCTTTGTCAGGCTTGGGCCTATTGCTGTTCATGGCGATTCTCGTGATCTATATCGTTTTGGGTATTTTGTATGAGAGCTTCATCCATCCGATTACGATACTCTCCGGTTTGCCGTCAGCGGCATTCGGCGCTCTGCTTACGTTGCAGATTTTCCATTTGAGTCTCGATCTCTACGGATTCGTCGGCGTGATCATGTTGATAGGAATCGTGAAGAAGAACGCGATTATGATGGTGGACTTCGCGATTGAGCGCGAACGTCAAGGTCACAAAACTGCTGAAGAGGCGATTTATGAAGGTTGTTTGATTCGCTTCCGTCCCATCATGATGACTACGATGGCGGCGCTGATGGGTACGCTTCCAATCGCACTGGGTTCCGGCGCTGGAGCAGATTCGCGGCGGCCTTTGGGCCTCGCAGTTGTCGGTGGCTTGGTTTTCTCGCAGGCTGTTACGCTGTACCTCACTCCGGTTTTCTATACCTACATGGATTCATTCCAGAAGTGGGCCGAGAACCGTTTCGGGAAGCTGAGCCGAAAGCGGAATCCTATGCTCGCCGACGAGCACTCTTCGGCCGATTGACCCCAGCTTGAGCAAGTTTTCCGACGCAATAATTTCTCCGGTCTACTGAACTTCGGGACAGTTTTTTTTCCTGTCATTGGGTACCAAAATAGCTGGCATTCGGTACCATTGACCCTGTTCCGACGGTTCCCTAGCATGAAGAAGGGCGCGATGAGTCCCGGAATGCGGGAGTGCTTCCCGTGTTTCGTTATTGGCCTGCAGGAACCCAGCCACGATGCGTTATGGAGAAGATTTCCCAAGAGATATAAGAACCCGCCCGCGACGGCGTGGGCCGCGTATGAACTCGCGCGTTCCGGTGGCGATCGAATGGAGCGGGCACGCGGGTCCGCTATGCTCGGAGCCGGGTTTTACGCGTGTAGTGAGCGCGAACGGCTGCTTACTTGTCAGTCCAAAGGAACTTGAATTGCAACAGCGTCTGCGGCTCACGAATTTGTCCACGCGGCGAACGGTGGAGGCTGTGGTTGTCTGGAAGGGATTGCAACGGCCTGACGGATGGGATATGGGGATCGAAATCGTCGCGCATGATCAGGATTTCTGGGGTGTTGAACTTTGAAAATTGAAAGTTTAAGGGTCCCGGCCAGGGTTTCAGGCTCGCCGGTAAAAGGCAAAACAATGGCGATGCCTGTGAAACAAGCCGTGCAGTCTCTGCAAAAGCCGCTCGTTCAGACGGCTACGTCGCCCGTGAAGAAGGCGATTGGCGGCGAGGAGCGTCGCCGCAGCTACCGAGTTCTGTTGCGCGTCCGTGCCAGCATTCACGTCGCTCTTCAGGGAAAGCCGGTAACGTTCGAGACCGTTACGCTCAGCGTCAGCAATCACGGTGCGCTGGTTGTGCTGAGCCAAAATCTTCCTTGCGATACCAGGCTGGTTCTCGAGCATAGCGGCACGAAAGAGCGCGTGGCATGCAAAGTGGCGCGAATCGCTCGCGAGATGCCGGAAGGATTTCACGTCCCGCTCGAATTTGATTCTCCCGCGCCGAATTTCTGGCGCATAGCGTTTCCTCCATCCGATTGGCGGCCGCACGACGATCTGTAAAATCAAGCGATTGCTCGGCAGCGCCGTAAACAGAATTGGGACATGCCTCGCGGGGAATTGCCATCACGCAAAATCACTGAACTTACTAGAAGGGAAGTTTGTGTAGATCGAGATTACCACCGGAGAGAATGATTCCGATTCTCTTGCCTTCAGCTTTGATTCGGCGATTCAGCGCTGGAGCAGCCGAAACAGCGCCGGAAGGCTCGACAACAAGTTTCATACGTTCCCACAGCAACAACATCGCAGCGGTAATCTCTTCCTCAGTGACTGTCGAGATTTCGTCCACAAAAGATTCCAGAATGGAGAAGGTCAAGGGGCAAAGTGTGGCGCGCAGGCCATCTGCCATGGTCTCGAATGGAGCCGCTGGCTCAATCTTTTTTGCCGCGAGAGAGCGGTAGGCGTCGTCTGCGTTGCGCGGCTCGCCGCCGATCACCCGAATTCCCGGCCGCATACACTTCGCAGCGATTGCTGTGCCGCTTAGAAGGCCGCCGCCGCTAACCGGCGCAATCACCACGTCGAGTTCTCCCACGTCTTCGATCAATTCCAGCGCCGCTGTGCCTTGCCCTGCGATGACGCGCGCGTCGTTGTAGGGGTGCACCAAATGCGCGCCGGTCTTTTTCATTACTTCCGCACAGGTTCCTTCGCGCGAAGCCATATTTGGTTCACATGGGGTGATCTGTCCACCATAAGATTCCACCGCCCGCATTTTGGCAGCCGACGAGTTCGAAGGCATGACGATAAATGCTGGTATACCTCGCCAACTGGCCGCCAGCGCCAGTGCCGCCGCGTGGTTCCCGGACGAAGGTGCCACCACTCCATGGTGCGCTTCTTCATCCGTGAGCGAAAAAACAGCATTCGTGGCGCCGCGAATCTTGAACGATCCCGTTTTTTGCAGATTTTCACATTTGAAATAAAGCCGGGCGCCGGCAATCTCGTCGAGTGAAGCAGAAGTGACGACCGGCGTGCGGTGAATGCGCGGGGCAATGCGCTTGTGCGCTGCGAGGACGGCTTCGAACTTCGGCGCGGCGGTTTGCAAGGATGTCGCGTTCATGGGGCTCACATTATCACTGAAACAAAAACTCCGGCTGCTGGATTAAATCCCGTCCTTCACCGGCTTACTTCGCAGAGTGCGCCGGCATTGTGAATGTTACTTTCGCGGCGGCGCTGTTGTCGAAGCGATCGGCAATTTGTACCGCTACGGTGTGTTCGCCCGACGCGAGTCCGGCAATGGAAAACTGGTAGCTTTGCTTGGGTGCGTCGGAAAGCAAGCCCTCTGGAAAAACGATCATCCAATCGCCGGCATCAACGCTGTAGCGCGCTCGCGCAATTGAGCTTGAGGGGCTAGACCCTTGAAAGGTAACTTTCGCTGTGGTCGCGCTCTCAGCCGCGGCTTGTAGTTTTTCGATACTCGGCGGGGTGTTCTCGATTTCAAATCGATCGCTTTCGCGTTCGCTCGTAAGAGTCTGGTCGGCGGGATTCGAGGGCGAGTCGGAAGCCACAATTTTCAAGTAATATGCTCCATCCGGCGTCGTGGTGGTATCCCAGGAAAAATATTTTTGCGTGAGCTTGTCTTTCAACAACCGCCAGTTTTGCTCACCTTCACCGTGATAATAGATAGAAAAAGTGAGGTCGTCGTCGTTATCATCATGCGCGCTCCAGAGCACGCTCGCATATCCTTTGTCCTCGATACCCTGAGGAGGCACGTCAACCTTGGGGAACCGCACCGGAACGTCCGGGTTCAGATTCAGCGGGGAGGGAAAGTTTGCGGCATTGCGCTGCGGCTGCCGAAGTTGCACGGACGTAGGAGTGGCCAGTCCGCCTTGTGGATTTGAAAAGCCCTGTACGCGAATTCCCGGATCTTGAATGGCTATGTCATCGATCACCGGCGCAACGTTTTTCGGCTGATAGGCCAAACTTACCCACGAAACGTTCGGAATATTTTTGCCGTCCGTGTCCAGGAAAACCGCTTTCCATTGCACGAATCTCGCGGCGGGACAATCCACGGTCTCCCCCGTGGCATTCTTGTACGGGCCGGCCCATGCGCTCCAGTTCTTTTGTGGACTCGACGTATTTCCGGAGCGCACGTAGAACGCGACCTTGCCTTGCGTTGCGCCATCGCCCCACCACGACAGCCTTCCCCAGCGCGAAAATATCTTGGCGTCGAACGCATCGGATTCGAAGCTTCCGTTAGGCTCGTATCCGGGGCCGAGCGTGAAGACTTTTCCGGGGTTCGCGGTGGCCACGTACATCTCGCCTTTGGGTCCTGGGATGATGCTGGTCACTTGTGCTGAGGCCGTTTTCGCGATGCTCGAATAAATATCGTTTCCCTCGAGCGAGAGAATGGCGCCTTTGTCTCCTGTGCCGAGAAGAACGTTTCGCGTGGGGGAAAGCCCCATGGAAAACACCAGGTCGTCGCGCGAAGTCCACACCGTTTCAGGCGAGCCGTCCGCCGATATTTTTGTCACTTCCGCGCCGCCCGTCTGTGCCGAGATGAAGGGGAACGAAAGCGTGGCCTGTGGCGCTTGTGCTTGCAGCTGCAGCGTGACGTTCGCTTGGGGTGTGCTGTTTGATTGTAAGGGCGGCAAAGTGGGCGACAAATTGATCGCCGGCGATGTGATTGCAGGACGCTGTTTCTCTCCAATCGACGCGGCGTAAATATTCCCCTGGGCGTCCTTGAGCAGCGAAGTCACTTCTTTCTTGCTGGTCTCGTAAATGACAAAGACAGCGCCCGCTTCGGGAATAACTTCGGAGCTTTTTCGGACGATTGCGACACGCAAAATTAAGCCGTTAGGATCGGTTCCTACGAGAAGATTTCCCTTTTGATCGAACGCAAGGGAACGCGCGTGGCGCTCATCACTTTGATAAAAAAGCCGGCCTTTGCCATCCGGCCTCACCGCGAATATTTCGCCTGTATCTCCGGTGGCCACAAACAGAGTTCCCTGCGAATCCATTTCGAGCGCCCAGATGTACTTGGTCTTGGGATCGAAGAAAACGCTTTTCTGACCTTCAGGCGTGACTTTGTACACCTTGCCGTCCGGCGATGTCCCTACGTACAGATTGTCGTGCGAATCAAACGTGAGGGCTTGGGCTGCGAGTTCTCCGGACTCGAAAACGGTCGTTGGCTTTCCGGGATCGTCGAAGCGCAAAACCTTTGCATTCGATCCGCCCGCCGCGTAGAGACGTCCGCGAGAGTCCGTGCCCAGCGCCCAAAGATAAGCGAGATTAGGGTCCGAAAAAGGCGTGAACTTCGGCGCGGGCATAAGCCTCCCGTCGCTGCGGATGGCGACGCCGTTTGCCGTACCACGCTGGAATTCGGAAAAATCCGATTGTCGCCAGGTACGCGTGTGTTCCGCGAGCGCCGCGATGGGCACGATGAGTCCTATCGCCAGAATCCACACAACAAATCCTCGCGGTCTCATCTGTCGGAATCTCCTTTTGAGGCGGGGCTTCACTTCACCGTGATCGTCAGGGTGCGTTCGCCGGTAATTACCTGATGCATCTCCGCAAACCACGAACCGGCCAGCGACTGGTGCAACAATCTCGCGCCGCCCGCACTCTGCCGTTGGTCGAGCACGTTGATTTCCGAATAGGGCGCATTAGGCATCACTTTGTCTTCTATCAGCAAAGTGGTAGTCGGCTGCAGCAGCGTGGCATACAGGCAGTCGTTCTGCCGTCCGCGATTAATCAATTTAATCAGCTCTTCCAGTCCTGGAAGCGGCCCTTGCATTCCGGCGGCGGGATCAACGGTGCGGTCGACTGTTTCTCCGTCGCTGATCAAGAGTTGTAATGTGCCACGGGTGGTCTGTGGCGGAATCGTGATTGGAATTTGCTGAATGAAAGGCTCGCCGCGGTACGGCCGCAACAAAACTTTCACCTCAACCGTTTCTCCAGGCGCTACTTCACTTTTTTCGATCCAAGCATTGTCGATCATGGACCAGCGCCGTTCGGCCAACGCCGTCACTCTTAGATGAATGCCTTGGACATGCGGTGGCTCGTAGGGATTCGAATAAATACGCGAAAAAATCCCTTGAACTTCGGTAGCCACGTAGAAGCCGCTGGGAATGGGCATATCGTTCGGCGCAAAGAGGTTTTCCAAATGGACTGCTGTGTGGCCTTGCAGGTCGATATCGCCCTCCATTTGCAGTGTCCAGCCTTCGCCGTAAGCCGGGCTTCCAACGATACCGTTGTAAGTCGCCAGCGCCACCAAAAGGGGAGTGAGCTGCGGGCTTTCGATCAGCTCAAAATGGAATTTCTTCTCGGCGTTCGGTGTCACCAGAGTGACATCCATCGGAATCATTGCCGGCCCAGCGCCGAGCTTGCCCATAATCGCTGTCGTGCGATCCTGAGTCAGCGTGCCGATTGTTCCGCCGGTACTGATAATTTTCGTCGAAGCCATGGAGGATGCGAGAGTCGTAACCACGTGGGCGCGTGTCATGGGCATCGAAACCGAGCCGAACGAAAAAATGGGATGCCCGCAGGCAAGAATCGTTCCGTCGCTCTCCACAGTTGTTACCGTACATCCCGGAGCGACGGATAGATCGCCGCGAATTAGTTCGACCCCCACCATGTCTCCGGGTTTTATCTGTGCATCTTCGGGAGTCGGCGCGACACTCCCGCCGGCCATCATGCTCATTCCCCATCCGGAAAGTTGCTTGCTGAATTGCGCAATTGTGTCGGGATAAAGACCAGCGGAAATCAGCGGCGTCTCGATGGGAGTCAGGAACTGACCCACACCTGCTCCCGTGCGAGTGGAGAACTCCTGTGGCAAAGGGACGCGCGAAGCCGCGGGCACCGTTCCAGTGTTTACGGCGGAAGCATTTGGCGCGCCAGTCGCCGGGGAAATCGAATCCTTCTCGACTTCGAGCATGCTTTGAATCGGCGTGACGCCACCGATCGCTTCCTTGGTAAAAACGCCCAGCTTCAGAGACAGCGCACCGGCTAACTTTCCGTCAAAATAAACGGGGCTCCCGCTCATTCCAGCCACTACGCCGGTATGTTCTGGTTTATCGCCGAGAAGCTGCACGAGAATAATGTCCTGCTTGGGTCCTAGCGCATTGTGCAGAATGCCCAAGACGACCAAATCCACCTTTTCGATTTCGTCACCGGCAAAGATGGTGTAAGCCACACCCTTCATTCCCGGACGCACTTGGTCCAGAGGAAAAAGCGTCGAGTTGTCACCGGCGAAACCGGGGAGGGCAAGAATCAGAATTAGGGCGAACAAATATGCAAGGGAGCACGTCCGTGGGGTTAAACGCATGAACCTAAATGATACCTGCGGGGTCCGTGGGAAGCAAATCGGGCATGTTAGAATCGCGCAATGGCGAAAATGTTTAGCAACAAAACGATATCGCCTGGCGGAACGATAGAAGGCGTGGTCGAGCTTCCCGGCGACAAGTCCATATCGCACCGTTACGCCATAATTGCAGCCATCGCGGAGGGGCGCAGCGAGATTTTCAACTATTCGACTGCGGCGGATTGCCGGAGCACGTTCGATTGCCTAGGCCAACTGGGTGTTGAATCCGAGTTCACGCGCGAGCACTTGCGGATATCCGGCAAGGGACTCAACGGTTTGCAAGCGCCGCGGCGTTCTCTCGACGCTGAGAATTCAGGAACCACAATCCGCATGCTTGCCGGAGTGCTTGCCGGCCAGACCTTCACTTCGGTTTTATCCGGCGACGCTTCCTTGCGCAGGCGGCCCATGCGTCGTGTGGTGGAACCATTACGAAAGATGGGAGCCGTGATCCGAACTCACGGCGAAGATTGCGCTCCGCTCGAAATCAGCGGCGGCAGTTTGCATTCTATGGATTACTCGCTGCCGATTCCAAGCGCGCAAGTGAAGTCGGCGATTCTGCTTGCCGGCCTTTTTGCCGACGGCGTGACAACTGTGCGTGAAGCGGTTCGCACGCGCGATCATACCGAGTTGGCACTTCGCGAATTTGGGGCCACCATCGAAAGCCTGAATAAATCGGTACGCATTCATCCGCGCCCGAAGCTTGAAGCGCGCCAATTGATCGTCCCAGGGGATCTGTCAAGCGGCGTCTTCTTTATCGCCGCCGCGTTGATTGTCCCGGACTCAGCCCTCGTATTGCACAATGTCGGATTAAACCCCACTCGCACGCGTGTCCTCGATTTCCTGATTTCCATGGGAGCTGCCGTTCATCTCGCCTCAGTTCAACTTCGCGACGGGGAATTGATTGGTGATGTTTCCGTGAAACATTCAGCCCTTACCGGCGGTGAAATCAGCGGCGCGCATACTGCTGAAATGATTGATGAACTTCCCATGCTCGCGGCGCTGGGTCCGTTCACCGAGAAGGGAGTCGAAATCCGCGGCGCGCAGGAACTGCGCGTGAAAGAGAGCGACCGCATTGCCACGATTGCCGAGGGATTGCGCCGCATGGGTGCAAGTGTGGAAGAATTTCCCGATGGCCTTCGCGTGGAGGGGCGTTCTGCTGGGAAACTGCGAGGCGCCAAAGTTGAGCCGGAAGGCGATCACCGCATAGCCATGGCTTTAGCAATTGCGGCGCTTGGCGCCGATGGTGACACCGTGATTCGCAATGCCGATTGCGTCGCAGTTTCGTTCCCAGAGTTTTTTGCCACTCTCGAAAAATTAAGAGGAAAGGGAACTGCAGATTAAGAGGACTTACGCAAATAAAGCGTTCCGTAGCTCGTGGTGATGTGAATTTTGGGCCCGCCTAAGCCTATTTTTCCGTTGAGTCGTCCCGTTCCGTTCTCGTTCGCTAGTTTTAGCGAAGAATCCTCGAACTCACTTTGAGCCTCGCCGGATTGTGAGATAGCGGAGATCTCGAAATTGGAGTTCGAAGGCAGCGTCAGATCCACTGCTCCAGAGTCGTCTGCGATGTTAATATCTTCGCGCGGTGGCTGAGAAAAACGGACTTTGATGTCTCCTTTCGTGTCCGCGATATCAAGCCGCCCGCTGACGTTCTCTACGTCGATGTCCATTTCGTGTGTGATGAGTTTCGCGGAACCGCTCACATCAGAAATCTCGATTTGCCCTGAATCCAGCTCCAATCGTCCGCGTACTCCGACGAGCGTTAAGTCCGCTTTCTGCGATCGGTAACGAACGGTGCCGGCAACGGTTCTAACGCGGATAGGACCAAAGAAATCACCGTCAATAGCTGCGTTTCCTTTCACATCTGATATCTCTATCTCGTTGCCGTGTCCCGCGAGGCTGACGTTTCCAGCCACATCGGTGATGCGAGTATCGCCTTTCGTGATTTTCGCGCCGACGTCGGAAGCCACATCATGCACTTCGATATCACCGTGTTGCGCAGTCGCCATTACTGACCCGGCGACACCGGAAATGTGAACGTCGCCTCGGTCCGAATTCGCGGTGACCGATACTCTCTTCGGCAGCGTCACGTCCAGATCCAGCGTCACGTGCCCGCCGGCGTCTTCCAAATTGACCGGGTGAACGCTATAACCATCGCTGGTCTGCTCGATCACCATGTGCACGGTTTTCATCCTGTCCTGCGCTGAGCTTTCGGAAGAGCCCTCCGCCGTTTCGTTCACGCTGACAAGCAAGTCGTTGCCGTCTCCAGCGTGCGCGGTGATGCTTCCGCGAACGGTAGTAAGCGTCACATGCGAGCCGGACGCTATCGTTTTCGGCGGCAATTCCTGGCTCTGAGTAGCCTGGTGATTGAAGAAGCCGACGTCGAAGTTCAGGTCCGGATTTTTTTCTCTAATCTTGGAATACATGCCCATCCCCGCCAGAACCAGAAAAACCAGAACCAATAATGCCGCCTCGCTTCCGTTCAACAGCGGAGGTCGTTCCTGGCCGGTGCGTTGCGCTCCAAGATGATCGACGAGTTTCGCGAAACCCCATAGAATAATTACGACAGGCCAATAGCGCGAGAAAATGTGCCAGATGCCCAGATTCGGATCGAAGCGTGCAAGAAGAAATAAAACGCCGAGCAAAATCAGAAGCAGTCCGCTGAAGATGGAGCTGCGCTGGCCTTGACCGTTGCTCACGCCGCCCTCACGAACTGATGTGTCCTTCTCTAGAGGCCAGCGACTGCAGCACGAGTATCACGCCGATCACGATCAACAGCACCGGCCAGAGATCGCCGAAACTGTAACGGCTGTATTGGCCAATGAGAAAGAGAACTCCCACAGTGATGATGATCACTGGTCCCATGAGTCCGCGAATTCGGCAATGTGCGCATCCGCAGTGAACCCGGTTCGAATCGGCCATCGAGTATCTCCTACGATCTTCTCTGCGTGCGATCCCAGATGAGCCAAGCGCCCAGTATGATCAAGCCCACTGGCCAGGATTTCGAGAACCATTCTCTTTCTAGCAAGCCGAAATTCTTCATCAACAGGAGGGCGCCGATAGCGATTAAAATAATCGCGCCCATCGGTTTGTTGCCGCTGGTGGACGCAAAATCCGCGGGTTCGGCCTCGCCCATCCTCCGGGCCTTCGCTGTGCGATAGGCTTCCATCGGCATATAAACGCAGAAGCCGGCGAGAGCAATCCCAATAAACGCATCATATCCGCCCGGCAAATCGCTGCTCAGCAGCGCGATAAGCCCACCAAAAATCAGAACGTGGATCAGGGCCTTGATGTACTCGCCGTTGTAAACCGCGCCAAGCCCAGGAATGAATCCGAGCGTTGCGGCAAGGCCAGGATTTGTGTCCGACCGCGGCGGCACATCGGGCCGCGGTACCGCCACCGCAGCCGCCAAACAGTTTTCACAGTAGAGCGCGCCGTTCACGTCCCGCGTGCAAGCGGGGCATAATGGCTTGCCGCAGTTGCGGCAAAATCCTGTAGCGTCCACATCTGGGTGCGTGGCGCATTTCATCGAGTGCTCCTAATGGAACTGTTGATCGAATTTTCGGCCAGACTATCAGCCAGGCTTTCAGTTAACAAAAACGCAAACATCGGCCCGCCACGGATCTGCGTTCGGCTGGGAAGCGGTGCGGTTTGCGACTTCTGCTGCGGCGTGCCAGTTGGCGGCTGCGAATCGTGTTCCTGATTCGGAGCCGGCTCCGGATTACTGACAGGCAAAGGCTGCGGCTCGGGCTGAAGCTTCGACTGAATCTCATACACCACGCGCAAGTCGTTCACGAATTTAGCGCCCCGCGCGTACGTGAGATGCGCTTGCCGGTTGGCTGAGCGAAATACATTTGCCGGGCTCAGGTCGGCTTTCTTAAGCTTTGCAGGCGTCAGACCAGCTGTGTAGGAAAGTACTACCAGCAACGCCGCGACTGTCGCCAATCCCATTGCGAAACGCGGTTGCCACAACATCGGAATCCACTCGAACCATCGCTTCCAGCCTTCTTTCTGATTGCGCGGACCGAGCGTGGCGTCAAGAATCTTTGCAACAAGATGCGGCGGTTCCTCGAGCATCTCGATCTTGTGCATGCGGTTTACAAGGCCGCTCACCAGCGCGATCGTCTCCGTGCAGTTCGCGCATCCCTTCGCGTGCGCGGAGAACTTCGCTGCCTCGACCGGGGAAAGTTTTCCTTCGAGGTAATCGCTCAGCCGTTCTTCTGTAAATGTGCAGTTCCAGTCCATACCTTGCTCCAAATCATTTCCGCAAATTAGCTCGGGCGCACGCCCATCTCCGTCAGGATACGCGCCAACTCGATGCGTCCTCGGTTGATCCGCGACTTCACCGTCCCCTCAGGCACCTGTAGCACCACCTGGATCTCGTTGTATTCGAGTCCTTGTAAATCGCGCAAGATCACCGACTCTCGGAGTTCGGGAGATAGCCGCGCTAAGCCGCGTTGCAACTGAACGCTCAATTCCGTAGCCTCCGCCAATTTGTCCGGCGCCCTCGCCGACGAGTGCCTCTCTTCCAGTTGCGGCATCGCGTCGTCTATCGAGTCTGTTTGCCGGTCGCGCCGCGTGCGCCGGTAATGGTCCACTAACAGATTTCTGGTGACGCTCGTGAGCCAGGTCGGAAACGCTCCGAACGCAGGTTTGTAGCTCGACAGCGTCTTGTAGATGCGCAGGAAAACTTCCTGGCTTAAGTCTTCGGCTTCCGTGGAATTGCCGGTGAACCTGTAGCACAGATTGAAAACCCGGCGCGTGTGCCTGCGCACGAGTTCCTCCCAGGCCGGTCCGTCGCCCCGGAGACACTCCTGTACCAGTTGGGCGTCGGCCTCCAATCTTCCTTAGCCTCGCATCCTGCATTCCTCTCGGCCTCACACAATGAAACGCAATTTGGCCACAAAAAGTTCCCCGCTGTGTGCGGTTCCGAACGGTCTCGCAAACCTCTTTAGTATCTGTTCATTGTAGCGTTGCTGGGCATCTTATCTGCGTTGTGCTGGTAAACACAAGCAGCTATCGCGCTAACGAGCAATAGCGAATTGAAGTTTATCTCGAGTAACCGGGGCATTGAATCACCGGCAGCCTGGGGTATTTCGGGAACCGCGGATCGGTTGTTGACAGTTCACATAGAGAAAATACCGAACTTCGATCGGATTCAATCCGTCGCGCGTGCCGGCAACTTTCGCACAAACCCGTCTGAACGCCAAAACGCGATGGAAGCTGGGGCGTGTCGTCTTTATTCATTTTGGCTCTTCCTGCGGCACATTTCGGAGAATGTTCGATTAGAGGCGCAAACTACCCTCTTCAGTGTATTGTGGCTCAGATAAGTCTTTTGGTAGCGTCATAGTGTAGATAAAAAAGGCTCGGGATGCCCGTCCGCGGACTCGGTCGACTTGGAGGGGATGTCGTGACGCTTCGAACGTCGAAAATTATGAGTTTGTGCTGCCTGCTTCTGTTAGCTGGTTTGGTCGCTTGTAATTCGAATCAAACTCAAGATCAACGGCAACGCGACGAAAAGATGCGCGAGGAAGCCGCGAAGGCCACCGAGCGCGTCAAACCCGAGCTGAAGGAAGCGGGAAAGGAGTTGGGCAAAGCGGCTCGCGAGGCTGCGGAAGACGCTCGCGCTGCCGCCGAGGGAGTGAAGGAGGGTTGGAATCGCGACCACACTCATCCGCTCGGCTTGAATTCGGCAACCGAAACCGATCTAACGAGCCTCCCGGGAATCTCTAGAACCGACGCTCAGAGAATTATTCACGGACGTCCATATCGCAGCACAAACGAACTGGTCAGCAAGGGAATCCTTCCCGAAACCGAGTATAACAAGATCCGCGATTACGTTTCCACGGACTAGAAATCCCGCTCCTCGCCTTGACACTCTCCGAAGCTTACTGCTACGGTGCGAAATCAATGTTTCAAAAGTCCCGAAAGCTTCTCTTGATGCTGCTTGCCGTTCTGGCCCTTGCTTATTTGTTCTATAAGTTCCGCAATTCGATCACGCTTGAAGGTTTTCATTGGGGCATGGTGGCGCAGTCGTTGCGCGATGCCCGTCTTTCGCTGCTTGTGCTGAGCGTGTTTGCGATTTACGCCTGTTTCGCAATCCGTGCCGTTCGATGGATGCGCTTTTCGCGAACTCTGGGACACACACACTTTTGGAATGTGTACAGCGCCACTCTTATGGGATTCACCTGCAGCTTTCTGTTGGGCCGAGCAGGCGAGCCGATCCGCCCGGTATTGATCGCGAAGAAAGACTCGATTCCGGTTCCGCGGATGTTCGGCGTGTACGTTCTCGAACGCGTATTCGATATGGCCTCCGCCGCTGTGATTGCCGGGCTGGCTTTGATGGTTTTCAAGCGGCAGGGCACTGAGAGCGGTGAGCAAACCGATAGGATTGCGTATCTAGCGCGAACCGGAGGGGTGCTGCTCTTCGTGCTGTTGGCTTCTGCCATTGCGTTCCTGCTCTACTTCCGTTTTCACGGTGCGGAATGGCTGGGAAAAAGACTAAAAAAATCAACCTGGCAGCATGGTTGGCGTGGGAAGATCGCCGCGTTGCTGGAAGGTTTCAGCGAGGGGCTGCAGGGCATCCGGACCTGGAACGATCTCGTCGTCCTTCTTGCGTATTCCGGCCTGCATTGGTTTCTGGTGCTGCTCGTGTACGTTTGGATTGCGCATGCGTTTAGCGGAGAGCCCGCCCTGGCGGCAATGACCCTATCCGGAGCACTGGTGGTCCTCGCATTCACTTTGATTGGATCGGCGGCTCAGCTTCCTGGAGTCGGAGGTGGCGCGCAACTCGCTACTTTTCTTGTTTTGACGCTCATCTTTGGAGTAGAAAAGGAACCGGCCGCGACCGCATCAATCGTCCTCTGGTTGGTGTCCTTCGCAAGCTGCTGCTTGGTTGGCTTGCCATTACTATTCAGCGAAGGATGGTCGATGGGCGAACTCCGCCAGTTAGCTAAAGAAGAAGAGCGGGCGGCGGTAGCGGTCGAATCCGCTGAGTGGGCCGAAAAAGCCTCGCGTTCGGAAGAGAGGCCGCAGTGAGGTGTCCCTTTTGTTCACACCTGGATGATAAAGTAGTGGATTCGCGCGAAGCCCGCACGGGCGATCTCATTCGCCGCCGCCGCGAATGCTTGAAGTGTAACCGCCGGTTTACCACCTACGAGCGGATTGATGAAATCCCTTACATGGTCATCAAAAAAGATGGCCGCCGCGAAAAATTCGACCGTCAAAAGCTGCTGCAGGGTTTGTTAAAAGCTTGCGAGAAGCGGCCGGTCGCGGTGGGAAAGCTTGAGGCCATCGTGGACGAAGCTGAGCAATTTGTGAGCGAAGCTCCCGAGCGCGAGCGCACCACGACTGAAATCGGCAAATTGATTATGGACAAGTTGAAGAAACTGGATAAGGTAGCTTATGTACGCTTCGCATCGGTTTATCTGGATTTTAAGGATGTGAAAGAATTCATGGACGAACTGAAAGATCTGTTGAAAGACCGCGCGAAAAAGTAAGCCTACCTGCCGTGCGCTTGCCATACTCCCGCCGCAAACTTCTTGATCGTGCGAAATCCCAGGTGCTCGTAAAGTTCGACGGCCGAAGAATTAGCGCTCGTGACCGTCAGCGAAAGTGATTCATACTTCCGCCGCCTGAGCGCTTTGATCGCACTCTCCATCATGAAACGTCCGATTCCGTGGCCCTGGTATCCTGGCATCACGCAAATTTGGGTTGTGTGCCCCACACCCTCCGCCACGGTGGAAGTCAACACCATGCCCACGGGCCGGTCGCCTGTCGCCGGACGCACCAGGAATGAAGCTTCCGGCAGAAACTGGCCGCAGCCAGGCAACAAAACAATGTTGCGAAGAAATTTCATCCCGCCGGCCTCGCTGCGGTACTGATCGTTGATTTCCCCGTCCACGTGATCCGCGTAGGCGAGCTGAATGAGTCTGGCTGCGGACTCGAAGGCCTTGTCCGTCCACTGCTCCAGCCGGAGGCCGCTCGAGAGCGGTTTGTCGATGAGTTGGGCTTCTGTCAGCGGCAACAACATAAACAAACGCGTATGCAGATTGAAATATTGCGAAAGGAAACTTGGGTCCATCTCAGTGCCGAAGGGCATCAGCTGCGCTTCCACCCTTTGCAAACGTGGAGTGGCGCGAAGGGCGCCGATCATCTCGGTAACCAGCACCCTGGTTATCGAAGCCTGGGATTCCGTCGAGGATACGAATAATCCACCAATCAATCCCTTGTGATCCTCAAGAACGTAGAACCCATATCCTGCCGGCTTGTCGTTTTCCATTGCAACGTACCCACCCAAGGAATGCGAATCGATGAACTTGCGGATCAGATCCACGGACGGCCGATAGTCCCAGTGCAATTCGTCCCGCCAATGCCGAGTCTCTTCCTGGAACAGCGGCTCCAGTCTGCGCGACGGTATTTGGCGGAGGTCCAGGATCTGCATGAAGGCGTTTACGTAGTCCGTCAACATTATAGCGTTGCGAAGCGCAAGAACCCAACTGGTCCGTTGTTGGCGGGTGAATTCCGTTTCAACTTGGAAAATGACAGTTGAAACAGTTCCAAAGCGACTTGCCCGATGTATAACCTCCTGAGAAAGGAGGATACGGCGAATTGTGCTAACATTCGTCTTGCCGGGACGCAGAGGTTCGAGCGCCCGTGCCCAACGGATGGCCGTCTTCTCAGAGCTCCGTTATCCCACAACGCGCCTTGCCAAGGTTCTCTCCAGCCTTTTGGCGATAATCCTTTTCGCCTTCGTTTCTATTGCTACGATTTCGGGGTTTCTTCTCTATCAGATCTTGCGGACTCCGCATCCAACCGCGGCTGTCGACCTAAACGTAATGATGGGACATCCCACGACTATGCCTTTTTCTCTAGCCGACGGAACTTCCCGAGATGGCTGGTTTTTTCCCGGTCGGCGAGGCGCGCCTACTGTAGTCCTGTGTCACGGCTATCTTTCGCAGCGTGCGGATGTTTTGACGCTGGTGACCGCTCTGCAAGAGAGCCAGTTCAACGTCTTCTTGTTCGACTTTTCAGGGCACGGCACCAGCCCGGGGGTTACTTCGCTGGGATACCGTGAGAGGCAGGAATTGAAGGCTGCGGTGCAGGCTCTGTCGACACGTGACGACGTGGACCCGGAACATTTTGGACTTTGGGGCGTTGATATGGGCGGGTATGCCGCGCTAGAGGAAGCGTCCGTCGATCCTCGAATTTCGGCAGTGGCGGTGGACGACGCTTACTCCGATCCGCGAGAAATGATTCAGATCGAGGTGAAGCAGTCCGGCCTCGCGGTTTTGCCGTATGTGGGCCGCTTTTGTGACTGGGGTTTTCGGTTAATGAACTATCAATTCCGGAACGAACCGCCAGTCAACTCTCGGTTGCGATTTACAAAAGGAATTCCAAAACTATTCTTTCAATCGGACAGTCGTCAGGCGCTCGCGAACGAGACTTTAACCCTATTCATCCTCGCTCCGGAGCCGAAACAGTTAGTCCGCACACGGACGAAATATTCCGAAATGACGGACGACGACAGGAAAAATTACGAAAACACTGTCGTAAGCTTTTTCCTGTCGAGTATATCGCCCACCTCTGTATCGCCTACCTCGCGCCACTAACGAGGCACCGGCCCAACAGGCACGTAGAAGATTCCTTCTTCCGATTCGTTGAGGTCGCCTTGAGATCTTCCGGCCTTTACGATTTCTTCCAGACCTTTGCGCGTGGTCAACACTAGCGCGGGCTCGGGATCTTGAGGCGACCACTCCGGAAGTTCGCGGCGAAAGTAAAAGGCAAGCCCGTAATTCCACGAGCGATTCAGTTCAAAGGTGAATATTCGATCGGGACGTAGGTCGTGGCGCAGAAAAGCAGCATGAGGCCTTGCAGACAAGAACGTATCTGCCGCCGGGAGTGCCACAATATTGGCAAGTACGAGAATCGCGACTACGGAGAGAGAACAGATTATCGCCGCTACGGATAGATTCCGAAAGATGCCTGCAAACACGATCGCCAGTGCGAGCAAAATCGCGACGACAATCGCCGCTTCGGTGAGCAACAGCGGTACAAAGCGTCCCATATTGGTCGATGGAATCCTGAGGGCCTGAACAAATATCAATACGGCAATCGTGATCCACACAAGACCGAGGCCCGCCGTAACCAAAACCGACATCAGGCGGCTCTTCTGAAACGCTCGTATCGCCCCTACGGAACATAGGAGGGCTAGAGCGGGGATCGCGGGAAGAATGTAGCCCGGCAATTTCGACTGTGAAGCACTGAAGAATATAATCGGGAAAATTGCCCAACACGCGAAGAAAAAACCGGGCGAATCAGCCCAAGATTTCTCGCGCCATAGACGCAAGCCTTCCTGCCCAGCCGGAAGCAACAGCACAGTCCATGGCAACAGCGCCAGCAGTGTGACCCACCCGAAAAACCAGAAGGGCTGCTTGTGCTGGAACAGAGGGGTGAGATAACGCTGAAAATTGTGCTGAAAAATAAAAATGTGAATGAAATCCGGATTTCGTTTGGCGCACAGGATGTACCACGGCAGGGCCACGACACAGAACGTGGCGATTGCTATCGAGCTTACCAGGCGAACGGCTGCGCGCCATTGTGATGTAACTAGCGCCCACAGACCGATTGCTCCGCCGGCGAGTATGACACCCGCGGGTCCCTTGGCCAGTACCGCCAGCCCTAGAAATACTCCGAAGAATGCCAGCGCGAAAGTGTCTCGCGCCCCAGACATCGAATTCACGCCAGAGACATTGCACAAAACTTGATGATTGCGCAGCACCCTCGCAGCGCAAGCCATCGCGAGTGTGATAAACGCGCTGAAAAGCATATCTGGAGTAGCCGCTCGCGAAAAACCGATTGCCGCTACGCTCGTGGAGAAAATCAGGGGCGCCAGCAAAGCCGGCCGCGCCGGAAGGTTTTTTTCACCGCCATAATGTCTCCAACCGAGCCAGCCGATGGCAACAGCGGCCGCAAGCGCCGCGAGTGCGGAAGGCAGCCGAGCAGCCCACTCGGGCGGCAGGTTCAGTCGAAATCCGACTGCGGCCGCCCAATAATAGAAGATCGGCTTCTCAAACCATGGCTGGCCGTAAAGTCGCGGCGTAACCCAATCGCCGCCCTCAGCCATGGCTCGTGCGATCCATGCGTATCGCGGCTCGTCCGGGCCAACTAGACCGAAGGCGCCGAGTCCGGTAAAAAGACAAATGAAGACGGCCACGCATGAAAAGATGGCGTCCCCAAGGTTGGTTCGCCGCAATTGTGGAAGTGCATTCAAAGCGGGTTGAGTCTAACATTGCCCCGCGAATCTTGATGCCGCGAGCTTTTTCATTCGTCGTCCACAGAAGAAAATAACCTTGCAAACTCTACGTCATGATTCCGCTGCGGCAAACGTCATGCTCCTAACGCTGGCGTCTGCTTCGCTGGCTCTAGCATAATGACCTGACATGCGTGAACGGATCGAATATGCCGCAGCGTGGTTTGGAGTGAAGTCACTGGGACTGCTGCCGCGGCCCGCAGCGCGGTTTGTCGGGGAGAGTTTTGCAGCTCTGGCTTACGCGTTGCGCGCGCCGCTTCGCCGCGCGGCGATGTTCAACTTGAACCTCGCATTTCCTGACTGGAGCGTTGCCAAGCGCAAGCGCGTGATCCGCGGGATGATTCAGCAAATCGGGTGGATGGCTGCTGAATTTTCGCAGTTTCCGAAATATACGCGCGAAAACATCCAGAAAATTGTGGTGCTCGATGGCTTTGAAAATTTCGATGAAGCGCGGCGGCGCGGAAAAGGCGTGCTCTTTCTTACTGGCCACATGAGCGCGTGGGAGTTGGCGCCGTTCGCGCATGCTCTTTACGGCCACCCGCTTCATTTCCTGGTGCGGCCCATCGCGAATCGCCGAGTCGATGCGCTCATCAACCACTACCGTTGCTTATCGGGCAACCAGCCCATCGAAAAAAATAAGTCGGCTCGGTCGATTCTTCGGATTCTGGCGGACGGAGGAACGGTTGGCATCCTTTCCGATCACAACACCGTACTCGAGGAAAGTGTTTTCGTCGATTTTTTCGGCATTCCGGCTTCCACAACATCCGGCCTCGCGCGCATCGCTTTGCGCACCGATGCGGCAGTCGTACCGGGATTTCTTTCCTGGGACAGTGCGCGGCGAAAATATCGTCTGCGTTTTGAACCTGCAATCCAGCTCGAGCGGACTGGAGATGAAGATGTTGATGTCCGCCAGAACACCGTGCGTTTCACGAAGACCATTGAAGATTACGTGCGCACTTACCCCGATCAGTGGCTTTGGGTGCACAAGAGATGGAAGACACGCCCGCCAGGGGAAAAAGAAATTTATCCGACGTAAACCGTCATTTTCGACGTCCTTGATCCTTGCGAAAAGAGGTGATCATGACTTGCACGTCTGGTGAGCTAGCCAAATTCCTGGGAGCAACAATTGCGGGAGATAGTCAGATACCGCTTTCCGGTATGGCTATGCCGGAAAGCGCGCGCGCTACAGATCTGATTTATATTGATTCGCCGCGGCATAAACAGCGAGCTGAGGACTCGGCCGCCAAGTGCGTGCTGGCACCGCCAGGGCTGCAACTGAAAGGGAAGACCACGCTGTCCGCGGAGAACCCGAAACTTGCTTTCGCCAAGGGCTCCACGCTTCTGCTTCCGAAGTTCGCGCCACCTCCGGGAGTTCACGCCACCGCGCTCGTAGCTTCGAGTGCGAAGCTAGGTATGAGTGTTTTCGTCGGCCCGTACGCCGTGATCGAAGATGAAGTGGAAATCGGCGAGGGCAGCATGGTGGAAGCTTTTTGTTTTCTCGGACGTGGCAGCACAATCGGTGACAACTGCCGGCTCCATCCGCGTGTGACGCTCTACGCCAATTCGCGGCTAGCCAACGGCGTTGAGCTTCACTCCGGCGTTGTGATCGGAGGCGACGGATTCGGTTACGTTTTCGGCGAAGGCCGCCATTGGAAATTTCCTCAGATTGGTACTGTCGAAATTGGGGACAACGTCGAGATTGGTTGCAACACCGCAATCGATCGCGGTTCCCTCGGCGTTACGACCATCGCCGCAGATGTGAAGATTGACAACCTGGTGCAGGTAGCTCACAACGTCTCTATCGGCGAACACTCGATCTTGATATCGCAAACCGGGATTTCGGGAAGCAGTTCGCTGGGAGCAGGAGTGATTCTCGGAGGGCAGGTAGGCCTCGGAGACCATTGCCACCTCGAAGATGGAGTAATTGTCGGCGGCCAGGGCGGCGTGCTCCCAGGAAAGACAATTCGGCGAGGGCAAATTGTGTGGGGAACGCCTGCGAGGCCCCTCGACCGATACAAGAAGCAACACGCGGCATTGGCGCGTTTGCCGGAACTGATCGAGCGTGTCGAAAAGATGGAACAAGGAAAGCCATAGGATGGTTGCGCGGTCGAACGGACATCCTCTCCCAGGTAGGCTCATCGTAGTCGGCGGACAATACCGCAAAGTCGGTAAGACCACTCTTATTGTGGACATAATTCGGGCCACCTCTGATGTCCTCTGGACGGCCGCGAAGATCACGCCGCACGCTGAATTACATTGCCCGGTAAACGGTCTCGACTGCGGATGCGGCCCTGCCGAGCACACATTCTCGATTCTTGACGAGGCCGACCGTTCAGGTCGCACGGGCACGTCTCGATATTTGCTTGCTGGGGCGCAAAGATCTTTATGGGTGCAGACTAAAGATGGGTGCGTCCAGGATGTTCTCGGCCCCCTCGCCGAAACACTCCAAGATTCGAAAAATGTCATCGTCGAAAGCGGCGCATTGGTGAAATTCTGGCACCCAACGGTGTTTCTAATGGTCTTGGACCCGAAAATGGCCAACTTCAAGTCCTCAGCCAGAGAGGTTATGGCGCTGGCCGACGGCTTCGTCTTCCGTTCGCCACTTCAATATCCGATTTTCTCGGAGACACTAGGCGAAAGCACGCCTAGGTTTCTGCAACCTATAGGGCATCCCCTGCCACCTGAACTGCAGTCATTTGTAATGCACCCATTTGGGCCATCGGGTCATCCCATGTAACCGGAGGCACATTTTCAGTTGACCAGAGAGCCAAACCCAAAGATAATCTTACTGTTACGGTTCGGGGTGCGGATTGGGGCCCGGATTTGAGGGTACCATCGCTCCTATGGGCGCTGACTGATTCGGACAGCTTGTCTCCGGAGTGGAACGGGGGTCGACGCTTTGGGGCGAAACTCCCGAACCTTAGGCGAAACCGTAATAGGCTTATCAGGATCACCGGCGCTCGCCGTGGCCAGGGCTCGCGCCGTCCATAGTTCACCAGCCCGTAATAATCACGGCGAGCGTTGTTTGATAGGTAGCTTGAGAAGTGCCCGGCACGTATTGAGCGGGTTTATGATGGTATATGACTGAGGGATTGATGACACCAGAAGCAAGATTGCGAGCGGACTTTTCGTTTGGGGGTGGCCCAGGTGCGGCCACGGTCCGCAGACGCGATTTCGAAAGCCAGGTCGAGGACGCGATATCCCGCAGCGCGAATTGGCTTTTGTCCGCGCAATCGCAGGACGGCTATTGGTGGGGTGAACTTGAGGCAGATACGACCCTTGAGTCCGATTACATTGTCTACCTGCATGTGCTCGGGCAGTTGAAATCCGAAAAAGTAGCCAAGCTGGCAAATTACATTCGGAAGAAGCAGCTTCCTGATGGCGGATGGAACATTTTCGAAGGCGGTCCGTCGGAGCTGAATGCCTCGGTAAAGGCATATGTAGGTTTGCGTTTGGCGGGTGACTCGGTAGCCGCGCCGCACATTCTCCGCGCGAAAGAAAGAGTTATCGCCCTGGGCGGGCTAGAGGCCACAAATTCCTACGTGCGATTCTATCTCGCCATGGTTGGCGCCATAGACTGGAGCATCGTTCCTTCCATTCCTCCCGAGCTGATGCTTCTCCCGGAGTGGGTTCCTATAAATATTTACGAGATGTCTTCGTGGACTCGCGGAATCGTCATTCCTCTTTCGATCATTTACGCGAGCAGGCCGGACTGGCATTTGCCGGAATCGATCACGATCAACGAGCTGTTCAAGACCAAGGGCGAAAAGCCGCATTCCTTCGATTGGGACAAACGCATTATTTCGTGGCGTAACGTTTTCCTTGCACTGGATCGCGCTCTGAAGATTTACGAACGCTCGCGCTGGAAGCCTTTCCGCAAGTTTGCTCTTGCTTTAGCGCGCAGGTGGATGCTCGAGCGCCTGGAGCGCAGCGAGGGCTTGGCCACTATTTACCCGGCGATGATGAACTCGATCTACGCGCTGCTTGCCGATGGCAAAGACCAGGATGACCCGCTGGTAGCTCGAGAAATTAAATTCCTTTCGCGTTACGAAATCGAAGAAGACGACACGATTCGCGTTCAACCTTGCATTTCGCCCGTATGGGACACGGCAATCGCCATGGTATCGCTGGAAGAAGCTGGCGTCGATCCGTCGCATCCGGCTCTCATCGCGGCGGAGCGCTGGGTTGTGTCCAATCAGATCCTCGGGCCAGGCGATTGGCAGGTTAAGAACCAAAACGCGGAACCCGGCGGGTGGGCTTTTGAATTCCGCAACGATTTTTATCCCGACGTGGACGATACCGCCTTCGTTCTGATGGCGCTCGGCCGCGTCGATGATCCCGATTCGGAGCGCTTGCGCAACTCGATGCGCCGCGGGTTGGCGTGGCTGGTCAGTATGCAGAACGCTGACGGCGGTTGGGGCGCGTTCGATCACGAGAACGACTTACAATTTCTGAATCATATCCCCTTCGCCGATCATAACGCGATGCTCGATCCTTCCACCGCCGATGTAACCGCGCGTAGCGTGGAATGCCTGGGGCAGATGGGCTGGCCTGCGAATCACCCAGTTATTCAGCGAGCTCGCGCTTTTATCCGTCACGAACAAACAGCCGATGGCTCTTGGTTTGGGCGCTGGGGCGTGAATTATGTGTATGGAACCAGTGGCGTTCTGCGCGCGCTCGAAACCCTTGGTCTTGCAACGCAGCCGGATTGCCAGCGGGCTGCTGATTGGTTGCGCTCGGTGCAGAATGCAGACGGCGGCTTCGGTGAGTCCGTACTTTCCTACTACGATCCGGCGCTTAAAGGAAAGGGGAAGAGCACCGCGTCGCAAACAGCATGGGGTTTGATCGGACTGCTGGCAACGGGCGGTGCCGATGATCCCTCCGTCGAACGCGCCGTAGCATGGCTTGTGGACCAGCAGAATTCCGATGGAACTTGGGACGAACCGGAATTTACCGGAACCGGATTCCCATGCGTGTTTTACCTGAAATATCATCTTTATCGAAACTCTTTCCCGCTATACGCCCTCGCGCGCTATGACAATATGCGCAAGGGCCGGAAGAATTTTGCCGGTATGCAGATTCCCGCGGCGGAGTTGCAGCATCTGATTGGAAGAAAACACGGGGGTAATGAATGAGAGTACCTTTAAGCCTGACCACCAGCATGGCCGGATATCTGACCGGCAAGAAAATGAGCGGTGCTGAGAAGTTTCCGCTGGTGATGATGCTCGAGCCGCTCCATGCCTGCAATCTTACTTGCACCGGCTGCGGCCGTATTCGCGAGTACAAATCCACCATCAACGAAATGTTGACGGTCGAGGAATGCCTGAAGGCAGTGGATGATTGCGGAGCGCCAATCGTTTCTCTCTGCGGCGGCGAGCCCATGATTTATCCCGAGCTCGATCGGTTGTGCAAAGAGATTCTGGATCGCAAGAAGCACATTTACCTGTGCACCAACGGAATGTTCATCCGCAAGCGCTTGAAGGAATTCAAGCCCACTTCGCGGCTATTTTTCAACGTGCACTTGGACGGTCTTGAAAAGACTCATGACATCTGCGTTGAACGCGATGGCGTGTTTCGCGAAGCAATCGAAGGCATCAAGGCGGCTAAGGCAGCCGGTTTCCTGGTGACTTCCAACACGACGGTCTATAAGGAAACCGATATCGAAGAGATTGCAGATCTTTTTGCGTATTTGCAGACGCTGGGCGTTGACGGCCACATGATTTCCCCGGCTTATTCCTACGCCGCGGTAATGACCAAGGAAATCTTCATGTCGCGCGATGAAATTCGCGACAAGTTCCGTCAAGCCAGCAAGCTGCTCGAGCGCTATAACATCGTCACTTCGCCGATTTATATGGAGTACCTGCGCGGCGAGCGCGAGCTGATGTGCACGGCCTGGGGCAATCCTACTTACAACCCGCGCGGATGGAAGGGCCCTTGCTATTTGATGACCGACGCGCATCACGCCACTTTTAAGGAGTTCATCGATAAGACTCCGTGGGAAAATTACGGCCGCGGAAAAGATCCCCGTTGTGAAGATTGCATGGTTCACGCAGGCTACGAGGCTTCGGCAGTACTCGGCGGAAATAAGAAACTCGGCGACACTTGGAAAATGCTCACTTGGACGCTGTCCGGAAAAATGGGCGGCCTTATCGGCGAGCCGAGCGAGAGGGAACTCCGAGCCAAACAAAACGGTCAAGCCAATGGCAACGGCTCAACCAAGCGTGCGATTCCCGTAGCGCCTGCAAATCAGTCGCAGGACGAGGTTTTCCGCATTCTATGACCACGCTCGTTACGGGTGCCACGGGCTTCGTAGGAAGCCATGTCGCCCGGCAACTTGTCAGTTCAGGCCAATCCGTTCGGGCACTGGTTCGTCCGGATAGCAACTTAGACGCACTTGGTGGGTTAAACGTAGAGTTATTCCAGGGTGATTTGCGGAATGTGAGTTCGCTCGAGCGCGCCATGCAGGGAGTCCGGCGCGTTTTTCACGTCGCAGCCGATTATCGCTTGTGGACGCCGCGCCCCGAAGAGATTTACGAAAATAATGTTGAAGGAACCCGCAAGCTGCTTGCGGCGGCGCAAAGCGCTGGTGTTGAGCGAATCGTGTATACCAGCACGGTGGCCACGATTGCTGTTCCAAGGCACGGTGTCTTGCCTGATGAAGATACGCGCGCCACACTCGATGAAATGATCGGACACTACAAACGCTCGAAATTCCTGGCCGAGCAGGTCGCCGTAGAAGCCGCTGCGGCGGGTGTCCCGGTCGTAATCGTGAATCCGACCGCTCCGGTGGGACCCTGGGACTGGAAGCCGACGCCGACCGGCCGCATCATTTTGGATTTCTTGAAAGGCAAGATGCCGGCGTACGTTGATACCGGACTGAACGTGGCCGCGGTGGAAGACATTGCGGCGGGGCATTTGCTGGCCGCCGAAAAGGGCCGCGTTGGCGAGCGCTATATTTTGGGCGCGCGAAATATGACATTGAAGCACATTCTCGATGCGCTATCGGCGATTACCGGGCGCCCGGCTCCGCGCGTGCGCTTGCCGCACGCCGTCGCGCTGGCTGCAGGATATGCCGATCAATGGTTCTCCCGTCTCGCCGGTCGCGAGCCGCAAATTCCTGTCGAGGGCGTAAAGATGTCGCGCCATCGGATGTTCGTCGAAAGCGATAAAGCATTTCGCGAACTCGGCTACAAACCCACGTCCGTAGAGGCAGCACTCGAACGCGCTGTGCGCTGGTACGAAGGTCACGGATATCTGGCCGGCGGCGCGGGGAACAAATCCGTCGCACATGCAGCCGCGGCGTAAGGAATTGTGGTGAGAATACTCGTCACCTTCGCGCTGGAAAATGAATTTGTACCCTGGCGCTCTATGCACAAGTTTGAGTCCACAAAGTTGGGCGAAGCCGATGTTTACATTTCGGCATTCAGCCCTGTCGAACTAACAGTTGTGCTCACGGGAGTAGGAGCGCGACGGGCTTCCATTGCAACTTCGGAAATAATCCGTAGTGATTATGGCCCGTTTGATAGTTGCATCTCCTCCGGTCTCGCAGGGGGCTTGCGCGACAACTATCGTATCGGAGAAATTGTGGCGGCACGCAATGTTTTCTCGGAATCTCTGCGCGCCGATGGAAGTAGCCAGTCGCTGCAAAGCAGCGGAGCATTGCTTTCGTTCGCTGCGGAACGCGGCGCTACCATCGCTGAACAGTTTTACACTGCAGATCATATCGTTTCGACCGCCGGCGAAAAACGGCTTCTTGGCGAGAGTTACGATGCGGCAGAAATGGAAAGTTTCGAGATCCTCAATGAATCGCAAGCAGCAGGTGTCCCTGCTATTGCCATTCGCGCGATTAGTGACATGGCCGCTGAGGATTTGCCTATCGATATGAATCAGGTTTTTACAGACGAGGGCCAAGTGAGCATTTCACGCGTGCTCGGCCAGGTTGCCCTCCGGCCGCAATCTCTGCCCGGTTTGATCAGGCTGGGCAAAAATAGCGGTGTCGCAGCGGAATCGCTGGCGCGTTTTCTGGATTCTTACGTAGTCGCGCTTGCAAGCCGAGTGACCCAATTTGAAACAAAATCAAGCGTTGCGGCGACCTAGAAGTTTCATGAGCCAAACAATTACTCCAATTGAGCCGCGTCATTCTTCTCCGCAGAAGAATTTGACCCAATCCAATGGTCATATGCGCGCCGGGGTCTATCGTGGAAAGGGCCGCGTGACGGTTGAATCCGTGCCTATCCCCGAAATCGGCGAAGGTGAACTTCTCCTCCGCGTGGCTGCCTGCGGCATCTGTGGCACGGACATCAAGAAAATTCATCACGGTTTCATCGCGCCTCCACAAATTCTCGGCCACGAACTTGCTGGCACGGTAGTCAAAGTCGGCCGTGGTGTCACCAAGTTCAAACCGGGCGATCGCGTGGTCAGCTTCCATCATATTCCGTGCGGCGATTGTTTCTATTGCGAACGAAAACTCTTTTCTCAATGCGCCGGATATAAGAAAGTAGGCCTCACAGCCGGCTTCGATCCCAACGGCGGCGGCTTCGCGGAATACGTTCGCGCCATGCCGTGGATCGTTGAGCGCGGAATGATTGCGCTGCCCGCGGATGTCAGCTTCGAAGAAGCCACCTTTGTGGAACCGGTGAATACCTGCCTGAAGGCTGTACGCAAAGCTCGCATCGCGAAAAATGAGATGGTCTTGGTAGTAGGCCAAGGTCCCATCGGAATGCTTCTTATGCTGCTCGCGAAATATGAAGGCGGCGAAGTATTCACCAGCGACCCAATGCCCGGACGCAGAGCCGCGAGCCTGCGATTTGGCGCAAAAGGCTCCTTCGATCCGACCAGGCAGAATTTATCGGAAGAAATTCGCAACCGCACCGACGGACGCGGCGGCGACGTAGTGATGGTCGCTGTGCCTAGTCCGGCATTAGTTCCCGAGGCTTTAGCTCTCGCCCGGCCTGGAGGGCGCATACTATTGTTTGCGCACAACGACCCGGTGATGCAGCTCGAATTTCCGGCCGCAGCAGTAGGCGTGGAAGAAAAGGAAATTCTCGGCAGTTATAGCGCTTCTGTGGACGACCAGGACGAATCTGCAGCGCTGGTTTTTGAACGCAAACTTCCGGTGCGCGAACTGATTTCGCACCGCTTCCCGCTGGAGCGAATCGGGGAAGCGCTGGAATTGGCGGCCAGGCCCGCCGATGATACTTTGAAAGTGGTGATACGTCACGAATGAGAGTCGATCGCGAGCGCAATGGGCATATGACGGCCGCCGTACTGTACGGCGCTGAAGATCTGAAAGTCGAGAGTGTTGACATTCCGACGCTCGCCGACGACGAAGTGCTGGTGCGCGTCGAGGTAGCGTTGACCTGCGGCACGGACTTGAAAGTCTGGAAACAGGGATTTCATCAGCGCATGATCAAGCCGCCTTCGCTTTTCGGACACGAACTTGCAGGTGTAATCGAATTAAAGGGAAGCGCGGTGAATAGCGGCTTCCGCGAAGGTATGCGTGTAGTTCCCGCGAATTCTGCGCCGTGCAACGTTTGCCTGTACTGCCGAAAAGGGCAGCCCAATCTCTGCGAAGACTTGCTGTTCAACAACGGCGCCTACGCGGAATATATTCGCATCCCCGGAAGAATCGTGCGGCAGAACATGCTGCTGATTCCGGATAACGTTTCCTTCGTTGACGCTGCCATGGCCGAACCGCTGGCGTGCGTCCTCCGCGGCATCCACGAAATGGGAGTGAATCCCGGCGACACTGTTGTCGTGATCGGGTGCGGACCAATTGGGTTGAAATTTATACGCATTCTCTCCGGTCGAGGGATGCGCGTAATTGCCATCGGTAAGCGCAAGAGCCAGATGCGCGCTGCTGAGCGCCTCGGTGCAATTGCCACTTTTGATGTCGCCGAGATCGAGAATCCGGTTGCTCTCGTGCGCCAGATCAGTGAGGAAGGACGCGGAGCCGATGCCGTGATTGAAGCGGTCGGCACTCCTGCCACCTGGCAATGGGCGCTCCAAATGGTCCGCAAGGGTGGCACCGTAAACCTTTTTGGCGGCTGTCCGCGTGGCAGCGAAGTGAAGATCGATCCCTCGGCGCTGCACTATTCCGAAATCACCATCAAGTCTACTTTTCATCACACCCCTCGGTTTATGCGCGAAGCGCTGGACACCATCGCGCGCGGCGAGATTCGAGCCAGCGATTTCATCACCGGCGAAGCGCCGCTGTCCGAATTGCGTGAGGTTTTCGAGCAGATGAAGAACCGACACGGCGAAATGAAAACGGCCGTCATTCCCTGATCTTTCGAACTGGCAGTAAAGGTAGAAGCTGTAGAATTCTGAACAGGATGTAACCGCCGCCCGAGTCAGGGCACCATGTTAGCCACACCTGAATTGAAAATCGCGCGCAACCTTCCAGCGGAGGGCTGCGGCCCCGCTGAAGCACAGCGCTACACGCGCTGGCTGGCGACCCATCATTACGAGAATTTTAAGGTTGTCTCTCACCTGCTGCCGCGTCGCCTGCATCAGCATTTCTATAACGTCTATGCCTATTGCCGGTGGTCGGATGATTTGGGCGATGAAGTCTCGACTCCCATGCGAGCGCTCGCGCTGCTCGATGCCTGGGAAGTGGAGCTTCGATCGATCTACGAACCCAACAATGGACCTGCTCATCCTGTTTTGATCGCTCTGCGCGAAACCATTCACGCGAAAAATATTCCGATTCAACCCTTCAGCGATTTGCTGCGCGCATTCCGGCAGGATCAGACAATCCATCGCTATCCGAATTGGGATGCTGTCCTCGACTATTGCGTGTACTCGGCGAATCCCGTTGGCAGGCTTGTCCTTTATTTATGCGACTATCGCGACGAAGCGCGGCAAAAACTCTCGGATTACACCTGCACCGCTTTGCAGTTGGCAAACTTTTGGCAGGACGTCTCGCGCGATATCGAGAAAGGCCGCTTGTATATCCCGCTGGATGCGTTGGCGCAACACGGGCTAACCGAAACCGATATCGCGGCCCGGAAGTTCGACGTGCGATACGTCGCGCTGATGAAATCGCTAATCGAGCGCACGCGCGCTTTGTTTAGCGCGGGGCTTCCATTGGCTCAGACCGTTGAACGATTCCTGCGCGTTGACCTCGAAATGTTCAGCCGTGGCGGCCTCGCAATTCTCGACGCCATCGAATCATCGGGGTACAACACGCTCGCGCACCGTCCGGCAGTGACGCAATGGACGCAAATGCGATTGCTCGCAGGCACACTCGCCTCGCGCGCATTTTCGCGCAAGACAAATCTACCCGCTGAATTACAGACTGCAACATCAGTGGAGTGCGCTCGTCCCATCACATCTTCGTCCGGCGCTGAGGCTGTCATTGGCGCCGATTCCGAGGCTATCGCCGCTTCGTACGCCGAATGCGCGCGCATCGCTAGAGAATCTCGCAGCAGCTTCTATCTCGCTTTCTTTGGCCTGCGTAAGGAAAAACGCAACGCGCTTTGCGCCCTGTACGCTTTCATGCGTATAGTCGATAACGTCTCCGACGAGCCGGGAGACCTGGATTCAAAGCGGAGCGGACTAGCCCGCTGGCGCGCGATGCTCGATGAAGCGATTGCCGGCCGGACCAGCGCCAGTCCAATTCTTCCAGCTCTCGCCGACACCATCAGGCGTTTTGAAATCCCTTCGCGATACTTTCACGATCTGATTCTCGGCGCGGAGATGGATTTAACGATTTCGACCTACGCCACATTCGACCAACTGTCGGAATACTGCTATCGTGTGGCAGGGACTGTAGGCCTTACTTGTCTGCACGTTTTCGGTTTTCGCGACCCGAAGGCCCCGGATTTAGCCGAGCGCTTGGGCCTTGCGTTTCAATTGACCAACATCATCCGCGACGTCCGTGGCGATTTCGACATGGGACGCACGTATCTCCCTGCGGAAGATCTCGAACGCTTTGGAGTTTCCGATGCCCAGCTTTCCGGGCCGCTCACTCCGCAGATTCGAGAATTGCTCGAATTTGAAGCGGATCGCGCCTGGGATTTTTATCGCGAAGGCGCGGCGCTGGTTGACCGCGTGGATGCCGACAGCCGCGCTACACTGTGGGCCTTGATTCGCACGTATAGCAGCCTTTTGGAACGCATGGAAGAACGCGGCTTCGATGTGTTTTCGTCCCGCATTTCCTTGTCGAGTGCGGAAAAAATTCAATATCTCCTGACGGCGGGGATGAGCGGCTGGTGGAAGAGGGATGCCCTCGCAAAGCGTTCTAGTGATCGGCGGCGGTCTGGCAGGACTGTCCTCCGCCGTCGCGCTGGCTGAAGCGGGCCTTCAAGTCCGCCTGCTGGAAAAGCGCCCCCACTTGGGCGGACGCGCCACCTCTTATACGCTGCCGGACGGCAGCGAAGTGGACAACTGCCAGCACGTCACGCTCGGCTGCTGCACTAATTTAGCCGACTTTTATTCTCGTGCCGGTGCAGCCGGCAAGATTAGGTTTTACGACCGGCTTTACTTTGTGGATGCGCAAGGCCGCCGCTCGACAATGGAAGCTGGCCCGCTGCCTCCGCCGTTGCACATGGCGCCGTCTTTCCTGCTTTTCGGCTCGCTGAACCTGTCGGACAAGCGAGCCATCGCAAGCGCGATGATGCAAATCGCGATGGCGGGAGGCAATCCTGCGGGCATAGAGGGCGTCTCGATGCTCGATTGGCTGCGCCGCATGAAACAGACTCCGGCTGCCATCGACCGCTTCTGGCGCGTCGTTTTGGTCAGCGCTCTCGACGAGGAATTGTCGAAAACCGACGCTCGATACGGGATCGAAGTTTTCTGGAAAGCTTTTCTCGCAACTAAAGGCGGTTATCGTGTCGGGATTCCTTCCGTCCCTTTGGGTGATTTGTACGCCGGCTGCAGCGAAGCAGTGTTGCAACGCGGCGGGGAAGTCCGGCTTCGCAGTGGTATTCGTGAAATCCGAATCCAAGAGAATCGCTTCGTGAGCGTCGTCATGGACGATGGTTACGAAGTATCTGCGGACGCCTGTATTGTGGCCGTGCCGCACGATGCCTTGTTGAATCTGCTGCCGAGGGATATGAGCGACGGGAATGGGCCCCTATCGGGCTTGCGTAATATTAAAACTTCGCCGATCACCGGCGTCCATTTTTGGTACGACCGCACGGTGATGACCGAGCCGTTTCTTACGCTGCTCGATCACACCACCCAATGGGTATTTAACAAGACCTTGTTGTATAAAACAGATGAAACCGACGGCACGAGCGCGCGTCCAACTGGGCAGAGCGCGCAGTCTTCGGAAGCGCTAGCGGACGCCCAGTACCTCCAACTCGTGATCAGCGCCTCCTATGATCTTGTTCCGCAGTCACGCCAGGAAATCATCGCGGTGTGCCGTCGCGAGCTTGCCGAAGTGTTACCGGCCACGCGCGAAGCGCAGTTGTGCAAAGCCACGGTGATCAAGGAAGTCAACGCGACTTTTTCGCCCGCGCCTGGAGTGGACCGCTGGCGCCCCGAGCAGAAGAGCTCGGTGAGCAATCTTTTTTTCGCCGGCGATTGGACGCGCACTTCCTGGCCTTCGACCATGGAGGGCGCCGTGCGCAGCGGTTACTTAGCCGCAGAAGCGTTACTCGCCGAATTCGGTGAACCCAGAACTTTTCTAAAACCAGACCTTCCGTTTGAAGGGCTGTCCAAATTCTGGGCAGCCCGCGGCAATAAGGAAAGCTCATGATTACTGCGGGAAAGGGAATCGTCTTGTTACTTCTCGGAGCAAAGTCAATTTCAATTCCCAAGGTAGTTGGCGATTTCGAGTATGATTTGGCAACCCTCAGGAGGTCCGATGGACCGGAAGTATAAGCAGCGGGGCTACAGCGACCGCGATGCCCAGGACAAAAAAAGAGAACGAGGCGACCATCCAACGGGCGAGTCGCGCTCTAAGGGGGAGCCGCGCCCGAAGCAGGAATTGATGGGCCCGCGAACTCCTCGCATGGTAGGCACTGTGATGAGAGCGCGTTGTTCCAGCTGCGGGGCCGTCCTTATGCCCGGATTCGACCCGACCGCTCAATGTCCGCGCTGCCATGCCGAAATGCACTCCTGCAAACAGTGCGTCCACTTCGACACCGGTAAGCAATTTGAATGCACGCAGCCCATTCCTGAAAGGATCGCCAAGAAAGACGCGAAAAACGATTGCACGTTCTTCGAATTACGCATGACCGTCGAAAAAGATACGTCGCCGGTGAACTACGCTGCCGCCACTTCCACCGGAGCTCCGGCCGCTGGACGCCCCAACGACGCGCGCAAAGCCTTCGAGGATCTTTTCAAGAAGTAACTGTCCTTACGAACTGCATTTTGCCACGCGCAGAGCTAGGGGCGGTTCTCTGTTCACCCATTTTCCGAAATGTCGTCTTATTTCATCTCAAGAGGAAAAAGAGTCGGTTCTTTTGAAGGTTCCGTGGCGATGGAATCAAGCTGCGGATAATGATGACGCAGAGTTTCAGGCACTTCCACTTTGCCGCCATTCAGCATGTGAATAACCTGAAGCGCATTTACAACGCCTTTTCCCTGAAAGTGGTTATTCGTGATCACGAATGTCGTTCGCGTATTTTTCGACACGTTTCGAACCCTCTCCACCCAAGGTTCGAGTTCCTTATCGGAATATAGATAGTTGTATCGCTCTGCGGCGGGTGCGGATGGATCGTTGCTGAACCAAGTATCGTACCGGCGCCCGTGCAAACGCACGTATCCGATTGGCGAGGTAGCCTGCTCGCTCGGCTCGATCGACCGTCCAATCACGGGCTGATCGATGTTGCAGAACCCTACCCCGCGCTCCTGCAGCAGTTCATAAAATTTCTCGTTAGCCCAGGATGAGTGGCGTACCTCTACCACCAATGGGTAATCGCGGAACGAATCGAGTATGTGTTTTAGACGCGCCAGATTTTCGCGTTCGAAATGGAACGAAAAAGGGAATTGCAGCAGAACAGCGCCCAGTTTGTCCGCGCCGCGCAAGAGATCGAACCCCGCGCGGACGGCCTTCTCATCTTCTGCGTTGGTCCCGCCTTCATGGGTAAATTTCTGCCAGAGCTTGGCAGTGAACAGAAAACGAGGGTTCGCGGCAACGCGCCCGAGCCATTGCGCCGCATGCGCCGCTTGGAGCGGGTGATAAAACGAAGTATTGATCTCAATCGTGTCGAAAAATTCGGCCAGGTAACTTGCCTCGTGAAAGCCTCGCGCGCGCGGCGTGGGATATACTACGCCGTTCCAGTCCTTGTAAGCCCAACCCGCTGGCCCCACAAAGAGGCCGGTATGCTGGACCGTAGCAGTATGTTTCTTGATTGACGTGCGTGGCGCGCTCATAGAATCGCTTTCAGCGTATGACGCTTTTCTTGCGCCTGTCAATCGCGCGAGCGCATCAAAATGTTGGACGGCTGCGTTGTCGCCGCAGGTTGCAACCTGGCGCGCCGAGGTCTATCCTAAAAGTGTCTTCTATGCGAACCCTCCTTCGTCTGCTTAATCAATTTACCGTGAGGTGCTCGAATGAAAATCACATACAGCCATGTAGAACCAGAATTGCGCGAAGCCATCGAACATGAAACCGCACACTGTACGGAGAAGTTAGACCGGCTCTTGAAACACTATCCCGCAGATGCCGTTCTGCTGCACGGATCGCTGGAAGAAAATCCACACCAGCATGAATTCAGTTATTCGCTGAATCTCACGCTTCCAACTGGCACCATGCATGCGACGGGTGTCGGCGCTGATGTCCGTGCCGCCTCGAAAGCGGCATTTGCCGAAATAGAGCGTCAAGTGAAGAAGCATCAGCAGAAGCTTCGCAAAGACTATCTGTGGAAACGCAAGCGTCCGCGCGCCGACGTCTCAGCGCTGAGCGGAGTCCCTTCTGCCGACTGAATTCGCTCTCTATTAGCGGGCAGTTTCGGGCTTCCTGTCCAGGGTCATTCATCGTCTCCGTGGTAGACTTTTAGATTCGGACTAAGCGCGGCTACGGAAGTGAGCGGCGCTTATCTCGAGAAAATAGCATCCGTCGGCCTTGGATTACGAGCGCCGCAAGGATTCCCGGTAACCCAGTTCCTAAGTTTCTTTTACTTGAGGTGACACGATGAAAGCCACGCAATTGCTTCACAACTTGGGTCAGAGTCTCTGGCTCGACAACATCACTCGCGATCTGCTGAACAGCGGTACGCTCAAACGCTACATCGGCGAGCTATCAGTCACCGGGCTCACTTCCAACCCGACCATTTTCGATAAAGCCATTAGCGGCAGCGCTTCCTATGACGTCACGATCCGCGAGAAGTTGGCGAAGGGCGTTTCGGGCGAGAAACTGTTTTTTGAACTAGCACTGGAAGACCTCACTCGCGCCGCCGACTTGTTTCGCCCCATTCACGACCGCACCAACGGCGTCGACGGTTGGGTCTCGCTCGAAGTCTCGCCGCTCCTCGCCTACGACACCGCCAGCACTCTTGCCGCTGCTAAAGATTTGTCAGCGAGAGCCGCGCGTCCTAACCTGTTCATCAAGATCCCGGGAACAAAAGAAGGCTTGCCCGCTATCGAAGAAGCTATCTTCGCAGGCGTTCCTATCAACGTCACTCTCTTATTCTCCCGCGAGCAATATGTTGCAGCAGCCGAGGCATTCCTTCGCGGAATCGAGCGGCGCATCGAGGCTGGACTCAATCCCGCCGTCGGTTCTGTTGGATCGATTTTCATAAGCCGCTGGGATGTTGCTGTCGAAAACAAAGTTCCCGCCGAACTGAGCAACAAGCTTGGCATCGCCATCGCACAACGTGCGTACAAAGCGTACCTCGGTCTCCTCAATTCGCCGCGTTGGCAGCGTGTTTACAATGAAGGCGCTCGTCCCCAACGCCTGCTCTGGGCCAGCACCGGAACCAAAGATCCGAAGGCCTCCGCCACGTTGTACATCGACGCTCTCGCGTCTCCCTTTACGGTGAACACCATGCCGGAAGGTACCTTGAAGGTCTTCTCCGACCACACTGCCATCGGCGCGGCCATGGCGCCAGACGGTGGGGATTGTGAACAAGTGCTGGCGCAATTCGCAAAGGCCGGCGTAAACATCGATGCTCTCGCGGCGCAGCTTCAGGAAGAAGGAGCTAAGTCGTTCGTGAAATCCTGGAACGACTTGCTCGAGGTAATTAAGTCCAAGAGCGCCGTCCTCAATAAGACAGCGGCTAGTTAAATCTCGGGTCCGGCTCGCCCTAAGATGGACATCGGCTCGCAGAATTGAAGAAAGGAGCAAGGTCATGGCCGCACGCGCAAAGTCGGTCTCAAAGGGGAAGGCCAAGGCTGCCACGCCGCTCACCAAACTCAAGGCTTGGAAGGCCCTTGGCGCGCATTATAAGAAGGTCCAGAAACTACATCTGAAAAAGCTATTTGCCGATGATCCCAAGCGCGGCCTTCGCCTTTCCGTGGATGCAGTGGGCATTTTCCTCGATTACTCCAAGAATCGTGTCACCGACCAGACCCTCAAACTTCTCCTTCAACTCGCCGAAGAGTCGCACTTGCGCGCGCGCATCGACGCGATGTTCCGCGGCGATAAAATAAACGTCACCGAAAACCGCGCGGTCCTGCACGTCGCTCTGCGTGCCCCCAAGAGTGAATCTATTGTCGTCGATGGCGAAAACGTTGTTCCGCAAGTTCATGCTGTTCTGAACAAGATGGCCACCTTCTCCGATCGCATTCGTAGTGGCGAATGGAAGGGCTACACCGGCAAGCGCATCCGCAACGTCATTAACATCGGAATCGGTGGCTCCGACCTCGGCCCTGTGATGGCCTACGAAGCCCTCAAGCATTACAGCGACCGCTCGATGACATTCAGGTTCGTTTCCAACGTCGACGGCACCGATTTCGCCGAAGCCGTTCGCGATCTCGATCCAGCGGAAACTCTCTTCATCATTTCTTCTAAAACTTTTACTACGCTCGAGACCATGACCAACGCCAACAGCGCTCGCGATTGGGCGCTCGCAGGTCTCGGAGGCGACGAGAAATCCATCGCGAAGCACTTCGTCGCCGTCTCCACTAACGCCGCCGGAGTTTCGCAGTTCGGCATCGATACTGCCAACATGTTCGAATTCTGGGATTGGGTCGGCGGCCGCTACTCGATGGACGCAGCGATCGGCCTCTCAACAATGGTCGCCATCGGCCCCGCGAATTTCCTTTCCATGTTGCACGGCTTTCATCTAATGGATGAGCATTTCCGCACCGCGCCGTTTAATCAAAATCTGCCCGTGCTTATGGGTCTTCTCGCCGTGTGGTACAACAATTTCTTCGGCGCGCAAACCGCCGGCGTTTTCCCCTACGAACAATATCTCAAACGCTTCCCGGCCTATCTCCAGCAGCTCACGATGGAGAGCAACGGCAAGCATGTCACGCTGGCAGGCGCTCAAGTCAATTATCAGACTGGCCCAATCTACTGGGGCGAACCGGGAACTAACGGCCAGCATTCTTTCTATCAGCTGATCCACCAGGGAACCAGACTCATCCCTTGCGATTTTATTGCTTTCGATAAATCGCTGAATCCGCTCGGCCATCATCACGACATGCTCTTGGCCAACGTCTTCGCCCAAGCTGAAGCGCTTGCTTTCGGCAAAACGGCCGAGCAGGTCAAAGCGGAAGGCACTCCGGCTTGGCTCGTTCCGCATCGCGTCTTCGAAGGCAATCGCCCGTCGAACACCATCCTCCTCGACAAGCTCACACCCGAAGCGCTCGGCAAACTCGTTGCTCTCTACGAGCACAGCGTATTCACCCAAGGCACCATCTGGCAGATCGATTCGTTCGACCAATGGGGCGTCGAACTCGGCAAAGTTCTCGCGCAACGCATCATTCCTGAACTCGAAAGTCCGAAAGAGCCGAAGCTCGCGCATGACAGTTCCACAGACAATTTAATCCGCCGCTACCGCAAAGCGCGCAAGTAGCGCAAGTAACCGCCGGTCACCGGCGATCAATTTGAAAGGAGTCGACAATGCAACTCGGAATGATCGGTCTCGGAAGGATGGGGGCAAACATGGTGCGCCGCCTCATCAAAGGCGGCCACGAGTGCGTGGTCTATGACCGCACGCCGAAAGTGGTGGAGCAGTTAGTCCAGGCCAAAGCGGTCGGCTCCTCTTCGCTTGAAGACTTCGTGAAAAAGCTGCAAAAGCCCCGAGTCATCTGGCTGATGGTCCCCGCCGCAATCGTGGACAACTGTCGCGACGGCCTCCTGCCCTATCTCGAAGCTGGCGACATTCTGATCGATGGCGGCAATTCCTACTATATAGATGACATTCGCCGCGCCAAGGAACTTGCCGCAAAAAAGATTCATTACGTGGACGTAGGCACCAGCGGCGGAGTCTGGGGCCTCGAACGCGGTTACTGCATGATGATTGGCGGCGAACAGGGCGTGGTTAAGCACCTCGACCCCATCTTCGCGACCTTGGCGCCCGGCATCGGCGACATAGCGCGAACTCCCGGACGCGACAAAATCGGCGGTACCGCCGAGCAGGGCTACCTCTACTGCGGACCAAACGGCGCCGGCCACTTCGTGAAAATGGTTCACAACGGAATCGAGTACGGCATCATGGCTGCCTACGCCGAAGGCCTCGGAATCCTGCGCGCCGCTAACGTCGGTAAGCAGCAGCACGCCATCGACGCGGAAACCACCCCGCTGCGCGACCCAGAGCATTATCAGTACGATCTCAACTTGCCCGACGTCGCCGAAGTCTGGCGCCGCGGCAGCGTGATCGCCTCCTGGCTACTGGATCTCACCGCCTCCGCGCTTATCAAGGATCCCAATCTTTCTAAGTTCGAAGGCAAGGTTTCTGATTCCGGCGAAGGCCGCTGGACCATCAAGGCCGCCATCGACGAAGCCGTCCCTGCCAACGTCCTGACCGCGGCGCTCTACGAACGTTTTAGCTCCCGCGGCCAAGCCGACTTCGCCGATAAACTCCTCTCCGCCATGCGCTTCGAATTTGGCGGCCACCTGGAGAAAACCGAAACTAAGTCCCAATCCGCCAAATAATGCCGAGCGGTGCCGCGCCGACCGGGCAGCTAAAACCGCTAGCCCAGCACGGACTTGTAGTTCCCGCTCGCTAAGGAACGAAAGATCCTTTGAGCTGGTGCTCTCTGGCCTATGGAGCTTGAAACTCCTCTACAGACCCGCCCGCGCGTCTGTTTCCGGTTGGACTCCCAACGACACGCTGTTAAGATTAAGGGCTTGCGGAAGCCATGGTGTGGCGCTTGCGCGATTGCGCATCCCGCTGCCCACGATTTCTTTGGAGCTAAGAAACGCGTAACAATCTAGGGGCGTAGCTCAGTGGTAGAGCAGCGGCCTTTTAAGCCGAAGGTCGTGGGTTCGATCCCCACCGCCCCTACCAACATTTTCTCTCACCGGTGGTCCTGGTTCTTTTCTCGCCGTGATTGAGCATTGCTGCGAACGTCGCGCTGGCTTTCCCGCTGGCAGACTTACGGGATCAGGACAGTCGATTTGCGGCGCTATTGACACTCGGTGCAGTCAAAGATACGGTTAAGATTAGGGCCCATGGCCAATCAAGTCTTCGATCTCGAAGCCTTTCGCGCTGCGTCGCTGGAACGCGTGCCGTACGAGCACCTCGTACTTCGCAATTTCGTAAAGCCTGAGGCGCTCCGCCAAATCAATTCCGATTATCCGCGCATCGCACAATCGGGCAGTTTCCCGCTAGATTCCGTTAAATTTGGGCCCGGCTTCAAAGCCATGGTCGATTCGCTCGAGTCCGAAGAATTCCGCAAGGCCTTCGAAGAAAAATTTGGCGTGAACCTTACTAGCCGCCCTACTACCATCACAGTGCGCGGTCGTTGTGGCGCGCACGACGGAAAGATTCACAACGATTCCACCAGCAAAATCATCACCGTTCTGCTTTACCTGAATCCCGCTTGGGACGATTCCGGCGGCCGACTCCGTCTGCTTCGTTCGCGTGACGACATCAACGATGTAGCCGTCGAAGTTCCGCCCTCCGATGGGACGCTCGTCGCTTTCCTGCGTTCCGACCGTTCCTGGCACGGCCATTTGCCGTTCGAGGGCGAACGCCGCGTCATCCAATTTAATTGGGTAAACGACAGCAGCAACCAGCGTCTCGCTCTTTTACGCCACCGCCTCTCAGCGTCTGTGAAGCACCTTTTTAGCGCCATTCGCCCCGCGAAGGATCCGCGACCCGAAGATCCCGCGCAAATGTGAAGCGCCTCGTGAGTACACGGCCATAGCCTCTCGCTTCGAAATCACTTACTATAACCCGCGCTACGCCATGACTATTTTCAAGAGCCTTTCGTCGCGCACTTCATGACGGATACTTCGCAACGATTTCTCATTGTCCGGCTCAGCTCCCTGGGAGACTTGGTCCACACGATTCCCGCCGTTGCCGCTCTGCGCTCAAGTTTTCCCGCCGCCACAATCGACTGGGTTGTGGACCAGCGCTGGTCACCTCTGGTCGAGATGGTCACAGTCATCAACGAAACGATTCCACTCGGCCGCTCGATTCCCGATGTTCTTTCCTGTATTCGACGCCTGCGTAGCGCTCGTTATACCTGTACTCTCGACCTTCAGGGACGCTACCGCTCAGCCGTGCTCTCTTGGCTTTCCGGCGCGCCTCGCCGCATCGGCCGCGACCGTCAAGCCACGCGCGAACCTGGTGCTACGTTGTTCTATACCGACCGCGTAATGCCCACCGGCCGTCACATCGTGGATATGACCGTTGATCTCGCCGCGGCCGCTGGAGCGCAACCGCAATCCGAGCCGCGCTTTCCTCTGCGCGTCCCAGAAAGCGAATTACGCGGTGTTCGGGAGACGCTCTTACGTGAAGGTATTTCGGGTGAATACGTCGTCATCAGCCCGGGCGGTGGTTGGAAATCCAAGTGCTGGTCGCCCGAGCGCTTCGGCGCTCTCTCTGCCGCGCTGCTTCATCGCGATAATCTTCGCTCAGTCGTGAATATCGCGCCGGGAGAAGAATATCTCGCCCGCGAAGTCGTGTCAGCAGCGGGCTCTGCGAATCCGCCGGTCGTTTCGCTCTCGATTCCGGCCCTCGCAGCTTTGCTGGCGCGAGCACGGCTCGTTGTCGCCGGGGATACCGGCCCGCTGCATCTCGCCGCGGCTCTCGGAACCCGTGTTGTTGGTCTCTTCGGCGCCACCGACCCGGAGCGCAATGGCCCGCTTCCACGGGGAGTTGTCGTGCAAAACATTTCTTCCCAGCCACCTGATTATCTACGCGGTGATTACGTCCGCCTGGACGTTTACTCCGCCGCAATGCTCTCGCTCTCGGTCGAGCAAGTTCTCACCGTCGTCGAACAGGAAATCAACATCACCGCGTAGCGAGCTCTTCCAGCCAAGGCCGTGCTCCGCAGTTTGCTTGAAGAAGGGAATTGAGGTTTTAAGAAGCGAGTTGCCGCAGCATTAGTTCACCGGATGGGCTTGCGCGCGGAAATGCAGAAGCGCAAATCTCGTTATACTAAGTCCGCCGATTTCCTGAAGTTCAATTCGAAGATGCGCTCGCCTTTTGCGCCGCCACCCACTCATGAATCCGGGTCGACAGAACATCCAGCGGCAGCGCGCCCGCGCCCAGCACTTGGTCGTGAAAATTGCTTAGGCTAAACTTGTCGCCTAGCTGATCCTTTGCATACTGGCGGAGCTTGAGTATCTCGAGTTGGCCGATTTTGTAACCGAGCGCTTGCGCTGGAACAGCCATGTAGCGGTCCGTTTCGCTCTGCACCTCGTACTCATCGATGGCGGAATGGTCATGGAAGAAATCGACAACCTGCTGCCGCGTCCAGTGTTTGTAGTGGAAGCCCGTATCGACCACCAGCCGAATCGCGCGGAGCATGTCGTCCTGCAAGTGCCCGTAATAACTGTATGGATCCTGAAAGAATCCCACCTCTTTGCCCAGGCGCTCCGAGTAAAGCGCCCAACCTTCGGTGTACGCGACATAAGACTCATTTTGTCGGAAGGGGGGAAGTTGCGGAAGCTCCTGCTGGATCGCGATTTGCAGGTGATGGCCGGGCACTCCTTCGTGGTACGCGGTGGTTTCTATATCCACCGTCACGCCCTTCTCAAAGTTTCCGGTATTAACCATAATGTGCGCGGGCCGCGATCCATCCTGAGATCCTTGAACGTACTCCGTGGACGCCTGCTTCTCGCGAAACTCCTCGATCGGCATAACCAGCACTTTTGCTTTCGGCAGACGCCCGAACATCGTGGGCAACTTCAAGTACATCTGGTCGATGTACTTCTGGTAAAGGTCAACGATCTCCTGACGCGAATGGACATGCACCTTGGGATTGGTCTGCAAAGAAGCGCTGAAACTCTTGAGGTCCTTGTAACCGAGCTGGTTGACCACTTCTAGCATGCGCGCTTCAATTTCTTTCACTTGTGCCAGACCGATCTGGTGAATTTCTTCCGGCGATAGATTCGTCGTGGTGCTCTGTTTCACCGCGAAGGCGTAACGCGCGGGACCGTCAGGCAGCGCCCACAGGCCCGGCTCGGAGCGCCCTTTCGGGGCGTATTCGTCGCGCACGAATTTCGTGAATTTCGCATAGGCCGGCTGCACGGAGCCGCTAATCGCAGCCAATCCCTTTTCGCGCAATCGTTTCTGGTCCGCTGCGGAGATGGAGGCCGGAAACTTGTCGAAGGGCTGCGCGTAAGGCGAGGTATCCGGCGTTTTGCGCCCGATATCGTCAGATTGTTCTGCCACTTTTTCCAGCAGGATTCGCGGAGGCATCAGGCACTCGGCCATGCCTTTGCGCATCTGGATCTCGGTCTCGTCGAACAACCGGGGAATCTGATTCAGTCTGGAAATGTAGTCTTCGTAATCCTTAACCGATTGAAAAGAAAGCACGGATACGAGTTGCGGAAGGTCGATGTGGATGCCCCCAGTCTGCGACACCGGCATCTCCCACGGTTTGAAGCGCGCGCCCTCAAGGCCCACCCGCAGGTCGCGCACCATTAGAGCCTTATTCAGAGCCTCCTGCTCCGGAAAGCCGCTAGCGTCTATCGCTTCGAAGCGCACCAGGAACTTCTTGGTCTGATCCAGATCGTCGTCGATGGCCTTTTGCGAGTAGTCGTCCAGTTGATCGTTCCAGCGTTTGTCGCCCAGGAAAGAAGCGAAAATCGGGCTGGTGCGCAGTCCGTACTCCCAGCGTTCGGCGAGCAGGTCGTTCAAGGCCTTTCTGCGAACCTCCAGGTCAGACTGTCGCGGTGCCGCAAAGATACTGGAGCACAAAATGGACATGAGCAACGCACAAAGGACCCAAAGTCGCATTAGCCGAAATCTCCTTTTTGATTTAAGACGGATCGTTATTGTACTCCCATCTCGCCCTTTCGATTTCCGCGGTTCTAAAAATCGTTCGTCTGGCCTTCCACGCCACGACAGATTCAAATCATGGCTACTCTGTGCAACTCCTTTCGGCTCAACCAAGCCGTATCGTCGCGAACCAGCCGCCTCGCAGCTTCTGGAATAGTTCTTGACATGCATTTCTACATTTGATAAATCACGACAATTGCTCTTCGCGGCATCGCCGCCACCCAGGTCCGGCTGATGAATCCAAAAAGACGGTTTCACCCGCGTAAGAGCAATGTTGTCTATCCTGCAACTGCTTTCCAGAACCATTGTGTGACCTTGAAGCACCTCGGCGGCTGCGAGGTTCGTCTGATTGCGAGAGAAGAAATGGGTTGTTTCGTCTCATGCAAGAAGTGAACGAGCGCTGAACGCCTTCAGTGCTCCGCACCCAAGAAAGTTTGTACTTACTTTTTAAGTGACAAGCCGGTATATAAGGGAGCTTCGGTCGCCGTTGCTTGGCACGCCAAGCAACGGCAGTAGGACGTCGCTCCGAAACTAGGAACAACGCCCGGGCCCAGTCGAATCCGCAGTTTAGGGAGCCATTTTGACCATGACCCGTTCATCTAAGCAAATGTCCTCGACCGGCGAATCCGTCGGCCTCATTTCCTCCGCTCGCGAAGGGCGCATGCTGACCCCCGCGGCGCAGGACGAGCGCCTCCGCAGGATCCTCGAAATAATCGAGTCCGGTTCGCTCTGCACTATTGGGGACCTTGCCGTGGAATTCAACTTGAGCGCCTCTCATCTTCAGCATTTGTTCAAGGCTCAGACTGGCTGTCGTCTCGGCCGTCGGCTGGTTGAGCAGCGTCTTCACCGAGCTGCTCTCCTTTTGCTGCAGAGTAATATGAGCGTCAAAGAAGTTGCTTACGCCGTCGGCTACAAACACCCTCCCAGTTTCGTCCGCGCTTTCGAACGCTTCTTCGAACAAGCCCCTGGCCACTATAGGCAGGAAATGCTAACCGAAAGACGTATCGGCTAATTCCTTTCGCTTGTCTTAAAACGGAACACAGCGTATTTAGTGTACAGCGAGTTAATTAGTGATGCGGGCACCCAGCCTGTATCCACCCAGTTAAAAAGTAGCTAAAAGTCTTCAGTATACGTGTGTCTGTACCCTAACGTTTTCGTATCTTTGAGAGGAGGGACGATGTACTTCAATGTGTTCGGACAGAAAGTTTCGCGCAGGGTTTATAAGGAAATGCAGAACGCGGCAAAGAATCGCCAAGAGTTGATCAAGGCGGGGCTTACGAGTCGGCGCGACCTGATGAAAATGGGACTCTTGACCGCTGGCGGCATGCTCGTCGCCAAGAACGGCTTGAGTGCGCGGGCGGCTTACGGCCAAACGAATCAGTCGAACGTCCCGGCCGCCGGCTCGAACCAAAACTGCTTGCCCGGCAGCTTCCTGCCCGCCGGTCAGACAGCCAGCCCGCCGGTCACACCTTTCGTCGTAGCTCTCAACGTCATGCCATCGACGGCGCAAACCCCTCTGGCTTCGCTAGTGAATGGACAGGGTGTCAAAACCGCTCCAACGATCTGCCCCAACACCGCAGCTGGTGAAGTTCGCGCGGCCTGTCATCAGGCTCCCGAGCTTAACGCCACTATGTTCCCCTTCCCGCCGCCACGCATCTACCAGATGCACCAAATGCAAACGCAGCTCTCGCAGTCGCCCAGCTACCCTTTGCAGACCGTCTGGGGCTTCAACGACGGCACTCACGGCACGCTGAGTCCCGGCCCCACTTACTCTGCCAACTACGGGACATCGCAGTTGACGCGCAACATCAACGCTTTGCCTCCCCTGCCCGAAGTCGGCGGTTTCGGCATGCCTTCGGTGAGCACTCATCTTCACAACGCTCATAATCCCTCCGAGAGCGATGGCAACCCCTGCGATTTCTATGGCATCGGAAACTTCGCCGATCAGTACTATCCGAACGTCCTGGCCGGATTTAATTCCACCAATCCCCCCAACGGCGATATCAACGAAGCGCTGAGCACCCTGTGGTATCACGACCACCGTGTGGACTTCACCTCGCAGAACACCTACAAGGGTCTGTTTGGTTTCTACTGCCTCTTCAATCAGTTCGACACCGGCAACGAAGAAACCGGGTTCAAACTGCCCAGCTTCCCGCAGTTCGATATCCAACTCGCCTTCGCCGATAAAGTGTATGACGAGAGCAAGCATCTGTATTTTGATCTGTTTACTCTCGATGGCATTATCGGTGACCAATTCCTGGTGAACGGCCAGATTCAACCTTTCTTCAACGTGGAACCGCGGCGCTATCGCTTCCGCTTGTTGGACACCGGGCCGTCGCGATTCTATTCCTTCTTCCTCACGAACTTGAGCAACCTGAATGCCGTCAATAATTTCTGGGTCATCGCCAATGACGGCAACCTGCTCCCGAATCCTGTGGAAGTCAGCACCGTGCGTATCGGCCCTGCCGAGCGCGTGGACATCATCATTGACTTCAGCCAGTACAAGGGCGAGACCATCTACCTCGAAAACCGGCTGCTTCAGTTCAATGGTCAGGGCCCCGTGCCTCCGACAGGTTTCACGGCTGGCCTTCCCGGCGATACAGCCGCCTCTCAGGTGGAATGCCAATCTAACGCGTCTGGCAATCCCATCCTGTCCGATATCACCGCACCTACCGGCCCAGGTAGTGCCCTTCTGTTGAAGTTCATCGTCAGCAACAAAGCTGTTACGGACAACAGCGTGAATCCGGCGACGAACCCAACATTCTACGCGCTGCCCAGCACGAACGTTGCTCCTCGGATCATCCGCACCTTCAAGTTCGATCGCTTGAACGGGCAGTGGTCTGTTAACGGCCAGTTCATGGATTGCAACGAGTTCCGCTTCGCGGTGTCCCAGAACAGCTCGGAACAATGGGTACTTACCAACTTAACCGGAGATTGGACGCACCCCATCCATATCCATCTTGAGGAACACCAGATACTGTCTCGCAACGGTGCGCCTCCGCCGCTGGCCGTCGAGCATTCTCGCAAGGACGTAGTGCAAGTCCATCCGAACGAGCGTGTCCAGCTCTTCTTCCGCTTCCGCGATTGGGTCGGAAAGTATCCGATCCACTGCCATAACGTAGTCCATGAGGACCATGCCATGATGGCCCTCTGGCACGTGCTGCCCAACAATGGCGGAGACAACGTCAACGTACCGTAAACGTTCGCGGAAGGGAATCTGCCGCCCCGGGGTCCTACGTGGCCTCGGGCGCGCCGAAAGGAGGCTATTGAGTTATGCAAAATCTCTCGAGAAGGAATCTGTTGAGGTTGGCGGCCATGGCGCCGTTAGCTGGCAGCATCGCAGCTACTGGAGTCTCGGCTGGCAGCCCTCCCAGAGACAAGAATCCCAGCAGCGTCAAGAATACCACTCCGGAGGAGGCTCGCGTTCGGATCCAGCAGAAGAATTTTCCGAACGTCCCCTTGATTTCGCATGAGGGCAAGCAAGTCAATTTCTACGATGATTTGCTCAAGGGCAAGGTCGTCACAGTTAATTTTTTCTATTCTAAGTGCGACGAAATCTGCCCGTTGGTCTCCGCAAACCTGGCGAAGGTACAAAAAATTCTCGGCGACAAAGTTGGCCGGGATATTTTCATGTATTCAATTACGCTCAAGCCGGAAGAGGATGACGTCGCCGCGGTGAAGGCCTACCGTGAATCGTGGCATGCTGGCCCTGGCTGGACTTTCTTTACTGGCCAGACCAGCGACATCGAAAAGATTCGCAAGGGCATTGGGTTCACTTACCCCGAGCCCGCCATTGACAAGGACAAGACCCAGCACATCGGCAACGTTAGGTACGGCAACGAGCCGCTTATGCTTTGGGCTGCGTGTCCTGGCGTAGCTCACGTGCCGTGGATCGTCGAATCGTTCACTTGGATGATGCATCCTGAAACCAACCGGGTCCAAAAGTCATGATTATCAGCGCTGGCTCAAACAAAGTTTGTGATAACGACCTCTTCATTTCTGGGTGCGCCAACGGCTCACAGCCGTCCGTAGCCCAGAGAAAGGATACAGTGATGAAAAACGACCGAAAGAGTACCTCGCTGTTTCTTCAAGTGTTAGCGGTAGCCGTGCTTCTGTTCCTAGCTGCTCCCAATCTGCTCGCGCAATCGAGCAGCTCTTCCAGCAGCGGTTCCAGCAGCAGCGGTATCAGCAGCAATGGCAGCGTCAGTTCCAACAGCTTCAACTTCAATTTCAGGAACAATCCGGCTACCGACTACAATCCTCCGCCGTGCGATTTCCTGGATGGTTTTTACAATAACGTCGGAATCTCGACTGCCAGCGGCGGCGGAAATAACCCGGCGCTTGCGAACGGCGTGGATTCGGAGCCGGCGCAGCGCTTCGGCTTGTTCCGGAAGACTGGCCCCCCCGCTCTCTTCCCCAGCCAGGTGAATTGGGTGATTGACAATACTTGCGGCACCAAGGATGCCATCCGAAATAACGTCCGCATCCTTGCGACGACTGGCGGCTACTCTGACGATGAATTGGGATCTCCGACTCATTTCATCAACATCATGGCGTTCCTGACCAACCAGAGTTTTTTCGAAACGAGTTTTACCTCGGACCCAGAAAATCTTGGCTCGATCTCAACAACTCCTAACACGGGCCCAAACACCCCCAACCCCTTCAATTGCACGCCGCCGCCCCAGGGGACTCTGCCAGAATCTGGTTGCGTTGTTATCACCAACGGTAATTCTCTTAATCAAACTGGTACGCCACAAGTCGGGTTCGGCTTGAATGCTCGAAATGTCAATGCTACCAGCGAGACTCCTACCGTCGGCGACGGCGAGGGCAACGATATGCAGGACATAGTCTCTAACTTCGAGGCTTATCCTGCCCCGAAGCAGAGACTGCCCAATGGCACATTCGCTGTCATTCCCTGCGGCACGCTCAACAACGCCAGTAACAACCCGGCCACGATCATGGCTAATGCTCCTAATCCTCCTTTCGCAGGAGCGACGCTCCCGAGTATTAATACCCCAGATGCCACTTGCTTCCCGGTGACTAGCATAGCAACTCCCACCCTTCGGCAGGATTGGCGATTTGCGACCAATCGCAACGCGATCGACGGCAGCGATAACAACGTTGTAACTGGTTCCGGGCCTTCCGGCACAATCAACTTCAACAGCCCGTATGGTTACTTCTGCGACGACTTGCTCGGTATGTGGATCAATTCGTACTTCTGGCTCACGCAAGATCCCGCGATGAAGAACGGGCCGTGCACAGCGATTTACAACCAACTCGGCGCCATGAATGGCTTTACTACCGATGGAACGCCCGTGGTCAAAACCGGCAACCAGCTGGATGTTACTCTCGAGGCCGCCGGTTGCGCAGCAGAAGGGCAGTTGGATCTTGGTGGCGCAGACGGAGGAGCTGTCTGGCTGATTTGCCCCGCGATCGCGGATCCCACAAACGGAGCAATCAGTCTGGACGCGTTTCTCGATCAGGTTCACTTCTCAAATGGCGTGCCGGTTGACCCGGGCTTTACGATCAACTTCTTCTGCCTCCAGTTCTTCGGGCAATTCTGCAGCTCACTAGCGCCATCGCAGGTGAGTGCGGCTCAGTCGAACGGGGCAGCGGCGTCGTCTGCAGCGGCATCAGCACCAGCAGCATCGTCTAACTAAAGGCGAGGCGTTGCGCTAAAGACTTGCTGTTAACATGCCCCCGGCAGGGTAGTCACCTTGCCGGGGGCAATCTGTCTAAGGTAGAATACAAAATCTCCAGCCTCTCCCAGGATGAAGAAACCCTTTCCTCGCCGCGATTTCATCAAGCTTGCCGCCACCGCCGCGGCCGTCGGACCGTACTTCAATTTCTCACCACGCGTGCTGGGAAACCCAAAGACCCTGAAAATCGCTAAATGGGCTCATTTCCTGCCCGAATATGACGCTTGGTTCGAAACAGAGTGGGCCAAACAGTGGGGCGAAAAAAACAACACCAACGTAATTGTCGACAACATTCCGATCGAGAGAGTTCATTCAGAGGCCGCGGCTGAAGTCGCTGCTGGCAAGGGCCACGATTTGTTCATGTTTCCTTGGCCGCCGGCGGAATTTCATCTTCATGCCATCGACCACACTGAGATCTATCAAAATGTTTCTATGAACTACGGCAGCATCCCCCAAATTTCATATAAGTCCACCTTTTATCCCGAGACGAAAACACACTTTGCGTTTGCTGATTTCTGGATCCCCGCTCCGGTGCACTATTACCGGGACTTTTGGGCCCAAGCCGCGATGCCCCTTGGTCCGATGACTTACGGTAGCCTGCACAGCGGCGGCCAGAGGGTCCGTGACAAGATTGGAGTTCCCTGCGGCTTGTCTTTTTCTCCTACCCTCGATGGCAACGTCAGTGCAAACACATTCCTATACGCATTTCGCGGCCAGATATTGGATGTGAACGGAAACATTGCAATCAACAAGGACGTTTATACCGCTCATGCCTTCGACTTCGCCAAAATGCTGGTTCAGGATGCCGGAAGCCCTGACGAGTTCACCTGGGGTCCCGGGGGCAACGTGCAGGCCATGCTGGCGCGCAAGACGAACTTCACTACCAACGGCATTAGTCTCCTTCGCGAGGCGGAAAAGCAAAACCCCGACCTCGCCAAGAGAATGAGGCTGGACCCTCCCCTGCTCGGCCCTTATGGAGTGACCGGATTTCCGCAGGCTACGAATTGCTCCACGGTCTGGAAATTTGCTGAGAACCCGGAAGATGCCAAGAAATTTCTAGTCGATCTTATCGACAGTTCCCGAACCGGTTACGACAAGAGCCTCGGCTGCAACTTCCCGGCTTATCCCAAGGCGCTTCCCAATATAGTCGTCCATCTTTACAAAGACGCTCACGGCGACCCTCCCAATAAATACTACGCGCTCAAGGATGCTCTCCATTGGACGCCGAATCTGGGCGCGCCCGGGATCGTCCAGCCGGCATGGATGGAAGTCTTTAACAGCTTTTTGATTCCCAAGATGTTTGCGAACGTCGCTCAGGGTAATCTCTCTCCTCATGACGCCGCAGCCGAAGCGCAAAAAGAAGTCACCGCCATCGTGGATAAGTGGAATCAGATCGAAGCGTCCGCCGCCAAGAGCTAAACTATGAGCCTACGAAGATTCAGCTCCATTGTTGTCTCCATAGCACTCGCCGCTTCTCCATTGGTAGCTCAGGCTCCAGCTGTACGCAAATCGCCCGAGCTGTCCATCACCAAGCCCTCCGGCGACGACCTGTTGTTATCGAGTTTCAAAGGCAAGGTTGTCGTTGTGGAATTCCTGTTCCTTGGTAGCTCCCACTGCTTACAACTCGCAGAGATGCTCAACAGGCTGCAAGCTGATTTAGGTTCGCTCGGCTTCCAGGCGGTTGGTGTCGCCTTCGGCCCGCATTCTGACATAGCGATGGTAGGCCACGTCGCCGAGCGTTTACACCTCACCTATCCCTTTGGCGACAGTACCTCCGAGAACGTCGACGCATACTTGGGTCGCCAAGGAGCCGAGAAGCTGAAGATTCCGCAAATGATCGTAATCGACCGCAAAGGCATGATTCGCGCGACCACCGGCACTGGTAATCCCACTCTTGAAGACGAAGCTCTAATTCGTGTCGTCCTTGAGCCTTTGCTCAAGGAGCCTTCGCCTGGCAGCGCCATCCATTCCGCGCCGACTACCAAGAAGAACGGCCAGTCCTGACCTCCCCTCCTCTTTGCTCGCATTGACTTAGCAACGCCCGCGTCCTACTATTCCGTTTCTATAACCGTTTGGCTGTGTCGCGTGTTGGAACTAGCCAGGAGGCTCAACGTGGAGGATTGGCAGTACGCACAGGCTGACCGCACTGAAGAGCTGGCTCAGCTGCATTACTTTACGATGACGAAGCATCAGAACGGCAAACATGTTCCGTTCTTGATCACCGTCAAGGAATTTGCGGTCTCGCCTCAGGGCCAGCATTTGCGGTTCTTCGCGGAAGCAGATAAGCCCGTGAACCAAAACACTGCCGCGTTCGTTCCTTCAGGCTGGGGAGATTCAGTCTTGAAGGCGTTGGCAGACTGCATGCGCTTGATCCGTCAATTTCCGTTCGATGTTTAGGGAGCTAAAGGCATCACCAAAATAAAGGAAGCGAGGTAAGAAATCGCGTGATGCTATCGCAGAAGGAAATCAAGCCGGGAATTTGGGTCTTCGAATTGAGCGGCCGCGTCCAAATGGGTCCTGATTGCAAGCGTGTCGATCAGGAAGTGGACAGCCATATTGCGAAAAACGAAACGCACATCATTCTCGATATGGCCGGCGTCGATCATATCGATAGCGCATTCGTCGGCCAAATCGTAAAGTCGTTCACTAAGCTTTCACAAGCGGGCGGGAGCATGCGGCTCGCAGCCGTAAGGGGAATGGTGGAAGGCGTCCTCAAGATGACGCAATTGAATCGCGTGATCCAGATTTATCCCACCGCCCTTGCCGCCTCCGAAAATTTCCCTGGACCGAAACAAGCGCAAAAAACTTAAGCCTTTACCTTCAAGTCGCGCGGGCCTAGCTCTATCTCATCCACGTAGCACCAGCCCCAATCCTCTCCGGGCTCGAACGATTTCATGATCGGATGCTTCGTCGCATGAAAATGCTTGGTCGCATGTTTGTTCTTCGACGAATCGCAACATCCCACGTGCCCGCATTCCAGGCACAGCCGCAAATGCACCCACGTGTCTCCCATTTTTAAACATTCCTCACACCCCTGAGGAGTGCGCGGCGTCACCGCACGAATTTGATTCAAGTGCGTACAAGCGCTCATAAATTCCTCCTTTTAAGTTTCCGCCAAATAACGGTGCACGAACGTAACCGCCATTGCTCCCTCGCCAACCGCCGACGCGCACCGCTTTACCGATCCGTGCCGCACATCTCCCGCTGCAAACAGCCCCGGCATGTTCGTCTCTAAATAATATGGTGTGCGCTCCAACGGCCAACTCTTAGGATATTTTCCGTCCAGCACCAGGTCCGGCCCGGTGACCAGATAACCGTCAGAGTCGCGCACGATTCCAGGCTCCACGGCCCAGTCCGTCTGCGGCTCGCCGCCCAGGCACAAGAAAAGCCAAGTTGTATCGCAGGTCTTCTCTTCGCCTGTTTCCTTATTCCTCAGCGTAATTGCCTGCAGCGTATGATCTCCGTGCAGCGCTACCACTTCCGTACGCGCCAGCACTTCAATATTCTGCGAGGAATGGATTCGATCCACGAGATATTGCGACAGCGTGCGCCTCAAACAGTCCGCTCGAATCACGATTGTGACTTTCTTCGCGTATCGCGCGAAATGCATCGAAGCCTGTCCGGCGGAGTTGCCGCCGCCCACCACAAAAACGTGCTTGTCCTGGCACAGCGTAGCCTCGCTCACTCCCGCGCCATAATAAACCCCAACACCCTTGAATTTATCTTCGTTCTCGAGATTTAGCATGCGATACCGCACGCCGGTCGAACAGATCGTCGCATGCGCTACAATCTTCGTCCCGTCGGCCAGGTAGCCGGTGCCTCTCCCCGGAGCGAACTCTCCGCGCACTCCCTCGCGCAACATCAGAATTTCCGTGCCGAACCGGCAAGCCTGCTCTCGAGCTCGTTTCGCTAGATCAGCGCCGCTGATGCCGTCAGGAAATCCCAGGTAGTTCTCGATTTTCGAACTTGTCCCTGCTTGTCCGCCTACGACCGACCGCTCGATCAGAACAGTTTTTAATCCTTCCGAAGCGCCATACACGGCGGCGCTAAGTCCCGCGGGTCCCGCACCGTAAATCGCCAGATCGTATTCTGAGTTCGACGGGTCGTGATACCACCCCAGCTTATCCGCGAGCTGCCGGATCGTGGGATTTTCCATGCGCGTCCCCGTCGGGCACAAGCAAATCGGCAGCCGCGGATCATTCAGATTATCCACTCCGTATTGCCGTGCTTGCTCGTCGGTTTTCAGTTCTATCCACTCGAACGGCACATCGCCGCGCCCCAGGAAGTCGCGAATCGCATACGCGCGCGCCGATTCGTTTCTACCGATAATTCTCACAATACCCGGGTCATTCGCTTTCGACTCGTTCGTCATGCTCCTCCTAATCTGAACCTCGACGTTTCAAGCGGCAACTCATACCGATACCATAAGTTAGAGTATTCCTCGCTGTCTAACGATTCATCACGCTGGAGCACACGGAGTGGGCCATCGCCATTCTAGATTAATTCGAGGTCGCTGCAACCGCCGTTCATCTGCTAGTCTTGCCGCCCGCCGTTGCTTTACGGTGAAGATCCTCTGTCTTCTTTTGCATGCTAGCGGACGACCCGCGCGTTTTAGCCTTCATTGCATACAGCGCCGCATCCGCCGCGCCCAAAAGAGAATCCACTCTTTCGCCATCTGTAGGATAAATAGCAGTACCGACGCTCACTGAAAGCGTTGGGTTTTTGCCGTCACCCGCAAGACTCTCGCAAACACGCTGAGCCACTAAGCTCGCCGCCACTTGTCCGGTCTCGGGCAGTACAAGCGCAAACTCATCGCCGCCAAAACGCGCTGGAGTATCTATCTTCCGGCTGCAGATGCATAGCACATCCGCCAGTCGGCAAAGCGCTTGGCTCCCGACCAGATGCCCGAACTGATCGTTAATTCGCATCAGCCCATCCAGGTCGAGAAACAGGATCGCAAACTCACGCGCGGTGCGCTCGGAACGCTTAATCTCCATGTCGACGGTTTCTACCAGATGGCGGTAGTTGGCCAGCCCGGTTAAAGAATCCTTAGCTGCTTCCTGGCGTAAATGGTTTTCGAGTTTGCGCTGCTCTGTGATGTTTTCAACGATGATCTCGTAACTGTCCATCCACCCCTTATTGCTCACCTCCCGCCCGCTCAGCCGGACTTTCAGCGTCGCACCGTCCTTCCGCTTCCATTCAATTTCCAACGGCTCGGTGGCCTCTTCTTCCGCCGAATGGCCCAGCAACCGTTCTCGTTTCGAGGAATCGCAAAGCACGTCCGCCGCAAGGTTCGCCCCTAGAAGTTCCTCGCGGGACGAATAGCCAAGCATGGTAGCGAGTGCCTCATTTACCACCAGGAATTTGCCTTTGCCGCTGCAACGGCACATTCCGTAATTCAAGTTTCCTACCAGCGCGCGGTACCGCGCCTCCGAATGCCGCAGCTTTTTTTCTGTCTTATCCCGCTCTTCGCGCAGATTGTTCTCGCTCAGGGCACGGCGAATCGCCACGGGAAGGTGTCCTATGTGGTCTATTCCCACGCAATCGGCAGCGCCTTCCGTAATAAGTCTCGCCAGGATTTCGGGTTGCGTCGCAACAGTCAGGAATATGCAGGGAATCCGCTTATCTCCGATTCGTAGGATTTCCAGCGCTTGCAATTCGTTCCAGTTTGCTGACGGGTACTTCGCCAGAACCACGTCATACCCTTTTGATTTGAGCCGTCCAACAAACTGGTCTGGAGTCAGAGCTATGTCCGCGCTCACCTTGAAATGGGCGCTCCTGAGCTCCTCCATGCAAAGCTCCACAACCGCAGCATCGCCGTGAATGAACAAGACGCGCAAGGTGCGCCTCCGGCTTGTCGGTCCATTCAAGGCTTGGGGCAGGGCCACTTGCTTGACGCGATCTCGCGGGGTTGAAACCATTGAAACTCCATCAGATTGGCGAGAGCTAGCCTGCTCGCACGCTGCTCCCGCAATCTGGTCCAGGAACTACGAAGCTGTACCATATTGGAACAGGCCCATCGGTATCTGTTCAAAACAGCACACTTACCGCGCTTTTAGTTGACCGGCTGGTTTCGCGCCAGGCGAGCATAAACGAAGAGAATTTCGCAATCAGGAGCTTCCCAGGTTAGAAACCCTTACTTCTTGGTCCGAAGGCCCTCCTCATACGCGGCCTTTGCGATTCGCGCGATCACCGCGTCGCGAGCAGCATCGTCAGCCGTGGAATCAGTAACGAAAATGGCTATCGCCAGCCGCCGCCCGTCCGGCAGCGTGATCAAGCCAATATCGTTCGTGGCGGGAGCCACTCTACCCTCGGTACCCGACGAGCCCGTCCTATGCATCACGACCGTCTCGGACGGAAGCTCGCCTTTGATCCGCTGCGGCCCTGAAGAAGTGTCCTGCATCCAGTTCAGAAGCATCTGTGTGTGCTCAGGCGTGAGCGGCGAATTGTCGCTGATCCGTCGCAACAATTGCACCGCGCCAGCCGGCTCGAACCAATTCCGATATTGCGCCGTCAAGTCGCGCGAGAGGCCGCGTTCGTCATCCTCTAAATGAAAGCCGTCCACTCCGATCGATCTGACATAGCCGTCCACCACTTCCGGCCCGCCGATCACCCGCAAAACAATGTCAGCCGCCACATTGTCACTCTCGGACACCGTCAGCCGCAGCAATTCGCGCAGGGAAACGTCCACCTCGGCGATGGGATATTTGTCCTGCAGCGGACTATGAGTGTGCGGCAAAATGCGGTCGCCCGCCAAAAATCGCACCGCCTGGTCGATCGAAAACTTGCCTTCTTCGATCAAGTGAAGCGAAGTGACCGCGAGTGGCAGCTTGAACACCGACTGCATCGGCGGATGCGCATGCGCATCGAGATCGCAATTCAAGCTCGTGCCCGGCAGCGAACACGCTACGGCCACCTTGCCGTGCGAATCTGCGGCAATGGCGCGAATCCGCCCTTGCAGCGCCGTTTGTCCCATCGCTACCTGAGCGAACGCCTCAGTTAACAAAACAAAAACCATCGCCAATCGCATCGCCGCATTATACCCAGAAAAAATCACGAAAAAACCGAAGCCTCCGGTAGTATGGTTTCGGGTTGGCCTTGCTGAACAACGCTGCGTAATCTCGGCGCGCGAGTTCGGGAGCGCGATTTCTCCAATGTCACTCAACCAATTGAGGAGCGTGCAATGATTCGGAAAGTATCTCGTCTCGTGCTCGGTTTGGTGGTCTTAATCGCGCTGGTTGTCCCAGGCGTTCTGGCTCAATCGGGACAGACGATCTCGCTCACCGTGGATGCGTCCCAAGCCCCGCTGAAAATCATCCGTAGCCACATCGTGATGCCCGTGAAGCCCGGGCCCCTGACTCTGTACTACCCAAAATGGATTCCCGGCAATCATAGCCCGGACGGTCCCATCGCCAGTCTTACGGGCCTGAAATTCTCCGCGAGCGGCAGAACGATTCCGTGGCAACGCGATCTGCTCGACGTTTTCACTTTCCATGTGGACGTCCCCAACGGCGCGGACCACCTCGATATTTCGTTCGACTATATCGAGGGCGGCGCTTCGGGTACCGACAAGCTCTTCATCCTGGAATGGAACAGCAATGTTTTGTACCCTGCGCGAACTCCCTCAGACCAACTCACCTATGACGCGAAACTCGTCCTGCCCGACGGATGGAAATTCGGCACTTCGCTTCCGGTAGCGAATCAGTCCGGTAATCAGGTTTCGTTCAAACCTATTTCGTTGGAGCTGCTTGTGGATTCGCCCGTCATCACCGGTGAATACTATCGCGTAATTGACATCACGCCACCCGGCGAGCCAATTCATCACGAGATCGACATGGTCGCCGACAGTGCAGTCGCGCTCAACATGAGCCCCGAGGTTCAGCAGGGCATGGTCAATCTCGTCGCCGAGTCAGGCAAGCTCTTCGGCGCGAGACACTACCGCGATTATCATTTCCTGTTTGCGCTCAGCGATCACGTCGCCCACTTCGGCCTCGAGCATCACGAATCAAACGACAGCCGCCTGGGCGAGCGCACTAATGAAAGTCGTTGCCGTGAATGGCCGCGTTTACACCCAGGATCTCCTGGACGACGCAGTCAATGCCGCCAAAGACGCAGCAACTCCGATCGCTCTGCTGGCGATCGTGGACGACTATTACAAAACCTGCACGATCGATTATCACGGAGGAAAGCGCTCGCCTCATCTGGTACGCGAAGAAAGCAAGCCGGATTATCTCGACGATCTAATCAAGGCTCACGTTACGAAATAGAATGTTCTCCGTGATCAGTCTTTGCAGCGCTAGAAGCTAAACGACGCTTGCAGGTAAATCTGCCGGCTCGCGGCGCTGCCGGTATTATACGGTTGTCCCGCCAGTGCGTTAGGTCTGGCAAAGAATGAGGAAGCCGAAGCCGGAGTAGTATCAGTCGGCGGATTCAGAATCGCAGTCGGCACCGCAGCGTTCACATTATTGAACACGTTGCGCGCGTTGATGCTGAACGTGACGCTATAGCGCTTGGGCGTGGTTTCCAGCCCGCCAAAACCGCCGCCCCCTCCCCCAAATGGACCTCCTGGTCCGCGACCACCACCACCGCCTCCTCCACCCCCGCCGCCGCGACCACCACCCCCACTCGCGCCGCTCGTGCGGTCCGCAACTTTGCCGAAGCCAAATGTTTTGCTCAGCCTCGCGTTTAGAACAAAACGCCCTGCGCTGGTCAGGAAGTTCACGGGAATTTCTTCTCCGGGGGCCGGCAAAGTATTGAACGCAGGAAATCCGGGAACGGTAACAACAGCATTCGGATTCGTGGAGCTGGTTGCGAACGTGGGGCGCTGATTAAACTGCGAGCTGCCTATGAGGTCCTGGTTCAGCATGACGTTGAAGGGAATCCCAGAGCTAGCGATCAGGAAAGGGCTGAACCGAAAGCCGTAAGGTAGAGCAACCGAACCCAGCAAAAAAAACCTGTTTCGAATATCGAACGCGGCGCGCCCATAATCCTGGAGCACGTTGAAGGGATTCGAGGGAAAACTGTTCGCCCCGGCCGTGTCGCTCTTGGCGTAGTTCAAAGTGTAGTAGGTCGTGATCAGCAGCTTGGCGCCGGCGCGCACGGTACCCTGCACGAAAAGTTGGTTCTGCCGGAAGATCCCTTCTGATTCATATTCGTAAACATTCCCGATGGGTCCGAGCGGCCGGTTGAGCAACGGAGCGGCGGGATCGTACTCGCCGAGAAAGGGAGTGTTGACGTTGTTGCTGAATAACTGGTCCGCACCCCGCGAATTCAGATATGAAACAGACATGTTCGCGATCTTAGTAAGCTGGCGCTCGAGAGTGACAGCGGTTTGTGTGGTGGATGGTGCGCGCAGATTGTGCTCCAACCGGTAGATCGTCGGCAACGTCAAGGTCGGAGGTAGTCCCGCGATTGGAACTGGAGTCGTGCTGTTGAAGAACCCCGGGTTCGTAACGACGAATTGCGTCAATGCATCTGCTCCGCCGCCCAATCTTTCGGCCTGCAAAGCATACGTCTCGTTGAAGCGATCGTAAAAAATTCCGAATCCGGCGCGCAGAACGGTTTTCGGAGGAGTCTTTCCGCGGCCAATGCCCCATGCAATGCCCAGACGCGGAGCCCAGTCGTCGTGATCGTGGATTTCATTCTGCGCTTCGAATCGCACTCCAAGACTTAAAGTGATGTTGGGCTTCAATCTCCAATCATCTTGAACGAAAAGTCCAATGTCGACCTGATTCTCAGTAAAACGAGTTAGATTCAAATTAGGATTAGCGTTGCCTGTAATCGAATACTGCACTGCGGCCTCCTCCGTGCCTTCCAGCGTGGCCTGGTAAGCCTGGATGGAAGGAAAGAAGAATGCGCCGTTGAATCCCGATGTGGCGCTATTTGCGTCGGTAAGCCCGCGCAAGCGCCCCCCAAATTTCAAAAGGTTTTTCCTTAATTGAATGGAGGTGTAATTCTGAAATTCGTAGTGATTTGTGCCGTCGATGATGTTTCCCTGATTGTTGCCGCCGCCAGTGAACGCGCCGCCGACGCTTACTGTAGGCGCCGTGCTTTGCGCGCGCTGGCTGCTTTCATCTCGAAGATACTGAAACCGCGTTTCATTGATGATGTTTGTGCCGAACGCCTGGGTATCGCTTACCTGCAAAGTCTGTTCCGTGGACAAGGAATTGTAGGCCTGAGATGGCAGAGAGAAAGCCGTGATCCCATCGTTCGTCTCGTTGTTGCGGAAATATTGGTAACGCACGGACAAAGTGTTCGTCTTGGTCAGCTGATAATCCAGGCGCGGTGAGACATTGTAACGT